>Ga0208544_10000019_pt1 | contig 123632 bp, 90 predicted proteins | sample DEB08_DNA_9_FD_184526 | JGI IMG/M metagenome (GOLD analysis project Ga0208544, IMG submission 184526) | Aqueous microbial communities from the Delaware River and Bay under freshwater to marine salinity gradient to study organic matter... | ecosystem: Environmental > Aquatic > Marine > Coastal ...
GCGGCCTCCCGGCCGCAGTAGCATGCCATCACATTGGCGGCGCTGACGAAGTATCATAGGAGGGCGGATGATTTGTCTTGCTGGCCCGGCAGTGGAAGAATTCCGGCCCGGAGGCCGGGTAATACGGTATCGTAGGCTGGAGCCTACGACAATTAGGTGAGCGCGCAGGTTCGTCGTCATTCATGGCGACCTCAGGCAGCGCCTGAAAAACCTCGTTTGGATTTTTTATTTCAGACCGCCATAAATGACGGTCAACCCCACAGGCCCGCCTAGCCCACACACAACTCATCCGCCAGCAACCGCTCATAAGCCGGCCGACAAGCCGCCGCCACGGCCTCCAGGGCCAGCGAAAGCACGATCTCCTTGGCTACGTAAGGCTGAAAACCCGTGGACCGGTGCACATTGTGGTACCAATACCGGGCCCAAGAGCCGTCTTCCGGGCGGGGACCAGCTTCCCAGTGGAGCATCTTTTCGTCGAACGGCAGGGACAGTTGGGTGCACAACTGCCGCAATACCCCCACCGGATTTTGGAGCAAGTGGCGGGCGTCCACAATGGCCGCCAGGCGGTGGTGGGCTTTCAGGTAATCGTACAGTTCGTCTTGCTGGGGAATGCCGATGTCGTAGGGAGTAGGGTGTTGCACCACCTTGGTGTAGGAAGCCAAAATGGCGCGCGGATCGCGGATGAGCAGCACGTTTTGGGTTTGGTGCAGAAAACCGCGGTCGAGCTGGAGCAGGTGGTGGGTCATCTGCTTGAAAAACACGTGGGCAGTAGGGTAGGAGCCACCCAGAATGAGATTCTGCACCACCGCTTCGCCATCTGCCGACTGGCTGGCCATGATCTCCGGCACGCCGGGATGCTGCGCCTCGCTGGGCGTATTGGCCAGGTAGTAGGCGTAGAGCGGCTCGTCTACCACCGTGGTGTCGGGGCGTTGGGCCAGGCTGTACATCAGGGCCGTGGAGATGTTTCGCGGACTGGACCAAAGGTTGATGCGCATGGGCGGGTGGGTTGATTTTATTATCGGTTACCGGCCGACGTGGTCAATCTGATCGGCTTCCAGCAGGGGCGCCAACTGGAAGCGGAGGAAGAGTTGCGCCGTAGCGAGCACATCTTTTTCGCAGTAGTGGGCAATGCGGTCGACGTCATTCTCTTCCCAAAAGACCCGGCCGACCATGCTGCCGTCGATGTCGTCCTTAGGGGAAGGGAAACCCAGGGTGGCGGCCAGGAGCTTGAGGGAGGTGTAGGACTTGCGGTCGCCAAATTTCCAGAGTTCCATGGTGTCGAGCAGGTGCTTGGTTTCCCAGGGTTTCTTGCCCGTAATGTCCAGCATCTTGGGGAAGGAGAGACCCTGAACCACCATGCGGCGACAAGTGTAGGGAATGTCGAATTCCTTGATGTTGTGGCCACAGAGGAAGTACTTCATGGGGTTGTCGTAGTACTGGGTGAGCAGTTCCGAAAATCCTTTTAAGACCTCCTTTTCATCGTCGCTGGCGAAGGACTTGAGGCGAATCTTGAGGCGGCGATCTTTGTCGCGGTGGATGGCACCGACCGAAATACAGACAATTTTACCAAATTCGGCATAAATAGCGGCGCGGTCCTGGTAGTTGGCGGCTACTTCTTCGGCGGTCAGCTCCTCGGTGGATTTGCTGATGCTTTTGGCTTTGTACGCCCACAGTTCCTGCAGGTCGGCGGGCATATCGGCAAAGCTGGCCTGGCCGCTAACCGTTTCAATATCAAGGAATAAGACGTTGGCAATATCGATTTGTTCGAGCATAGGGATAAAGGATTGAAGGGACAAAATAGTAAAAAAAACTATCTTTTGATAAGACAATTTTAACAGGCTACCGGCGTTCAAATAGCGAGTCAATCATAAACATATATCAATCAGAAAATCATTTAGTTATGACACCCACTACACCACCAACGCCGCCAGGTAAACCGACACCGGCCCGGCCCGACAATTCCAAACAGCGCCTGATTGCCATTGCCGCCATTGTTATCGTAGCGCTACTGGCCGTCAATGCCTGGTTGCTGTTCAAATACACCGAGTCCAACAAGGAACAGGCGGTGATGAGCACCCAACTCGACGAGTCGGCCAAACTGCAGGAAGAACTCAACGACAAGTACTACGCCGCCAAGACGGAGTTGGAGTCGATGAGCACCGGCAACGCCGAACTGACCGCCCTAATAGAACAGCAGAAAGCGGAGTTGAAGGAATCCAAAGATCGCATTGCCAGCCTGATTCGCAAAGGGGGCAATATGGACGCCGCCCGGGCGGAGATCGCCCAACTGAACGAAAAAGTAGCCAGCTACCTGGCGGAACTGAACCAGTTGCGCGAGCAAAATGCCTTGCTGGCCGACGAAAACAACCAGCTGACCACCGAACGCAACGACCTGCGCACCAACCTGGACATGCAACTGGAGGCCAACTCCAACCTCAACCAGGAGCGGGCCATGCTGGTGAGCGACCGCGAACAGTTGACCCAAACGAACAGCACCCTGTCGCAGAAGGTCACCAAGGCCGCTACCATCAAGGTGGCCGCACTGGAAGCCGTGGGGCAGAAAATCCGCCGCAGTGGCAAGCCCGTGACCCGCAACGACGCCGGTAGCGTGGAGCAGTTGGCCATCACCTTTAAAACGACCGTCAACGAGATTGCCGAACGGGGAGATGAAACCTTCTTTGTGCGCATCGTCAATCCCCAGGGCGAAACCCTGGCCCTGGATCAAATGGGCTCGGGTGCCTTCAAAAACCTGGCGACCGGCGAAAATATGCGCTACACCCTTAAGGACGACATCAGCTACGACCGCCAGGAAAATATCCTCCGGCTGCTATGGGCCCCCGGGCAACAGTTTGCCGAAGGCAAATACCAGGTGGAAGTGTACAACAAGGGCTTCCTGGCCGGCGCTACTTCACTGGTGCTCAAATAGCGTGCCTGCCAGCGGGCAGCTGACCAGGGCTGTGCGCGCCTAAGTCAGTAATCGAAACGCGGTGGTTGGCAGCAAATTTGTGCTTGCACTTCCACCGCGTTTTGTTTTTCTTTTTTGAATAGGCATGAACCTGTCACGGCCTGCGGTGTTGTGTTCAAAAGCATTTTCACGAGCATGTCAAAAGAGAAAGAAAAGGCCACGGCCGGTAAGGAAGCCATCTTCAATCCTATTGATAAGGATAAAATTGCCGAAAACCCCCATCTGCTGCCCTACGCGCACACGGTGGGCGGAGCGGTGATCAAGCCCATGGACAAGGGCCGGATGAAGGGACGGGCCGTAGCGGCCATGTACGAACAAACGGACATGCAGCTGATCCAGATCAAGGAACAGATCGACCTGCTGGCGCAACAGGCCCGAAAATTACAGGACCGGGTACGCATTTCGGAAGAGATTTACCTGGCCGACATGAGTTTTGAGCCCCTCATCGGGCGCATCTATTTTCTGTACCGGCGGGCGGGCGGTGAGCCCTTACTGTCGATGGTGAGCCCGGCCGAATGGGGTAAAAGACCGCCATTTACGTTTGTCGCGGAGGTCAAAATGCTGGCTGATCACACCTGGGATATCTTGTCACAGGGGGAAGAAGCCGATCGTTAACCTGGCGCTTAAATAGTTATAGCATGTTTCGAATCGTTGTGCTTTTTGCTGCCGTTTTACTGCTGCTGAACGGATTTGCACCTCCTTATGCGCCCGTAACCTGGTTGGCGGATACGACCTATGAATTCGGCGATATTCGCCAGGGCAAGGAAGTCAAGGTCGTTTTTGCTTTTCGCAATGCAAGTGCGGATTCCCTCTACATCGACAATGTGCGCACCTCCTGTGGCTGTACCAGCCCGAGTTGGGAGGATGTGCGCGTACCACCAGACTCCATTGGCCGCATCGATATTTTCTACGACGCCGACGAAACAGGCTATTTTTCCAAAGACATCAAAGTCTATTTCAACGGCTACCGCCGGGCCGAGCGCCTGCTCATTACCGGATACGTAGAGCCCTGATCCAATCGTTTTGAGCTACATTATTTGGCGCCAAGCCGGAACACCCCTCCTACATTCCAGCGGGTAGCTTTGCCAATATTTCGGCCTCCCAAAATAAAGGCCCCACCCACGAAAGCGCCAAAAAACGGCGTGACGGGGACGTAACAAGTACCTCCCGTGCGGGTCCAGGTGCTGCCGGTGCCGGCGGCGAGGTTGCCGTTGTCGGGGTTGCCGTTTAACGACTGGTAGTGTTCCACCCAGGCATCGACGTAGTAACGGGATGTACCAATACCACCCCGCACCAATATTGGGATAGCCGCTTGGGCAACCGGTGAAAACTGAAAGTCGAGCCCGGACTGTACGTGCACAAACCAGCCGTAGCGGGCTTCGTATTGCCACAACAAACGCCCGTGAAAGGTGGCGGCCCGCCGGCCAATGGCCGCCGGGTTATCCGTCGGGTAATTGCTCAGCGGAAAGCTCAGGCCCACGGCGGTAATCAGGTTGTGAAAACCAAGGGGTTGTTCGGTGCGTTCATTGCGGTATTTCAGCCACAAACTGGCGTCCTGCCAGCCTCGGTTCAGCTGGTCGTGGTCGAGGTAGGAGGCCGTAGCCACGAGCGCCGTTTTGGCGTCAGCACCATATTCCAAAAACAAATTGCTGCTGCGGGCGGTAAGTCTGCGATTCTGAAGGTCGCCATCGGCATTGAAGAACTGGTCGTATTGCTCCTGGCTATACGTGTAGGCCGCATCCAATTGCCCGGGGCGGGGCATAAAACCGCTGATGGGTCCCTGGGCTTTGGCACCATGGCAGTAGAAAAAAAGGAACAGGAAAAAACAAGTAGTACGAAGACACATAAGGCTTTTTTTAAAAACAATTGGTGGCCAGACAAAACGCAAAAATAGCGGGCCGGGGGCAGTATTTTGTCGGACCGTGAGAATTTATGGGATGCCGTGTAAAGATCAGGCGTTGGCAGCAAAGAAAGTGTCAATTCGGAGACGTCAGGGAAAAGATAACCAGAAAGGTGGCCGGTCGATATTTTTGCCGGAAAATCCGCTATCTTTGCGCCAGCCTTAAGGAATATCTATTTTTCATCCTCGGGTTTGTGATGGCAGCTTCCTGCAAGTGGCCCCTCATTGTTCCGTTAACTTTATCCTGACTTTTGAGCGATTGCCTGGTTATCATTCCTACGTACAACGAAAAAGAGAATATCGTGAAGATGATCCAAACGGTCTTTTCGTTGGCGCATCCTTTTCACGTGCTTATTGTTGATGATGGCTCTCCCGACGGTACGGCGGGGCTGGTAAAAGAATTGCAAGCAACCTATTCCGACCAGTTGTTCCTCCTGGAACGGTCGGGTAAACTGGGTTTAGGCACAGCCTACATCGCAGGGTTCCGCTGGGGCCTGGCTCATGATTACGACTATTTTTTCGAAATGGATGCCGACTTTAGCCACAGCCCCAAAGATCTCGTTCGGTTGTACGAAGCTTGTACGCGCCAGGGAGGAGACCTGGCCGTAGGTTCGCGCTACGTGCGGGGTGGCCGGTTGGAAAACTGGCCTTGGGACCGGATTATGCTTTCCTACGGGGCTTCGCTCTACGTGCGGTGTATCACTTTTATGCCCATCAAAGATCCTACCGCCGGTTTTGTGTGCTACACCCGCCGGGTATTGGCAGCGATTGACCTGTCGAAAATACGGTTTACCGGCTACGCTTTTCAGATAGAGATGAAATTTGCTACCCGGCAGTTGGGCTTCAAGATCATCGAAGTGCCGATCACTTTTACCGACCGGGTAGAAGGTACCTCCAAAATGTCGAAAGGAATCATCAAAGAGGCCGTCCTGGGCGTCATGCAAATGCGCTGGCGCTCTTTCTTCTCCGCTTATAAAGCAGATATTCCTAACTGATCCACTCGTTGTTGCAGGTAATGCACCGTTTTCCCTTTTGCCGGGAGAAGGCAATATCTATGCGTCCGAGCAAAATACCCGCCCAGCCCACCTGGTTGATGAGGACCGGCTGGTCGTTGCGGTTGTGGATGACCACCGGATGATCCAGAAAAGTATGGGTGTGCCCGCCGAGAATGACGTCGATATTTTTACTCTGTGCCGCAAAAATTACGTCGCTGATTTTTTCTTCCCGGTATTGGTAGCCCAGGTGGGACAGACAAATAACGAGATCGCATTTTTCTTCCTCCTTCAGCAGTAAGGCCGTTTTGTTGGCGTTGGCTACCGGGTCCAGGTACTGGGTTTCACCCGTCAGTTTTTGGCCCACCAGTCCGGCTAGTTCTATGCCTACGCCGAGCACGCCGATGCGCAGTGGCCCACGGATAAACACCTGGTAGGGTAGCACCCGGCCCTCCAGAGGGGTATTCGCGAATTCGTAGTTGCAGTTGATGAAGGGGAAATTGGCGTGCAACTGCGTTTGGGTCGCCAGGCTTTCGATGCCTCCATCGAAATCGTGGTTGCCAAGGGTGGCCGCATCGTAGCCCATGGCGCTCATGAGCTTGAGCTCTATTTCGCCGCCGTAGAAATTAAAATAGGGCGTCCCCTGGAAGATGTCGCCGGAATCGAGCAGGAGCACGTGTTCCAATTCCTGGCGCAGTCGTTCCAGGAGCAGCGCCCGGCGCAGGGCGCCCCCGCTGCCCGCGTTGCGGCTGCCATCTTCCGGGAAAGGATCGATGCGGCTGTGCCAATCGTTGGTGTGTAGGATACTCAGCGTAGTGGTGGTGCTGTCCATGCCCAGGGCCAGCGCCTGCTGCAGGCCGGAACCCACCAGCACGGTGGTGGCGCCAATTTGCCGGATGAATGTTCTTCTGCGCATCTGTTTATTGGTGTTTTTATGAATTCAATAAGGAGGGAGCTTTTACGAAAATTTCGACTTCCTCCTTCCCACTTCCCACTTCAAACTACCTTTTTCTTAAGATATTGACTACCAGTGTTTTGTGAAATATTGTTTTTGAGCTGGCAATTAAAGGTAGCAACCTCTTTTTTGGTTGGCGTGCAGCGGCGGCTTATAGCCTTCCGACTTCCGACCTCCGACTTCCGACCTCCCACTTCCGACCTCCCACTTACACCTTTACACGGTCTAAAACTTCCCACTTCCGACCTCCCACCTCCCACCTCCGACTCCCCCCTCACTCCCACACCCTGCCCGTCACCTCCGCATCAATAGGCTGGCCAGCCGCGCCCTGTTGCCGGGCGGCCTGGATGAGGAGATCCCGGATCAACTTCCCCGTATTTTCCTGGGGTAAACCGATCAGGAAATCGCAGTCGCCACCGCCGTCGGCGATATAGTCGGGCATAGCGATGCGGTAGAGCTGGTCGGCTACCAGTGGTTTTCCGTTGATGGTCAGCTGGGTTGCTTTCCCATCTTGCAGCGTAAATTGGACTTCTTTGCTCATGGGCCAACAACCGTCTGCGGCCACGTGGTCAAAAAAACGCTGGGTCATGGTTCCCGACAGGTCCAGGATAACCAGGATATTGTCGAAGGGCATGAGCTCGTAGACCTTGCCCAAGGTCAGGTCACCTGCCGGTAACTCGGGAATGCGCAGGCCGCCGTAGTTCAGGGTCGTCGCAGCTACCGGTTGGCTGGTTAGGGTGGGGGTCATTTGCTGAATGGCGTCAGTCATCCAGTTGCCCAAACCAGACTCTGGCTTTGCCTTGATTAGCGGACGGGCTACCTGGGCAATTACGGTATTCATCTTTTCGTCGAGGGCTGCTTTGTAGGGCTCGATGAGCAGGGCAACGGGCAGCAGCCTGGCGGTATCAAGCCGGGCATCCACCCGGTAATTGCTGGCCTCGCCACTGGTGGGTAGTTGATAGGTTCGGCAACCCGCCAGGACGACCACCAAAACAAACAGGCTACTGAGAAGTCTTGTTTTTTGTGCAGACATAAGCTATTACGCGTGAGGTGCCTTGGGCAAAGTACCTTATTTTTTAATTGGACGAGGGGTAAAGCGCGTGATGGAGGCTGCTTTGGTCAGCTTACCTTCGCTGGCGATCAACAAATTTTCAGCGGCGTCAAAGGCAATACCTTCGGGCTGTGGAAATTGGCTCTCGTTTAACAGTTGGACGTGTAAAATCCGGTTGTCTTGTTGGTCAAGTACAATCAGGATTTTGCCGACCGAGGCTAAAATGTAGAGGTGGCCGGTTCTGGGGTGTACCGCAATGGCCGAGGGTTTGAAACTGTAGGTTCTGCCCCCATTGCCAATAATTCTACCGATTTCTTTCTCGGCCACCGTAGCTATCGGCTCGGGGCGTATGCGTTTGCTGAGCAGGTCGAAGGCATAGACTCCCTGGATATTAGGGGCCAGCTGCGTACTGTCGGGCGACCCTTCTTTGGGGGCAATCAAGAGTCGGTTCCGGTCGGCGTCGAAGGCCAGGCTTTCCGTATCGTTGCGGTAGCTGAAAGCTGTTTCGAACTTGATGACGGAGTCCGGTTGAACCAGGTGGTACTGGTAAAGGTCGCCGTCGCGCTCCAGAATAAAAACGTGGTCACCAACGAGGCAGAGGTCTTCGTAGTCGCGGTCTTTGTCGAAGGGGATCTCACTGATGATGTTTCCCGTATTGAGGTCAACGGTGTAAAGGATACCTTTTTCGTCCTGGATCGCCATTACCTGCCCCGGATTGATGGAGGTGATTCCGGAAATTTCTTTCAGCGATTCCCCCAGTTCTACCCGCCAGCCTCCTTTGTTGATGTTGTAAGGGAACTCGTAATCATCAACCGGCGTAAAGGCCGTCTGGGCGGGTTTGTTTTTGAGGGCTACGACCGAATAGGCAATGGCAATCATCACGATAACAATGACAATAAGCCAGGTAAGGTTGGTGGAATTCTGTAGATCCAATTTCATAGTATGTCAATGCCAGGATGATAGATGGTGAATTACGCCTGTGAAGGAACAAAAAAATGAGGAGGTGGACAAGGATTTTAACGGAGTCATCTTTTTCTTAATGTGACTTGTTGCTGCAGCCAACGTTGTTCAGCCAGTTTTTTGGTGCCCTGGATCAGTGCCGTGACTTTTTCTAATCCCGGCGTATCCGTGGGGCTTGTTTTAAAGAGTCGATCGATAATCCGGACGAAATTCTGGTAGTTCGTCCGGGTATCTTCTGGCAATGCTTTGTCCCTGGTCAGCAGGATTTTATAAGAAGTAACCAGCGAGAGAAAAGCTTCGGTAGCATCGTTGGCGTAATAAATTTTTAACAGCATAATTTTTGCCCCGTGTTTGTAGAAAATATCCGAAAATTCCACCTTGTTCAACCATTCCAGGGCCTCGTCGTAGGCCTGCTGGTGGTAGTGCCAGTCGGCGAGGTTAAAATGCCAGGCATCGTGGCGTTGGTTGGCCGGCAGTTGGCTGGTATACTGTTGGATGAAGTTTTCTATCCACTGGAATTTCTTCAGCCCTAGCCCCAGTTTGACAATGTTTTTGTAAATCCAGGGCGATAATTCGCCATTGATGAGCAGGTTGCCCGACTGGAGTCCATCTTCGTAAATGACCAGCAGCTGGGTGGCGTATTCGCGGTTGCCTTTGTTGATTTCGAGCAGGCAATAATTGATCGAAAAGAAATACAGGCTAATCAATTCCTGGTTGGAGAGCTGGTCCTGAATGTGGGGTAGGCTGCTCCGGAATTGATTGAAAAGTGCCTTCGGCGCGTCTGCTGCCATTAACAGCTGGTAAAGACATGCGTAGGTGTTGTTTACCGTAGATTCCGCCGGGATTTGCCCGGTTTTTTTCGGTGCGGAAGGCCAACTGAGTTCGTAGCTGGAACCCAGGATTTTTTGCTGATTGAGCATGTTACAAAATAGGCGAATTTTACTCAAATGAAAATAGTGGTCCAAGGCCTGGTTTTGCGTTACCAGGTGTGGATTGTATTGCCGGAGGTTCTGTAAGTTAAAATAATGGTCTTCAATTTCAGCCAGCCAGTGGCGGATGCGGAAATGTTCCCGGTCGCGGAGTGGAGATTGCTGTATCCCTTGCTGGATCTTTCGCAAATATTGCCGGTAGCTTTTGTCCAATTTGCGGGTAGCCAGGGCCTCCAGCTTGTACAGTTCCAGGTGAATGGCCTTGGACTCGAGCAGTTTTTGCCCGAGAAAACGCTCGGACAGTTTCAATAAACTACTCATGAGGTAAGCCAATTCTTTTTGGTCGTAAGCTACCTGTGGAAAAATAGCAGCCCATACGACTTCCCGTTGCAATGGCCGGGCCGGATAATTTTTTTTACTCAACTCGTGTAAATAGCCACCCAATTTGCTCACGGCCGTATTCTTGTTGAAATAAGGCGAGTCGATGAAATCCAGCAGCTGCTTCCATTCATCGGTCTTGATGGTTTTTATCAGGTCAATTAGCTTGCTGTTTTCCATGGACAAAGAAATGATATGAACGGTATTTTTTTGAAAAAATAATTTGCTAAAGTATTGATTTACAATTTATTAAAACAATAAAAAAATAAATTAAATCTGAAAAAATAGACTAATTGTTGTTGTATGCGCCCCAAAATGCTCCTACTTTTGTCTAACTTCAATAATAGCAATTATGAATAAGTGCCTACTAGTCAGATTTTTAGTCCTCTTCGGCAGTAGTCTGGCAGCGCAGTCTGTGGTCTTTCCCGGCGATGCCAACAACAATGGGAAGGTCGACCAATACGATGTATTGGCCATTGGCTTTGCCTATGGCCAGGTGGGCCCCATGCGGATTCAGACGGGTGATACCCAACCGCAGGGTATCGCACAGGTCTGGGGCGAGAGTTTTCCGGATGGCCCCAATTTCATCTACGCCGATGCCAATGGCGATGGCCTGGTAAGCATGCTGGATTTTATCACCTGGAACACTAATTTTGGGTTGGTTCACAACGAAGTTACGCCACTGAATATCCCCGCCGGTTCGCCTGATGCACCAGCCCGGGTGGTTTGGAACAACAACCAGCTGCTCTTGCCCCTGACCGGGAACCAAAGCTTCAGCCTCCCCATTGATTTTGTACTCCCGCCAGATTTGGGCAGCAATGGCCTGGCCTTTCGACTAAAATACAACCCCAGTCATTTTTCAAGCGTAGGCATCAGCCTGAACAACAATTGGCTCACCACCGATGGCAATGGGATCAGCCTGGTCAAAGGGAATCCTGGACATTTTGACGTTGGCATGAGCCGGTTCGGCGCCAGCCCCATCAACGGCGGTGGTACGGGCGGTACCCTGAACCTGATCGTCATTGGCGATATGGTTGGGTTGATGCCGGTTGCGCCGGATACGATATCTACCTGGATCGTGATCGAAGATGTGTTGCTGCTGGATGGTGCTTTTTTGCCGATTCCGGTGCACACCGATTCCTTCGAGATCAAACTCTACCGGCCCGGCACCATTGCGGCTGTACCACCCGTACAGGATGCGCTCCAGGCCCGGCTTTTCCCCAACCCCAATAAAGGTGCCTTTACCATTCATACCGCTTTTCCGTTCCACGATCTTAGTATTTTCGATGCTTTGGGCCGACTTGTCCGCCACGACCAGTGCCCGCCACGCCGGCAGTGGACGGTGGATGAATTGGTATTGGCGCCCGGCTATTACTTTGTGCGGACGCGCGGCGAACGCGGCGTGTCGGTCCTGAAAATGCTGGTGAATTAAACAGTTGAAAAAATATAAACCAATCAAACCATGATGAATAAGCAGTTTGTACTCAGTTTGGGCCTCTTGCTCCTGGCAACTATGCTGGGTGCACAGGTTACCGTATTTGGCCGGGTAGCCTTGGGCGATACCAACGGGCCTCCGATTCCGCAATGGCCAGTGTCGCTTTTCCTGACCAACAGCGATCCCACCGTCGTCACTACAACCGATGACGAAGGCCACTACAGTTTTACCCTCAACGCATCGATTGCGGATAATGCGGTATGGACCGTTCGTACGGATGACATCTGTACGGACATACCCGTAGCTTCTTCGTTTACGGTGTCACCCAACCATACCACGTATGAAGTCAATCTGGTGATTTGTGCGGGTATCAACCCGCCACCACCGCCAACAGACTGCGAGGCTTATTTCCACTGGGAGCAGTACAACAGTGATACGCCCCTGACCGTGCATTTTTTTGATATATCCTATCCAGGCGTCCACGGAATCAGCAGTTGGTTTTGGGATTTTGGGGATGGTACGACGTCAGCGGAAGCTAACCCGGTACATAGTTACGCCGCTGCAGGAACCTATTTGGTTACGCTCACGATTAGCGGCGACGACTGCGCCAGCAGCATGACCCAGGTGATTACCGTTTGGGACCAAAGCAATTGCAATTGCCCCACCGATGAATACCTGCCCGTTTGCGTGACCACCGCCAGCGGCCAGTTGCTGACTTTTACCACCGCCTGTTTTGCCGAGTGCGCCGGTTACAGTGCAGACCAGTATTTTCTTTGCGACGGTGGTGGCAACCCCTGCGGATGTCCGGATTTCTTTGCGCCGGTATGCGTAGTGACCGCCGACGGTGATGTGCTGGAATTTCCCAACCATTGTTTTGCGGAATGCGCCAGCTACGGCCCGGATCACTGGACGGATTGTGAGCATACGGGTTGCGAATGCCCCGGCAATCTTTATGACCCCGTTTGCGTCTTCACCCCCAACGGCGTGAGCATCCAGTTCAATAATGCCTGTTTGGCCGAGTGTGCCGGTTTTAACCCCGACCAGTACCAGCCTTGCGACGGTGGGTGCGCCTGCCCCGAATACTGGGATCCGGTTTGTGTTACCCTGGATGATGGCACCGTGGAAACGTTCAGCAATTATTGCTTCGCCCTGTGTGCGGGCTATAGCCCCGGTGATTGGGGGACTTGTAACGAGGATTGCCTGTGTACGGACGAATACAACCCCGTTTGCGTGGCTACCCCCAACGGCGGCCTGATCCTTACTTTCGGAAATCCCTGCGAAGCGGAATGCGCCGGTTACGGCCCTGATATTTACTACCCTTGCGATGGCGGCGGCTGTGTGTGCCCACAAATTTACGCTCCGGTTTGCGTGATCACGGCTAGCGGAGAACTCCTCGAATTTGTCAATGCCTGCTACGCCGAATGCGCAGGATTTACGGAGGTAATAGATTGTAGCCCTCACGAAGATTGTTTCGCCAACTTTACCTACCACTTCGGTAGCGACAACCCCCTGGTCGTTCAATTCAACGACTTATCATTCGCCGTGGATGGCATTACCTCCTGGCACTGGGATTTTGGCGACGGCGAAAGTTCGACGGCGCAAAATCCGCACCACACTTATTCCGCCGACGGGGTGTATGAAGTGGTCCTGACCATTGAAAGTCCGGAATGTGGGTTGTTGGTCTTCTCCCAACACATCTGCATTGGTCAGGGTGGTGGTTTTGGCGGCCCATCCTGCCAGAGCTTCTTTTTCTTCGAGCAACCCGATCCGGCAAACCTCCTGACTTTTCAGTTCCTCAACCTGTCCCTGGGCGGCGAAGGAGGTCTGGTCTGGGACTTTGGTGATGGCCAAACTGCTACCGAACAAAATCCGCTGCATACCTATGCCGAGGCGGGTACATACACCGTTAGCCTGACGGTACTGACGGCCAATTGCGTGAGCGTGACCCAAATAGATGTCCAGGCGGGTGAAAACTTCTGGTATGGCGACCTGGCTTGCCGGGCCTGGTTCTTACCGATCATCAATCCGGAAGGGCAGGAAGTGTTTTTTATCAACTTATCCAGTACCGATGCCGTGGAATTTGTCTGGGACTTTGGCGATGGCACCACCAGCAATACGCCGCTGGCCAGCCACCAGTATGCCGAATCTGGGACTTACACGGTAACCCTTACCATCACCACCACCAACGGTTGTACCAACACCTTCTCCAGCACGATCGATCTGGAAGGCGACGGTTTTACCAGCAATCCAGTTTTCTCGTTGGTCAATGGTACGGATGAGGTGGCCAGTTTGCCAGAATTAACCGTGGCACCCAATCCCACTCATGGACGGGTAGATGTCAGTTGGACCAACACGACTGCAGGGGCTTACACCTGGCAGTTGTTCGACCTGAACGGTCGTTTGCTACAAACGCGTAATGCGACGAGCACTGGCGCAAAAGAATCATTACCATTGGACTTGTCCACCTTGCCGGGCGGGATTTACTTGTTCCGACTGCAAACGGCTGCGGGAATCCGGACCCTGCGGCTGAGCAAATTATAGTTCTTGTTTTACCCGAATTAGGGTGGGCTTTTTAATTGACTTTCAGGCCAATACACTTATTTGTATTGTTCATTGCAGGAATGGTAGGCCTACCATTCCTGCTTTTGTATACAAGCGTTTATGGGGTAATTTGGCGGAAAATGATTTTACGAATTACACTGTTATTTTATCCGCTCCAATTGCTGGTTGGAAGTAATGCTCATGCCGATGGTCATATTACCCGTCTGGGGGCTGTCCATTTGCATATTGCCGTTCATCAATTGGAGCAATTCTGATTTTTCTGCCCAGCCGGTGGCTTCATTTACCCACATATAGCCCTGCTGGGTACCTTGCAGGTCAAATTTCATGCTCATCCCCATAATATCCATACCGGGGGCCTCCGGGTCGGTAGCTATCTCGCCGTCGATTCTGATTTTGGCCACACCGTTCTTACTTTCCTCCAGGGTGTAAACCACATCTACCTGCAGAGCCATGCCGCCTAAGTTCAGGTCGTTACTTATGGGCCAGGCATCTCCTTTCTTTAAAGGTTTACCAGGGTAAAAGCCAGTCATGGCCTTGAAGCTCTGCAACATAACTTCCCCTCCCAGTTGGCTTTTCAGGGTTTCCTGAACTTCCGCCGGTGCCTTGTCCAGTACATCTTCCATTAATTCGTTTAAACCTTGGGCCTCAATAATTTTTCCGTCAGGGCCGTAGGTTAAATCGAAGCTCTTGTTGATCATTGCGTCGTAGATGGCTTCCAGGTTGGGTTCGGTATTGCGGGACGGGTCTTTGGAGTCGTAGACCATTTCCTGCCCCATGGCCGTTTGGTTGATCTGGATGGCGGTATACCGGGTACGGAGCTGCTTGTTCCCATTCGCGTCATTGCCCGTCGCAAAAATGTTGTACTCCATGACTTGCTCGCTGTTGTTCTCCATATCCATCCCCATGACTTGGGTTTGGGACAGGGTCGTACTCGTTAGCCGGTAATTGTAGTCCATCTTTTCCGGTACCGAAAAGGCCAGGTTGACCTTCCGGGCACAATTGGTCAGCAAAAAACCGGTTACGAGGATAAGGCAGTAGGAGGAATAGCGCATATAAGTTGTTTTTTAGCGGTCTTGGTGTGTTAAATTACTGTTCTTTTTCCATGTCAAGCATGAGCTGTTCGGTTTCTTTGAGCAGGGATTGAATCTTGCTTTTTACTTCCGCTTGTTCCTTGGCATCGTAAGTAGCAGGATCTTCGTTTTTCAACTGCGTTTCCAATTCCCGCTGTTGGGCTTGCAGTTCATTCAGGCGGTTCAGCGCACCAGAATCGTTGAGGTCTTTGGCGGTAGTGCGCAATTTGCCCAGCAGGCTCCCCAGGCTTTCTACGGTACTTCCCACTTTGTCAACCGCGCCGTCGTACTTGCCTTCGTCAAGTTTGGATTTCTCGGATTTCAGTAAACCCCAGGCATCCTTACTCACATCGCGCACCTTTCCAAATATTTCCTTCGACTGGGTTTTTTCTACTTCCGTACCAAAAAAATAATTGTAGAACAAAATACCTACCAACAAGAGCAGGCCGAGTTTTAAAAGACTTCTGATCATTACATTTCGGTTTTGTTGTTACAAAAATAAGCCTTTTTACCTAGTCTTGATAAAAAAAGGCACCACTGACCTATTCAGTGGTGCCGCTATAATTACGTTTTGGAATTAGTTGTAAGCTGTCGCTATTCCAGCTTCACCACTCGTTCGGTGAAGATGTAACCCTCCAGGTGTATTTTGAGGAAATAAACGCCGGCTGGCAATTGCTTGAGGTCGAGCCTCATACCTGGATCCTCAAAGGTCGCCAGGTGTTGGGCTGCTGCATTGAACACACGCACCCGGTCAGGAGCGTAGCTGTAGGCATTGCGGAAAAATACCCGTCCGGACGTAGGGTTGGGGTAGATGCCGAAGGAAGAACGAAGGAGTTCCCGATCCATACTTTCCGCCGTTTTGGTGACCAACAGGTTGGCCCGACCTGGGCGCAGGGCCAGTTGTCGCTCGTCGTGGTCAATACCCAGTGCATCCTCCAGGATCAACTCGGTAGGGATGTCCGCAATCCCCGCAATATCGTCGATAATCCCCCGGATATAAAGGATAGGACCGAATCCGGACACATTGTTGTGGTCGGTACGGGTGAGGGCGACCTCCAGGCGCCCGTCCCCGTAGTATTGGTGGATAGAGGTGGTGTTGACGCCGGGTTCGCCAAACCAGGAAGTGGGATAGATGATCTCTAAAGAACTCATGACAAAGATCTCCGGATCGAGGTGCAGGGTGAAGGCCAGGCCGTAGATGTCTGCTATTTGCTGGTCGATCGATCCGGCAACTACCGGGATTTGAAAGGCAGCGCCAGCCGCCAGTTCTTCAATTCCTGCCAGGTCGACCACCACGGGTGGGTCCAGATCCGTATACGGGAGCGCAACGAAAGGCTCCACCTCTCCGTGTACCCGGCCGTAATTCTGGATTAGTACCTGGCGGTCTTCGGCATCCACTTGTCCGTCGCCATTGGCATCGGCGTGCTTGTGGTTGGTGCCGTCAGCAAAACTTTCGCCCCAGTTCTGGCTGATGAGACCGGCCCATTCGTCGGTTACAGCCTGGCGGCTGGGCCCGGTGAGTCCGTAGGTCAGGCCAATACTGAGCAAGTCAATGTGGTTCGCTATGTTGTCGGCATTGGTATCGCCAGGCCAAACGTTATCATCGAGGCTGAGGCATACGTTGTCGAACGCCGCATTTTCGTTGCTGTACAAGTAAATGTGGTCTATGTTTTCTCCGCTTAAGGTGAGCATGCCGGAAGTGGGGTCATTGGGATTTAGGGTCACCTGCAGGGCCACCCCAAAGCCAATGGCTGCGGGTAGATCCGCAATATTGGCCACGGTAACCGGTGGTGCATCATTTACCCGAACCGTCAGGCCACCACCAGGGTAGTAGAAATCGATGTTGACGGTGTTGAAATTTACCGTCACCCCCGTAAAGTCCAGGCCCAAACCGGCGTTTTGGGTAGCTATGATATGGCCTTCCCCAAAGGCATTGCTGGGGTCACCATCGGTCACGAACACGTTGCAGGCACAATTGCTGGCCGGGTTGCGCTGGTAGGTCACCCGCACTTCGTTCTCGGTGGTAATCAGGTCGCCGGAATCGTATCCGAAGCTGGGACCAAAGACGCCACTGATGCCCTCGAACTCGACACAGCTGCTGTTGTCGCAGAAAACGGGTTCGATGGTCGTCGTGACGGCACACTCATGTTCGGCGTCCCGGAGCACAATGAGATAGGCCGTATTTCCATCTCCCATCAGGGGGCCAACAGTTGCGGGTAAGTCCGTATAGGCAACCGCGACCGTAGCGATGATGCTGCTACCTGCTGGTGCGTAATCTACCAGCAGGGTATCCGAAAGATTGCCGCCATTGAATTGGCCAATGGAAAGGTAGTAATCGCCGTTGGCCTCACAGGCTGCTACGGTCAATTCGTTCAGGGCGTTACCCAGGCTGCAACAGGGCAGGTCGAAGTCCAGCGTTTGGCCACAAAGTTCATTGTCTACATCTTCGACGCGGATGGTGGCGCCGTGCAACGAGAACGGAAGATTCTGGAGGGTCAGGGGCAGATCCTCGTACAGGAACCACTCGACCACGTCGCCGCCGATGAGCAGGGCAAAGCGGTCGCTGGTTGGGTTTTCGTAAATGAAGTCGATGGTCAGGGCATAGCCTGTTGCGGCACAGTCGACCTCGTAGACGAAGTCGCGGATGGCGCAGGGGCGGCAGTTGATGGGGCCGATCTCCGTCCAGTTGGTGCAGCCCGGATTTTGGAGGTCAATGACGCCGAATTCGTAAATCGTTTCATCATTACCGGCAAAGGGGCCCAGGTTGATGGGCAGATCGGCGTAGCTAAAGGTGCCGTAGTTGGCGCCGTTCCCCACTACCGTGAAGGTTTCACCGAGGTTGGTACCGCTTACATCCAGACTGACGCTGAAGAAATCGCCATCACAATCGGATGCGGTAGCCACCACTTCCTGGATATTGCAATCCGTACTACAAGTGTAGTTGAAGTTGTAATTGCCAAAGCAGGCCGGATTGGCAATGTCCAGGATCAGGATCGTATGCTGGGTGTTGGTACCGTTCAATGGGCCAAAGGTGTAGAAGTTTTGTCCGTAGGCATAGGGGCCAAAGATCATCCCGTCGCCGAAAATATAGAAACCGAGTGGGCCGCCATTGGGGTTGTCAAATTCGATGTCTACCTGGAAGGAGTTGCCGTCGCAGGCGTACGGCTCCGCAAAGATGTTGGCGAAATTACAGGCACCACCACCCGGGCAAGGATTGTCCAGACCGACTTCCCGCACACAACCGGTGGCCGCGTCGGCGTAGCGGAGGTTGTAGCGGTTATTGGCATTGGCGGGAATGGTCAGGTCAACGACGTACACATTTTGCCCGTAGAGGAAGGAATAAGTTCCCCCATTGATCCGCACCACGAAGGGCTGATCCGCGGGGCCGTTGGCGGTGAAAATAAGCTGCGGCTGCCCTTCGACACAGTTGATACTGACTACGGCAAAGGCATTGTCGCAATTCGTCACGCAATTCTCGGGCGTGGTATAGCTAACGATCGCCTCGCAATTGATTCCCTGCGCCTGAATGATTAATTCACCCGTATTGGTGGCCGGAAGTTCCAGCACCAGGGGGTTGCCCTGGAAGGTGGTTTCGATGACCTGGTTGCCCGGCAAGCTGACAATCCGCAGCGGTTCCCCCGTATCGATGCCGGTTAGGAAGACCCCCACCTGGATGGTTTGCCCCGGCGTGATACATTCCACAAAGTCCAATTGAGCGGAAAAATTGGCACAGGTATTACACTGGTGAACTATTTCTCCCGTGTAGATGCAAAACCCATTTACTTCCATGATGGTTACCGCCGTGGGTTCCTGGTTGCTGCCCAGAATGGAGCCAACGGTTACGGGGAAGTCAACCGCGCCAAAGGGGCCAAAGGTTTGGTTGTTACCTACCACTACCACGAACTGACCGTCGGGGTGGGTGGTTTGGAAGTCGACGACGACGCGGTAAACGCCGTTGGGATTACATGCCGTAGGGGTGAGGGAGACGTCAAAAAATTCGCATTCCTGGCAGTCGTTAATATTAATATCAAGTGGTGGAAGGATGGTTTCACAGCCCGTTAACTCATCGGTGATGCGGTAGCCTTCGGGGTCGGGTTCGCCGAAAAAGTTCAGGGTTATACCATTTGGGCTGGTATAATCGACCGCATTGGTCTGACCATTACTCAAACCCGTCATCCGGATCGTTTGCCAGGTTGGTGGTGTGCTAAGTACCAGGCCCACATTAAATTCATTTAATCCTGTACAGTATACCGTTGCGGTCGTAGCCGCAAAATCGGCACAGGCATTGGCGCAGTTATGTGCTTCAATGGTCAGGTCTTCGGCGCAGTTTTCAAAGTAAATATCGCGCACCAGGAAGCGAACGGCTGTACCGGGCGCCGTGGCTAACTCCAAATTTGTTAGCGGTAAGCTGTTGTAGCTAAAAGTACCATAAAGTTCATTGTTAATGGTTAGTTGGAAAGAATCCTGCGCCAGCGCATTGTGCTCGAAATGGAGGTAAAAACGAGAAGGTAAGTCGTCATTTTCACAGGCATATTGACCAACGGCTAAGTTGCTGATTGAACAATCCACATTGTTCAGGCACAGGTTGTCGATGGAGACGTACTCGCCGCCCACGATAATTTCCGTAATGTTTTGGGAGAGAATGGTAATTGTTCCTTCGTTGGGATTGGCCTGGCTATAGGTCATGCGAATCCGTGTGCCATTGCTCAGTGTGTAGTTCACGTTCCCCGTTTGATAAGGAGCTGTGGGTTGTATCACGGATTGGCCATTGACGCCAATATTCAGCACACTACCCGCCGGGCCCAGATTAAAGAAATCGAGGCTGACGGAGTAAACGGGGGCGGAATAGCCCGTAAAGTCGATTCGGCTGGCCGCGTCGAGGTGGCCAATATTGACAAAGTTGGCGTTGGTGAAAGCCGGAATGGACGCCGCTAACAGGCGCAGTAGCGTGCCCGAAGGCGGTAAAATAACGCCGTTTTTCTGCACCTGAATGGTGGTGAAAGTAATGCCTTGTTCGCGGTAGTAAATGCTGTCATAAGGGAAGCCAGTGGCAATGGCATGGCTCATTTCTTCCCCGTAAATTTCAAAACCTACGCAGCCGGTCTCTTCGCATACGGGCAGAAAGACGACCTCGCTGTAACAGCATTCGGGAATGTCATTGATGCATACCGTGACGATGAGGGAATCCTGCTGACCGGAAGGTATGATGTTGTTGAGGTTGAGGGGGAAGGCTGCGATAGGGTAGGAGCCTGCCAGATTGCCGTTGATCAATACATCGACAAAATCGTTGTTCCCTACAATGTCCTGGAAATCGATGCCGAGGCTGACCGATTGCCCGTTCAGGCAATAGGCCTGGATTACCGGGCCGTAGAAACCGCAGTCGGGGTTGGGATAATAGTCGGCGCATACATTGTCGATAATCTGCTCGATTCCGCCCATCGTCAGGCTTTCAATGGTTCCGAAAATACATACCTGCACGGGATCAGAGGGCAAGTTGTTCTGCACCGAGGCGGAAATATCGAAATCGGGAAAATCGGTGGCGATGCGGGGGTCCAGTAGGCTTTCGTATACGCCAACCTGGCCGTTGATGCCAAAATTGATGGGGAGTCCGCTGCGCGAAGCCGTAAAGCAGACATTATTGGCCGGTCCGCCCCATTCAAAAACCAGATTGGTGTTGTTGATAAACAGGTAGGGTTCGTCGGTGCCGAATCCTTGGTTGGCGGCGACGGTCACATCGCCAAAAGTACTATTCTCATTTAAGTTGGTGTAGAGACCAAGCGTTATGGTGGTGCCCTGAACGCTATAGATGGTTTGGCCGGGGGTGTTGCCGCTGCTGATTCCCCAGGTTGTGCCCACCTCCAAATCGTCGAAGAACAGGCAGTTGGTGGGTTGTGCCACCAGGGACAACCCCATCACCCAGAGGCATAAAAACAAGGTGGTAAGTAGACGAATGTTCATGTGGGGAGCATTTTGGTTGATTGACAATACAAAAGTGCTGTATTCATTAAATAAATTCTAGTATTTTGTATTTCTGTTTTTGAGAATTTTAATGATAATTAAATTTTTAACTAATTGATAATAAGTAATTTGTGTCAATTATTTTTTGAATAAAAATGCTAGACCACCATTTGATCTCTTTGCTGCGCACGTTTAACCGCAAGGAAATGACCCGCTTTTGGGAGTTTTCGCACTCTCCTTATCACCATAAGCACGTGGAAACTCAGCAATTGATTACTTATTTAAATAAATGTTACCCTGAATTTACGGACAGCAACTGTGGTCGAGCATCGCTTTGGGCCAGGCTGTTCCCCGGTCAGGATTTCGACAATGCCAAGTTAGCGGTTTTATTTACCTACGCCTGGCGGTTGGCCGAGCAGTTTTTGGTGCAGGAGCAGCTCGCTGGCAGTCAACTCCAGGAAAGCTGGCTACTGGAGGCCCTGCGTCAGCACCGACAGTGGCAGGCTTACGAACGGCAGTGGCGGAAATCGAAACGGGAGCAGGAAAAAATTAAAACCCGCGACACCCAATATTACCACACCGCCATCGCTTTTGCCGAAGAAGCAAATCAGTATTTCTTGCTCCGCGAAAATCGGGAACAGGACAACAGCCTCGTCGAAAAAGAACACGTGCTGGACCAGTATTACGTATTGGAAAAGCTGCGGGATGCCCTGGAATTACAGGTGCGTCGCCAAATTCTGCAAGGCGATTACTCCGCCCGGCTACTGGAAGGGGTACTGGAAGAATTGCGCCAGAATGCGGCGGCTTATGCGGGTGCTCCCGCCATCCAGGTCTACTTCCATCTCTATCAAATGATGGAACAAGCTACGCTGGTGGCCTACCGGCGGGCGTTGGCTGTTTTTCAGGAAAACGAAGATCGGTTTCAATTCCCCGAGGTAGCAGCGATTTACAACTACCTGCAAAATTTTTGCATCGCCTGCATCAATCGCAATCAAACGGTCTTTCTACGCGAAATTTTTCGGCTTTACAATGAACAGTTGGCCCGCCAACTGCTGCACGAAGACGGTTACCTTATTGAGTGGCACTACAAAAACATTGTCACAACGGCTTTGCGGCTGGGGGAGCAGAACTGGGCCAATGATTTTATTGAAACGCAACGGGCAGCATTGTCGCCAGTCGCAGCTGAAAATGCCTACCGCTTCAATAAGGCTGCTTACTGCCACGCTGTCGGGGATTACGGGCAAGTATTGGAATTGCTCACCCAGGTGGAGTACAGCGACTTGCGGTATAACCTGGGCGCCAAAGCGCTGCTCCTGCGAACCTATTATGAACTCAATGAATTTGATGCCCTCCACGCCCTGGTGGAGTCATTTCGCCAGTACCTGCAGCGCAACCGGCTAATGGCCGATTCCCGCCGCAATGGTTATTACCACTTGTTTCGGCTGACCCGTCGGGTGGCTGGGCTGCGGGCACAGGCAGGGTACATTCCCCAGGAGCGTGCTGTCCTGTCGCTGGAAAAAATCAAGCAAGATGTAGAACAGACCGACGCCATTTTTAACCGGGCCTGGCTGGAGCAGAAGATTGCTGAAATAGCCTTGGAGATCAGTCGTTCTCCAGGTAGATGATTTCCCGCTCAAACCGAAAGGTAAGGCGCAAGCCCGCCTGGTAGAGGTTCCGGTTGAGCGATTCATCGCGGTAGAGCCCTCCCAGCCAGAGCCGGAAAGTTGGCGCCACACTCATGACCCATTTGTCGTTGAAGCGGTGTTCCCAACCCATTGAGGTCTGGAAAGCGTAGTTGACCCGCCGAAAATCCCCCGCCGCCGTTTTAACTTCGCGCTCGCTGCTATCGCCAGCGTAGCGGGTGGTGATGTCCTGGTTGGAAAGGTTGTAGCTCAGGCCGCTACCCAGCGAGAAGAAAAAATCATCCTTATCCGATAACGCCTGGTAAAAGAAGATGGAAAAAGGAACCTCCAGCTGTTGCGAGCGGAAAGCATAAGCTTGTTCTGAGAAATTGGCGGCCTGCGGGTCGTTGAAAGGAATAGCCCGGCGAATGCCCCGATAGCCCGTCTGGCTGTAGTTGAGCCCCACTTGTACGCCTGCTTTTTTTCCACGGTAACTCAAGACCAATCCGCCCGCGTAGGAAGGACGGGACACTTCGTAGGCTTCCAGCGAATCGACCTGGTTTTGGGCGTCGGGATCGAAAGCCACCAGGCGCCGGTGCGATACGTTCGGGAAGAGGTTGATCCCAATTCCGGAATAGTTTTGGCCAAAGGCCAGTGCAACCGAACTCAACAACACTAACATTAGGGTTATGCGCATTCTCTTTTTTCTTTTGATTAGAGCGTAAATCGCGTCAATATGTTGTCAGCTGAACGCCCCAAAAATGTCTGGTAGTTGCCAATGAGCATTGCTTGGCGGCGCTGCTTAAAAACTATACTGCAATTGCAGCACAACCACTGGTGGTTGGGCTGGTCCGCTGGGCAGGAACTGGGGCCGGAGCTGCCACTGGGTCAAGTCGTCATCAATGTCAAAATTGCGGAGTTGCGCATCTACGTAGGCTTCTACGGCTTGCAGCAGGTATACCGCTCCGAGGAAAAAGTAATTGGTTTGCCGGGATTTGTTGAAGTTGTCCCGGAAGACCCGCAGCCGATCAGCACCAATAATAATGCCGGTAAATTCGTGGGGTTGGCCAGCCAGTTCCAGGTCGTAGGCCGTTTTGAACCGCTGGTAATTGCTCTGGTTGAAATCCAGCACCGCTACCACGCCGGAAAAGGCACTGAAGACCAGCGGCACTTTCCACCAGCGCTCGTTGTACACCTGACCTCCACCGGGAATCAACGACCACAGTAGCGCCTGGCGGGGTACGTAAACCTTGGGTTCGCGGTTCACTAGCGCCAGGTCTATCACCGGAGCTGCTTCCGCAGGAATAACCCCAATGGTTAATACCGAATCGGGCGTTTGCGCCTGGATCATCCCCAGCAACATCAGGTTAAACAGCAGTAGGTGAATTGTTTTTCTATTCATATATCCGGAACCACATCATCCTAAAACGCAGGCTAAGCTGCAAACGCTAATAAAATAGCTAATATTAACCTTTATTGATTTTTTTCCCAACGTAAAGATGCGTTAATACGTGTCCACTCTTCACTTTTACACCTTTCCACTTTTACACCCTTCCCCCCTTACACGTTTACACCTTTCCCCTTTTACACCTGCCTTTCACTGCTCCACACACTTAAACAGCTCCGTCAGTTGGTCGTGATTGTCGAATTGAATAACGACCTGGCCTTTTCCGGTGGCCTTATCGTCTATCTGGACGCGGATTTTTCCAGTACCGAAGAATGCTTTAAAGTCTTGGATAATTTTGGCGTATTCGCTGCTGTATTTGTCGTCTACTGGAACCGGGGGCTTGGGAGCTGCTGCTTTTTTGGGTGCCTGGTAGGTTTTAGCCTGGGCTTCGGTCTGGCGGACGGACCAATTTTTAGCGATTATTGCTTTGAGGAATTCTTCCTGGAGCAAAAGGTCAATACCGGCAATGGCCTTGGCGTGGCCCATACTGATGTCTTCTTTCTTCAGGGCATCCTGTACGGCGATGTGGAGGTTGAGCAGGCGCAGGTAATTGGTGATGGTAGCCCGTTTTTTTCCCACTCGTTCGGCCAGATTTTCGTCGGTGAGCTGGCATTCTTGCTTGAGTCGGTTGTAGGAGCTGGCAATTTCCAGTGGATTGAGGTCTTCGCGCTGGATATTCTCAATGATGGCCATCTCCAGTAGCGTCTGGTCGTTGGCAACCCGAATATAGGCAGGCACCTCCGTCAGTCCGGCTAGCTTGGACGCCCGCCAACGGCGTTCGCCCGAGATGATCTGGTAGCGCTTGGGTTCCAGGTAGCGCACGGTGAGCGGTTGAATGATGCCGTGCACCACAATGCTGTCTGACAATTCCTTGAGGGCTTCCGGGTCGAAATCGTAGCGAGGCTGGTCGGGGTTGCGCTCGATCTCCGCGAGGGGAATCATCGCAAAATGCTTGGCCAGTTCCCGTACCACCCGCTCGGGGTTCGCCGCAATGGCTTCGTCCATGTTCTTCGATCCACCACTGCCGAAGAGGGCTTCAATTCCTTCACCAATCTGTAACTTCGAGGATTTGCTTCCTAACTTCTTTGCCATGACTAAAATCTTTGTAGCGGTAATATAACGACGTGTGTAGTGATCATGCCCAACCCAATGGTGATTAAACCAAGACGTCGTTGTTCTTGCGCAGGAATTCCTGCGCCAAATTCAGAAAATTGATGGCTCCCCGGCTGCCGGCATTGATCAATACGACCGGCATGTGCATATTGGGCGCCTCACCGATGCGGGAGTTGCGGTGCACAATGGTATCGAAAACCTGATCGCCAAAAATCTCGCGCACTTTATCGACCACCACATTGGCCAGTCGCAGGCGGCTGTCGTACATGCTGAGCAAAATCCCTTCGAGTTGGAGGTTGGGATTGAAATTGGTTTTCACCAGGTTGATACTGTTTTGCAGCTTGGAAAGGCCTTCCAGGGCAAAGAATTCGCACTGCACGGGTACCAGTACGGAATCTGCTGCGGTCAGCGCATTGATGGTGACAATACCCAGCGATGGAAGACAGTCGATGAAAACGTAATCGTAATTGTCTTTTACCTTATCGATGACCCCCTTCATGACGTAGGCCCGGTTCTCCATGGTCGCCAACTCTAATTCTGCGCCCACCAGGTTGATGTGGGAAGGCATAAGATGGAGGTTAGGTGTATCGGTTTCATAAATGGCGTCTTCCGGCTCCAGATCGTTGATCAGGCAGTCGTACAAGGAAGTGTCAACATCAGCTTCCAGGGCTCCGACACCGGAAGAGGCGTTGGCCTGCGGGTCGGAATCAACGAGCAAGACCTTCTTTTCCAGGATGGCCAGGCAGGCAGCCAGGTTAATGGCGGTGGTCGTTTTTCCAACGCCTCCTTTCTGATTGGCAATAGCAATTACTTTTCCCATAAGGCGAAATGAAGATTTGAATTAATTTCGTTCGCTAATTTTTTGTCTCAGGCGAAGGTCAGACATTGTCTCCGCCACGGGCGGAGGCGAGGGCCAACCTTGGTCTGAGACCTGCCACAAAAGTGGCAGCAACCTATTTTGTGTGGTATCCTGTAAGTTGCTAATAACTGAAGGGAGGCGGGCTAAAAAAAGTATTAAAGCACAATGCTTTCTCCAATTGAGAGCAAAATTAACTCTTTTCCGCTATCCGCAAAAGCCTTTTTTGCTGCAGCATGGTCAATTTTGATGTAACCGAAGGTATCGTAGTGCATTCCGATGACTTTCCTGGCCTTCACAAAATCGGCTGCAATAACGGCATCTTCGTAGCCCATGGTGAAGTTGTCGCCAATGGGAAGGATGGCAAAATCCAGCGCCGGGCAGGTCATGGGGATGAGTTGCATATCCATCGTCAGGGCCGTATCGCCCGCATGGTAAAAGGTGCCTTCTTCGTTCCAAATGACAAAACCACCGGGGTTGCCACCGTAGGAACCGTCAGGGAAGCTACTGGAATGCACCGCATTGACATATTTGGCAGTACCAAAATCAAACTTGGCCTTACCGCCGTGGTTGAGCGGGTGATAAGCCAGTCCCTTGCTGCCGTAATGGGCCGCTACTTCGTAGTTGCTGATGATGGTGCTGCCGCAGCGCTGGCCAATACTTTCAGCGTCAGCAAGGTGGTCGCTGTGCGCGTGAGTCAGCAGGATGTAGTCCGCCTGTATACTGTCAAGGTCTACTTTAGCTGCCAATTCATTGGGCGTAATAAATGGATCGAAGAGCAGGCGCTTCCCCATGGTCTCCACAAGTAAGCAAGCATGGCCGTAATAAGTAATTTTCATGTTGTGAATTTTGATTCTTTAACAATTTTTTAGTGGATTATTTTCGACCAGATGTGCTTACCCAAAGAACCAACCGGGCTACAGTACTAAACGATTGGGAACGAGGTAGGTTCAAGGCTTCTGCCAACGCTTTACAAAATAGGTTCGTCGATAAAAATAAGCTTATTCCTCATTTCCGGAGCAACAATTTCAATATTGTGTTGTTCTGATTTCCCGAGCTGCAAATTTAGGGAATTTGCCAACCCAATCAGGCCGCTTTTATTCAAACAATAGAAAAAGACAAATAAATGGTTACTGTTATTTCCGGAACAAATCGCAAAGGCAGCTTTTGTAAAGTTTTTGCGGAGAAGTATTGCGATTTGTTGGCTGAACACTTGGGGGAAGAAGTCCAGTTACTGGCCTTGGAAGATTTACCCCACGATTGGTTCTCGCCCGAAATGTACGCTAGCGGCGGACAGTCTGCCAGCCTGAGCGCCGTTCAGGATAAATACATTCTTGGTGCCCGGCACTTTGTTTTTATCAGCCCGGAATACAATGGTAGCTTTCCTGGCGCCCTCAAATTATTTATCGACGCTTGTTCGGTGCGGGAATACGCGCTCAATTTTAAGGGTAAAAAAGCAGCTTTGGTTGGCGTTGCTTCCGGACGCGCCGGCAACCTGCGCGGAATGGGCGACCTGGCTGGTGTGCTGCACTACCTGGGTACGACGACCATGCCCAACCAGTTGCCCATTTCCAGCATTGGCAAATTGATCAGTAAGGATAAAGTGATCGAGGACGCAGATACGCTGGCGATACTGGCAGACCATGCACAGGCATTTGCCAACTTCATTCAGGAACCTGTTTTTGCTTAGTAGGACTAACCTCCAACAAGCGCTTAATTTTTACCGCCCCCTTTGCCTAAGATGTTTCTGGTGCGGTCATCCAGTATCGGCGAAGGTCGGGGAGCCTCGTCCAGGACTTCGTGAAATACCTTTTCTTCGTAAATCCAGCGGCCTTGCTGCAGGCGATAGCCCTCGTAGGTGCCGTCGGGAATTTGTACTTCCCCTTCGCCGTATTCCCCACCAGCTTTGGTCAGGTGGTCAAAAATGAGCAGGTCCAACGCCGGATCATAATTGCAGCGCACACTGGCCGCGGCGGAGTATTCGAGTACCAGGCGCTTTTTGCTACCCACGCTCCCCTGGGCGTCTTCCGCGAGGAAAACTGGGGCACCAAACTGTGGCTTCCCGTTGGGAAAAGTAAGGACATCGACAATTTTGCGCTTGCGGAAAAATTCGAATCCATCAAAGCCAAAAAGCAGGTAATACTTTTCCTGCCCTTTTTCTACTTCGTAAAGGTTGTAATAGACACTGCCGTACCACTGGTCAGCCGTAAGAGTGGCCTGTTCCAAATCTTCGGTGAGGGTAAAGGAGCGGTCTACCAGGGGGAACAACTGCAAATCAGGGGTATTCATTTGGATGGCGCCGTAGTAGCGGTAGGTGTTTTCGTCTACGTACAGTTGCCAGGTGAAAATCCGAAAGGTACTATCCGCCGGATACTGAATCGACACGGCATGCAACTGCTCGAAAGGATAGTGGAAGCTGTTTGGCCGCTTCAGCGCCTTCACCAGGGTGGGGATAAACGCCCGTACGGCGCCGAACCGATTTTCCTCCAATGAGTCATTGATGAAGGCGTAGGCCAGCAATCCGAGGGTATCCTCGGATGCTTCCAGCGCCGCCAAATCCGGTTGGCTGATGGAAGATTGGCCGTTGGCGACGTGTCCGGAAAAGGATGCCAGCACCACAGCGACTACAAAAAATACACTTTTCATTTCGTTCAGATTTTCCTCGCCCTGATAACGGCAGGAAACCTGTAGAGATTGTTAGCGTCCGCGCATTTTGTTGTTTTTATAATCCCGGAAGATGAACTCCCCCAACCCCTGCAAACTGCTGTAAAAGGCCTTGCCATTATTGGCCTGCGTGAACTGGTCCACAAAGCTGACCAGGTAAGGATCCTGGGCAATCATGAAGGTGGTAATGGGAATACTCATCTTGCGGCAGCGGGTAGCCAGGTTCAGGGTGCGGTTGACAATCTTGCGGTCCAGGCCGAAGCTGTTCTTGTAGTATTTTTTTCCTTTCTTCAGGCACGTCGGTTTCCCGTCGGTGATCATGAAAATTTGCTTGTTCGGATTCCGCCGTTTGCGCAAAATATCCATGGCCAGTTCCAGCCCGGCAACGGTATTGGTATGGTAAGGACCTACCTGCAAGTAGGGGAGGTCTTTGATCTCAATGGGCCAGGCATCGTTGCCAAAGACAATAATGTCGAGGGTGTCCTTGGCGAAGCGGGTGGTGATGTACTCGCTCAGTGCCATCGCTACTTTCTTGGCGGGCGTAATCCGGTCTTCCCCGTAGAGGATCATGGAGTGCGAAATATCGATCATCAGCACCGTACTCGTCTGGCTCTGGTAGTGGGTTTCCCGCACTTCCAGGTCTTCGCCCGTCAGCTTGAATTCATCAATGCCGTGGTTGATCTGGGCATTGCGCAGGCTTTCGCTCACGGCCAGGTTGTCCAGCTTGTCGCCAAACTCATAGGGCCGCAATTCGGAGGTGGGTTCGTCCCCGCCGCCACCGTAGCGGGTATCGTGGTTGCCGCGTTTGGTTTTCTTGATGTCGCCAAAAATATCTTGGAGGGCTTTCTTGCGGAGGGCCAACTCCATTTTCGCCGAAGGTACAAATTTGGGGTTATCGGCATCTTGCTGCCGGATGTACCCTTTGTCGATGAGGTCCTGGATGAAATCGGCCATGCCGTAGTTGTCATCCGTGAGGTTGTATTCTTTATCGAGTTGCGTTAACCAGGATAGCGCTTCGGTGACTTCACCAGAGGTATGCACGAGCAATTCCTGAAAAATTTTCAACAACCGCTCGAAAGGGTCACCATCGGTGGGGCCGGGTACGTAGTTTTCAAATCGCCATCCTATCATAACACTACTCCTTGGATTTGTTGATACCTTAAAAGAACGGAAATCGCCGGTACTTGGTTCTAAGAAAAGCAGGTATCTTCGCTTTATTATGAAAATCTTTTGCACCGTCACCAACGACTTGTCCCAGGACCAGCGGATGATCCGCATTTGCAGCACCCTCCAGCGTGCCGGTTACGAAGTGCACCTCATCGGGCGACTCCTGCCCGGCTCCTTGCCGCTGGCAGCACAACCTTTTCAGCAACATCGCCTGTTTTGCTACTTCAGGAAAGGAAAGTGGTTCTACCTGGAATACAATTTGCGCCTGCTGTTTTTTCTATTGCGCCATCGTTGCGAACTCATCAATGCCGTTGACCTGGACACCCTTTTGCCCGCCTTTTTGGTTAGCCGCTGGCGCCGTATTCCCTGTGTCTACGACGCCCACGAGTATTTTACGGAAGTGCCGGAAGTGGTACGTCGCCCCCGTATTCAGAAAGTCTGGAATGCTTTGGCCAACTGGATCATCCCGCAGCTGAACTATTGCTACACGGTCGGGCCAGCGCTGGCGCAAATTATGGGTGAGCGTTACCGTACGCCGTTTGCGGTTGTTCGCAACCTACCGTTGCGCCGCATGGTGGAAGCTGTTCCTGCTCCGGCAGGCCACATCATCCTCTATCAGGGAGCCCTCAACGAAGGCCGCGGGCTGGAGGTCGCCATTGCTGCGTTGCCCGATCTGCCTACCTGCGAATTGTGGCTCATCGGCGACGGGGATGTAAAGGCCGCACTCCAGCAGCAAGTGGCCACGCTCTACCTGACGGAGCGCGTACGTTTTTTAGGGTTTGTGATGCCTGCCGATCTGCCTGCCTATACCACGCAGGCCTGGTTGGGGCTTAACCTGCTGGAAAACCGGGGCTTGAGTTACTATTATTCCCTGGCCAACAAAGCGTTCGACTATGTCCAGGTAGGGTTGCTCTCCCTGCAAATGGATTTTCCGGAGTACCGCTCCCTGCAAGACCAGTACGGTGTTTTTGCCTTGCTGCCCGACTTGTCCGTATCTTCCTTCGTGGCTACGGTCAGCAAGCTGCTGGACGATCCTGTCTGTTACCAGGAAATCCGGCAAAATTGCCTACGGGCAGCAGCCGACCTGTGTTGGGAGCAGGAAGAAGGTCATTTGCTGCGGTTCTACGAGCAGGTGGTCGCGCAGCGCTGAGCTCCGACAGTAGGGGAGTAGGTGTCTGTTATTTGTAACCATACTTTCCTTTCCACCAGCGGGCCAGCCGTTCCAGGATGGATTTTTCAGCGGCGTTCTGTTGGGGCTGAAAAAAAACGGTGCCGCTGATTTCTGTGGGTAAAAACTCCTGGGTCACAAAGTTGCCGGGGAAATCGTGGGCGTATTTATAGCCTTCCCCATAATCCAGGTCCTTCATCAGTTTGGTAGGCGCGTTGCGCAGGGGCAGTGGCACGGCCAGAGTGCCCGTTTGCTTCACTTTTTGCTGGGCGGCGTTGATGGCCAGGTAAGCGGCGTTGCTTTTCGGCGAAGTCGCCAGGTAGATGGTCGCCTGGGCCAGGATGATTCGCGCCTCGGGCCAACCCACGGCCTGTACGGCCTGAAAGGTGGTGGTGGCCATGAGCAGGGCATTCGGATTGGCCAGCCCAATGTCTTCGGCGGCCGAGATGACCAGCCGGCGGGCAATAAATTTAACATCCTCGCCACCCTCTACCATGCGGGCCAACCAGTAGATAGCTCCGTTGGGATCACTGCCCCGGATACTTTTGATGAAAGCGCTGGCAATGTCGTAATGCTGTTCGCCACCCTTGTCGAAGCGCGTCAGGTTCTCCTGCACCCGGGTGCGGACAAATTCGTTGCTGATGACCAGTGGTTCGCCAGTGTCCTGGGCTTCGCTGGTCACGAGTTCCAACACGTTGTACAGCTTGCGCCCGTCGCCACCACTCAGTTGCAGTATCGTGTCGTATTCGGTTATCTGTAGTTGTTTCGTTTTCAGGATCTCATCTTCGGCGAGGGCTTTGTCCACCATTTTGCGCAGGTCTTCCGGCCCCAATTCCCGCAGTACGTACACCTGCGTGCGCGACAACAAAGCCGGGATAACCTCGAAGCTGGGATTCTCGGTGGTGGCGCCGATCAACGTGACCACGCCTTGCTCTACGGCACCCAGCAGGCTGTCCTGTTGTGATTTACTAAAACGATGGATTTCATCAATGAACAGCACCGGGTTGGGTCGGTCAAAGAACTGCTGGCGGCGTGCTTTGTCGATGGCATCGCGCACATCCTTGACGCCAGAGTTGATGGCGCTAAGGCTGTGGAAGGGCAAGTCGAGCTGGTTGGTAATGATCCTGGCCAGGGTGGTTTTGCCCACTCCCGGAGGCCCCCACAAGATAAACGAAGGCAAACGTCCACTGCTAATGGCCCGTTCCAATACAGCGCCAGGGCCCACCAGGTGCTCCTGCCCGACGTAATCCGCCAGCGTCTGGGGGCGCATGCGCTCGGCTAATGGTTTCATGAAGGGGTGGTTTTTGGTCGCAAAGATACAGCTGGGCTAAGTCCGCAAATAAGAAGCGCCGTTCAGATCCAGGATACAGCCCGTGGTAAACTCGGCTTCGGGGCTGGCCAGGTACAAAATGGCTTGCGCCACGTCCAGTACGGTGGCTACCCGGTTGAGCGGGCTCTGTTTCTTCACGGCTTCGCCAGCAGCTCCCTGCAGGTGTGGCCGGGCCATGGCCGTTTCCACAAAACCAGGGGCTACCGTGTGTACGGTAATACCGTAGCCCCCCAGCGCCTGGGCCAGGCTTTGCCCCATGGCGTGCAGGCCAGCTTTGCTGGCACCGTACGCCGGTTGGGCTGCTTCTCCACGAAAGGCACCCCGGCTACCCACGTTGATAATTTTTCCGCTCCCTTGTGCCCGCATGGTTTCGGCGGCGGTGTAGGCGGCGATGGCTGCTCCCGTCAGGTTGGTATTCATGGTTTGCTGCCACACCGCCAGCCATTCCTCAAAAGGCATGCTGTCTACCGGATGGGGCAGGAAAACCCCGGCATTGTTGACCAATATGTCCAGGCCGCCCATGCTGGCTGCTGCCTCCTGAACCAGGGTTCTTACCGCTTGTGGTTGTGCCAGATCCGCCTGGCGCAGTTGGTGTCCGTGGCCCGGCAGGGAGGCCAGGCACTCTTCTCCAGCGGCTTTGTTTTGTTGGTAATGGACGGTCACCACTGCACCTGCTTCGGCGAATAACTGTGCGGTTGCCCGGCCTATTCCCCGGGAACTACCCGTGATGAGGACTCGCTTGTCCTGGAAGTCGTACTGAATCATGCTGTTGTTGGGTTTGCTGAACCAGGCCGCTAATAGGCTCCTGTCTATGACAGGGTTCCCGTGGCGCTGAGCATTTTAACTTAAGTCTAAAAAGTCTATCGATCCCGCACCCTCGCGCACCAAAACGGGTGGATGTACGGTGCAGTCGATAACGGTAGAAGCATCCATGCCGCCCGGACCACCATCGATGACGATATCCACCAGTTTGCCGAAGGCATCATCAATGTCCTGGGCATCGGTAAAGTACTCGAGGAAATCATCTTCTATCTTCAAAGAGGCCGTAATAATCGGGCGTCCCAACATTTGCACGATCCGAATGGGGATGTTGTGCTCGGGCACGCGCACGCCAATACTCGATCGCTTACCCTGAATAATCTTGGGGACCTGGTGACTCGCCTTCAGGATGAAGGTGTAGGGGCCTGGCAACAGCTGCTTCATCAACCGGAAAACTTCGTTGTCAATTTGTGCCGCATATTCGGCAACCTGACTGATGCTCTCGCAAATAAAGGAAAACTGTGCTTTTTTAGGATCCAGGCGACGGATGCGGGCGATGCGCTCGACCGCATTTTTATTCATCAGGTCACAACCCAAAGCGTAGACGGTATCGGTAGGGTAAATAATCACACCGCCATTGTTCAATTGGTCGACAACCTGTTGTACTTTACGGTCTTCTGGATTGTCAGGATGGATGTTTATCAGCATAAAGCAACATTATGGATCATTATAAAGTAGGTGTTGTACAAAGTACGCCAGTTTTTTTTGATTTGCCAGCGAGCCTGCAAAAAATTGAAGCAATTATTGCTCAACAAGCAGCGGCAGGGGTAAAGTTACTGCTATTTCCGGAGTCTTACCTGCCGGGTTATCCGCGCGGGTTCGATTTTGGTGCTGTCATTGGGCAGCGCCTGCCGGCTGGCCGGGCGGCCTGGCTGGCTTTCTGGGAAAACAGTGTGCCTGTTCCGGGCACGATCACCCAACAATTGGCCACCTGGGCCAAAAACTATGAGCTTTTTCTGGTGATGGGGGTAACGGAACGCGATGAGCTAAACGGGAGTCTCTACTGCACCCTCCTGTATTTCGATCCGGTGCAGGGACTCATTGGCAAGCACCGCAAACTGAAAGCTACGGGAACGGAACGCCTCGTTTGGGCCGAGGGAAATGCCGAAGACCTACAAGTTTTTCCAACCGAACTAGGGCGCCTGGGCGGACTCATCTGCTGGGAAAACCTGATGCCCCTGGCGCGGATGGCTTTGTACCAACAGGGCATTCAGGTATACCTGGCGCCCACGGCTGATGCGCGCCCAACCTGGATTCCTATCCTTCAGCACATCGCTCAGGAGGGGCGTTGCTATGTGCTGGGCGCCAATCAGTACTTCCGCCGCACCGATTACCCCGCACCCTGGCGCGAGCTGGTTCAGCTGGATCACGAAGACCTTTGCCGGGGAGGCAGTGCCATCATTTCACCACTTGGCGAAATCATCGCCGGTCCGCTCTGGGATGCCGAAGGGGTACTGACGGCCGATCTGTCGCTGGATGAGGTCGTGAAAAGCCGCCTGGATTTTGCGCCCGCCGGCCATTACCACCGGCCGGATTTGTTCGAATTCAGGGTTAAGACTTAACGGATGACGTTTAATGATTCAGTGCAGGTGGAATAATTTGACCGACTCTTACACCTTTTCGCCTTTCATCGCTTGCGCAATGTTTTTCTCCAACGCATCCTGGGCCAGCGGGCGGGCGTATTCGTTCAACGTTTCCATGGCCTTGTTGATCGCGTCCTTGTCGGTGGCTGCTGTTGCTTGTCGCAATTCTTCCGCCAGCCGACTGATTTCTGCGCTTGCTGCGGCCGCTAGCCATGACTTGTTCTGCACCAGGAATTTGGTGGTAGCCAGTAAAATATTATTGGCCTCATTACGGGCTTCCAGCAGTGCCCGGGTGGCCATGTCCGACTGGGCGTTTTGGATGGAGTCGATCAACATTCTGGCCATATCTTCTTCACTGATACCATATTGCGAACGAATCTCAATCTCGGTGGCTACGTTTGAGCGCAACTCTGTTGCTTTAACCTTCAGGATACCGTCGGCATCCAGGTAAAAGTGGATTTCTATTTTGGGTAATCCCGCCGGCATGGGGGGGATACCACGCAGGACGAATTCGCCTAATTTGCGGTTGTGTTCCACGAGGTCGCGCTCCCCCTGGTAGACGGCAATTTTTAGGTTGGTCTGGCCGTCGACGGAGGTGGTATACTGCCGGCCTACCTTGGCGGGTACTTTGCTGTTGCGGGGGACGATCACGTCCATCAACCCACCCACGGTTTCAATACCCAGTGACAACGGCGTAATGTCCAACAACAAAATATCTTGTTGGTTACCTGCCAGGATATCCGCCTGAATAGCGGCGCCCAGCGCTACCACTTCGTCCGGGTTGAGCTGGGCGTTTACTTCCCGGCCAAAACATTTTGCTACGCGCTGCTTCACCAGGGGCATGCGGGTAGATCCACCTACCATCACTACGTGGTCAACAGCGGAGGTTGCCAGACCCGCGTCGGCCAACGCCTGGTTACAGGCTACAATGGTACGATCGACCAGGGGCGTAACCAACGTTTCGAACTGCTCCCGGCTGAGGGTGATCTGCCAATCATCCAGGCTTCCGGTGTAATGGTCGGCCGTGCTGAGGGCTTTCTTGGCGCGCTCGGCTTCCAGGCGGATGGTCTGACCCAAATGTTTGTCTTTCTGGATCCGGCTGGCTGGAATGTCATTTACCGCCAACCAGTGATCGATGATCGCCCGGTCAAAATCGTCACCGCCCAGAAAAGTATCACCATTGGTAGACAATACTTCGAAAATGCCATTTTCTATCGAAAGAATCGAGATGTCGAAAGTGCCACCGCCCAGGTCATAGACGGCAATTTTTTGTCCTTCGGCTTCCTGGTCCAGGCCAATACCGTAGGCCAGGCTGGCCGCCGTGGGTTCGTTGACAATGCGCAACACATCCAATCCGGCCAGTTTGCCCGCGTCGCGCGTAGCCTGGCGTTGGGCATCATTGAAGTACGCAGGTACGGTGATGACGGCCTTGGAGACCGGGGCCTGAAGGACTCCTTCGATGCGACGCTTCAATTCTTTGAGAATCTCTGCGGAGAGTTCAATCGGGGTGAAGAAGCGATCGGCAACCCGGATTTTTACCAGGCTTTCGGTGTCTTCGTCGATTATTTTATAACCAAAATATTGTTCAAAATTAGAAATGTCACCAAAGGACTTACCCATTAGCCGCTTCACCGAATAGATGGTATGAGCAGGATCGGTGATCAACTTTTCTTTAGCAGCATCACCGACCAGGACTTCCTGATCCGCGTTGAAGTGTACCACAGAGGGCACCAGGGTGCTTTTTCCGGCTGCATCTTTCACGGCTACGGCTTGCCCGTTGACCATGTAGGCCACCAGGCTGTTGGTGGTGCCCAGGTCAATACCCACAATCACGTCGCGTTCGTCTTTCAGTTTACCTGCCTTCAGGTCTATCGATAATTTTGCCATGTCCTAATTTTGTCTGTTGCAAAGGTAACAGCATAATGCGGGGAAAGTTAGGCCTACCTGCCAGATTCTTATTGCCCGGAAAGATTTTGCCCTTAAAACGAGTAGCTACAGGACGTGCGAATTATTTACCGTGAAATTTGCTATTCACTAAACTAAGGTAGAAAAATACCATTTAATTGCGGTTATTACTTCCTTTAACCGAGGCTGCTCAGGCAACTGTTCAATTTGGTGTTTCCTATGAAAAAGACTGTTGATGAAAAAAAAGTGTCTGCTGTTGAAGTCGATTTCGCCAACGTAGCAGCGCACCGGCCCACCTTGTTGTTTATCATTCTCGGGGGCTTTTTTGTAACCAATGCGCTGGTAGCCGAATTTATTGGGGTAAAGATATTTGCCCTCGAGGATACGTTTGGTTGGCCACCCTTCAATTTCAATCTCTTTGGTCAGGTGGGCGCGTTGCAGTTCTCGGCTGGGGTACTCCTCTGGCCGGTAGTCTTTGTGATGACCGACATCATCAATGAGTACTACGGCAAACGCGGTATCCGCCTATTGAGTTTGCTCACCATGGGGCTGATCAGCTACGCCTTCATCATGATCTATGCGGCCATTTCCCTGGCGCCGGCAGATTGGTGGCAAACCCAGTACCAGGCCAACGGCGTACCCAGTATGCAGGCGGCTTTTCGTGCGGTCTTTGGGCAGGGCATGCTCATGATCGTAGCTTCGCTGTCGGCCTTTTTGCTGTCGCAGCTAACGGATGTGGTCAGTTTTCACCGGATCAAGGAAGTTACCGGTGAAAAGATGATCTGGTTACGTGCTACAGGATCTACCGTCATTTCCCAACTGGTGGATACTTTCGTCGTTTTGATTATTGCCTTCAAATGGGGCCCAGAGATCACGGGGCAATTTACGCCCTGGTCGTGGGGGCAATTGTTAGCCGTTGCTACGGTGCAGTACACGTATAAATTTACCATGGCCATTGTGCTTACGCCGGTCATTTACTGGGTTCATGCTGGCATTGAACGATTCATCGGACCAGACTTGTCCGCGCGCATGAAATTGGCAGCCACCACCTGGAATTAACCAATTTTGCATCATTTTCCCCCTGATGTACTGCAACCTTGCCGCCAAACGTTGGTTCTCTTAATGAAGAAGGTCTAATTTTGACTTATCTTTAACACCAAATATATTAGCTAACCAAGTTACTTGATGATGAACAAAATCCTCCAATTGGGGTTAACCCTAGCCCTGTTTTTTACGCTTTCTTTTAGTGCGGTCGTGACTGCACAAAACAAAACCTTACCACCTGGCATCCAAAAATTGGCCTCGGTAGAAGGAATTACAGAATATGTCATTGAGGCCAACGGCCTGCATATTTTACTGTTCCCCGACCAGTCTAAGCCAACCGTAACGGTCAACGTAACCTACCTAGTAGGTTCCCGCCACGAAGCTTACGGCGAGACGGGTATGGCCCACCTGCTGGAACACCTGGTGTTCAAGGGTACGCCCAACCACCCGGATATTCCCAAAGAACTCAATGAGCACGGTGCCCGCTTCAACGGTACCACCTGGTACGACCGGACCAATTACTTTGAAACCGTCAGTTCTTCTGACGAAAACCTCCGTTGGGCACTGGAAATGGAAGCCGACCGCATGGTCAATTCCTACATTTCCGGTGATGACCTCAAGAGCGAAATGACGGTGGTGCGCAATGAATTCGAGATGGGCGAAAACAGCCCCAGTAGGGTGTTGATGGAGCGGGTCTTGTCTACGGCCTACCTCTGGCACAACTATGGCAAATCAACCATCGGTGCGCGCGCCGACCTCGAGAACGTTCCGATCGACCGTTTGCAGGGGTTTTACCGCAAATACTACCAGCCTGACAATTCCTTTTTGATCATTGCGGGCAAGTTTGACCCCATGACTGCCCTGGGTATGATCAACGAAACCTTCGCTAAGATTCCTAAGCCGGAGCGGAAACTCATTCCTACCTATACGCGGGAACCTATTCAGGACGGTGAACGCTATGCCGACCTCAAAAGAGTGGGTGATGTGCAGGTTATCAGTTCCGCTTACCACATTGCGCCGGGTAGCCACCAGGATTATCCGGCCATTGATGTCTTGACGGAAGTACTCACCAGCGAACCCAGTGGCCGTTTGTACGAGTCGCTCGTAGGTTCCGGTAAGGCTTCTTCTCAGTTTGGCTGGGCGGCCGGACTGGCAGAACCCGGTTTTGTGTACTTCAGTGCCGATGTCCTCAAAGACAAAGACCTGGCTGAGGCCGAGGAGGCTATGTTGTCAACGCTGGATGCCGTCAAAAATAATCCACCCACCGCGGAGGAAGTAGAGCGCGCCAAAAATCGCTTACTCAAGGATTTCAATTTGCAGAGCCGCGAAAGTGACCGGGTTGGTCGCCTGATCAGCGAGTTCATCGCCCAGGGCGACTGGCGGTTGGGCTTCATCTACCGCGATCGCCTCGAGCAGGTGACATCCGAACAAGTGGCCGCCGTAGCTAAGCGGTATTTTCTGCCCAGCAACCGCACCGTTGGTCGCTTCCTGCCCACCGAAAGTCCCGAGCGGGCGGACATCCCCGACGTGCCCAACATCAGCGCCATGGTCGATGGTTATGCCGGACGGGAGTTGGTCGCTGAAGGAGAAGCCTTCGATCCTTCCTACGACAATATTGACCTTCGCACCAAGCAAGAAAAGTTCAAGGGTGGGATGGAATATGCCTTCCTCGCGAAGGAAAGTCGTGCCGATGCCGTTGTTGCGCGGTTGTCCCTGCGTTTTGGGGATCCACGTAGCCTCAAAGGACAACAAATGGCTGCTGCTTTTGCCGGCATGATGCTCGATAAAGGTACCACCAGCATGACCCGCCAGCAAATTGAAGATAAACTGGACGAACTCAAGGCCTCTATCCGGGTCGGTGGTGATGCCGAAGGCGCCTTTGCCCTCATCGAAACCGATCGGGAAAAGTTGCCCGAAGTAATTGACCTGGTGGGTGAAATGATGCGCTCCGCTAATTTTCCCGCCGACGAGTTTGAAAAGCTCAAGCAGGAGCAACTGGCTTCGCTGGAAGAAAATCGCTCCGAGCCCCAGGCTATTGCCATGACGGAACTGGGCCGCCGGATGAACAACTACAGCCCTACGGATCCTCGCTATACCATGAATTTTGACGAGGAAGTAGCCGCGGTCAACGCCCTCACCCTGGACGACGTTAAGGCTTTTCATGCCAATTTCTTCGGTGCTTCCGACGCGACTATTGCGGTGGTAGGGGATTTCGATGAAGCGGAAATTACGGCTAAACTGGAAAGCAATTTTGCCCAGTGGAAAAGCCCCACCCGCTACGAACGCCTGGAAGAGGTTTTTTTCCAGCCCGAAAAGCAGGACGTTGAATTTGAAACACCCGACAAAGCCAATGCCTGGTTCCTGGCCGGACAGAAAATGAAGTTAAGTACCAACAGTCCGGATTATCCGGCGGTGTTGATCGGCAATTACATGCTCGGCGGCGGTGCCCTGAAATCACGTCTGGCTGACCGGATTCGTCAACAGGATGGACTGAGCTACGGCGTCGGCTCTTTCTTCAACGCCGAAGACCAGGACGAATCTGCCATGTTAGGTGGGTACGCTTTCTTCGCACCCGAAAATGTGGCGGCCGTAGAGAAAGCCTTCTTCGAAGAGATTGCCAAAGTACTGGCGGATGGTTTTACCGACGAGGAATTGGTGGCCGCTAAGAGTGGTTGGAGCCAAAGCCAGGGCGTAGCCCGGGCCCAGGATCGTTCGCTGGCAGGTCAGTTGAATACCAATCTCTACCTGGATCGTGATATGTCCTGGAATAAAGACATGGAGGCGCGCGTAATGGCCCTGACGGTAAAAGAAGTGAATGCCGCCATGAAAAAATACCTCGACCCCAACAAAATGGTTGTGATCAAGGCTGGTGACTTTGCCAAGAATAAGGTAGATAAGCCATAAGGTCGTATTGCCGGAAGGCTGGATGATGGAAAACAAACAGCCCGCAGATTCGTAAATCTGCGGGCTGTTTGTTTTCGTAAGCGGTGACAGTTGTTGTTATGAGCACTCATCTCGCCCGCCAATCCAATTGGCCGCTCTTAATCCCATAGGATACTGCGACCTCTTTTGAGGTACTGCCGGATATTGAGCCAAAATGCGGCAAACAAATAGACAACAATCGGTGAGCCAAACGTCAGAAAGGACAAATAAATGAAGTAAACACGTACCCTGCTACTCGCTAAGCCCATTTTTTCGCCCAGGTAGCTGCAAACCCCAAAGGCAGATCGCTCTAATAGTTGTCTTACTGTTTCCATAACTGCGTTGCTTAGCTAAAGATAAGGGTTTTAACAGTATTTATTGATTTTTGATCACCAGAATATTGGTTTTTCACCAGTAGCTGGCCTAATTCGGGAATTCAGCATACCCATCGGTCTGCTGCTGCGGAACCAAGACCATTGCCGGGGATTCCTGCCGGGGTGAGGCCAATCCCGGCGAATTGTTCTCTTCTTTGAGCATTAAATGGGCACCATAAAATCCTATAATAAGCAGTAAAACGAGAAATAGTGCTTCCAGAGAAATTGTAAAATTTTTCATAGTGTAATAGTTGTTTAGGCATGGCAATGCCTGGCTGCTGGAGGGCAGCAGCAACGGATTAGAATAAATAGTGTTCCATACCCAGCGGTGGTAAAGCCGTTGAGTGGCATTAAAGGATCATAAACCCGTAAGGGCTTACACCAGATGCCTGGTTGTAGTCAGTGGTTTTGATAGCCTTATAAAACAGATGGAAATGTGAACCAGCGATAGCCTTAAGTGGCGATCAGCTTGTACCCTCAGGTGAAGGTGGTGGTCCGAAAGGGACAGGGAAAGTTGTAAAATTTTTCATAGTGTTTCAGTGATAGGGCCCCGTTTAGAAGCCGTGTGATCAAAAGTAGTTTCAATGTGCAGAACAAATATGGTAAAAAAAATTAATATTAAATAATTCACCATTTGATTTATCGCCCTGCGCTTACGTATAGGTATAATTCAAAATGTGTGCCAAACTCGTATTCTGGTGTTAGTTTATAATGAAAAATAATAAATTAATAAAAATTATAATACAAAAAAGGGAGAACGGTAGCTTCCGGCAAGGGAGTGGTTGGTGCTCAGAAAGGCTGTTTAGGTTGTTTTCGAGGGCGTAGGCCGTTTTTTTTTAAAAAAAAACAACCGGCGATCAATATTTTTTGCGCTAAACCTGCTTCCCGTTGATTTTCAGGCTTGTTTTAGGTAACCCACCATCAGGTCGGCGCAACGCTGTGCGGCCCCCCCATCGCCGAGAATATCCCGGAGTTGTGCGTAGCCTGCTTTGATGGTGGCCTGTTGGTTGGAGGTCATCAGCTGTGCCAATTCGCGCTGCAGCCGTTCCACCTTAAAATCGTTCTGGATGAGCTCCAATACGAGCGGTTGATCCATAACGAGGTTAACCAGGGAGATGTATTTTACGTTGATCACCCGCCGGGCAATGGCATAGGAGAGGGGATTGCCACGGTAACAAACGAGCTGGGGGCAATCGAGCAAAGCAGTTTCCAGGGTCGCCGTACCGGACGTTACCAGAGCGGCCTGCGCGTTTTGCAGCAGGGCATAAGTTTGCCCTTCTACCAGTTGTACATTAGCGGGCTGGCCGTACTGGGCAAAAAGCTGGTGGTAATAGCTCGTTTCCTGAGCGGGTGCACCGGCTACCACGAATTGCCAATCCGGAAAGTACCGGGCTGTGGCCAGCATCACCGCCAACATGCGGTTGATCTCTTGTTTACGGCTGCCGGGCAACAAGGCCACGAGTGGCTGATCGGTCAGTTGGTTTTGGGCGCGAAAACCGGTAGCCACTGGTTGGTCCTTGATGACGTCCAGCAGCGGGTGGCCCACGTAATCGACCTGCACATCATACTGTTGATAAAAAGCCTCCTCGAAGGGTAAGATGACGAACATGCGGTCTACATGGGCCTTGATCTGGTGTACCCGGCTGCTGTGCCAGGCCCAGATCTGGGGCGAGATGTAGTAAAACACTTTGATCCCCTGCTGTTTGGCCCACTTGGCCATCCGCAGATTGAAACCGGGATAATCCACAAGGACGAGCACGTCGGGCGCGTAGGCGAGGATGTCGGCCTTGCAAGCTTTGAAATTGCCCAGAATGGTTCGCAAATTCATCACCACTTCGGCAAAACCCATAAAGGCCAGCTCGCGGTAGTGCTTGCGCAATTCTCCCCCCACGGCCGCCATCAGGTCGCCGCCCCAAAAGCGGAATGCTGCCCGTTCGTCGGCCCGCTGCAGGGCTTTCATGAGGTAAGACCCGTGCAGGTCGCCGGAAGCTTCGCCGGCCACAAGGTAGTACTTCATGAAGTTAACAACTGGCGGCCAAAGAAAAAGAGCCAGATACCCCCGTAGATAAAGGTGGCAATGATTAAACCCCGCATCGACTGGTCGGCCCGCTGTCGGCGAAAGATATTGATCGGGATCATATTCAGCGCCAACGCCAGGAGGGCTACGGTCCGCGTTCGGAAATCAAAGTTAAGATCCGTGGCGGCCAGTGTCTGGTTCTCTCCCAACATTTCCAGGAGCATCAATAACAGGGCATACCCTACAAATGGAACCACTAGCCCTACGGCCAGGCCGATCCAAAGTTTATCATTTTTAGTTTGCATAGCTTTTGTTTAGTCGCCGACAACCGTTTTTCCCTCCAGTTGCTGTAAGGTGCCGTTGTGCAAGGCTTTATAGTTGGTCAGATCATGGTGTGAAGGTACAACCGAAATATAGCCAGCTTCCAGTGCGGCCACATCCGTGTCGGTGCCCGGATCGTCGTTGATGAAGCGGCCGGTGAGCCAGTAGTATTTGCGGCCCCGTGGATCTTTGGCCTCTGCGTAATCTTCGACCCAGCGGGCATCGGCTTGCCGGCATATTTTGATCCCCTTGATCTCGTCAGCAGGCAGATGAGGGATATTGACGTTCAACAGGCTGCCAGCTTCCATGCCTTTGGTGAGTACGTGCTGCATGATGGCCTTGATTTGTTTGCGGGCCACGCTGAAGTCCGCTTCGTAGCGGTAGTCCAGAAAAGAAAAACCGATGGAAGGAATAGACTCCAGCGAGGCTTCCATGGCCGCGGACAGGGTACCGCTGTAGAGGATGTTGATGGCGGCGTTGCTCCCGTGGTTGATACCAGACACACACAGGTCGATCTGCCGGTCTTTGCAAATTACATTTTTCGCCAGCTTTACGCAATCGACAGGGGTCCCCGAGCATTCGTAGGCTTCCAAAGTGGGGAAAGCTTGGGTTTTGTGCAAGCGCAGCGGGCTATCCAGCGTAATAGCGTGGCCCATTCCGGATTGCGGACTGTCGGGCGCGACAATAACGACGTCGCCTAACTCCTGCGCAATCTCTACGAGCGCTTTGATGCCAGGCGCCGTGATGCCGTCATCATTGGTGATCAATATTAATGGTTTAGACATAACTGTTTTCCTTAGTTGGGGGGTGTCGCGCAAATATATGCCATTCCTGACAATGTTTTTACGTACAAACTAAACCAGCCAGGGCTGCTTATGTTGTATCCTTGCATTCAAATAAAGATTATGGCTCATTTTGGAAAAACCGGCGTTCTTTTGGTCAACCTGGGTACGCCCGACGAACCCACCCGGGGGGCGGTGTACCGCTACCTTAAACAATTCCTGCTCGACCGCCGGGTAATCGACTACCCCTGGATCGCCCGCAACCTTCTGGTACGCGGTCTCATTGCGCCGCTGCGCTCGGGTAAATCGGCGAAAATGTACCAATTGTTGTGGACCGACAAGGGATCCCCCCTCAAATACTACGGCGAGCTGGTAGCTGCCGGCGTACAGGAGCGTCTCGGCGACGACTACGTGGTGGAGCTGGCCATGCGCTACCAAAACCCCTCGATCGCTTCGGCACTGGATACCTTATTGAAGCAGCAGGTGAGCGAGATCATCGTTTTTCCGCTGTTCCCCCAGTACGCAGGCGCTACCACAGGATCCATCCACGAGGAAGTGATGCGGCTTCTGGTGAAAAGAGAGGCTATCCCCAACGTCAAAATGGTGAATTCTTACTACGACGAACCCGCGATGATCAAAATCTTCGCCGACAATGCCCGCAAATTCGACCTCAAAAAATACGACCACATTCTCTTCAGCTTCCATGGCTTACCCCAGCGCCAGCTGCGCAAAGCCGACGATTGCAACCACTGCCTGAAGGTAGAAGGTTGTTGCAACTCCATCAGCATTGTCAACCAGTTCTGTTACTCGGCCCAGTGCCACGCCACCACCCGCGCCATTGCCACGGAACTCGGCCTGACCCCCGATCAGTTCACCACCACCTTCCAGAGCCGCCTGGGCCCCGATGCCTGGGCCCAGCCCTATACCAGCACCGTGCTGGAAGAACAAGCCCATAAGGGTGCCAAAAACATCCTCGTCTTTAGCCCCGCTTTCGTGGCCGATTGCCTGGAGACCGTCGTGGAGATCAGCGACGAATACCAGGAAGAATTTGAAGAGATGGGCGGTGAGAAAGTCGACCTCGTCCCCAGCCTCAACGATGATCCCCGCTGGATGGATGCCGTTGCCGATCTGGTGCGGGCGGTTTAGGCAGTCGCCCGAAATTTATTTCGGGCGTTGATTCAACCTACCCCTGCAGCTCCACCACCAGGTCATCCTGCTCCACCAAAGTTTTTTCTTTCAAATGTAGCTTTTTCACCACCCCCGCTACGGGTGAAGTAATGGTGCTTTCCATCTTCATGGCTTCAATGATAAAGAGTGGCGTGTCTACCTTGATCTCTTCGCCTTCTTCCACCAGTATTTTGCTGAGGTTGCCTTGTAGGGGGGCGCCAATTTCCTGGGTTCCGCTGGCTTTGCGGTGGGCCATCTTATCGACTTTGAGCTTGCGGTCGCGCAACTGTACCGAGCGGGTCTGCCCGTTGAGGGTGAAGAACGCCAGGCGGTTGCCCATTTCGTCGGCTTCCGTGATGTTGAGGTATTTGATGAGAATGCCCTTGCCCGGACCAATGGTGACCATGATTTCTTCGTTGGGCTTCAGCCCGAAGAAAAAGGCCGGACTCGGCAGGTGGCTCACTTCGCCAAAATCTTCGCGAAAAGCGTGGTACTCCTCGTATACTTTGGGGTAAAGGAGATAACTAAGTAAGTCTTTGATTCCCAGCTTATCGCCATAGGTATTGCGGAAAGCTACCAGTTCCTGGTCGAAATCCACCGGCTCCAGGTGGGCATTGGGTCGGTCAGTGAAAGGTTTTTCGCCCTTCAGCACCAGCTGCTGAATCTCGGGAGGGAAACCGCCGGCAATTTGACCCAGTTCGCCCCGCATCAATGCTTTTACACTGTCGGGGAAAGCCAGGGTAGCTCCTTTGGCCAGTACATCCGCTTTGGTCAGGCCGTTGCTGGTCATAAACATGGCCATATCGCCCACCACTTTGGAAGAAGGGGTTACTTTGATGAGCCCGCCGAAGAGGTCATTGGCGGCCTGGTAGTTGGCTTTGATGGTTTCAAACTGTTCTTCCAGCCCGAGTCCGCGAGCCTGGGGGCGGAGGTTGGAGTATTGACCACCGGGAATTTCGTGTTCGTACACGCTGGCCGTGCCGGCCCGCAGTTCCGTTTCGAAGGGGTAGTAGTAGGTGCGCACGGTCTCCCAGTAGTTGCTAAAACTGTTGAGTGAGTGCAGATTCATCTTGTTTTCCCGTTCGTGCCCCTGCATCATGGCTACGATCGAATTGAAGTTGGGCTGCGAAGTGAGACCCGACAGCGCTCCCATGGCTACGTCCACCACGTCCACCCCGGCTTCGATGGCCCGCAGGTAGGTAGCCGCCTGGATGCTGCTGGTGTCGTGGGTATGCAAATGGATGGGCGTCGACACGGTTTCTTTCAGCCGACTTACCAGGATTTCAGCAGCCAGCGGTTTCAACAAGCCGGCCATGTCCTTGATGGCAATAATATGGGCGCCGGCATCTTCCAGCCGTTTGGCCATATCCAGGTAGTAATCGAGGGTGAACTTCGTCTTGGTGGGGTCGGTAATGTCGCCCGAATAACAGAGGCAGGCTTCGGCCAGGCTGTTGGTGTTGTTGCGCACGGTGCTGATGCTGGTCGTCATGTTCTCCACCCAGTTGAGGGAGTCGAAAATGCGAAATACATCGATGCCTGTTTCTGCCGCTTCTTCGATGAAGCGGATGACCAGGTTGTCGGGGTAGGCCTTGTAGCCTACGGCGTTCGACCCCCGCAGCAGCATCTGCAGCAGGGTATTGGGCATGGCTTTGCGCAATTTGGCCAGGCGCTGCCAGGGATCTTCTTTGAGGAAGCGCATGGCTACGTCGAAGGTGGCTCCTCCCCAAACTTCCATACTGAACACGTCAGCTCCGTGGTGCTGGGCAAAGCTTTCGGCCGCGCGCAGCATATCATAGGTACGCATGCGGGTAGCCAGCAGGCTCTGGTGGCCGTCGCGCAGCGTGGTGTCGGTGTACTGGACGGTTTTTTCCTGCTTGAGCCATTCCACAAAACCTTCGCGGCCCAGGGCGGTAAGTTTGTCTTTGGTGCCAGTGGGGAAGCCCTGGTCTTCGTCGAAAGCAGGAACCTGGGCAGCTAGGAAGGTCTTGGTGTGGTCGACGGATTTTACGTCGGGGTTGTCGTTCACATTCACTTCGGCCAGGTAGTGGAGGAGCTTGGTGCCGCGGTCGCGCCAGTTGGGTGGGGCCAGCAGTTCGGGATGATCATTGATGAAGTTGACCGTCGCTTCGCCTTTCTGGAAGGTTGGATCCTGGAGCAGGTTGAGCAGGAAGCCGATGTTGGTCTTCACACCCCGGATGCGGAATTCCCGCAGGGCGCGGTGCAGGCGTTCGCTGGCGCCTTCGAGGGTGCGTCCCCAGGCCGTTACCTTTACGAGCATGGAGTCGAAGTAGGGGCTGATTTTGGCGCCGGGGAAGGCGCTGCCGGCGTCGAGGCGAATCCCCATGCCCGCCGCGGAGCGGTAGGCGATGAGGGTGCCGTAGTCGGGCTTAAAACCAGCCTGTGGGTCTTCGGTGGTTACCCGGCACTGGATGGCGTAACCGTGGAGTTTTACGTCTTCCTGGCTGCGGATGAAGATGGTGCTGTGGTCCAGGGGATAGCCCATGGTGACGAGAATCTGCGAGCGCACCAGGTCAATGCCCGTCACTTCTTCCGTGATGGTGTGTTCCACCTGGATGCGGGGGTTCACTTCGATGAAGAAGACATTTTCGGCTTTGTCTACCAGGAACTCTACGGTACCGGCGCAACTGTAGTCCACGGCGCGCGCCAGTTGGGTAGCGTAGGCGTAGAGCTTGTCTTTGGTGCTTTGCTGGAGGGTAATGCTGGGCGCGATCTCCACGACTTTTTGGAAGCGCCGTTGCACCGAGCAATCGCGTTCGTAGAGGTGGACGATGTTGCCGTACTGGTCGCCCAGAATTTGGACTTCAATGTGTTTGGGGTTTTCGATGAACCGCTCCAGAAAAACCGTATCATCGCCGAAAGCCGTGCGGGCTTCGCCTTGTGCTTCCTGTAATTCGTGGGGCAATTCCGCTTCGGAGCGCACAACCCGCATACCGCGTCCACCACCGCCAGCCGCAGCCTTGATGATGACGGGGTAACCAATGCGTTTGGCTTCCTGGATGGCAATGGCGGCACTGGTGAGCGGTTCCTGCGAATCTTCGATCAGCGGCACGCCTACTTTGCGGGCCAGCACCTTGGCGGCTACCTTGTCACCGAGCCGTTCCATTACTTCGGGCGCCGGCCCTACGAAAGCAATGCCTTCTTCGCGACAGCGCCGGGCAAACTGAACATTCTCGCTGAGGAAACCATAGCCCGGATGGATGGCATCGGCCTGGTGTTTTTTGGCAATTTTTATAATGGCTTCAATGTCGAGATACGGCTTCAGGGGCTCGTCGTCAGGGCCTACCTGGTAGGCCTCGTCGGCTTTGTAGCGGTGCAGGCTGTAGCGGTCTTCGTAGGTATAAATGGCGACGGTTCGCAACTTAAGTTCCGAGGCTGCGCGCATGACGCGGATGGCTATTTCCCCCCGGTTGGCGATGAGTATTTTTTTGAAGCGGGTAACATTATAGGACATGTGTGGTAATTTTTCGGGGTAGATTGAGAGGTAACACCTAAAAGGTACAAAGGTGGCCAATTGAAGGATAACCAATAGGAAAGATCGTAAAAGTCTAAAGATAAATACCACGCCAGCCCTGACCAAGCCGGAAAATTGATTTTTTACGAAATGTATCTATTAATTTCCCTGCCCGTAGCGCCAACCTTCCATTTTTCCTTCCAGGTAATCCACGCGTTGTACGTCGCCGAGGCGAAAACGGACGGGTATTTTGGCTGCTTTTTCCATTTTTACTTCCAACCGGCAAAAGAAAGCGAGGTCGGCGGTGCAGTAAGCCAGGGGCTGTTGCCGGGGAGTTGCGCTGCTGGTAATGGACGACAAACTGAGGTACGCGGGTGGCTGGATGGCCGCCTCCGGGGCAGTGGCGAAGGCCAGTGCGGGCCGGTTGAAAACAGGCAGATCAGTGGACTTGGCAGTGCGCAGCAGCAGACAGTCGGCCGGCAGTGGGGTAGGGGAAGCCTGCCCCGTCAGGGCGAGGGGCAGACCACCCAGCAGCAGCAGCAGCCAAAGCCCGATGACCAGTCGGCAAGACTTGCCCGTGAGCTTAAAATTTTTAAGCGGAAGGTTGTTCCCGCACTTTCTTGGTTCCAGCATAAATATCATAACGTTGAAACTTACACTCGAGTTGGCCGTTGAGTAGGCTGATCTTGCGCGATGCCCGCAAGCCGACACTTTTCAAGGCCTCCATATTGCCCGAAAACAGCCAGGCCTGGTAGTCCAGGAAGTCTGTTTTCAGCTTGTCGCCAATCTCTTTGTACAGCATGCCCAGGTTGTCGTCCTCCACGCGCAACCCGTAGGGCGGGTTACTGATGACCATGCCGGGGCCTGCTGGTGGCTGATAGTTTTGGAAGCTCATCCGCTGGATGAATATGACTTCTTCGAGATGGGCCGCTGCGATGTTGTTTTCCGCTATCCGGAAGGCTTTGAAGTCCTTGTCCAACCCGACGATGGGTATCAGGTAGGGCTGTTGGACGGCTTTGGCTTCCTGCTTGATTTGCTGCCACAATTCGCGATCGAAATCGGGCCAGTTTTCAAAACAGAAATTCCGGTTCATACTCGGTGGCTGGTTGGTTGCCATTAGGCCAGCCTCAATGAGGATGGTTCCCGAGCCACACATCATATCCACGAGGGGCTGCCCAGGCTGCCAGCCGGAAAGCTTGACCAGGCCAGCGGCCAGCACTTCGTTCAGTGGGGCCGGACCTCCTTCGGTGCGGTAACCCCGGCGGTGTAGGCCGTCGCCGGAACTGTCCAGCAGCAGGGTAGCCCGGTCCAAACTGTCGATGTGCAGGTGGATGCGGATATCCGCTTCGCGGGTATCGATGTCGGGGCGTTTGCCGCGGTTGTGGTCGCGAAACCAGTCGACAATGGCATCCTTGGTGCGCAGGGCCAGAAAGTGACTGTGGGTAAGGTGCACGGATTGCGTGACGACGTCCACGGCGAAAGTCTGGTCGATGTGGATATACCTCGACCAGTCGATTTCGCGCAAGAAATTGTAGAGTTCTTTTTCGGTAGGCGCGGCGAACGTCTCCACCGGGATCAGGATGCGCAGGCCGGTACGCAACCACAGGTTGGCACGGTACAACAGGCTCAAATCGCCCTCGCACCGCACCGCCCGCTTCAGCAGAACGACTTCCGTAGCGCCTAATGTCCGCAGTTCTTCTGCCAGGACTTCTTCCAGACCCGCAAGGGTTTTTACTAACATCTCCATTTTGCAAAGGTGCGGAGAATTTAGGCAATGCCGATGGTGGCGGTGGGAAAAGTTTTTGTTTTAGAAAGGATTGGTTCGCGTGACGGATTTCCTTGGCGGCCTTTTGTGACAAAAGGTGGCCTTTGGCCTCCGAGGTTTACCTCCTGAAAAAGAAAGAAAAGTTGCCTCGAAAATACCCTTAACCAGGATTAACCTCAGACGCTGTTGGGCCAGCGGTACAAGACGTGCCCAAAGCCGCCGGTGGGGACGGCTATCAATTCCTGGCCAGTATTTAAGCTAACGGTTTTTTACAGATAGGAAGTATTAATCGTATTTGTAAGGTAATACTTTGCTGTCTTTTACGGAGGAAAGGGTCATTAACGTTTTCAAGCGTTCGATTTCTTCAATTTGAGATAGCGTTTTGAAGAGTAATTTTTCGTAAGTAGGAATGTCCTGGCAAACAATTTTAATGAGAAAATCAGCATCACCGGTAATGATATAACACTCCACAATTTCTTCGATACCTTTGATCTTCTCGAGGAAATTGTTGAGGGCATTTTCTTTTTGCCAGGCCAACGAAACCAATACAAAAGTTTTCACATTCAGCCCAATCGACTGGGGGTTGACCTGAGCGTGGTAGCTCTGAATAATTTCGTTTTGTTCCAACTTTTTTACACGCTCCAGGGTAGGTGCTGGAGAGAGTCCTATTTTCTTAGACAGGTCGAGATTCGTAATTTTACTATTCTCCTGGAGAATTTGCAATATTTTGAGGTCAATTTTGTCCAGTTTGTCTGACATCCCTATTTCCGTTAGTGGTGAATTGAAAAGTTCATCTATGAAAAGGCTAAGATAGCTAGGTTTAAAATAAATTACAATCATTTTTAAAAAAAACCCATCTAAATTTCATTCTACGGCTATTTTACCGGTTTATCTTTAATAAAATTCGGTCATTCGGGGTTATGCCGATACGGCAAATGGGCATTGGTCAATATGCTGAAGGGCCATTAGGATTGAAAATAGAGCGACCCATCGCAGCGGTTGGGCTCGGCGATGGGTCGCGTCAAGTTGTAGCTTAATTGAGCTTACTGTACTATGGCCAGATACCTAAAGAACCATAATCGCTGGCTATTTTATTGATGGCACTCACAAAAGCAGCCGTGCGCAGATCCTTGATACTGCGTTTGCGCATTTTGATTTCCCGAATTTGATGGTAAGCCACGATCATGGTCTCTTCCAAACCACTGCGCACCAGGTCAATTTCATCGGCACCACGTGCAATAACTCGGCGTTGCTCTTCGGTAGCTTTTTTTCCGGTCAATTCCTCCACCAGGTTGATAATATTGGTGTTGGTTTGTTGGTTGAAGCGTTTGTCCATGCGTCCGAAGCGCATGTGGGACAAATTTTTCAGCCATTCAAAATAAGACACTGTAACCCCACCGGCATTCAGGTACAGATCGGGGATGATCATGTGCCCGCCTTCGACCAGAATCGTTTGTGCTTCTGCCGTCACGGGGCCGTTGGCTGCTTCGGCAATGATTTTGGCTTTAATACGTGGGGCATTCTCTTTGTCAATCTGGTTTTCGAGGGCGGCGGGTATGAGGATATCACATTCGAATTCCAAGACTTCCCGCCGGCGTTCTTTGGGGAAAGACTTTGCTCCCGGGTACTTCAGGATAGACCCGGTTTCCTTGCGGAACTTCAGTAAATCGTGGATGTCAATACCACTTTTTTTGTAGATAGCTCCTTCTACTTCTGAAACGCCAACCAAGACCATTCCTCCTTCATCCTGTCCAATAGAGGCACTATAGGAGCCTACGTTGCCCAGCCCCTGAACCACCATGGTTTTACCTTGCGTGCCTACCGTGAGGCCTAGTTTTTTCATGTCATCGGCAAAGCTACAGGCTTCACGAATACCATAGAAAACACCGCGTCCGGTTGCTTCTGTCCGGCCCCGAATACCATTTTGATTCTCTGGCTTACCAGTTACACAACCAGCCGCATTGATGTCGTCCACGTGAATCGAACGATAGGTGTCGTAAATCCAGGACATTTCACGGGGCCCCGTTCCGTAATCGGGTGCCGGTACATCAATACCGGGGCCAATTAAGTTGAGTCGGATAAGCTCGGTGGTGTAGCGGCGGGTAATTTTCTCCAACTGCTGAGGGGTGTATTCCCAGGGGTTGATCTTGACCCCGCCTTTTGCTCCACCAAAGGGAACGTCTACAATAGCGCACTTATAGGTCATCAAGGTAGCGAGCGCCATGACCTCTTCCTGGTTAACGTGGTTGCTGTAACGAATACCTCCCTTTGTTGGGCTGCGGTGGTGGCTGTGCTGCACCCGGTAGGCTTCGATTACTTTTACCTCATTCCCGATTTGTACGGGGAAATGCATGCGGTAAACCGCATTACACACTTTGATCTGCGCCAGCAGTCCTTCCGGTAATCCGGTGTGAGCAGCGGCAATGTCAAAGTACTTTTGAACGCTTTCGTAGAAAACGTCCGGCTCTTGGTTAGCCATGGTCTTTAATTTGGTTCTCAATTTTGGTTAGTCGCCGGTCTAAAAAGACCAGAAATAAAACAATCCCCATGAATACGGCTACAATTACCGCCACCACTACGTACATCTTCCCCATGCTACGCATAAAATCGCCCGAATTCGATTGTGCGGTTGCTGAACTAAGGGTGAAGAAAAAAATAAGCGCAGTAAGTATCCAGTTCTGTACTTTCATAAGGCTAAATTTTAGGGGGCTAAAGTCGAGATTTTTTATTACTCTACCGCTTTTTAGGGCGCTTTCTTTTGGTTTGTCTGCTTAATCATGGGTTGGCTCCTCATCCCAGAGGTGTTCTTCAATGACCGCCGTCCGGTAAAGCAAGCTGGCAATCCAACAGCTGAGGAGGGTCCAACCGATAACTGCCGGGTAAAAAACCATCCGCATGGTACTGTCCAGGTCTTCGCTGCCGAAGGCTGGGTTGCCGCCGTTGCCGGGGTGTAAGCTGTCCGTCAGGCGGGGCAAGACATAGATTAGGGGAATGAGCGCCACAAAGGCAAAGATGTTGTATACCGCCGAGATGCGCGCTTGCTGGGCTTCGTCGGGGAAGGAACGCCGCAGGACAAAATAAGCGAAATAGATGAGTAGCGCAATCAGGGTAGTGAACTGCTTGATGTCCCAACTCCAAAACTTGCCCCAGGTGTATTCTGCCCAGATGGCGCCAGTGAGCAGGCCTAATCCGCCGAGTAGCAGGCCAACGGTGGTCAGTGCCGCTGCCCAGTGATCGAACCGACGTTCCTGCTTGCGGAGGTACTTGATGCTGTATACCATGGCAGCCGTAAAAATGATCATCATGGCCAACCACAGCGATACGTGAAAATAAGTATTGCGGATGGTTTCTCCCAGGATGTTTCGAAAGGGGAACGTAATGCCCTTTAGCTGGTGCAGGTTTTCCATGCGATCACTTCGCCATACCGTTTGGCCCATGGCCAGATCAATAGAATCCTGGGTAACGAGCAGGGCATTGGGCCTTACGGCAGCACCGTCGATGTGGTTGTCAATGACCAGCGCAAAATCCTGAACCCGCCGATCGGAGGGCAAATAGGCCGGTATTTCAAAGGCTGCCTCCACCTGGGTGGGGCCTTTTACGGTGATACGGGTAGCTGCCAGGATGTATTCGTCGTCCATTTTAATCCAGATCCGCATGGTATCTTTGGCTTCGTCAAAATGGGTGTTATAACCTTGAACATCCAGTACGATCTGCGAATTGGTGCGGGTAGCTGAAGGTGTAACCTGCGTAATGCCGGGCTTGAGCGGCACCAGCATCCCCATCACAAAGACGTAGAGCAGAATGAGTACACCCAGTGCTTTCCACCAATTTTTTTTGATCAATCGGTCCATAAAATGATTAGGTTTTAATCGCGCCAAAGAAATGGATACAATAAGATAGCTACGCTGAGCAAAGTTAGGTTGATCGCCATTAGTATGAGCAGGTCGCCGGTAATAGAGGTGTCTTGGATGAACCCTAATGCGTTAGCGCCTATCTTTACGAGCGTGAGCAAGATGGGAACAATAATGGGAAAACCCAAGACGGCCAGGAGCGTAGCGCTGTTTTGAGCTTTGGCTGAAATAGCCGACACAAACGTAAACGCAATAGCCAGCCCCATACTACCCAAAAAAACCGCCAGGACAAAAAGCCCCGTTTCTTTTACCGGATTTCCGGTTAACAAGGCCAGCATTCCCCAAATGAGCAGGCTCAGGCCGAATAACAGCAGGGTGTTGTAAATCATCTTTGCGGCCAGGAGCGCCAGCGGATCCACCAGGCTGTAGTAATAGAGTTGTCGATGCTGGCTTTCCTGGACAAAACTTTTGACAATAGCACTCACGGCCGCAAAGAGCAGGATGACCCAGAAGATGGCGTTCCAAAGCTGGGGCCCGATATTTAACAGCGCCGAATAGACGAGCACCACGGTAGCAATAACGTACAAGATGATCCCACTCAACGCGTAACTTGAACGCCATTCCAGCACCCAGTCGCGCCAGAGTAACCTCAGTGTCTGCCGAAACATATTCATAAGCAATGGGGGCGTTGTTGGTTGGATTGGGTTATCCTCCTCCTTTTTTTGCCCAGTGGCACAAAAATAGCAATTTGCACCTGCAAAGCCCCGCTTAATTACCGCAACGGCTTGGTTTTTAGCTAAAGTTGATGGTTTTCTGACAGAAGAATAAGGGACAACTGTATATTTGTGAGGCTTGTTATAAGGATTAGAGAAGTGCAAAACTACATGAAGGATCACATAGGAAAGCTTTTGGCAGTAATTGGGCAACGCCTGGACAGCCTGCAAGGGAGGAGGCTATCCACGGTCAGTAAAATTCTGGTCCGGGGATGTTTGTTGTTTTTGCTGTTGCTCGCCTTCGGGATGGCTGGTGCCGCAGCTAATTATCTTGAAACCAAGGCCTTGCCTGGCGACGGGATTTATAGCTTGTTGCGGCGCTATAAACTGGATGATTACCGCTGTAATTTTGATCAATTTTACAGCATCAATCGCATAGCGAAAAACAGCAGTTTGCTGGTGGGGAAAACTTATTTGCTGCCGATTGAAGTCTTCGCCTTCGATGGTCATACCATTCGCTCCAGCATTGGCCAGGATGATTGGACTACCGCCGTAAAAATCCGGGATTACAATCGCGACCTACTCAATTTGGGACTGATCAGTGGGGCCTACGAAACTACAAAAATTTTGTTGGTGCCCTACCATCTCTTGAATTGTACGGATAACATTGTTGACATTCCTGATCCGGTAGACATTGATCCGGAGGAATCAACAGCAATAGCCGGTGGCAAAAACAGCAGTCCTTCCAGTTCCAACGGGCGGCGGATGTTTCCCATTTTCGGCCCTGAATACGCCTACACCCCGCTGGCCAGCACCAAACTCCGCGGCAAGGTGTTTTACATTGTCAGCGGACACGGGGGGCCTGACCCTGGTGCTATCGGACAACGGGGCAATTACCAGTTGTGTGAAGATGAATATGCTTACGATGTGGCGCTGCGGCTGTGCCGCAATCTCATTGCCCACGGGGCTACCGCCTACATGATCAACCGCGATCTGAATGATGGTATTCGCGATGATAAGTTTCTTACCTGTGACAAAGACGAAGTCGTTTGGGGGAATACCCCCCACTCGCTGAACCAAAAAGTTCGCCTGACCCAGCGTTCTGATGTGATCAATGAGTTGTACAACAAACACCGCTTGCAAGGGGTTACCGATCAGAAGGTCGTGGTTGTACACGTAGATTCGCGCAGCCAAAGCCAACGCACCGACTTGTTTTTCTATTACAAATCTTCCAGCGAACCGGGCCAGGAGTTGGCCCGGCAAATGCACCGCATTATGCGGCAAAAATACCGCCAATACCGTGCCAATGGGGAATACCACGGCACCGTAACCGCCCGCGATCTGCACATGCTGCGCGAATGCGAGCCGCCTGCTGTTTACGTTGAATTGGCGAACATTCGCAACACGTTCGATCAGCAACGCATTATCATCGATCGCAATCGGCAATTACTTGCCGATTGGATGCTGGAAGGGCTAATGGCGGAATAAACTGTTGGTCTATACAGGATTTATCCTTTGCTAAAATTTAGGGCAAATCACCTTAAAGCGTTCTTTGCTTGGGTGGACGTAGATGAGAGATAGTTCAAAAGCGCCCCGCGAATTATTAGCCGACGATAAGTCGGAAGTCGTGATATCGTAACTCAACCCAAATTGCCACCTTTCCATCTCCAGAATCGCGCTGACCACCACCGCATCCATACCCATACCTTTGACATCCTGATTGGCTATCCGGCCCCACAAGCCAGCCCGAATGGCTACTTCCCGCCAGTCGTGGTTATTGTAGCGCAGGTTAAGGCCGCCAATCCCCATAAAGGAACTGCCCTGACCCATCACCGCCAATGCAGGTAACAGGCTGAGCTCGCGGGTCAGCCCAATTTCGCCACCCGTTTGTGCAACCCAACGGCGGTGTAGTTTTTCGGCCTGATCTTCCAGAAAGGAAACGTTGGGCTCCGTCAGGTGATGCATAGCGCCACCGAGGTAGAAGCTGTTGTCTTCGTCGATCACATTGTAGTACAATACCCCGGCATTGAATTCCAGGAAAAGATCGGTTTCCATCAGGTTGAGGTTTTCGCCACTGCTCGAACCGTAGTTGATAAAGGCCTGCCGGTTGACATCATCCACAAAGAACTGCTCACTGAACCAGAGGTTGTTCCAATCGTACGTCCATTGTCCGAGCCCCAGTTGTGCGCCACCAACCAGGAACTGCCCGGAACCGCGCCGTCCGCCACCGCCCAGGTTTTTCAGGTAGGATCCGCTGAATACTGCGCGCGATTGACTGAATTTGGATTCGCCAACCTGGTCGCGTAGAATGGCTACCCCAAGGCTGTAATAGTCGTCGCGGCCCACACTGCGCCGACCTTCAAAGCTGGCCGCGATACTGCGGTAAGATTGGTTGCCTAAAATGGCGTAGTTCTGGGTACGGTAGTTGGCTGTAAAGCGGTACTCGCCCGAAAATACCCCCGTTTGGGCAGGATTCATCTGTAGCGGAGCAGCGTAGAATTGACTGAAATGGGGATCCTGCGCCAGCGTGCGCTGACTCATGCCTGCGATCAGAAGCGTAAAAAAAACCAGACGTGAAATAGTAGAATTGACGTTCATAATGGCGAATTTTTAACTTTAAAGAGACCTGGTTGTCGGGCAGTTCTGCCCGACAACCAGGCGGGAAAGTTTTTTATTGGATTAGCGGATCAGCGTAGTTTGGCCACGGATATTTTCTTCCGTGCCATCTTCGTGACGGACGAGTATCGACCAGATGAAAACCCCGGGATTCATGGGTTGGTCCCGGTAGGTGCCGTCCCAGCCAACGGTGGTCTGGTTGACGGGGAAATCTTCGGCCACGTAGACCAATTCCCCCCAGCGGTCAAAAATCTGGAACAACAACACTTGTGTCCCCGGCCGCCCATGGACCAACAGGAGGTCGTTGTGGGTGTCATTGTTCGGCGTGAAACCGGTGGGCACGACTGCCAGCTTGGGTTTTTCCACGAAAACGCGGATCATGTCGGTGTCATCACAGCCATTTTCATCAATGGCGTACAACTCATAATCGATGGTATACACCGGTGATGCAAAAGGTTTGATGCATTCGTCACAACTGAGGGTGCCGGCGTAGGGAGCTTGCCAGACAAACTCTACCATCCCCTGGGCATTGCTGGCCGTTGCGGCTAATTCTATGCTATCACCATAGAGGATAGTTAGATCAGGACCGGCATCTACCATGAATTCAGCAGGTTCAAGGACGATTGCAGAGGTCTGCAATTGGCACCCGTTGTTGTCCTTGACCAAAATGTTGTAGTCGCCAGCTTCCAACCCAATGAGTACATTGGTGGAAAAGAAGTCGAGGGTATTCAAACTGTACCGGAAAGGCGGCGTACCACCTTGCGCCAGTACGGTTATACGACCGTCGCGTACCTGGTAGCAACTGGTCGCTTCCACTTCGGTACTCAGGGTTAGCTCCAGGGGTTGTGCAACCGTCGCTGTTTCAATAACTTCACAGCCCTTCGTGTCCGTAATGGTGATCGTATAATCCCCCGTCACCAGGTTGGTATTATTCGGTGTCGTAGCGCCACCAGGCCAGCGATAGGTGTAGCCGGGGCTGCCACCACTGGTATTGACGGTTATTGCGCCATCATTGAAGCCAAAACATTTGTTGTTTTGAATCGAGAAATCGACCGCCATCGCTGACGGTTGACCAATGGACACGGTTTGGGTGGCCTCGCAGTTCAGCGGGTCCGTAACGGTAACACTGTAAGTCCCCGCCGCCAAATTGGTAGCGGTGGTCGTGTTCTGGGCCCCGGTTGCGCTGTCCCAGCGGACCGAGAACGTATTGCCATTGGGGCCAGCCAGATTCACGACAGTGGCACTCCCGTCTGTAAACGAGTTACAGCTGGGTTCGCCAGCTGTAATGTTGAAGGTAACTGGCACTGGGTTGGGCAGCAAAACAGTCTGGCTACTGATACAGCCCTGGGCATCCGCCACATTAGCCTGGTAAGTAATACCACCGGGTACGGCCGGGCGTACTTGCGTTGTCACGCCGTCTTGCCAGAGAACCAGGTAGTCGGTATCAGTCGTTCCTATGCCGCCAGCAATTTGGGATACCGCCACCGATCCATCCGCCGCGCCATTGCAGGTAGGTGAAGTAGCCGCCAGGTCAAAGGTGATGGGCGCTAATTCGGCCATGTTGGCCGAAGCGGTGACCGTACAGCCCGAATTATCGGTTACGGTTACCTGTACGTTGCCAGGAGCGAGGTTGTTGACGGTCGCCGCCTGCTGTCCGTTGCTCCAGGCATAGGAAAAACCACCCGTCCCGCCGCCAGGTACAACGACTGCTTCACTTTGGTTTAAATTGGCGCAACTCTGCTGGGTTTGACTCACCGTTGCAAACAAGCTGTCTGGGGTGCCAATGGTGAAATCGTTGGGGATAGCACACCCCAGGGCATCCAGTACCGTATAAGTGTAGTCGCCGGCCGCCAGGTTGGGAATGACTGGATTGGTGTAGGTCACTCCATCAAGGACAATAGAGAAAGGGCCTTCACCAGCAGTAATATTAACCGCCAGTACACCATCGGTAGCTCCAAAACAACTGACATCGGTCAGGGTAGGTGGGCTTACCTGCAAACCGCAAAACGAAGACACACAGGTAGCCGAGCCAATGGGGATCGGGCAATTGGCATTGGTGCCAGCAAAGTAAGCCCGCACTTCGAGGGTGACCTCGTCGTTGTTGTTGAGGTTGTCTACCTGGAGCTGGGTAGCAGAAAGCGGCCCGGTCCAACCCAAGGGGCCACTGGGTAAGATAATGTTATACTCGTATTCAGTAACGCCTGGAATAGGCAGCCAGGTGAAAAGGATACTTTCGCCTGCTTCCTGGCAGGACACCACGGGGGCTACCGCATCAGGGATGACGCTAACCAGTACCGTATCACGTCGGCTACAGCCGTAGTTATCCTGGATCAGAGCAACATAGGTTGTAGTAGCAACCGGGCTAGCCGTAGGCGTAGGGCCCGTTGTTGGGCTGAGGCCAGTGGTGGGGGTCCAGGAATAAGTATAAGTGGTGAGGTTGTTGAAGGTAATTGACCATTCCAGGAGTTCGCCAAACTGAAGCGGCCCGAAGGCGTCGGTTACCAATAGGGTCCAGTCTCCGTTGACCGGAGAACCAATCAATGTATTCCAGTTGCCCTGAGGTTGGTAGGTACCCGTGTAGGGAGGCATCGAAGAAGGCGCATTGATCGACGTTAAGGCGGTAGGCGAAAAGCAGGTGTTGACGTAGCCCAGGTTGGATCCGCCACCGTTACTCAGCGAGAGGGGAAGCTGACTACCGTTGGGCGCGCGCAGCACCAAATTGATATCAGAGGTAAAATCCGTCGTAAATGTCAGGCAAATGGATGCGATCTGCGCCAGCGGATTGGTAATGGTAACCGGTGAAATGCTGTTTACACTCAATACGCTGCGGTAGGGGTTTCCTGGTGGGTGATTGGCGCGACCCAAAGTGTACTGGGGAAAGCGCTCAAAAGTGATCTCTTGCTCCAGGGGAATGGCGGGACTCAAATCCAGGTTGGTACTTTCGCCTTGGCAGATAGCTACATCTTCCTGGTCGTTGATCTGGATGTTGCAGGTGTAGCAATCGGGATGCGTAGGTGGCAATATCTCGAAGGTAAGCGTGCTGTCGTTCAAACAGCCAAAATTGTCCAATACCCAAAAAGTATAAGCGGCAAAGCCCGCATTAATGGGGGAGGCCAGCAGGGAGTCCTGGGTGGAGCTGATAACCGTCGGGTTGTTGCTCCAGCCCCAATCGACGAAGGTGGGCGTAAAGGTTTCTACGTTGGGGTAGAGGTAGTCGGCAAAGGAGATACTCCATTCAAAGAGCCAGCCGTTGTCCAATCCCAGGTTGTCTTGTACCCGGATGGTCCAGTCGCCATTCAATGGGCAACCGACCAGGTTGGCAAAACTTTGCTGGGGCCGGTACTCGCCAGCTGGAAAGTAGGTGTCGGTATAGGTATAGGTTTGTCCGGTACTCACACTGGGTACGGTGGTGTAGGTGTAGGAGGGGGCCATAGGCCGAAATTGCGGCAAGGTGCCGCGGGCTGCATTTTCTACAAACACGTAGGTATAAGGAATACCGGGGGTCAAATTCGCAGATTGCCCGTCGACGGGTGCACTGGCAAAAGGTTCGCCAAAATTGGTGGATCCTAAGCCGGAACCGTACTGCAGGATATATGCCGAAGAACCGTTGGGGCAGATCAACTCAATATCCAGGTCGCCACTGTAGGAGTGTTCCAGGTTCAGGGAAACAAAGTTGATATCGGCAGGATTGGTCAGCGTGGCACCAGGCCGGAACTGGGTAAACGGAATGCTGGATCGGTAAACGCCCCCGGAACCATCAGGTAGCAAGAGCGTATCGGAGCGCACACCATCCTGGACAAAGGTGCCTTCGGTGGGCGTAACAACTACGTTGGTATTGCTGGTTTCATTGATAGACGAGGTAATCATGAGCGAATCCCCACTACAAATGGTGGGGTCAAGCGTTCCGCTAAACTGATAGGTCGGATAGGTAGAAACCCGCACCCGCTGGGAGATGAAGTTGGTGTTTTTACAACCAAACTGATCCGTAATGGTCATTTGTACGGTGTACCCCCCGGGTTCGTCAAAAACATTGGTCACGTTTGGCCCGATAGCCGTATTGCCGTTCCCAAAATCCCACTCGAAACTGCTGGTCAGGTCACTGTGGTTGTAGACCAGGTTGTTTTGTGGATAAATCCCCGTACCGCTAAAGGTCACGCGCTGGCCAGGGCAGATGTCAATGTAACCGGTATCGACCGGAACGATGGCAGGAATGGTGCTGGCCAAATCCGCCAGAATAGTCTGGCAGGCGGCAATACAATTGATGTCGGCACTCCAGCCTGCTTCCCCGCCGTTAATCCCATCTGAGGTAAAAACGATGGTGACACAGCCACTGGTATTGGCAGCTGTTGCCTGAATAATGAAGGGGTTATTCGGGAACATCAAAAATGAATTGTCGTACTGAAAAGCCGGATCAGCGGTAGGGGCATCGTAGAAAAAGATGGATTCCCCCGGGCCAATGTCAATGCCGGAGAACACCAATTGTACGTGGGTTCCTGTGCTGGCATCACTACAAATGGTAGTCGTGAAATTTTCGTTGGGTCCGTAGCTATTAGCGCTGCCGCCACTATCGAGAAAGTAGCCGCTACAGTCGTTGATCGGCATACCATTCATCAGGTAATTCTGACCACTTAACGGCAAAAGAAAGACAACCAAGGCGATGGTAGTCCAAGTGAATTTGGGTGAAAATTGTCCCATGGATGACCTTTTTTGATTCGAATTAACGTAAAAATCTATTAACAAAGCAGCTGCTCGTTAACGCAGGGGTATAACTGGGAATTACACAATATGCTGAAGGGCGTCACGGACTTTGGAAAAAGTCAGTTAGGAGAAGTTTGATTGCTGTTGCTATGCTTAAAGCAAATATAACCATCTTCATCTAACGAGCCTAATTTATTTTGTAAGCAACATTGCATTTAACAATTCCCCGCAAAACTATTTTGTTTTGAGCGGGGAAGGTAGACTTTTATACCTTAATTACAACTGTTAACCGACAAATGTGCTGACTTTATATCCATTAGGTCGCCCACTGGGATAACTCCGCGGCTTACCTGATCAGCGTGGTCTGTCCCTGGTAGCGTTCTTCTGTACCATCGAGGTGGCGGACAACCAACAACCACACAAAAACGCCGCCGTTCATCGGCTGATTCCGGAAGGAGCCATCCCAGCCCACTGCTGCTTGATTAACGGGAAAGTCGGAAGCGGTATAGACCAATTCACCCCAGCGATCGAAAACCTGAAAGTTCAGGACCTGGGTGCCTGGTAAGCCGTGTACCAGGAGCAGGTCATTGTAGCCATCATTATTAGGCGTGAAACCCGTGGGAACCACCGCCAATTTGGGTTTGTCCACAAACACGCGAAGGATATCGCTGGCTTCACAATCGTTCTCATCATAAGCCAATAATTGGTAGTCGAGGGTGTAATCCGGCGAGGCTATCGGGTTGGGGCATACCTCACAACTTAGACTACCAGGATAGGGCGGGTTCCAAACCAACGAAACGCTGCCTTGGGCATTGCTGACAACGGCGGCTAGTTCAATGCTGTCGCCGTACAGCATGCGCAGGTCAGGGCCAGCATCGACGCTGAATTCGGCAGGTTCGCCTACGGTAGCAGCCAGATTGAACTGGCAGCCACTGGCATCCCGGATGAAGAGCGTATAGTTGCCGCCAGCTAGTCCGAGTAGTACATTGCTGGCCGAAAAGTTCATGTTGCCAATGCTGTACCGGTAGGGGGGTGCACCGCCGGCAGGAGTAACCGTAATTCGCCCGTCGCGGGTTCCGAAACAACTGGTTGGCTCGGTTTCAGCGCTTGCGGTGAAGGAGGGAGGTTGCGTAACGGTGGGCAAAAGAACAACCTCGCAGCCACGGCTGTCGCTAACGGTTACGGCGTAGGTGCCTGCCTGGAGGTTGGTCAGATTCGGGCCCACAGCACCATTGAACCACTGGTAGTCGTAGTCTGGCACGCCACCACTTGCCGTAACAAGGACTGCCCCATCTGCGTAACCAAAGCAAATGTTGTCCCTGGTCGTAAATGCTGCAACTAAGGTCGGCGGTTGGCCTAGGGTAGCCGTTGCATTGGCCATGCAGCTGTTGGCATCGGTAACGGTAACGCTGTAAGCGCCCGCCGCAAGATTGGTGGCGGTGACGGTTGTTTGGTTGTTGGCGGCATTGTCCCATTGGATGTTGGTAAGCATCCCATTCGGACTGTTTAGGTTGGCAAGGGTAAGACTCCCGTTGGCATCGCCAAAGCAATTGGGGGTTGTGGCCAACAAGTCAAAAGTGATCGGAGGAGGGTCAGCCAATAGTCGGGATTGGACGCCGGTACAACCTTGGGCATCCGTTGCGGTAACGGCATAAATAACGCCACCAGGAATGCCCGTCCTGACCAGGGTGGTATCGCCATTGTCCCAGCGGTAGGTGTAGTCGCTTTCGTTCATACCCACCCCTCCGGTTACCTGGTTAATCCCAATTCCACCATCCGACAGGCCATTACAGCTGGGGCGGTCGGCAATGAAATTTATCCGGATGGAGTCCAGTCCGACAATGGTTATTGTCGTGGTGGTCTGGCATCCCGACCCATCGGTAACGGTGATGGAATAATTGCCGTTCATTAAGTTAGTCGCTAAGGCACCCGTTTGGCCATCACTCCACCCGTAAGTGTAGTTGCCGGCTCCACCACCACCCGCAATCAGGGCTTCGTTCTCCTGGAGCCCGGCACAACTCCGGTAGGTTTGGTTAACAAACGCGTAGAGACTATCGGGGGCCGCAATGGTGATGTTGTCAGAAAATTCACAGTTCTGGGCGTCCAGAACGGTGTAGCTGTAATTTCCAGCAGCAAGGCCCGGAAAGAAGGTCTGGTTCGAGGTCGTACCATTGAAGGTTACGGAAAAGGGAGGGGCTCCCGCACTTATATTTACCTGTAATGCGCCATCTGCGGCGTCAAAACAAGTGGTGGGCGTAAGGGTTGGCGGATCGACCTGCAGCCCGCAAAAAGTTGACATGCAGGTGGTCATTGCACTGGGCAGGGAACAAGTGGCCTCCAGGCCGGGGAAAAACGCCCTTACTTCCAGGGTCGTTTGATCGCCATTGATCAGGTTTTCCACCAGCACACTGGTATCGGAAATGGGCCCCAACCAGTTGGTGGTACCATTTGCAGTTGTGATCCGGTATTCGTAATTGGCAACATTGGTAAGTGGGAGCCAGGAAAATAAAATGGCATTACCGTTTTCCTGGCAGGTTACCATTGGTGCCGGAATGTCGGCAACCACCAGCGCTAAAATGGTGTCTTGCAGCTGGCAGCCGTTCAGGTCCGTGACCGTGAGTTCGTAGGCGGTAGTAGTGGTAGGACGGGCTACGGGATTGGGGCACTCGCTACAGGAAAGGCCCTCCGTTGGGGTCCAGGTGTAGGTATAGGTATTTTGGTTACGAAAGGTAATGGACCAGGTCAGGAGTTCTCCAAATTCCAACGGATTCATGCCGTCGCTAACCAGGAGCGTCCAATTGCCCGTTATATTGGTGCCAATCAGGGTGTTCCAGTTGCCTTGGGGCTGGAAGGCGCCGGTGTAGGGCGGTTGTTGCCCAGGGTCGGTTATGGACAGCAAGGACGAAGGGGTAAAGCAGGTGTTGAGGTAGCCCGCTGCTGAATTGCCGCCATTTCCGGAAGAAAGGGTCAGCCGGACACCATTGGGGGCCTCCAGGATCAGATTGATATCGGCCGCAACGTCGGTTGTAAGGGTGACACAAACCGAGACAATTTGCCCCAGCGGGTTATTTAAGATACCGGGGGAAATGTTGCTGACGTTGAGCGTACTGCGGTAGGGATTGTTGGCCGGGTGGTTGGCCCGCCCGATGGTGTACTGGGGAAAGCGTTCAAAGGTGATTGGCCGGGCAAGTGATCCGACCGGACTAACGTTGAAATTGGCGGCTTCGTTTTCGCACAAAATCACATCTTCCTGTTCGTTGAGCTCGATATCACACTGGGTGCAATCGGGGTGAGTAGGAGGGAGGATGGTGAAGTTGAAGGTGGTGTCGCTGCGACAGCCAAAAGCGTCCAGTACAAAAAAGTTTTGGGTAGCTATTCCGGCATTTTGGGCAGCGGCAACCACCTGGTTTTGGTTGGTGGTAATAACCGTAGGGTTGGTCGTCCAGCCCCAATCGACAAAAGCAGGGGTGAACGTTTCGGTAACGGGATAGAGGTCCTCCCGGAAGGTGATTCTCCAGGCAAACAGCCACCCATTGTCCTGGCCGATGTTGTCACGTATCCGGATTTTCCACTCGCCATTCAGCGGGCAGCCTACCAGGTTGGCGAAGCTTTGTTCGGGACGGTAGGTGCCGGCGGGGAAATACCGGTCGGTATTGGTGAAGGTGGCACCATCTACTACACTGGGAACGGTGGTATAATTATAAAAAGGTGCTGTGGTGGCGAATTGCCGCAAGGTTCCGTTGGCGGCACCTTCCTGGAACAGGTAGGTATAGGGAATACCTGGCGTAGGATCATTGGAACGCCCGTCCACTGGAGCGGTGGCAAAAGGTTCGCCGAAATTGGTGGAAGCAATGGCCGATGGAAAACGCAGCAGGTCAACCGCCGTCCCGTCCGGACAGACGATCTCCAGGTTCAAATCACCACCGAAAGAATGCTCGATCTCCAGGGTAATAAAATCAATGGCATCGGCACTGGTCAGGGTCGCACCCGGCAGAAACTGGGTAAAGGTAATACTGGATTCGTATTCGGCTCCCGTACCATCGGGTAGAAAAGTAGTATCGGCACGGACATTGTTGCGGTTGAAAAATCCCGTGTCCGGAATGACCAGTAAGTCCGCTGGGTTGAGTGGATTGGTGGAGGAGGTGATACGGAGGGTGTCGCCACTGCACAACAGGGTGTCGAGGGCATTGTTGAGCACAAAAACAGGATAGGGCGCTACCCGAATGCGTTGTGACAAGAAATTGGTGTTTCGGCAGCCAAACGTATCAACGATTCGCAATTGTGCGGTGTAACCACCTGGTTCGGTGTAGGTATGGCTGGTCGTTGGCCCCTGCGCGGTGTTGCCGTCGCCAAATTCCCAGGTAAAATTGCTGAGTTGGTCATTTTGGGTATAAGCCAGGCCATTTTGTGGATAGCTTCCCGCGCTGTTGAAGGTGATTGCTTCCCCCGGGCAGATGTCTATCCAACCCGTATCTGCGGGCATGACACTGGGCGTACTACCGAGTAGATTGGCATAGATGCTTTGGCATGCTACCGTGCAATTGATAACGGCCCCCCAACCACTTTCACCACCATCCTGGTCGTCAGAAGTAAAGACCACTGTCAGGCAGCCACTGCTGTTGGCGGTAGTGGCCTGGATAATAAAGGGATTGTTGGGCGTGATAAGAAAAGCGTTGTCAAAAACAAAGGCCGGGTCGGCCGTAGGGGCGTCATAAAAAGAAATGGTTTCACCACTGCCAATATTGATTCCGGAGAACAGCAACTGGATATGGGACCCCGAACTGCCATCACTGCAGATGGTAGTCGTGAAATTTTCGTTGATCCCATAACCGCCTGCATTACCACCACTGTCCAGGAAATTGCCGGTGCAGGCTGTAATAGGCAGGCCATTCAGGAGGTAATTCTGGGCATTCAATTCAAAAAGCAAGACCACCAAGCCGAGCACCAACAAACAGTTTCTGGGTAAATTTATTTTCATGGTTATCAATTATTGCTGGGTTTGAGTTGGATTAGCGTACCAGACACAACTAGAATTTGAGTGAAAATATTTTCTTGGCCTGGTAATTTCCGCCGCATGGAGGATAGGACAGGCAAAAGTATTTATTTTATCGAAGTCTGTTTTCGTTCCTTACCAAATAACCGGCATTTGGCCATTCCCAGGACGTTCTGGTAAATCTGTGCGCAATCCGTGCGGCATTCACCGCCCAAAGGATCGTGCAATTGATCAAATCAACTATCTTTGCCACTCACCGAAAAAGAAGCATGGAACTATTAGACGGAAAATATTTGGCACGCCAAATTAAAGAAGAAATAGCAGAAGAAGTAGCTGCTCTCCTCAGTAAGGGGGGTAAAGTACCCCATCTGGCAGCCATTTTGGTTGGCGACAATCCTGCTAGCCAGGTTTACGTCCGCAATAAAGTGAAATCTTGTGAACAAGTGGGTTTTCACTCTACGCTCATTCGGAGGCCAAGTGATGTCTCTCAGGCTGAATTGTTGCATATTATCCAGGAATTGAACCACGATCCTGGTATTGACGGGTTTATTGTGCAGTTGCCTTTACCCGATCATCTCGACGAGGAAACCCTCACCCTGGCCATCGACCCCGCCAAGGATGTCGATGGTTTTCATCCGGTGAACATGGGCCGTATGGCTCTCGGGATGCCTTGCTATTTGCCGGCAACGCCGTGTGGAATCATCGAAACCCTCCGCCGCTATGGCATTGCCACGGCGGGTAAAGAGGTGGTCGTTGTGGGGCGCAGCAACATTGTGGGAACTCCCATTAGTATCCTGCTTTCCCGCAAGGGACCCGTGGGTGATGCTACGGTTACCCTCTGCCACAGCCGGACAGCCAACCTGGCTGAGCATACCCTGCGCGCTGATATTATCGTAGCCTCTGTGGGCAGCCCCAATACCATTACGGCCGACATGGTCAAACCCGGTGCTGTTGTCATTGATGTAGGAATCAATCGGATCGATGATCCAACAGCTGCTCGTGGGTACCGACTGGTAGGTGATGTGGATTTTCCGAACGTTTCCCCCAAATGTAGCTTTATTACGCCCGTTCCTGGTGGCGTTGGACAAATGACGGTGGTTTCGTTGCTGATGAATACCTTGAGCGCCAGTAAAAAAACGATTTATGGATAGTGCTGGTTACTGGATATATACTTTCCACCTCGGTGGCGAACCGATGGAGCGCATGCTGTGTCGACTGGAAGAACTGCCCTTTAATGGTTTTCTGGAAGCGGAAAATTCGCTCACAGGCTACCTGCCGGTAAGCCTGACGGATACGGCCGTAGAGCAGGAATTAAAAGCCATTGTTGCCAACTTTTCTTGTGCCTGGGAACGGGAGTTGTTGCCTGACCAAAACTGGAACGAACAGTGGGAAGCCGCTTTTCAGCCCGTGCAGGTGGGGAATTTTGTAGGGGTCAGGGCCGAATTTCACCCTTCTTTTGTTGGGGTTACCTACGAATTACTCATCCATCCCCGGATGGCTTTTGGTACGGGACACCACGCCACGACTTATCTGATGATGGAACGGATGGGGGAATTGGAGTGGACCGGCAAAAGTGTTTTTGACTTTGGCTGTGGGACGGGGATTCTGGCGATTCTTGCCCAAAAATTAGGTGCCGGTATGACCGATGCCGTAGATATTGAGCCACCGGCCACGGAGAACACCCTGGTCAATATGGCCGTGAATCAGGTAGCGGATATCGCGGTCTACACCGGCGACCTGTCGGCCGTACCCCGGCGAAAATACCAGGTGATCTTGGCTAACATTAACCGCAATGTAATACTCGCTAGTCTGGGGGCGTTATACGAGCGAACTGAAGCAGGCGGTGATTTACTGGTTTCCGGCATTCTTCGGCAAGATCAGACATTGGTCGAAGCAGAAGCCATCTTGCAGGGCTGGAAAAAAGTAGGCCAACGCGAAAGAGAAGGTTGGCTGATGCTGCATTACCAACGACCTTTGTAATTGGTGCCTTAAAAACGCTACCTGGACAAGAAAATTAAAGAAATTTATGTTGCGATTGTTATTTGCCCTGACCATTTCGCTTGGTTGGATAGCTGCTGTCACCGGCCAGACCGCTCAGGATTCTATGTCGCCTGCCCAGCAACAGGTCGAATTTTTAGAGGAGCTGCAGACGCTAATGACCAACGGGAAGCCCAAGCCGGTGGAAGAAGCCTACCGCAGTTTTATCAAAGTATTTTCCGGCGGCGGGTTTAGCCCCGAGGAGCAAACCCTGATCGTAAACACGGGATTGACCATGCGCAGTTTGCGCCTGGGAGCGACGCCGCATTTTCAGAATTACCTGGAAGCATTGGTGAACATTAAGCAGTACGCCGGACAAAGCAGCCAGTTTGCCGAATGGCAAGCTGTTTTTAAGCAGATGCTGGCTGATGAGGCCAATTTTCGAGCCAATAGCATCACCAGTTTTCTCTCCTTTTCCCGGGATTTCTACGCATTCAATGCCATCAAGTACTCACCTGCCAGCATCAGTTGGTTTGCCTTTGCTGATAATTACACCTGGTCCTACAACGAAGAACCCATCCTTAAGGTAGAGCAGGCGATCCTGACCGCTCTCCGATCGGATGATACCCTGACCATCACCCAGGCTAATTTCACTTATCTTCCGTTGGAGAATGAGTTGCGGGGGGCGGGTGGAAAAACCAACTGGCAACGCACGGGCCTGGGAAGTGCCGTTTCCGTTGACCTGGAACAATATACCATCAGTACCATCAGCAGTTTGTACGAAGCGCCGGTAGCGTACCTTACCTTCCCACTGTATTTTGGCGCAAAAAAAATCAAAGGGTCTTTTTCCGATAAATTGGTTGCTGACGATAGCCGTACCACTTATCCCCGGTTTGAATCAGATGATAAGTATATCAATATTTCGAATGTTGGTGAAGGTGTCCGGCTGCGGGGCGGCTTTCGGTTGCACGGGTCGACCGTCTTTGCCGTAGGAGACAAAAGCTGGCCTGCTGAACTCCTGGTGCTCAACAAATTAAACCAACCCCGCTACCTGGGAGTGGGTAACCTCATCTCCGTTAAAGACCAGGGCCGCATTATTGGTGAAGATATTCGCTCGGTGCTTTACCTGGCGGCCGACAGCCTTTTTCATCCTGCTGCCAACGTCCGGCTCAACCTCAGCGATTTGTCGCTGGAGCTCAGCCGGGGAAAGAAAGGTACCGAGCGGTACCCCTTCTTCCACAGTTTACACCAGATGAATATCGATGCCGATTTCCTCAAGGCGTACCTCAACCAGGATTCGCTGGTCATCGGCCGTCCTACCGTTAGCTTTGTTAGTAAAAATGATGTCACTTTCGAATCCCTGGATTACTTCAACCAGCGGGAATACGAACAAATTCAAAGTATTGCTACCGCAAACCCTTTGGCCATCATGAAGGCTACGGCCGAAAAAGAAGGCACGAATTTTATCCCCGCTTCGTTGTTAGCCAGTCGGATCAATTCCCGCTTTACGGTAGAAGGAATAACGCCACTCATTTATGACCTGGTGAGCAAAGGGTTTATCAACTACGATCCGGAGACGCAGGAGGTCGAGATGAAAGACAAAATTTACCACTACGTCAATGCCGATGCGGGCAATGTCGACTACGATTTTTTGCGCCTGGTTTCCCAGTCTGATACGGTGAATGCCACCATCAGCCTGTCGAATGGGTATTCCCTGCTCAATGGCGTCAATAAAATCGAATTCAGTAAGACGCAGCGGGTAGCTGCCCGGCCGGCCGCGCAGCAAGCCTACCTGCGGGGGGATCGCAATTTTGATTTTGATGGCCGCCTTTTTGCCGGTTTTGCTGTATTCGAGGGTAAAGATTTCCGTTTTAAATACCAGGATTTTATTGTTCAAATGGATTCTGTTCGTTATTTCGATCTGTTTATCCCAACGGGTGCCGTAGACGATAACCAGCAACCCATTGCCCTGAGTATGGATTCCCGCATTGAGCACCTCAGTGGTGTTTTACTGGTGGATGCACCGAACAATAAGTCGGGACGAAAAAATATTTTCATCTTTCCATCGCTGCAAAGCAAGACCAACAGTTTCGTTTACTACGATAAAACGACCACCCAGGGTGGTGTCTATGCCCGCGATTCTTTTTTCTTTGAATTGCAGCCTTTTACCTTTGATCACCTCGATATTTTCGGACCTCAGGATGTGAAGTTCAAGGGCCGGCTCTTTTCCAACAACATGTTTCCTGAAATTAATGAAACCCTGGTCTTGCAGGAGGAAGATCAGTCGCTGGGCTTTTCGACCAAAACGCCCACCGCCGGTTTTCCTACCTATGACAACAAAGGCACTTTTTCGGGTGAATTGGACCTGAGCAACAAAGGCCTGCTCGGCAAAGGACGCTTAGATTACCTGGCGGCTAAGATTAATTCGGATGACCTGACTTTTATGCCTAAACTGACGACTGGAAGCGCAGAAGCTTTTGATCTGCAGGAAGACCGGGAAGGGCCTGTACCCGTGCCGGAGGTGCACGGTGAACAGGTAAATATCGAATGGCGCCCCTATAGTGACAGTTTGATTGTAAGAAGTGCCGAGGCACCTTTTGAAATGTTTAAACAAGGTGATCACCAGCTCGATGGGTCGCTGGTACTCACACCCGCAAGTTTGCGTGGTGCCGGAAAACTCGGTTGGAGCCTGGCCGTAGCTAATTCCCCGATTTTTTCTTTTGGCCCGAACGACGCCCAGGCCGACACCATGAATATCCAGATTAAAGCACTGGAGGTAGGTGATCGCCTGGCGCTGGAAACCAGCAACGTCAAAGGCTCCCTCGACTTTGATAAAAGTATTGGCCACTTCGAGGCCAACGACGAATCGGTGGTGACCATTTTGCCCTACAACCAGTACCTCACCACCATGAACGAGTTCGACTGGGACATGAAAGGCAGCACGATTAAGTTTGAGTCGGAGGAGGGACAACCCGCCTTGTTTACTTCTATCCACCCCGATCAGGATTCGCTCAGATTCCGGGGTAAGGAAGCCACTTATAACCTGAAAAATAGCTTGCTGCAAATTGTGGGTGTAGACTACATTGTGACTGCTGATGCTTTAATCTACCCCGACAGCCAGTACGTGGAGATTGCCCCAAATGCAGAAATGGCAATTTTGAAGAATGCCCGGATCATTGCCGATACCATCAACCGGTACCACGTCATCAACCGGGCTACCGTCGCGGTCAAAGGCCGCCGCATGTACGAAGCCAGCGGTTTTTATGAGTACAACGTAGGCACTCACCAACAAGAATTCGAGTTGCAGAATATCATTGGCCAGCCTATCGGGAAGGGCGCTTACAAGGATAAGCTGACCGCTACCCGGGCAACCGGTGAAATAGAACCCGCAGATACTTTCTACATCGATAATAAAACCCAGTTTCGGGGTACCATTAGCCTGGATGCCGGGTCGAAAAGTTTAAATTTTAATGGTTTTGCCCGAATCGTTGCTGAAAATTTACCCAATAAATACTGGTTTACCGTCAGTTTCGAAGGTGATAAAAACGACCTCGTTATCAATTACGATGTCCCCAAGAGTTACGATAGCGAACCACTTTTTACCGGCTTATTCCTGTCCAAAGAATTTGGTACGATTTACCCGCGAATCCTGACTCCGCTGCTGTTTCGCAAAGATCGGCCGATGCTATCCCTTTCTAAAGGCGTATTCCGGTACCTGAAGGATAAAGATCAGTTTGTGTTCGGCGACTCTTCGGTGGTCGTTAGGAACGAAAGGGTGGGGAATAAGATGCTTTTCAAAAACAGCGATGGCAGCGCTGAATTCGAAGGAAAGTTTACCCTGGGTTCCGAGTTGAAATACGTGAGTGTCGACGCTGCTGGCCGCGCCTTCACTACTTTTCCGCCCCCTAAGCCGGAAGAGGAGGCTGCTGATAGCGTTGATAATAAGCCCAATATTATGTTGGCTGACGAACCGTTGGTGCCGGTAGAACCAGAACCAGCTCCGGAAGTGGAGAAAATTGAGGTCACAGCAGAATGGATGATGGGCCTAAAGATGCCAATGCCCGAAGCCTTAATGAAAATTGTGTTCAATGATTTTGTCTCCGCTGCCTTTGAGGCCCGCCCCATCGGCTACCTGACGGACATTGCCTTCTTTAAGAAGACGGTGGAAGAACTGTTTCCGGAATCCAAAGAACGGCGTGATGCGCTGGATGGGCTGGCTCTCGGCTTTCTGGATATGCCTAAACGGGTGAACCCCTACGCGTTCTTGTTCAGTAAATTGCCCATGAAGTGGCACGAAGACTACCAGTCATTCGTGTCTACCAGCAAGGAAAATGGACTCATTAGCATCAACGGAGAATCCCTGAACAAGACCGTTGAATGTTATGTCGAACTCAAAATGCCCAGTGCCGAAAAAGACGACCGCTTGTACGTGTACCTGAAATCGCCCAGTGGGTTGTTTTATTTCTTTGGTTTCAAAAGTGGCATCCTCAGTATCACTTCCAACAATACGGTTTTCATGCAACAATTGGAAGGGATGAAGGCCAGTGAACTCATCACCAAAATGCCTGATGGCGAAACTTACGAGATCCAGGCGGTAGATGCTGGTTCGGCCAATTTGTTCCTGCGCCGTATCCAGGCGGTACAATAATAATAGCGGTAAAAAAAAGAGCCCATCGTCCGTGCGGATGATGGGCCTTACATTTGGTTTATACCCAAGGGTTGGGGGCGTGTTTGGGGTTTGGTTTTCTACTGCGGTAGTTGATTAAATTTGCCCTTGGGGGGGAGCTGCCTTAAAGCTGTACCAGGTTATTGTAATCCAGAATCCGATCCATCAGGGCGGGCTTCAACTCGTCGGCTGCTTGCAGGATCATCACTTCGTTGGGTGGGAACGGTACCGGACGGTTCCCGATCCGACGGCGCGTATCATTGCTCAGAGCTCTTTCATCTCCCCGGAAAGTAGAAGCATAGTTCTCGAATACCGTGGTAGCGTTCAGCGGCTGTGAACGGACCAGGCGCCGTTCGTGCAGGTTGTATACCTCTACGGTTCCCGCTACGGTAGCTTCTTTCTGCTGCAACACTTCCAGGACAACAGCCTGAATGGTTATTTTTTTCGGCACCTTGATGTCGTTGCCCAAAGAGTCTTTCTTCACGTTGCCGCGGGTATCTAAGATGTATTCGTAGCCGTCCTCAATGGTGCGGGTGTCTACGTATTCGCGTTCGCGCACGACTTCCGGACTAACGGAAATTTGCGTGATTTTCAACTTGATCTGGTAGTCATACGCAAAGCGAGGATTGTTGTCCAGGTGGTACTGCTGCCAGAAATTGTTGAGGTCGGCCACGTTGACTTGCTGCAACTGGCGTTCAAAAGCTACGGGAGTCACCACCGGGGCTACATTTTCGACCTTCACCACAATGTGGGTTGTACCCAACTCATGGGCCCGGTTTTGCAGCTGTGCCGCATCGCGGTAATTGCGGAAATAACGCAGGGTTTGCTCCAGGTCCCGGTAAGCGGCACGGGCCGCAGGCTTATCTCCTTTTTCGGCGAGGGCCAGCAATCGGTTAGCTTCCTGGTAGTGATAGGCAGCCGCCTTGTTGCGGCTTTCCTGCTCCAGTCGGTCAACTTCCACAAAATTGAAGGTGGCCGTGTAACCATTCTTGTCCGTGAGGGGTAACAAGGGAGCCAGGGCGTCCTGCCGCTTGCGGATGTCGCGGTAGAGGCTGTTGATGGTGCCCCAGTTTTCGTCCTGATTGGCCCCTTTCAGCCGGTCGATCTCGCGGAGATTGCGCACCGTAATCTTGGCAAAGGCATCTTCGGCAGCCCGTACCAGTTTAGGATTCTTCCGGTCTTTGCCACTCAGCCGCTTTTGAGCCAGGGCAATAGCCTGGTCGTACTGGCCGGTTTCTACCAGTTTTTCAGCAGAAGAACAGCTTTGTAATAACAAAAATAAAAAGACGATCAGGATGCTGGTAATGGACGCAAGGTTTTTCATGGCTCTTCGTTTAACGGTCGTTCAATGGGTTTCGCTTCGTTGTAGAGAATGGTCTGACCGGGCTACAATTCCTACCTTAAAGATAGGGCGAGCCACCCTGCCAGATGCCTTTGAAAAAGTTAAGTAAGTGCCAGCCATGGTTAAAGAGGGTTAATGAGCGTTAAGGGAAGTTTAACGCCAGCACCTATAACCACGACAACCGAAGCATTTTAAAAGCAGCCGTTAAAAACCAGGGCTATTACCCCAATGCCTGTTTCAGGTCATGGATGATATCCGCCACATCTTCAATACCCACGGAAATGCGTACCAGTCCATCGGTAATGCCGTGCGCTGCACGAATCGCGGGCGGTATAGCCCGGTGCGACATGGTAGCCGGGTGCAAGACCAACGTATCGACATCGCCCAGGGTAGGGGTGAGGGTGCAAAAACGGAGTTTGTTCATGAAGGCTTTTCCCGCCGCCAGGCCGCCCTGAAGTTCAAAGCTGATCATGCCACCGGGGCCTTGCATCTGGCGTTGAACCAGTTCGTAGTCCGGGTGTTCCGGTAGCCCCAGGTAATTGACTTGTTGTACTTGTGGGTGCGGAGCGAGGTAGTCGGCGATGAGTTGGGCGTTCAGGCAGTGGCGCTCCATGCGCAGCGCCAGGGTTTTCATGCCGTTGTGCAGCAGCCACGCTTCCCAGGGGCTGGCATTACAGCCCAGTAGGCGGAGAACCGGCAGCAGCCTCCCCTTGACCAGCTCTTCGTCCTGACCAACCAACACCCCGGCGGTTCCGGTGCCGTGTCCATTGAGGTATTTGGTGGTGGAATGCAACACAAAATCAATGCCGTGGGCCAGCGGTTGCTGTAACATGGGGGTGGCGAAGGTGTTGTCAACCACCGTGTAGCAACCGTATGCTTTGCCCAGGGCTGCCAGTTGTTCCAGGTCTACGCAACGCAGTACCGGATTGGAGGGGGTCTCGCAGTAGATCATCCTGACGCTGGGCTCTTTTTCGAGCAACTGGGTCAACCCGCCGGCGTCGCGCAGGTCATGGGTGATGAGTTGAATACCCAGCGGCTGCAAAATATCCCGGAATAAGGCCACGGTGCCACCGTACAGGTCCGCTTGTGTAACCAGGCTGTCGCCCGACTTCAGGAGCCCCAACGCCAGCACGGAAATGGCTGCCATGCCGGAGCTGGTCAGCAACCCGAAGGCCGGAACGGCCAACCCCCGGCTTTCCAGCAAGGCAATTTTATCCGCTACCGCCGTTACGGTCGGATTGCCGAAACGGGAGTAGATATTTCCCGGCTGCTCGCCTTCAAAAATAGCAATACCTTGTTCGATACTGTCGAAAACAAAAGAGGAAGCAGCGTAAATAGGCAACTGGTGCGGCGCGTTGCCCGCTTCCCACTGCGGGTCGCGTGCACTAATAGAACCAGGGCCGAAGGATTGGTCTGACATAGTCGTAGGTTTTGAAAAGCTGTGAAAGTAACGGCAATAGTACACCGTTGGTTGCGAAGATCGCGCGGACTTGCTATTGGAAGCTAATTAATTGTTATTTTTGCAGTTCAAAATACCACCATGCAAGAGGATTTAGAAGTGCAGGAAACTGCCAGTGATGATTATTTCGAAACCAAAGAAATTGTTGTGGATCCAAAGCAAGACCAGCTGCGGATAGACAAGTTCCTACACGGGCGGCTGCAATCTTCCCGGAATCGCATTCAGAATGCTATTAAAGCGGGTTCCATCACCGTTGATGGCAAGCCCGTCAAGGCCAACCATAAGGTGAAACCCGGCGAACATATTTATATCGTCCTGCCGCGGGCATTCTCCGAAGAAACTTCCCTGCTGCCGGAGAATATTCCGCTGGATATTCGCTACGAAGACGAAGATCTGCTCATTCTCCACAAGCCGCCCGGACTGGTGGTACACCCCGGGGTAGGCAACTGGACGGGAACCCTGGTCAATGGCCTGGCTTATTATTTTGGGGATGACCTACCGGTGCTGGACGGCAACCCCAACAGCCGCATTGGGCTGGTGCACCGCATCGACAAAGATACGTCGGGCCTGATGGTGATCGCGAAGACCGATTTTGCCATGACCCACCTGGCCAAACAGTTTTTTGACCACACCATTGAACGGACGTACTACGCCCTGGTTTGGGGCGACCTGGAAAAAGACAAAGGCACCATCACCGGGCACATCGGCCGCGATTACCGCGATGCCAAAAAATACATGGTTTACCCCGAAGACGAGGACAAAGGCAAATGGGCGGTGACGCACTACGAGGTGGTGGAACGCCTGTACTACGTTACGCTGGTCAAGTGTAACCTGGAAACCGGTCGTACGCACCAGATCCGTGTACACATGGAACACCTGGGGCATCCGCTGTTCAGCGACAGCAAATACGGTGGGGATAAAATTGTCAAGGGTACGGTTTATACCAAATACAAACAGTACGTTGAGCGTATTTTTCAGGTTCTGCCCCGGCAAGGCCTGCACGCCAAATCATTGGGTTTTATCCACCCGCGTACCGGTGAACGGGTCTTTTTTGAATCGGAACTCCCCGAAGATTTTAACGACAGCCTGACCTTGTGGCGCGACTACGTCGCGCAGCGGCAGGCTGGTAAAACCAACATGCCTTGAGTACGTACCAAACAACCGTCAGCCAGTGGCTGGAAAGCTTTATCGTAGGGCTAAACGTTTGCCCTTTCGCCAAGCGGCCGCTGGCCCAGAAGTTGGTGCGTATCAAGGTGCTAGAAAGCACCGTAGAAACCGAGCTGACGCAGGCTTTGCTGGCGGAATTGGCTGCCTTGGTGGACACCCCACGGGACCAGCTGGAAACCACTTTACTCGTACATCCCAATCTCCTGCTGGATTTTGACGACTTCTGGGCCTACCTGGAATGGGTAACGGAGATCCTGGAAGAAAACGACATTGCGGAACTCATCCAGGTTGTTGGGTTTCACCCCGACTATTACTTCGACGATGCCGGCCCCGCCGACCTGGCCAACTATACCAATCGCTCACCTTATCCGCTCTTGCACTTGTTGCGGCAGGAGAGCGTGACGGAAGCCGTCGTGCAACATCCCGATATTGCGGATATTCCCACCCGCAACATGGCCTTGTTGCGTACCATGAACAAAGAAGCATTAGAGTTACTAAGGACCGGACACCCATGATGACGAAGTCGGAAAGAATAGCGGCCCTCGGAAAGTTAGGCGACTGGCTCCGCGCTGGCCACGATGAATACCTGGACGCAACGATCAAGCGCACGGCTATCCACAACCCCTGGTTTACCGAGCCGAACCAGCAAAAAGCCATTCAAGCCATCGCCGACCAGCTGCTGGTTGCAGAAAAACTGGCCACCTGGTTGGCTGCCTACTCCATTCCGGAGGAAACGGATGCCCGCTGGATAGGACTGGTCATGGCCGGTAATTTGCCCCTGGTGGGCTTTCACGATCTGCTTTGCGTCTTTGCCGCCGGGCATCGGGCACGGATAAAGCTCTCGGAAAAAGATCCCTACCTCTTGCCGGCACTGCTGCGGGCCTTCCAACAGATCGATCCCCGCACGGCGGCTTATTTCGACGTAACGAATCGGCTGCATGATTTTTCCGCGATCATTGCTACGGGCAGCAACAACTCGGCACGCTACTTTCAGGCTTACTTTGGTCAATATCCCCACATTATTCGCCGCAACCGCAACGCAGTAGCCGTGCTTACGGGTCAGGAGACGGCCGAAGAATTACACGCTTTAGGCCGCGATGTTTTCGATTATTTTGGATTGGGCTGCCGCAACGTCTCCAAGTTGTACCTGCCCGCGGATTATAATTTTGATCCCTTATTGGAAGCCTTGCATGGGTACCGGGAGATCATTCTCCACACCAAGTACAAAAACAATTTCGATTACAATTACGCCCTGTTTTTACTCAATAAGGTAGACTTTCAAGCCAATGGCTGTATCCTCCTGCGGGAAGATGTGTCCCTGCAATCGCCCATTGCGGGGTTGTACTATGAATACTACCGGGAAGCAGCTGAATTGGTGGAGGAACTCCTTTCCCGGGAGGAAGAAATTCAGCTCGTGGTTAGTCAATTGACCTTGCCCGGTATTAAAACCTTTGGCTTTGGTGAAGCCCAACAACCCGCCCTGGATGATTATGCCGACGGCGTAGATACGATGACCTTTTTGGCAACATTAGCTTAAAGTTGGTTGCCACTCGGGAGGTGATTGGTTGAAATGGTAACCCCCGGAAACCTTTAGGTGAGCGGTGTCGGCGAACGACGGTAGGACAAATCCTGCCTTGGAGGACTATAAACAAAAAAAAATACCCACTCGTGCAGCATTTCTTGCTGACGTCCGATTATTAGGTTGTGCACGCAATGAATTTCTTCCGCAACCTGGTGGAGCAACCGCTTCACAAAAACATAAATGATGAAAAATTGGTTCTTTTTTTTCCTGCTCCTGCCTTTGGTGACTTTCAGTTGCCGCAAGGATAGCGAAGACATCCGCATTACCCAAACCGACTACCAACCGCCGATCGTCCTGGTTACCGGCAGCCTGAGCGGCCAGATCGTGGGGCCCGACGGTACCGGCATCAGCGACGTGATGGTGCGCGTGGGCAGCCACGCCGCCGTCACCAACGAAGCGGGACTGTACCAGTTTCGCGATATCCAAATGAACGCCCGGGGCACTTACGTCAAAGCTTATAAGCAGGGCTATTTTCAGGGTTCCGACCGGCTTTACGTCAGCAACGGATCCCGCAATGTCAGTACCATTGAACTCAAACCCAAAACTATTGTAGGTTCCTTCAATGGTGCCCAGGGGGGAAGTGTGACGGTGGGTGGCGCTGAGGTCAGCCTGCCGGCCAACGGGGTGATCGATGCCCAGAACAATACGTATACCGGCACGGTACAGGTGGTAGCAGCCTATATGAATCCGGTGGCTAATAACATTGCCGACATCATGCCCGGCGGCCTTTTTGGTGTCAACACCAAGGGTGAAGAGGTGATGATGGCCTCCATGGGCATGGTCGCAGTGGAATTGCTGGACGGTGCTGGCAACGCATTACAAGTTGCGCCCGGCAAGCGGGCAACCCTACAGTTTACGGTACCTGGCAGCCTGCTGGCCAATGCCCCCGCCGAAATTCCACTCTGGTACTTCGACGAAACCGATGGCGTCTGGATCGAAGAAGGCAGTGCCAACCTCAACGGTAATCTTTACGTGGGCGAAGTGAGTCACTTCACGGATTGGAACATTGATGTCCCTACTGATGAATTGGTGTTTGTGAATGGCTGTTTCGTATACGACGACGGATCTCCCGCCGTTAGCCAACACTTCCGGGTGGTTTCCCTGGATAATGGTTGGAATTTTGGCTACGGATCGGCCAATACCAACGGCGAGTTTAGTGGGTACATACCCGCCAACGAAACCATAGGCTTCAATGTATACGACGAATGTGGTCAGTTGCAATCTTTTTCCGTGGGGCCATTCAGCGACGATGCCAACCTGGGGGAATGTTTTGTGATCAACAGTGCTGACTTGGCTACCTTCAGTGGGCAGCTGACCGATTGTGACGGCAATGGTGTAGATGGCGGTTTGGTGCAAATCCGGTGGAGTTACTTTTCTGAAGTGGCAGTAACCGATGAAAACGGCAATTTCTCCCTGTCTTTAACTTCCTGTACCAGTAACGAGGTGTCCGTTCGTGGTTTTGATTTCCTGAACAGCCAATCCACGGAAACAACCAGCTACAGTTTTACCGAAGACTTGGACATTGGCGCAATTGCTGCCTGCGATAACCCGCTGGAAGAATTCATTGACGCCAGTAACGATGGCACATCCGATTATTTCTACCTGGTTGGTCTGAGTATCGACAGTTTGACCGTTTCGCCAGATAGTTTGATTTTTGCATCCTACAGTGTGATTTCTGGAGAGCAAATCAGTGGTACCGGTATACGGACATCTATTAACCTGTACGTCAGTGACCTGGCTCCGGGTAATTATTCCGGTAACGATGTCGGGTTTAATTATGTTTCCGGAGGAAATAGTCCCGGTGGTTCTTATCGCTACCTGGATTGTTTTGTTCCCTGTGGTTCCGTAACCCTTAATATAACCAGCAATGGCGGCCCCGGCGGCTTCCTGGAAGGCAATTATTCGGGTACTTCTGATGGCTGGGATGGCAATCAACAACCATTGTTTAATGTACCAGTAAGCGGTACTTTCCGGGTTCGGATACCCCAGTAAAAACGAGAACACCCTTATCTATGACCGAAAGCGAAATCATTCGCGGTTGTCAACGGGGAAAAGCGAAGTACCAGAAAGAACTGGTACTTCGCTACTCGCCGCAACTGATGACGGTGGCCCGCCGTTACTGCCGTGATGACCACGCGGCGCGGGATGTCCTGCAGGAGGCTTTTATCAAGGTATTCCGTGCCATTGATCGCTACGAGCCAACGGGCGCTTTTCCTGCCTGGCTGCGCCGTATTGTCATCAATGCTGCACTCCAAACCAAAGATAAAGCGTCCTATCAGCGTGAACAAACGAATCTCGACGCCGTGGCCCACCCGTTGGTGGCACCTAATGTGCTCAGCCAAATGGGAGCGGAGGAACTCATAGCCCTTATTCAGCAATTGCCGGATGGCTTCCGGGACGTGTTCAACCTGTACGTCCTCGAAGGGTATAGCCACGATGAAATTGCCGATATGTTGGGCATTGCGCCCGGTACTTCCCGTTCCCAACTGGTGCGGGCCCGCCAAAAATTACAAGCCATGATTTTGCAACGCGAAAAGGAATGTTATGTCAAACGAGTTGGATAAGCACATCAACGCCAAGTTGGGGAAATACGAATCGGCAGTAGACGCCGAAGCGCTCTGGCAAGCGGTGCGCCCGCCGCGCCGCCGGCGGCCGTTTGGGTTGGTCTTGTTGCTGGCTGCTTTACTGGTGGCAGGCGCGGGGAGCGGGTGGTGGTTGCGTAAGCAGGCTAACCCTGTTTCTGCCAGTGGCACCCTGGAGCAAGCAGTTTCCTTCGAGCCAGGAACGGATAATACTTCCTCGTCAGCTACGCAGACCCTGGCGCATAAAACATCGTCCGCAGCTGCGCCAAATTCAGTAGTACCGATCCTCGACGTACCTGTTTCAACGCAAGCGGATAAAGCACCTGTCACCAATGAGGATAAGCGAATTCCTTCCTCTTTTTCGACCTCAAATACCGCCTCGGCGAATTCAGCTGAACAGACCTTTCCTGCTCACGCCAGCACCTTTAGCAAGGAAGCTGAAGGTTTACCCACCACACCAGGTGTGGCTGAAGCTGCCCACCCTGACGGGGTTGTATCTACGGAAATGCCTCCCGTAATTGCTGCCCCCAACAGTAAGCTACTCCACACCTCTACTGTAACCTTATTACCCAACCTTGAATTTCTGGCAGTTGGGCAAGGTGTGCAACCCCAATTGCCCAACCTGGTGGTGGCTGAAATGCCCAGCGCTCCAAAGCAGAAAATGTCGCCCTGGTTTGTCCAGGCCGATGCCTATTATTACAAACTCAGCCGCGACCTGACGGCCCCCAACGACTCCGTCAACCTAAGCCGCTGGGCCGCCGCCCGCCGGGGAACGGAAACGGTACTGGAAGCGACAGCAGCCGAAATTACCTTGGGTTATCACCACAAAAAGGGGTGGCAAGTGCGTGCCGGCCTGGGCTTTACCCAGCTCAATACCGCTTTTGCTTACACGGCTACTACCACCGAAGTTGATAGCATAGAAGGCCTGCAAATGCTGGTCTTTTATCCCGACAATTCGGTGGATTCTATCTATGGATCAGTAGCTCGGTACCAAACAACGACCTACCGCAAGCGAACCTACAACAGCATCCGGCAGTGGGAACTACCGGTTATGGGGGGGTACCGTTTTACCCAGGGAAAATTAAACGTACTGCTGGAGGCGGGTATCCGCCTGCAATTGCAGCGCAAGCTGGAAGGTGACCTCCTGACGCCAGCTGAAGAAATCCTGGATTGGTCAACGACTAACTGGTACCGCACTGGTTTTGGCTACAGCTTACAGGGCGGGGTGCAGTTGGGGTATTCGGTGAGTCCGCGGGTCAGTCTGTCACTGGGTGCCAGTGTGCGCTATGCGCCGCAAAATTATACGCGGTCAACGGCACCTTTTGCAGAGCGCTACCAAATGCTGGGTGCCCAATTGGGGGTTCAATACCGCTTGCGTTAGCCTGATTCTACGAGGGGCTGTTTTAGCGAAAGCGAAATGATTTTATGTTGAACAAGTAGTTTATAAGGCAAAGCCTTGCCGTTCGTCCTGCCAGCTATTGCTCACGCTATACTCGGCCGGGCAACCTGAATGCGCAAAAGTAAGATGAGGCTAACCACAAAGAACGAGCCCAACACCAGCATGCTGTTGCGGATATCGCCAGTAATCAGTTCAGCCAGTCCGAAGACCAGGGTGCCGGAAACAATGGCCAGTTTTTCCAACACATCGTAAAAACTGAAATACGAGGTCGTATCTGGGGTACCCGCAGGCAGGAGCTTTGAATAGGTTGATCGCGACAGCGATTGGATGCCACCCATAACCATGCCCACGGCGGCGGCAATGCAATAAAATTGGAACTTGTCTTGCACAAAATAGGCAAAAAGACAGATCAGGACCCAGGTCACGAGCATCGTGGCCAGGCTGAAAATATTACCCTTGCGCTCCGAAAGGGTGGCGAAAAGGTAAGCACCACCGATGGCTACGACCTGTAGGATGAGCACCACGTAAATGAGTTCGGAGGTGCCAAAGGCCAGTTCCTTCTCCGCGAAGATAGAGGCCAGGTACAAAATGGTCTGCACGCCCATGCTGTAGCAAAAAAAGCTGCCCAGGAAACGCTTAACCTGTGTTTGGTGCGCCAGTGCGCGGTACACTTTACGGATTTCCTGCCAGCCCTGCCGGGCCATCACCGACAATTTTTCACTGCCTTTGCGCCGGTCTTTGGGCAGCCGGCGAAAAGCCACCTGGGCAAACCCCAGCCACCACAGCCCGACCATTAAAAATGAAATGCGGGCAGGTAAAGTCCCTTCGGAGGGAAGTCCGAAAAAATCAGGATTTAAGATCATGGACAGGTTAATGATTAGCAGCAGGATACTCCCCACGTAACCAAAAGCGAACCCGCGGGCGCTGACCCGGTCGTAAAGATCTTCCGTAGCGATATCCGGGAGGTAGCTGTTGTAAAAAACCAGCCCGCCGGCAAAACCAACCATTGCCAGGATAAACCCAATGGTGCCTACCCACAAGGTGGACATCCCGTTGAACCAGAGTAAGGACAAACAGCCAAAGGAGCCCAGCGTAGTAAAAAATTTCAGAAAAAACATCTTCCGGCCGCCGGCATCGGCAATGCCCGACAGCCAGGGCGAAACCAAGACAATCATCAGATATGCCGAAGAGATGCAGAAGGAAAAAAGGGTGCTGTTGGACAGCTCGATTCCTAAGATCGTAACTACGTCGTCGGTAACGCCGAGGAAATAAGGTGGAAAAATGGCCACGGTAATAACGAGGGCAAAAGCTGAGTTCGCCCAGTCGAACATGGCCCAACCATTGATTACTTTCCAATCATTTTTCGGAGCCTGGGCCTGCCCTGGGGGGTCGATCTTTTTCATAGTGGGTAGGTTATTAGAGCGGAAGATACAAACTTTCCTTACCTTTCCCATTCCTATATCTAACGTATGAACATTGGAATCCTGTCACGTAGTACGCAACTGTACTCTACCCGAAGTTTGTACCAGGCAGGTCGGCGGCGCGGGCATACGGTCCACGTAATTGACCACACCCGTTGTAGCCTGGTGATCGACGAGAATGGACATCAGATATTTTACGAATCGGCCTTGTTGCCTGTTTTGGATGCCGTCATTCCGCGTATTGGTGCCAGCGTTACCGGGCAGGGCGCGGCAGTCATCAACCAATTCGAACTGATGGGGGTCGTGAGCCCCACCAGTGCCGCTGCCCTACAAATCGCCCGCGACAAATTGCGTTGTCTGCAGTTGTTGGCTCAGCAGGGGATCCCTGTCCCGCGAACGGTTATGGTCGGTCCTTACGGGAACACGGAAAAGGTGGTCGATTTGTTGGGCGGTTTTCCGGTCGTCGTCAAATTGCTGGAGAGTACCCACGGAATTGGGGTAGAGTTGGCGGGCAGTTCCTGGGAATTGCAAAGATTACTCGATTACTATTTTCAGCACCACGATCGGGTTATCCTGCAAGAGTTCATTGAAGAAGCAAGGGGTGCCGATATCCGGGCCCTCGTCGTAGATGGCAAGGTGGTAGCCTGTATGCGTCGGCAGGCGCAGCCCGGCGAGTTTCGTTCCAACCTGCACCGCGGAGCTTCTTCTTTTTCCGTTAAATTAAAAGCGGAAGAATTGGAATTGGTCGAGCGGGTTGTACACACCATGAAAATTGACGTGGCGGGTGTCGATATCTTACCTTCAGGAAAAGGACCACTGGTCATGGAGGTCAATGCGAGCCCCGGGCTGGAGGGGATAGAAACAACCACCGGCGTAGATGTTGCGGGAAAAATTATTCGTTTATTGGAAAAAAAGGTAAAGGCCAAAAATCAGCTATAAAGTAGATCATCATGGTTATCAATGAGACCACCATCGCTGTTGGGGAACAAGGTCTGGTCAAGATTCCGATAGGGCAATTGCCAAGCGGTAATGTGATCAACGTGATCACCCACGTATTTCGCGGACCAGCCAGGGGACCTACCTTATTGTTGCTGGGAGGGATGCACGGCGATGAAATCAACGGGGTGGAGATTGTTCGCCAGGCAGTACAAAGTGGGCTTTTTACCACCCTCACCAAAGGTACCGTTATTGCCATTCCATTGCTCAATGTATACGGATTTATCAATTTTTCCCGGGAAGTGCCCGACGGGAAAGACCTCAACCGCTCTTTTCCGGGAACCAGTACGGGATCGTTGGCCGCGCGGGTAGCTTTCGAGCTGCATAAACATATCTTGCCACTGGTTGATTTTGGGGTGGATTTTCATACCGGCGGCAACAACAATTACAACTATCCACAAATCCGCTATACCCGCGAAGACAAGGTAGCAGAGGCCCTGGCTTTTGCTTTTGGTGCACCGCTCACGCTTCCCTACGCTTCAGTGGCTAAATCGCTGCGCAAAATAGCCCTCGATAAGCACCAGCTTCCGCTATTGGTATTCGAAGGTGGTGAAAACTTGCGTTACGATGGACTGAGTATCCAGTATGGGTTGGCCGGTATTCGCCGTTTACTGCAGTACCAACAGATGATCGATGGTGAATTTAAAGCAGCTCCCAGTCAAAGTTTCCCCAAAACGGTCTGGTTGCGTGCGCCGCGCGGGGGGCTGTTTCAGTGGATGAAAGCTTCGGGGAATTTTGTGCAGAAGGGAGAAGCACTGGGCTTTATCAGCGATCCCAACGGTGTAAAACCTCCGGTGTACGTTCACGCCAGCCGGAGTGGTTTCATCATCGGACACAACAACACGCCGGTAGTAGGGCAGGGGGATGCCCTTTTTCACGTGGCTTACGCAGATGGATGATCAAAAATAGAATGGATGAAAGCGCACCTTGCCCAGGGTGTTCCACTCGAGAGCGGGGGCCGGGAATTTTAGAAAATTCAGAATGCTCAGCGCCGACTTCAACCAACGCCGACGTACCGGGATACGTTTAAGATCAATATCGAACGACAGATAAAGCTGCCGGTAACGGGGGAAATCAGCTGTAGTTAGCTGGTAATTTAATCCGGCTTCATCCGTCCAGCTGTTACCAAAACCACCGTACAAATTGCCGGCACCATAGCCAACAGCTACATTGAGCCAGCGGGGCCAGCGGCTTTCCGGGGCAAAAGCCCGCACGTTGACACTTCCCCAAACCGTCATGGTATTGTAGTCCTTGAGCAGTCGCTCTGGAATCGATTGGCCGTAGAGTTCCCGGCTTCGGGCAACCAGGCTAGCGACACCTTCGCCGTTGCTGCTGGCCACCTGCAGGTCGGGCGGGTCCGTTCGGTTGCCCGAAAGTTTGAAAATAATCCGTTGTTCATCCCAGATGGCTTCCTGGCTTACAAAAGCCGCCATGCCAATGGTGTTGAAACCGATGTCCGACCAGGAAAAGCCCCACTTCTCGGAATAGCCATCCATCACCTCCAGGGTGCCTTGCAGAAACATGCCCAGCCCCCCAGCCAGCCAGAGTGCCCGCTTTTTGTCCAATCCGGTCCAGCGGGCACCATCATATAGCCAACGGGTTTCGGAAAAGGTGGTAAGCAGGTGTCCCATTTTATCCATCTGGTTCCATTCCCGGGCGTCGTTAAAGGTGCGAAAACGCGAGAATTCATAATCTTTGTACCAGGTGATATACAAGGCATAGGCCGCTGTACCATAAATGGCGGTACCCACCCCAACGGTCGTCCTAAAGCGTTTTTTATTCAAGGTGTCAGCTGGTTCCAGCCAGTTCCAGCCAATCAACTCCGGATCCGTCGTGGTGGTTGCTAAGCGCGGGAAATCAGCCAATAGGTTGAGGCGTGGGGTAGCCAGGTGACCTGTTGGTGCCGCCAGAGACAAAGCAGGGTGTTCTTCCTGTTGGCCCAGCAAGGTTACACCAAACGTTGTTATAAAGATGAAAAAGGGAATAAAGCGCATATTTGGGGCTTCAAAGTGTGGATGGACAAAGGTAAAAAGAATACAAGTATTGTCCTTGAGCAGTTAAAAGATAGCGACAGATGGAAGTAACCCCACAACAACCCGGTATTATTTTGCTGGCAGCAGGCTCCGCCAGTCGGATGGGGATGCCCAAACAATTGTTGGTGTACCGGCAACAACCCATGATTCGTCACCTGTTGGAAAAATTGCAAACCCTTAATTTGCCGATCTGCGTGGTCCTCGGTGCCCGGGCTGCCATGATCAGGCCCGTCATCGCAGATTTTGCGATCCAGGTTGTCGAATGCAAGGACTGGGAACGGGGCATGGGAGCGTCGTTGAAAAGCGGCCTGCGGGCAATCTGGCAAGCGCATCCAACGCTAGCAGGGGTGTTGGTTTGTGTCGCAGACCAACCTTTTCTGAGTGCAGGGCTCCTGCAGCAATTCCTTACGCAATTCCAGACTAACGAGCAGCCTGCGGCTATTTTTGCGGCGCGTTATGCCAGCCAGGTAATTGGTGTGCCCGTTTTGTTTAGCCGCTACCATTTTCCTTTACTGGAGCGTATGGAAGATGCAGCCGGGGCGAAAAAAATATTGAGCGATCAGCAAAACAACATCATCCCACTTGATTTCCCGCAGGGAGACTTTGATGTAGACCGTCCGGAGGATTGGGATTTTTTCAGGAATCAGTCGATTTTTTGAGAAAAAGAACCGCTGGGAAAGAAATTTTATAAAAAAATAAAGAAAAAAGCGACCTGAAAAAAGCAAAATAAGCTAATTTTTTTCCAGAAATAGCTGTTGTTTTTTAATGTAATTAACTATAAATCAAATAGTTGAAAATAAATAAGAGTTGGCTTTAATTCCAGTTAGAATTGATAATGTACTTAGTGGCTGGACTTTCTTGCTGCATCTTTGTATTGTCAGCCGGAGATAGGAAGCTGACTCGAAGAAAAGAAGCTTCGAAAAGCTCCTTCAAAAGAAGGCGACCCAAACAAATAAACATGAAATCTGAGGTCAATTTTTGAGACCTGCTTAACGACAAATTATAATCCTATGACATTTTTGTCACAGAAGACCAATTGTAATCTCATGAAGTTTTAGAAGTATCAAAGGATACTTCAGTATTTTGGTATGTAGATAGCCTCTCAAAGCTCTTTTTTATGAACCGGTTAGTTTACTAACCGGTTTTTTTTATTTAATTTCGGCTGTATAAAGACAAATGTAAGTATAAAATTTAATATGAAGAAGCATTTAGTGGCGCCATCGTTATTAGCAGCCGATTTTCTCCATCTCGCAGCCGAAATTAAGTTAGTTAACGAAAGTTCTGCCGATTGGTTTCATTTGGACGTCATGGATGGTCGTTTTGTGCCCAATATTTCTTACGGCATGGATATTATTGCGGCCATTAAGACGCAAGCTACCAAACCATTGGACGTTCACCTGATGATTGAAGAGCCGGAAAAGTACATTACTGCTTTTCGAAAAGCTGGCGCCGACGTGATTACCGTCCACTACGAGGCCTGTCGTCACTTGCACCGGGTGGTGCAGGAGATCAAGGAATCGGGTGCCCAGGCAGGTGTAGCGTTGAATCCCCATACCCCCGTAGCTTTATTGGAAGACATCATCGAAGATTTGGACCTGGTCCTGATCATGTCCGTTAACCCCGGTTTTGGTGGCCAGAAGTTCATTTACCAAAGTATCCCCAAAATTAAACAGCTGCACGAAATGATCACGGTGCGCAATGCGACGGCACTCATTGAGGTAGATGGTGGCGTAGGGCAGCAAAATGCCCAGCAATTGCTCCTGGCGGGCGCCCAGGTATTGGTAGCAGGCAGCAGTGTCTTTAAAAGTGATGACCCCAATTTGGCTATTCAACGGTTGAAGGACACGGGGCACGAGGTGCATAAGTTTGTCTAGCGATTAGCCTGTCCGTCCAAGGAACACTTCCTACCTTTGTCAAAAGCAAGTTAACTTTTTCATATGCGATCTATTTTATTGCTATTACTTGCCGCCAGCCTTGCGGCAGGTGTCAGCGCTCAGAACGAGCGGGCTACGGTCACGGGTATTGTCCGGGATGCCGTCTCTGATCGGGTTATTGACCTGGCTACGGTTTATATAAAAGGGAGTAACACCGCCTCGGAGACGGCCGAAAACGGCCGCTACAGCATCGTTGTTCCGGCCGGTGAGATCGTCCGCATCGTATACACGCGGCTTGGATATACGGAAGCAATGGTCGAGGTTGGTCCCTTGCCGGCGCGGTCCAACCAGCAGGTTGACGTCAGTCTGGCACCGGCAGAAAGCAACATCGAAGTCATTGTTCGGGAAAGTAAAATTGAGGAAGGTGGGATGGTACGGGAAGACGTAAGCCAACTGAAACTGCTGCCCACTACCACCGGGAACCTGGAAAGCGTACTGCCCCATATTGCCCTGGGGGTCAGCAGTGGTTCGGGGGGCGAACTCAGCAGCCAGTACAATGTGCGCGGTGGCAACTACGACGAAAACCTCGTGTACGTCAACGATTTTGAAATTTACCGGCCCCAACTGATCCGCGCCGGACAGCAGGAAGGCCTCACCTTTGCCAATATTGACCTGGTGCGCGACCTGTCCTTTTCTTCGGGTGGGTTTGAAGCGCGCTATGGCGACAAGCTTTCGAGTGTATTGGACATTAAATACAAACGCCCCGACAGCTTGCACGCCTCGGTTGGGTTGAGTTTTCTGGGCGGGTCGGCACACCTCGAAGGCAGCCTGAAACCCCAGAAGGATTCGTACCGCCGACTGCGTTTCCTGGTGGGAGCCCGCTACAAAGATACCCGCTACCTGTTGGGTTCACTGGACGTGAGCGGTGAATACACGCCTAGTTTTACCGATATCCAGACCTACATTACCTACGATCTCAACCGCGATTGGCAGGTGGGCCTGCTGGGCAACTTCAACCAAAGTATATACCGATTCCAACCCGTCCAACGCAGCACGGGTTTTGGTCTGATCAACCTGGCATTGCAGTTGTTCAGTGTTTTTGAAGGTCAGGAGGTCAATGATTTTACGACTAAAATGGGCGGGCTGAGTTTTACTTATTTGCCTGATCGCCGGGAAAATCCCTATTTTTTGAAGTTCCTGGTATCGGGTTTCCGCAGCGACGAAAACGAGCGGATCGATGTTATCGGCCGCTACAGCCTCCGCCAGATCGACAGCAACCTGGGGAGTGACAATTTTGGGGAAGTACTCTCGGAATTGGGGGCCGGTACCCAGCAGCAATTTGTCCGCAATTTTCTGGATATTCAACTCTACAATATAGAACACAAAGGCGGGATAGAAATTCAAAAAGGCAACGAGGAAGTGGAGGCTACCCACTTTATTCAGTGGAGTGTGAAAGCCCAGCACGAGCGGATCGACGACCTGATCAACGAATGGGAACGCCTTGATTCGGCGGGTTATAGCCTGCCCTATGACGACCGTCAGGTGCTTTTGTTCACGACCCTGAAGACGGCCAATCAACTGCGGTCCAACCGTTTTTCGACTTCCTTGCAGGACACCTATACCTGGCGGAAGGATGATCGCAGCGAAGTCTGCTTATCGGCGGGTATCCGTGGCAGTTACTGGGATCTGAACCAGGAATTACTCATCTCGCCACGGGTACAACTGTTGTACAAACCCCTTACAGGCAAGCGCGACATCAGCTACCGACTGGCTACGGGCCTCTATTACCAGGCGCCTTTCTACCGGGAGTTGCGCGGGTTCGATGGCCAGGTGAATACCGGGCTACTTGCCCAAAAGTCGCTGCACGTGGTTGGTGGTTTTACGCTGGATTTTTACCTGGGCAAACGCAACCCCAAGAAATTTCGCTTCATTACCGAAGCCTACTACAAGCAGTTGTGGGACCTGGTCAGCTACGAGATCGAAAACGTCAGGATCAGATACAGCGGGCAGAACGATGCGAAAGGCTATGCCATGGGGATCGATTTTCGGCTCAACGGGGAGTTTGTGCCCGGTGCCGAAAGCTGGATCAACCTCTCTTTCCTGCGCACCCGCGAGCAATTGTTAGGGGTGGAACACCTGCGTCGGGAGTTGAACGTACCCGCAGCCGTAGTCGTCAAAGATGTACCCCGCAATACAGACCAATTGATGCAGTTGAGTATGTTTTTCCAGGATTACCTGCGCACCAACGAGAACATCAAAATGCACCTCAACCTGACGGTCGGGACGGGCTTGCCGTACGGTTTGCTGGGCAACAACCAGGTTTATCGGAATACGTATCGCTTTAACCCTTACCACCGCGTAGATATTGGCTTCAGCTTCCTGTTATTTGATCAGAATCGGCGGGCGAAGCGGCCCAACCATTTCTTGCGGTTTTCTGAAACAACCTGGCTGAGCCTGGAAGTCTTCAACCTGATGCAGGTACAGAACCAGGCCGGCAATACCTGGATCAAAACCATTTTTGCCCAACAGTACGCCATCCCCAATTACCTGACGTCGCGTCGGATCAACCTCCGGCTAAAGATGGATTTTTAGCATACCGTTAAGCTGAAGCAGTAAGCCTTAATTTTTCTTCCAGAACTGCCAGTCTTTCTTTCCGGAAATCGCCCGGTCCTGCTTCTTTTTGTCGCGGGTCCTTTGGCGTTGTTTTTTGCGTTTGTCGCGAGGAGACTCGAAGAGGTCATGCCGCTTGAAGGGGATGAAGCGCAGCGTAACGGCCGTCTGCGAGTACATGGTTTTTTCGCCACCACTCAGGTTGATGACGGGTTTGTAATCCGCGCTAATATTGATCTTTTTGAAGTTGATTTCGGCGCCACCAATCAGGCTTACTCCTGCGGGGGCCTTGTAGTCGATGGCGCGGTCGGGATCAGCGTCCAGCCAGCCTACGTGCAGGCCCGCACCCGCGTAAATATTAACCCGGCGGGTGATGAGGGGGAAATGTTGTTCGCCGAGCAAGGTGAATAGGCCTTCGGAGCGTTCCAGGCTGGTTTGCAGGATCGCTTCCAGGGTGAAGTTTTCGTCAAATGGGGGTATCCGCACTTTGGTGCTGATACCCAGATCGGTGCCCAGGCGAACTCCTATCGCCAGGTCATAAGATTGAGAAAAGATAGTTTGGGAAATAACAAGGGCCAGTGCGGCGAGGATAATTTTTTTCATAGTTGCAGTTGGTCTTCGAGCCATCCTTGTTTTTGAATGGAACTTACTGCGGGCAAAACGCAGGTGGTGGGTTGGGTATTGTTGGGACGTACGAAATTTCTTCTTCCATACAACCGTTACCTAGGCGAGTCGCTCTTTGAAGCATAACCACGAATTTGTCCGCCCGGGTGGTTTTGTTTTTTTGTTGCGTGACCCATTACCCTTCGCGATCCGTTTTTGCTTGACTTAAAGCACAAAAATGAACAGCGAACTACACTTATTGGATGATGACGACAGCCGCTATGACTGAAGCCGAATTGATTGATGCATGTTTGCTAGATGACCGTTTAGCTCAAAAGGAGCTCTACGACCGTTACGCACGTGCCATGTACACGGCTGCTTACCGCATTACGGCTGATTTCGAATTGGCCAATGATGTCCTGCAAGAAGCTTTTCTCAAAGTCTTTCGCCACCTCAATGGCTTTAGACGAGAATCGACGCTGGGAGCTTGGATCAAAACCATTGTGGTTCGGACGGCTTTGTCGCGGGTAAGGCGCGAGATTCGGATGGAAAGCCTGGAAGATCATCACCAGCAGGATCTAATCATCGACTGGGGACACCACCTGGACGCCGATTACCTGGAAAAAGCTATCCAGGTCTTACCCACCGGCTATCGTTCGGTTTTTGTGATGATTGAAGTGGAAGGTTTTTCTCACCAGGAGGTAGCCAATATGTTGAATATTTCGGTCGGTACCTCGAAATCACAGTTGTTCTACGCGAAGAAAAAGTTGCGCCAATCGCTGGCGAAATACCGGGATTAGCAGTACCTCCAAGTACCAACACAGGTATTATTTGTTGCCGAGGTATCCTAATTTTTATAATTATTCATTTTCCAAAGCTGTTGACGGTCATGCCAGATTTTGAGAAAAACAGGAACAGTTTAAAACGTGCGCTGGGGCAGTTGCCCTCCTACGATCCACCGGCCCATGCCTGGGAACAGTTGCTGCCGCGGATAGGAGAGGAGCCGCTACCCGATGAAGCACCCCTGCAGGAGGCCATTGGCCAGTTACCTGCCCACACGCCACCCGCTGCCGTTTGGAATCACTTGAATAAGACGCTCGATGAAGAAAAAAGCACCCGCCACACGCGCTTAACCGTTCGTCGGCGTGGGTTTGCGATAGCTGCCTCACTGGCGTTGCTGACCACCGTTGCCTACTGGGTTTTCCGCGAACCGCCGCCAAAGGTGAGTTTACAGTACAGCCAGGAGATCCTGCAGCAATTTAAATTGGATATCGATTGGAATGCCGATCAAAGTACCTTCGACCGGCTGGAAGAAGAATTAGCGAGCATCAACGATCCGGTGGTGAACAAACTACGCCTGGAATACGAAGAATTGATGGCTGCCCACCTGGACGTGGAAGCGATGCTCAAATCCTATGGCCAAGACCCGCAACTGATTCGCCAAATGGCTGATATTGAACGGGAAAGAACTGATATCTACCGCCAAATTATTGAACTAATCTAAATTTGCTCCCGTCCTATGCGTGTATTCCTTATGGTACTTCTCTTGGCTTGGGGTAGTTGTCTTTCCGCTCAGGAGGTGGTTCAGGTGATCACTAAAATTATTGAAAAAACCTTTAATTACCAGGCGGGTTATGAAGTGAATGTCGAAGGACAAAAAGCCGAAATATTTGTGGCGACCTGGAACAAGAACGAGATCGGCGTACGGCTGGAAATTTCGGCCAGGCACCCCAGCAAGGCCATCGCCGAAGCCGATCTGGAAACCGTCAACTTCGTAGCACAGCGGATCAAGAACAAGATTTACCTGCGCAACTACCGCTTTGGCGGGGAAGTCCAGACGGCTTCGGTGCTAACGGTAATCTACCATATTACTCTACCCGAAGATTGCCCGGTGTACGTAAAGAATTACTTCGGATCGGCCAGTATTTCCAATCTGACCAACCGCCTGCGCATCTTCGGGGAGTACAGCCAGATTGATATCGATAATGTCAAAGGCTTGTTAGATATCCGCACCCGCTTCGGGGATATTGTGGGTGAAAAACTGGATGGCAACGTTACTATTAACGCCCGGCGCTCAGATGTGACCCTCTACGAAATAGCGGGCAATTACCAGATCAATGCCCAGTACGGTATCCTGCGCCTGCAACCTACCAGCGGCCTGCTGGGCCTGGATATCAGCGCCGAAAAATCGGAGGTCTTTCTCTACGGCGACCGCCCCGAGCGTTTTGCCTATACCCTGACCGCTACCCACGGACAGGTTTCTACGCCCGATAACCTGCGGCTGCTCTCGCTGGAAGATACGCCCGAGGTCAAGAAAGTGCAGTTCAAACCGGTGCGTATGGAGTCCTTTCCCACCATCACCGTTAGCGTAACTTTTGGTGATGTGCATTTGGAGCGTATTCCTAAGGAAGGGTTGAAGTACTGAGCCGGAAAAATGGTTCAGGTGGGGGCGTTTTATGCCCGACTCTATTTGTCATGTCAATAGATTTGTTAAGTAATAATATTTAAAAAAGAGATTTATTCTTTAAAGCAGAAGAATTGCTTGGTTATTATTCCGGAATTTTAGACTTTTACCACTAATATGTTGTTCGCGCCCAATGCGAACAGTCGTTAAATTTCCGTCTTCCGACGGAATCTCAATTAGAACCGAAATTTAGTTAGCAAAATGGAACCAAGTACCCTGTACCCAGGATACTTACGTGTTGTTTCTAAATTAGAATTTCTATGCAATTGCTCAGAAATAGTAGCCTGTTAATACCCGTTTTTATCATATTGTTTTTGGGGTTGAACCCGGTGGGGCTGTTCACCGCCAGGGCCGCTGCGGCAGTCGAAACGGAGGCCCTAATCCATTTTAACTGCACCCCCTCAGCGGCAACAAAGCCAAATGCTATTGAAGCAGATTGGTCAAACGATCTCCCTATTGGCGGGAGTGGTGATCCTGGTGCAAAGCCCCTGAATGTCGACTTTACGGTGTACTTCAAAAAGCTGGCTGGCTGGAATTCCACGGTAAAAATTCACTACTGGAACCAGCAACCCGGGGGTGGCAGCACCAGCTGGCCGGGCGTAGATATGACCCAGTGCAGCACCGATCCCAATTGGTGGTATTTTACGTTCACCGCTACGACCAGCACCAATTTGCTGTTTCACGACGGCAATGGCAACCAAACGGCTGACCTGTCTAGAAGTACGGACGGCTGGTACGATGGCGGTTGGTCGGCAACGCCCCCGGCATCTTTTGCCTGTATCGGGTGTGCCACCGACGCCGACAACGACGGCGTGTGTGCCGGCACCGATTGTAACGACAACGACCCCAGTGTGCCCACCGTGCCGGGAACGGCCTGTGATGACGGCAACGCGGGTACGATGGACGATGTCATCCAGGCTGACGGCTGTACCTGCCTGGGTTCTACCAACTTTACCGTCTACTTCAAAAAGCCCCAGAGCTGGAGTACCCCGGTGAAAATCCATTACTGGGAGCGCCAACCAGGAAATATGGCAACCACCTGGCCGGGCGTAAATATGACCCTCTGCGGCAACGACTGGTGGTCTTATACCTTCACCTCCACCAGCAGCTCGAACCTGCTGTTCAATGACGGCAATGGCAACCAAACTGATGACCTTAGCAGGAGTACGGATAGTTGGTACGACAACGGTTGGTCGGCGACGGGTACCTGCGGCAGTGCCACCGGCAATGTGACGGTCACCCCGGCCATCCCTACCGCCGAAGAACCGGTTACCGTGACTTTCGACGCGACGGGCTCCGCGCTCGCTGGGGCACCCCAGGTCTATTTTCATTCCGGGGTATCGGTTACCGCTGCTTCCGTCACGAGTTTTGACCGTTCGGTGGGCAATTGGGGCCGGGATGATGGCGTGGGGGAAATGACCCATACGGGCGGCAACAACTGGCAGATTACCTTGCCTTCGCTGCGTGCGTTCTACGGCGTGGCTGCTACCGAAGATGTCTTTGGCATGAATTTCCTCTTCCGCAGTGCGGATGGTACCCTGAAAGAAGACAACAGCAGTACCAACTATTACAACCCGGTAAATCCCGGAGATTATTTCACCATCACGGCGCCCGACGCTTCGCCCTATCTGGCACCCACGGGTACGGCTTTTAACCTGGTGTCGGAAGCCAGTACACCTCCCCTTAGTTGGTCGCTGGAAGAAGTGGATGCGATGGGCAACCTGCTGGCGCCATTGGGCACCCAAACTGGCGGGAGTACTTATACCGAGGGGCTCACCCTCAACCAAACCACTACCCAGTATTTTAGAGTAACGGCTAATTTTGGGAGTGGGGCAAAATCCAAAACCTTTACGGCCCAGGGGTACGGCCCCATTTGTACCACGGCCCGGCCAGCCTGGACCAGGCCCGGCATCAATTACCACAACGGCGATCCGACCAAAGTTACCCTGGTGTTGCAAGCCCCTACCTATACCCGCTACAAGAAAGGGACCGGACAGGTGACGGGAATAGCCAACACGATCGCGAAAAATGTGGTACACGTGATTGGTGATTTCAACAACTGGACCATCAGCGAAGCTTATAAACTTTGCCGCGACACCGACGGTTGGAACGGCACTACGGATGCCGATAACGATGGCGACCACGGGGATTACTGGTGGATCGAATTGACGGGCCTCACGCCGGGGCAGGAGTATGTTTTTCAATACCTGGTTGACGGTACCATCCAGGTGGCGGATGCTTATGCGGAAAAAATTTCCGATCCTGACGATGGCGGTATCTCCCCGTCGGTTTACCCCAATATAGCGCCCTTTCCCAGCCAGGCTGGGGGTAGGCGGGCGGCGGTATTGCAAACCAACCAGCCGGTATTCAACTGGACGGCTCCGGCATTCAATCGGCCCAGTACCAACAACCTGAATATCTACGAATTACATTTCCGGGATTTTACCGAAGAAGGTACCTATCTGGCGGCTATTGATAAACTGGATTACCTCAAGTCATTGGGCATCAATGCCATTCACGTGATGCCCGTGTCTGAGTTTGAGGGCAATTCCAGCTGGGGCTACAACCCCAACTTCTATTTCGCTCCAGACAAAGCCTACGGTACCAAAGCCGATTTGAAAAAGTTCATCAATGCCTGTCACCTGCGGGAAATTCAGGTTTTCAATGACCTGGTGCTGAACCACGCTTTTTACTCCAACGCCATGGCCCGCCTCTACTGGAACAAGGTAGACAACAAACCCGCCAACGATAACCCCTGGTTCAATCCGGACCACAAGGCGGTAGCCAACCCGGCGGGGTGGTGGGGAGCCGACTGGAACCACGAAAGTGAACACACCCAGGCAATGTTGGATCGCATCCTGAACTACTGGTTGCAGGAATTTAAATTCGATGGTTTTCGCTTTGATTTCACCAAAGGGTTTACCCAAACGGCCCCCGATTCGAACGACGAATGGGCCAGTTCCTACGATTTAGACCGCGTGAACCTGCTGAAACGCATGGTGGATCACATGTGGACCGAGAATCCGGGCTCCGTAGCAATTTTCGAACACCTGGCCGAAGCCAGCGAAGACAAGGCACTCGCCGATTACGGTATCCTCATGTGGAGTGGGGTAGGGCACCACAACGCCGGAAAAAACTTCATGTTGGGCTACAATGCCGATAATCCGGATATCCGCACTACCGGTATTTACAGTGAGGGTGGGCGCAACTTTATTTTTGCCAACTGGATGAGTTACCTGGAAAGCCACGACGAAGAACGCCAGGCCTACGAAGTGATGAACTACGGCAACACCATTGCCACCGAAACGGACCCCACCATCAAATTGGAAAAGACCGTGGATCGCCTCAAGCTGGGGGCATCCTTTAACCTCCTCTTTCCCGGGCCGCGCATGTTGTGGGAGTTCGAAGAACTGGCCTACGACGTCAGCATCAACTTCAATGGCCGGACGGGTGAAAAACCCGTCCACTGGGACTACCTGGAAGATCCACTGCGGCGCGAGTTGTTCCGGCAGACGTCCACCCTGCTCTCCTTGCGCAACACCTATAACCTTTACGCAACGCCCCCCAATTACGACAACATCGGTTGGGGTGCCAACGTCATCACCACGCCCCGCCGCATGACGCTGAGTGATGGAGCCGGGCACCACGTCATCGTGATCGGTAACCTCGATCCAGAGGCCGGACACGATGCCTACCCGAACTACCCTGAAATGGGAACCTGGTACCGCTACAATGGCGATCTAACGATTGATGGTACCTCGTTTACTGTGACCAATACGGGAGCACCCTACTATTTGGCTCCGAGCGAAGTAATGGTACTCGTCAATGCCCCGGCTCAAAACGAAGTATTGGACGGCAGTAAAGTCAACATAGCCGCCCGCGTACTGCTGGGTGGCGCCTACGTGACCACCTCCAGCCTGATGCGGGACGATTTGCGGGCCTTGAATTATATCCCTACTACCGAACCCTACACGGCTCTGGGCTACGCCTTCACGGGCGGTGGCGGCGGCGAAATGGTATCTCCCACGGTTTTCTCCACCACCGGTGACGATGCTATTGTCGACTGGGTGGTCGTGGAGCTGCGCGACCCTGCCACACTCGCCACGGTGGTCAAATCCCGCGCGGCCCTCATCCAGCGCGACGGCGATATTGTAGCGTTGGACGGCACTTCCACCAAAGTGGCTTTTACGGGCGTGCCAGCAGGCAATTACTACCTGGCCATCCGCCACCGCAACCACCTGGCGATCGCTACGGCGACGGCCCTGCCATTCAGCACCACGGCCCAAACCATCGATTTTACCAAAGGCAGCACACCCACCTGGGGCAGCAACGCCCAAAAAGACCTGGGGGGTGGAAAACTGGGGCTTTGGGCGGGCGATGCGAATAGAGATGGGCAGATTAATGCGGTAGACCGGAATTTGTTTTGGCGATTACAAAATGGGCAACCCTACAGTTACACCACTTCTACCGCTGACTTCAACCTGGATGGCGCCGTGAATGCGGTAGATCGAAATTTGTACTGGCGGATCAATAATTCAGTTATTCAACAACTACCGTAAAGCATTTTCATGAAAAAAATTATACTGGCAATCTTCCTTGTTTTTGTCTGCCATTTCTTTGCCATCGGGCAAACTTTTTGCCTGAATTTTGCAGAAGTTTCAAACAATGGAACGGAATATGTAATTGATCTGCAAATTGCTGGATCAGCGCCGTTTGGCCTGGGTTCGAGTAATTTCGAATTTACCTATAACAATAATGGTTTGGTTAACCCAACTTTGGTATCAACAGCCATTTCTACGCCTACTTTTCAAAACCCTACCCTGACCACTTTTCCGCCTACCAATAGGGTTTCCTTTAATGTAGAACTGAATTTTGCGCCTGGATTTAGCGTAGGGAATGTCTTTTCGAGTATGGCCCGGGTTAAGTTTGATATTATTGATGCCCAGGAATTGTCAGGGTTAGCGTGGCGTTACAATGGAGGAACTACCGCTACGGTTGCTTTCTTAGACGATGATTTTACTTCGATTTATGCGACTACAAATAATGCGGGGTGTATCATTCCCTTAAGCGTTTCCCTTCCTGTTGAATTGCTGAGGTTTGAAGTGAAAGAAGCAGATCAAGACGCGCTCCTTTCCTGGGAAACCCAATCCGAAACCAACTTCTCCCACTACGAAATCCAGCGCAGCGCCGATCAGCGCACCTGGGTGCCCCTGGGCAAGGTGCCTGGTCAAGGAAACGCTCAAGCCACGGTAACTTACCGTTGGATTGACGAGGGTGCTTTACAGCAAAAAGGGAGCTACCTGTACTACCGTTTAAAAATGGTAGATGTAGATGACACCTACCGCTATTCACCCATCCGGAGTGTGAAGTTGACCGGCCTGGAACTCGATTTGGTCCTGTTTCCGAATCCGGTGCGGGACACCCTGAATATCCGTCTGGATGGGGAGCACTCTCAGGAACCGGTGGTTATCGATTTGTTGGATAGCACCGGTAGACTGGTGCTCAAGCAAAATTATCCGTCGGCTGGACAAATAGCAATAGAAGTTGCCCATTTGCCCGCTGGTGTGTATTCCTTGCGCGTGTGGCAGGAGGAACGTAGCCAGCGAATAGCAGCAAAATAAGGGGTAAGTTTTTCATAGTATTTGGCATTAGGTTTTTTTAAAGATGACCAGGTTATAAAACCTGGTTTTTTTCCACAGGAATTCGACCACTTTTGTGTAGACCAGCAGAATGAGGATATTGATGTGGATATTGAAAATGAAGTACGATATAACGGTGAGGATAATTAGCAGCATCAGTTCATCCAGGGAATTGATAATTAGCTGACCAATTTTAGAGTGAAAAAGATCTACCAACCAGCCGCGCTCCACATTTATGTCATTGAAAATACGCCATGAAATCAGCCAAAATCCTATGAAAAGGAGGAGTATCCAGAAGAAGGACACGATATTTTCCCGGCCAGCCAAGGTCAGGTAGGCGTTGTAGATGACCAACGGTCCAGCGGTCTTTCCAAAAGGCGTTTCGTGAAAGTCGTGCTTGAAATCACCTAAGAAGATGATCTTGCCTTTGAAGTAAGCCGCCACGTCTTCGGGGGGCATAAACGCTCGGGATTCGAGAATCGTGCCCATCTTATTGATCGTGAAGTTGCTTTCACCCAAGGTGCTACTAGCGTGAAAGTCACTGCTTCTGATTTTGAAATCGACCACTGGCGACGGAAGAGAAATCCCCTGCGGGAAGCGATAGACCAGCCCCGAATAATCGAGGTATTGGTGGTGCAACTACTGGTACATGGCGAGTGGTACAGTAGGGAAGTGGCCTTTGAGCAACAGCGGGTATTTAAGGAAAAGCCCCTGCGCAGACCGGTAGTTGGCCAGTGCCTGGTTGGGAAAGTGAATGGCGGTAGAATCAATTCCCCCTTCGTTGTTCAATTGGTTGATTCCGAGTATTTTATCGCCTAGTTTTTCTACGGTACGTTGAAGAATGGAATCGCCCGGACTAGGTTTGTCCAGTAAGACATCCAACACAACCAGGCGGACGTCATCGCGGTAAGGGACAATCATTTCCAAAAAACTTGCCAATTGCTGCCGGTCGGTGGTAATGATACGGTGGTAGTCGTTAATTTCTCCAAATTCATTGGGAATGGATTCCGTGGTTTTGCTTTCGGAAAGATCAACGAAGAGCACACTTTCGGGAGAAGGCTTGGGGTCAATTCCAAATAAAGACTTCTTGGTCAAAGCTGTCCACTTGATGAGAAACGCTTCATCACCAAAGGTGTAGGGAAGGCCCAGCCAGTAAAAACTGATCAGGAGCATCACCAACGCATTGGCGGAAGTGGTTAACCGGAGCCTACTTTTAGGAGATATTGACATGGATTTAGATGTGATAACAAGATGAAGGCAATTTCACGCCTCAACGCGTGGTGGGCAAGGATTCTCGACAAATTAAGGAAGAAAAACGATAGACAGGGATAAAAAAAAAAAGCCGGTGTGTCGAAGACGCACCGGCTTTAGGAATTGAGCGGAGGAAGAGGGATTCGAACCCCCGGTACCTTTCGGTACGTCGGTTTTCAAGACCGGTGCATTAAACCGCTCTGCCATTCCTCCTTTAGCGGCTGCAAATATAGACATAGCAACCGTTATGTGAAACGAATCGCTAAAAAAATTAGTTCCTTTTTTTACTAAGAGCCTGTTTAAAAATTTTGCGAACTGATTTTCAACGATTTAAGGTTCTGACTAAGGGATTAAAATTGAATTTAGCGGGCTAAATTAAATTTTCATGCCGACGCCAGGTTCTGAAATCCTTGACAATCAGGAAGCATCAACCTTTTTGTTTTATTTGATTTGGTATATTCGTTTTTAGCCAAATTAAATATTCAAACAGGCTCTAGCCTTTAAAAAGGCCGTGCAATTCCCCTTGCACCTGGTTGAGCACCTTACCTAAATCTTCCGGATTCATGATAAAATCAATCTCATCGGAATTGATAATGAGGAGGTTACCATCCGTGTAGGTTTGTATCCAGGCTTCGTAGCGTTCGTTGAGGCGCCGGAGATAGTCAAGGGACATACTGCCTTCGTACTCGCGGCCCCGCGACTGAATGTGGCTCACGAGGGTAGGAATACTGGCCCGGAGGTAGATCAGCAGGTCGGGGGGCTGAATCTGGGAAGTCATCGTTTTGAACAACGACATATAATTTTCGAAATCCCGGGTCGTCATCAACCCCATATCATGGAGGTTGGGGGCAAAGATGTAAGCATCCTCGTAGATCGTACGATCCTGAACCACGGTGCGAGGCCCCTGGTGGATATTGAGGATTTGTGCGTACCGATTGTGGAGGAAATAAATCTGGAGGTTAAAGGACCACCGTTGCATGTCCATGTAAAAATCGCTCAAATACGGATTGTTATCGGTGGATTCGTAGTGTACTTCCCAGTTGAAATGTTTGCCTAACTGGGTGCAAAGGGTCGTTTTGCCTGCGCCAATATTTCCCGCGATAGCGATGTGCTTAACTGGCGGGATCGGTTGATTATCAATCATCAATTAACTTTTGTGGGTAGTTTTTTCAGGTATGCCAGACAAAATCTCGTTGTTGCTGGCGCGAATTTAAACTTTCTACAGGAATTATTATGCCTACTTCTCTTACCTTTGGTTCCAGTAAATGATTTTAGGCGATGTTTCGGCGTCACTCATCTAAAAATTTATCATGCGGATCGATGATCAACTAATTTCCCGATTGGAAAATTTAGCGCGTTTACAATTATCAACAGCAGAAAGGCAAGCCATCATCACGGACTTAGACAATATCCTCACGATGGTGGAAAAATTGCAGGAGCTGGATGTTTCGGGTGTTGAACCTTTGGTTTACGTCAATGCAGGAGCAAACCGGTTGCGGGCGGATAAGATCGCCGGACAGGTCGCTCAGCAGGAAGCGTTGCGCAATGCACCGGATCACGATGGTAATCATTTCCGGGTACCTAAGGTCATTGACCTGTAAAGAAGTATTTGGTAATCAGGTAAACGACATCACCCGCAAACCATTTTTATGGCTGTTGTAATTTCGACTCAAAATTTAGACAAGACCTACGATATGGGCCTGACCCAGGTGCATGCACTACGTGGGGTTAATTTAACCATCGAAAAGAATGAGTACGTCGCGCTGATGGGGCCTTCGGGATCTGGTAAATCCACGTTGATGAACCTCCTGGGTTGCCTGGATACCCCTTCCGGTGGGGAGTACTTTTTGGATGGTACCAATGTCAGTACGATGACGGATGGCGAGTTGGCTGAAGTCCGCAATCGAAAGATCGGTTTTGTTTTTCAGACCTTTAACCTCTTACCCCGCTTGACGGCGCTTGATAATGTAGCTCTTCCACTGGTTTATGCGGGCTTCTCTAAGGCCGATCGGGAAGCGCGGGCACGCGAAGTGCTGGCTTCCGTGGGCCTGGGTGATCGGGTAGACCACAAGCCCAACGAACTCTCTGGCGGTCAAAGGCAGCGGGTAGCCATTGCCCGGGCATTGGTCAACCGACCAAGTATTATCCTGGCCGATGAGCCCACGGGAAACCTGGATACCAAGACCTCTATTGAAATCATGTCGATTCTGGAAAACATCCACGCACAGGGGAATACCGTCATTCTGGTGACCCACGAACCAGATATCTCTGAACATGCTCACCGCATCGTTCGCTTGCGCGACGGAGAAGTTGAATCCGATGTGGTCAACCATAACATTGTAAAAGTAGATAACCCGGAACACCGTTATAACCAGGACTAACTACCGTTAATAAGATTAACATGAAAATTTATACCAAAACCGGTGACGAGGGCGAAACGGGTCTTTTCGGCGGGCAGCGGGTTGCCAAAGACGATAGGCGGCTAGCCGCTTACGGGACGCTCGACGAACTGAATGCTTTTGTCGGACTTTTGCGCGACGGACAGTCGGAAGAGGCCGTAAGGGATACGCTGTTTCAAATTCAGAACCGGCTGTTTAGCCTGGGAGCTTACCTGGCTACTCCTGCCAAAGCAGCTGCTCCAGCGCCTGTTCCCGATGTGACGGATACGGACATTTTGCTGTTGGAACAAGAAATGGATCGCATGGATACTGCGTTGGAACCGCTCCGGAATTTTATCCTTCCAGGAGGGCATCCGCTGGTTTCTTATGCCCATTTGGCGCGTACAGTTTGCCGGCGGGCGGAGCGTTCCTGTGTGTCGTTGCACCGTGATTCCCCGCTTCATCCCTTGCTATTACAATACCTCAACCGGTTGTCGGATTATTTCTTTATGCTTGCCCGGTATTCGGCGAAGTCGTTGGGGGTAGAGGAGGTGGCCTGGAAGGGGAGGGAGTAAGTTAGGTTCGAATTAGGAGGTGGGAAAAGGTCAAAAGCCTTCCCCCTGCCCCCACCAAAGGGGGACTTTAGACTGTGCTCCGCCTTCCGTCCAGTCGATTTTTTGGCCGTGCTGGCGGGTGAGTTTCCGACAAATAAAGACGGTCAAAAGTCCTCCTTTGGAGGAGGTGTCACGCCCGGGCGTGAGCGGAGGAGGAAAGGAACTTGAAGTGGGAAATCGGAGGTGGGAGCGTCAAAACGTAAAGATGCGTTAATACGATTCATGATCAGCCAGAAAGCAGAGCAGAGCCTTTGCTACTTGTTCAATTCCCAGACCCACGTGCCAGCGCTGTCGAAATAGCCGATCTTGTCACCTTGTTCGACCCGAAATAAACCTTCACCTGCGTAGGAAATAAATTCGTAATTGGGCTGTACAATCAGGTCGCCGTTGAGGTTGCTCAACCCGTTGTAACCTTCGATCTTGACTTTCGCATAACCGTTCTCGAAGCTGTCAATGTGATCATACTTGGGCGGAATAATTTCTATCCCTTTCTGGTTGATAATACCCCATTTGCCGCCAATTTGCACCACGGCCACGCCGTGGCGGAAGGCGGTAGCCCGATCATAGTAGCCATCGTAAAGACTCGTCTGTTCGGTGATGTAATAAAAGCGGTATTGTTCATCGCGCATCAGGCCCCGGCCCTCCTGGAATTCCAGTAGGCGATCCAGGCTCGGTTCGACGATCAGTTTGCCGGCCAGGTCAACAATACCAGCGTTCTTGATACCCTGGTAAACGACAGCCCGCCCCCCATTGAAATCCTGGCAGCGGGAATACATACAGGGGACGATCAGTTTTCCGTATTGATCGATAAAGCCACATTTGTTGTTTTGCTGCACGGTAGCCCGGCCTTCGTGGAAATCGCCTACTTTGGTGTAGATCGCATCAATCACCAGCCTGCCCATGGTATCAATAAAACCGAATCCTTGCTTGGTTTTTACCTGTGCCAGGCCTTCGTTGTAGGGGTTGATACTTTTGTATTCAGCTGTCGTAATGATTTCACCTACCTGGTTGATGATGCCGTAACGGCCCTGGTCTTTGCCATACTTGACAATGGCCAAACCGTGTTCATTGAAAGCGGAAATATCTGCGAAACGGGTTTTTAAGAGATAGCGTCCAGTTTGGTCAATGAGCCCGTATTCCTGGTTGACAACTACGCGCGCAGTACCACCAGAGAAATCGTAGGCCCGGTCAAAGGTGGCCGGAATGATGAATTTTTCCTGGATGTCGATGTAGCCTACTCCCTGTGGCGTCTCTACCCAGGCGACCCCTTGCTGAAAGTTTCCGGCGTGTAGGTAGACAAACGGTACGGCGGTGTCGCCATTGATGTCAATGAATCCCCACTTGTTGCCTAGCCGGGCAGCAGCTTTCCCCTCACTAAAATTCAACACTTCTTTGAAGCGGCAGGGAATAACTTCCAATCCATAGCGATCAACAAAACCCCATAAGCCCTGCCGTTTAACGGCCAGGCGGCCGTCGGCAAAGGAACCTATTTCTTCGTAAATGGCACTTACGGTCAGTTGTCCGAGGGTGTCAATCAATCCGTATTTGGGTTGTTCCAGGTAGACTCTCACCATGCGGTTGCCGGTATTTTCCAGGAATTCGATTTTGTCATACTGGCAAGGGATTAGCTCGCGCCCTGAGCGGTTGATCATTCCCCATTTTCCAGCACAGTTGACCAGTCCGGCGCCATTCAGGATGTCCCAGGCGAAGGTATAGGCTGGCTTGACCACGACCTGCCCCAGGGTGTCCAGGTAACCCCATTCGCAATCTTCACAAACCAGATTGGCATTTTGTTGGAAGAGCTGGTCATACTGCGTGTAATCCAGCATGTAGTTGGGTGAAAGAAAGCCGCTGAGGTATTTATTCAGCGGGCCCAGGTGATACTTGGAATCGCGTTTCCCCGACAATTTTCCCGCAAAACTTACCCGGGCCAGACCATCCTCAAAATTACCGATGAAAGTAATGTCTTTGCGTACAATGCGGCCAATCCGATCCATTAAACCATGATGACCATCGGGAAATATGACGCGTGCTGTTGGGTAACCTGCGGTAAAATCTGCTAACCTGATATCCAGGAAATTTACTTCCGTAACCAAGATTCCCAGATCGTTTAAGACCAGCCCGTAAATCACATCAAAACGGAAACTGGTTCGTTCAAATTCGTAATCGTTGGATTTCCAGATACCAACAATGGTATAGCCGAGCGCTTTATCCACCTGAATGAAATCAAAAGTGGGGTCAATTTTGATTTGGCCGGTAAAAATATCCCGCAGGCCCCAGCGATCATTGGTTGGATCAAAAAACCATTCGAATTTGTCCAGTTGGTAGTTGGACTTGGCTACTTCAGTTTCCTGCACCACCGGTTTGCTGCCCGCAACTTTGATTTGAAAATGCTGACTAAACTGGCTGTTTTGCAGCAGTTGCCCGTTGTTGTCAAAGGAAAAAAGGGTAAGTTCTTCTTTTTCCTGGTCACTGGCACGGTAGGCTCTGGCTTGGTTCTGATCCAGTTCGATACGTTGGTAGGCCGCGGGTACCACGAGCGTTCCCATGGTATTGAGTACGCCGTAGGAATTACCTTGTTTTACCACACAAACCGAACCCTGCATCGGCGAAATATACTGGAATGCCAGGGGGATTACAGGAACATTGTTGAGGTTGACCACGCCCCAGTTTTCATTCATCTTTACCCGAAATAGGCTATCGCCATAAGATTGGATTTCCTGGTATACAGCGGGTAGTACTTGTTGGCCGCAGCGATCCAATAACCCTAACTTTTGACTTTTTTTCGCGACCAGGTAATACGGGGAAAAGACGTAAAAATCGGTGTAGGCTGTTTGTCGGATGAGGGCGTCGCAGGACCAGGAATAGAGGATGACTTTGCCGTCGGCAAACAGTTTGAAATAGTAGGGACTGAGAGCCTGAAAGGACTCATATTGAAGGGCTAGTTTTTCCACGCCGTGTTGGTCCACTGCGCCCCAGTGCCGTCCCTGGCGGAAGAAGATGAGGCCCTGGTCCGTAATCTTTATTTCTGAGGCACAGGTTTTAAGGATGGTATGCCCCTGGTTGTCGATTAGCCCTAACTTGTCGTCCAGGCTGGTTTGGAAAAAATCCTTTCCGCGGACCTCAATTTTATCAAAGGCAGGTGGTGCAATAATTGTTCCGTTGGCCTTGACAAGGCCCCATTTACCAGCAATTTGGTAGGTTAGGTAGCCCGGTTGGAGAATCTGTACCCGCTGGTAGCCTTTAGCCAGTACCGTTTGCCCCCGGTGGTTGATTACCCGCCATTCGTTGTCTTGCATAACGGCCACCAGGCTGGTGTCCAGCACTTTGATGTCGTCATAGCGGGCTGGCAAGGTTTCTTTGCCGTTGGGGCCGAGCAACCCCACCAGGCCGTTGCGTTGCATAACCGCAAAACCGTAATGCTTAAATTCACCAATGGCATCGTATACGGCTGCTTGCACCAACTCGCCTTCGGTATTGATGAGTCCCCACTTTTGGTTCAGTTTTACCGGAAAAAACTGCTGGGTAACCCCAGGAGTAATCGATACCAGTACCAATAAGAATATAATGTATGATTTCAGCCGCATAAAGATTAGAGCTTACCCAAATTCCTTCCTTCGCAATAACGAAAATTGCCGCTCTAAATTATTCTTTTTCTCACAGGTCAGGGCAAAAAACCGCTCCGGTTTACGGAAGGGTGGTTATTTGGCCCTGATTAGCCAGGCCAGCGCCATTTTCAGGTGCCTGCCTACCGAATAAGCCGGTTGCCATTTAGCGGGCGAAGCGCAGTCTTTCTCCCTGTTTAGACTCATCAAACTGGTTGTGATGGTAAGCCAGGTGGCCACTAACAAAAGTTGACTTTACCTTTCCCCGAAAGGTATAATCCTGAAACGGCGACCAGCCACATTTGTAGAGGATGTTGTCTGAGTTGACCGTCCATTTTTCATTTTCATCCACCAGTACAATGTCGGCCCAGTAGCCTTCGTCGAGGTAGCCTCGTTCGGCGACCTGGAAACAAATGGCTGGCGCGTGGCACATTTTTTCGACCACTTTTTCGAGACTAATTAGCCCGCGGTGGTAGAAATCCAGCATGACGTTTAGCGCGTGTTGTACGAGCGGACCACCAGAGGGGCAATTAAAATAGGTTCCTGCTTTTTCGCTCAGCAAATGGGGAGCGTGGTCAGTAGCGATTACATCCAACCGATTGTCGAGCAAGGCAGGCAGCAGGGCCGCCTGGTGTTCCTTGCTTTTTACTGCGGGGTTCCACTTGATCAGCGCACCTTTCTTTTCGTAATCGTCACTATTAAAGAACAAGTGGTGCACACATACTTCTGCCGTAATGCGTTTTTGTTCCAAAGGGATGTCATTGCGGAAAAGTGCCAACTCATCAGCGGTAGAAATATGTAGGATGTGTAGCCGGGTATCGTGTTTACGCGCCAGTGCAACGGCCATATTCGACGAGCGGTAACACCCTTCTACCGAGCGGATAACCGGATGCATCGCAATGGGAATGTTTTCGCCGTAAATGGCCTGTGCCCGCTCGGTATTGGCGCGAATAGTTGCTTCGTCTTCACAGTGGGTGGCAATCAGCATGGGAACCCGGGAAAACAGTTGCTCGAGGGTTTTTTCATTGTCCACCAGCATATTTCCCGTGCTGGAGCCCATGAAAATTTTTACCCCGCAAACCGTTGTCGGATCGGTTTTAAGTACTTCCTCCGCATTGTCGTTGGCCGCTCCCATGTAGAAAGAATAGTTCGCCAGTGAGCAGTCGGCAGCCCGTTGGTATTTTGCGGCCAGCAATTCCTGCGTGAGGGTTGGGGGCTTCACGTTGGGCATCTCCATAAAACTGGTGATCCCACCAGCAACCGCGGCTTTGGCTTCGGTGTAAATTTCACCCTTATGGGTCAGGCCGGGTTCCCGGAAATGAACCTGGTCGTCGATAATGCCTGGCATGGCCACCTGGCCGTTGGCCTCAATGATACGTGCGTTGGCAGGCGCGCTGATGGATGCGGCCACTTTTTCGATGCGGCCCCTTTTTACCAGTATATCGCCTTCCTGGATGGTTCCCCGGTTGACGATACGGGCATGTTTGATAAGGATTGGTACAGACATGATAGAGTGGATTAATCCGTTTTTTTTTTAGCGGCTATTAAAGCCCGTATTTTTCGATCTTACGGTAAAGGGTCCGTTCCGAAATTCCCAGGTCCAGGGCGGCCTCGCGCCGGTGGCCCTGGTGTTTTTTCAGGGCTTTATTGATCAGTTCCCTTTCGTTGTCTTCCAGGCTGAGGTTTTCTTCTACGACTTCGCTGATATCGTACTTGTGCCGTTGGTCGTCGCTCAAAATAATGGGTTCGAAAGACTCGTTTTCCTGGTAATCTACATCGTCAAACCGCCGGTCTTTTTCGACGAATTCCTTGGGAGGAGCATGCTCTACACGTTGCACCGCCTTGGAGCTACTTCCTCCTTCGGGCAGCAGCAAACTCTTTACCTGCTGGGTATTCGGCATTTTCAGGTCATTGGTGCTGATGAGTTCAAAAACCAGTGACTTGAGATCGTTGAGATCCTTTTTCATGTCGAAAAGCACCTTGTAGAGGATTTCGCGTTCCTGCAGGTTTTCACCGCCCTTCAGTTGGTCGGTCAAGCTGGGCAGGTGGCGTTGGTTCAGTTGAGGCATAAACTGCCGCAAGTCGTTGGCGTGAAGCAACCGGGTTTCTGACAAGATACTCAGTTGTTCGGCGACGTTTTTGAGTTCCCGGATATTACCGGGCCAGTTGTAGTTTTCCAAGATCCGCTGGGCCTCGTCATCCAGGTGGATAGGCTCCAGGCGGTATTTTTCCGCAAAATCCAGGGAGAATTTACGAAACAGCAAGTAAATATCTTCCCGGCGCTCGCGGAGCGGGGGGAGGTCAATGGGAACGGTATTGAGCCGGTAGTAAAGATCTTCGCGGAACTTACCCGTCCGCACATTATCCAATAAGGCTACATTGGTAGCAGCAATAATGCGGACATCGGTGCGCAGGGTTTTGTTGCTACCTATCCTGACAAATTCGCCGGATTCCAATACCCGCAATAAAATAGTTTGCGTGTTGAGGGGCATCTCGCCAATCTCGTCCAGGAAGATGGTGCCACCATCGTAAGTTTCAAAGTAGCCTTTGCGCTCGCCTGCAGCACTGGTAAAGGAGCCTTTTTCGTGGCCAAATAATTCAGAATTGATGGTACCCTCGGGGATGGCGCCGCAGTTAATGGCAATAAACCCTTCGTGTTTGCGGGGGCTGTTGTCGTGGATAACCCGGGAAAAAACCTCCTTGCCGACTCCGCTTTCGCCCGTGATGAGGACACTCAAATCGGTGCTGGCCACTCTAATCGCGGTATCCAGGGCACGATCCAGCGCTTCGCTACGCCCAATAATACCGTAGCGTTGTTTTATCGTCTGTAATTTGGAGGCCATTCGCTTGTCTTTAGTGCGCGCTAATCATTTCACCAAGGAGGGTTGCGCTGGTGGCTTCGTGTATTTTTACGTACACATAATCGCCGGCCTGGTGATTGCCTTTTTTGGGGAATACCACCATCTTGTTTTGGGAATTGCGACCTTTCCAGTCGGCGTCAGACCGTTTGGATGATCCTTCAATGAGGACTTTAAAAGTTTTGCCCAGATCGCCCTGGTTGACTTCGTGGCTAATCTGGCCTTGCAGGTCAATGATTTCCTGTAGGCGCTTCTTTTTCACCGCCAGCGGAATATCATCGGGGTATTTGCGCGCAGCAACGGTTCCTGGTCGCTCGGAGTAAAAGAACATATAAGACATGCTGTAGTTGGCGTAAGCCATCATGCTTAAAGTTTCCTGGTGTTCAGCCTCCGTTTCGGAACAAAAACCGGCAATGATATCCGAACTGATAGCACAGTCCGGCATAATTTCGTAGATGCGTTGCACCCGCTCCATGTACCATTCCCGGGAATAGGTACGGTTCATGAGCTCCAGGATGCGGGAGTTGCCCGACTGTACGGGGAGGTGGATATACTTGCAAATGTTTTCGTACCGGGCCATGGTGTACAGTACCTCGTCGGTAATGTCTTTGGGGTGGCTGGTGCTAAAACGGATACGCAGATCGGGATGAACGTTGGCCACCATTTCCAGGAGTTGGGCAAAGTTCACCACCTTTTGGGTCTCGGGGTTTTCCCATTTGTAGCTGTCTACATTTTGCCCCAGCAAGGTCACTTCCCGGTAGCCGCGTTCAAACAGATCGGTCGCTTCGGCAATGATGCTAAAGGTATTGCGGCTGCGTTCACGGCCGCGGGTAAAGGGAACCACGCAGAAAGAACACATGTTGTCACAGCCCCGCATGATGGAGATGAAAGCAGCTACCCCGTTGCTGTCCAGGCGCAACGGGCTGATGTCGGCGTAGGTTTCTTCCCGGCTCAGAAAAACATTTACCCCTTTTTGACCTTCTTCGGCGCTGCCTACCAACTTGGGCAGATCGCGGTAAGCATCGGGCCCAACAACGAGGTCGACCAGTTGTTCTTCTTCCAGAAATTTGCTTTTCAGGCGTTCAGCCATACAACCCAGCACACCTACCAGGGTTCCCGGACGTTGGCGCTTGACCTGGTCAAAGATGCGCAAACGACGGCGGACGGTATCTTCTGCTTTTTCGCGAATGGAACAGGTGTTGATCAGAATGAGATCCGCGATTTCCATGTTGCGGGTAGGCTGAAATCCCGCTTCCCCCAAAATAGAACCGACAATTTCGCTGTCGCTAAAATTCATTTGGCAGCCGTAGCTTTCAATGTAGAAATGCTTACTACCCGTACTATTGCCCGCTTTGAAATAGACTTCACCCTGCTGCTGCTCGTTAATCTCCTTACTGATGCCCTCCAGGGTGGGGTTGTCGTTGTACATATTTCCTTATTTTGGAAGCGCAAAGATACGTTTTCCGACTGACAAATTGTCACCTTGTCGCGGAAGATTCCGGCAAAACCTGCAAAATAGTTCAGGAGGCAGCAGCCCGGCTGGGCCGGATTCAGCACAAAGTCAGGCGGATGGTTGCCACGGGCCTCCTGCCTCCTGGCTATCAGCTTACCGTTTAATCAATTTTAGCAATTGGGTACCACTGGACATGCTTATTTTTACAAAGTAAGCGCCACTGGGCCAGCCCTGTGCGGCAGTATACTCAAAGAACGGCGTGCCGTCGGCAAAGCCGCTCGCAACGGTTTGTTGCACCAGCAACTGGCCCTGCGCATTGTAGATGCTAACCTCCAGCTGGTTGGTAGCCGGTGCCTGAGCCCAAGACAGGCGGATGGCGTCGGTGAAAGGATTGGGCGTAGCCCGCGCTGCCCAGGTGGTCGGGTTGACTTCAGAGGTGCCGATAAGGACATCATTGGGTTGTACTTCGCAGCCCGTGCATTCTTCGTCGCCTGTTATGGCCGGATCCAGCGCCAAAAAGACGGTATAGAGCGACAGTATACGCGCGGCAATGCTCTCGTTGATGTGGGCAACTTTGCTGCCTGGTAATTGTTCGTCGTTTTTCAATTTATTGCCTAACCACGCCGCTGGTATGTTGCCATCCGCGTTGGTTTGGATATTCGCAACGAAGTTGGCCTGGAGGAATTCATTGTTTTGGAAGGTTGCCAGGTCCGCCGTCCAATCTCCCGAGCCTACGTATTTGCCAAATTCCCGGTAAAGTGGGCGAATCCCGTTGCCATTAGAAGTTGCCAGGTTACCAAAGCGTTGGTAGGTCAGGCCATTTTCTGGAGCAACATCCAACTGCAAAATACCGGGTTGAATGCTGTGGTGCTCCAAAGCCTGAAAAAGACGATCTTCCAGTGCGCCAAAACGGCTGGTGAAACCACCGTGCAATTGCAAGATGTTGTTGAGCCGGAGGAGCGAACGATCGTAGTAGTAGCTACTTGAACGCTGCTGTTTGATGACGTCTAACAGGTAGGTAGGTGCCGCACTGCCAGAGGTGGGGAACCACTGTTGCCAGGTGGTCCATTCCGCGTTGGTGAGGTCTTCCGAGGTGACAACCAACAGCATTTTTCGCTGAGTCGAGTTGGTATTCAGAAAGACGTTGGCGGCCCGGAGCTTATCACTCAGGTTACCCGTGGTGGAGGGATTGCTGGCGCCAATTTGGGCGTTCAGGCTGGCGGCCGTGGTAAACCAAAATTCGCCATTGCCACTCGGTACAGGATTGCTGCCCGTAAACAAGGCCACCCGATCGGAGGGGGTCAGGTAATGGGCCAGGGCGCGGGCCAGGGTCTGTTTAAGCGTAGCCGCATCGGTTTCGGCAGTTGCATCGCTGAAGTTGAGCACCACCGCAATATCCCGGGCGGATTCAAAGGCGGGTATTTGGCTGCGGGTATCAAACAGGAACTGGTAGGCTTTGGCAATGGGATCAACCTCCAGCCAGACCCCATTATTAGTGGGTAAGGCCCAACTGATGAATTCGCCGCCGCGCAATTCAGCGGCGTTAACCGTGGCCGTCTGGGTATTGCCCGTACCGGAAAATACGACACCAGGGTTGGAAAAGCCGTCAATCGTGTAGTTGGCATTGTCCCGCAACTCCAGCTGTACCGGAAAATTGGAACTGGCAGAAGTTTGCAGCAATTGGGTGGGTAGGGTAGCAGTAGCCACCCCGTCTTTCCATAAAATGGGCGTTCGGTAATCGATGCGGATCTTCCGGCTGCTAAAAGCGGGCAGCGGGAAGATGCGCAATTGGTATTTGCCCTGATTCATCTTGAGTAGGAGCGAGGGATCCTGGCGGCGCTCCACAAAACTCTCGTAATAAATCACCCCAAAGTTTCTTTCGAAAATATCGGCTTGCACCTGCTCGTCGTTGATCCAGAGGTAGGAATCGTAGACAATGGCATCCTGGGGGAGGTCAAAATGGAGCACCACTTCAAGGGTGTCAGATTCCGTCCAGTACCAAGCCGTTTCGGCGGCAGCTATGGTCAGTTCTAGTTCTACGTTGGCGTAAAGACCAGCGGGTTCGACGCGAATGGTTGCCATTTCTATTTGACCTTCCAGTTCATCACCTACATCCCATCCCCACGCCCACCATTCCAGCGGATTGTAGCAGACCAGGGAATGCTGGGCAGGCAGTAGATGGACCAGGAAAAGGAAAAGGGGGGTGAGCAGGAGGGCGTAACGTTTTTTCATTAGGTTGGGGTTTTTCGTGTTTGTAATTAATCTTGGAAACTAAATAAAAATAAGGTTTTTCTGCCTGGTGTACAGCGCTAAAGGAGTAATTGTCAGGCAAATGGCAAGATAAGGGGTCCGTATTTCGTCACCAACCGGTCACAAAGTGCTATTATTTCTGCTCGTTTTACCAGGGCATTTAGCCAGTCATTCGGAGGTGCCCGGTGGTTGGTGGTGGGTGCCGTAGCCCCGGATACCGACTACAGGGTTGCGTGTCAACTCTTCCCGAAACTGAAATTCTACCGGCACGCCCAGGGCATCGGCAACGGCCAGGCCCAGGATGGCATGGTGGATGGGATGATGCATTTGTCTGGCTTGGGTTGAAGGTTTTCTTCTAAACGCCATTAAGCAAAGTCTCCAACCGCCGCATACCCGCCTCGGGCGTAGCGTGCCACTCGTGGGCGGCGCTCATGCGGGCTTGCGGCTGCGAGCTGGTGAGCCCCAGCACGTACATGCCCGCCTCGGCAGCGGCCAGGGATCCGGCGGGTGAATCTTCCAGCACGAGGCATTGTTCGGGTTCTACCCCCAGTAGCTCAGCGGCCAGCAGGTACATGTCGGGAGCGGGTTTGAGGAGGGTCACGTCGTCGGCGGTGACAATGGTCTTCACGTAGCGATCCAGGGGCGTCGTCTGAAAAATTTGGACGGTATCGCGGTAGGCACTGTTGGTGGCAATAGCCAGGGGGATTATCTTTTGCAGCCGAGCCAGCGCTGCTTCGGTACCTGGGAAAGCCTGATTTTGCTGCACGACCAAACGGTGGAAAAGGTGTTCCTTCTCTCGCTGCAGCACCCGCGCCGGAATGCTGAGACCGTGTTCGTCAATAACGCCCTGAGCCAGGTAGCGATCCGCCGTGCCGATCCATTGCTCAAACCATTGTTCGTCGTAGTGGAATCCCCGGGTGGCCAGGATTTCGAGCCAGGCCTGGCAATGTACCGGCTCGGTATTGACCAGGGTACCATCCAGGTCGAAAATAATTGCTGAGATTGGAACAGGGAGGGACATGCGCTTTTGAAGTTTAGAAAACGAAGGTAGGAATTTAACGGTGTTACTGGTAGGGGAAAATTTAACGGTTGCGGTTTGGTCATTTCTCAGCGGGACCGTACCCTGTTCGGGCTTACCAGGATTAGCAGCAAAGCTTAACTCCTAAAACAAACGAAGTGGCTCCGAAACTATTCCGAAGCCACTTCGCGTACACCATCAGTTGAACGCTAATACTGCAAAATTACTTTCTTCACCATGCTGGTTGCTCCCTGGCGTACTTCGAGGAAGTAGGCGCCCGGGCCATTCTGGGAGATGTCGATATCGTCGCTGAACTTGCCCTGGTATTCGCCCAGGTCGAAGGAATAGATGAGGCGGGCATCGCTGTTGAACACCCGGACACTGGTTTCTCCACGCTGCGGCAGTTCAAATTCCAGCCGGAACATGCCGCGGTTGGGATTGGGGAAGAGTTGGATATTCTCGATCGTCAGGTTATTGATCAGGGGCATCGCTACCCCTTTGCGGGCCATCGCGTCGGCATCGTCCTGCTCCATATCCTTGAGATCCACCTTGATGCGATCCATATCGACCGCTGGCTCCTCATCTGGCATCTGCTGGGGTTGATCGCTGAAGCTGTAGTCGTAATTGTAATCGTACCATTGGTTTTCGTTGCGGTCTTTCCCGTTTTCATCACATTCGGAGCCCATGGCAACTACCGTCGTGCGTTTTTCTTCCTTGCGGCGGTAGTCGATGGCTATTTCTTCACCAACCGCTGAAGCGTTGATGATCGCGCTGAGGTCACCCCAGTCGATGAGCATTTTACCATCCATAGCCAGAATCACGTCTCCATTTTCAAGTCCGGCCTGCTGAGCGGCCGAATTCTTTACAATATTAACGGAAACACCCGGGCGGCTGCCGTTGTCGTTGTGGGTGGCGCTAACGCCGAAGAATGGTTCTTCGGCGCAAGGGCGGGAAAGATTTTCATCGCTCTCGTCACCCAGGATGGCGTTGGTTTGGAGGCGTTTGCCGTTGCGGATGTAAGTTACGGTGACCTGGTCGCCGGGGCTGAATTTGCTCAGCGCGCCCGTGAGCGAACGATGCTCCGTCATGTCGTAGTCATTGATACCTACCACGTAATCCAAGGGCTCCAATCCGGCCTTTTCTGCTGCTGACCCTGGGATAACGCGCTTGATGTACGAGCCGTAAGGGTTGTCAAAATTCAACTGCTTCGCCTTGGTCTCATCCATGTGGCCGGAATAGATGCCCAGAAAGCCCCGTGAGTTGGAGCGCATGGCGCTCTCGTCGTGGCTTCCAACTGCGCCCGTGACCTGCTGGGGGCTGCCGTCGCGGAGGAAATCAATGGTGATGGGGTCACCGGCATCCATGTTGTTGAGAACCGCACTGATATCGTGCCAGTCGACCATTTTGTAGCCGTTGACCGCCGTAATCACGTCGTCATCCAGGAGACCCAATTGGCGGGCAGATGAGTTGCGGACCGTCTCAATACGGACGCCCAGTTCATCGTTTTCATTGTCGTCGTGTTCCCGGACCCCCAGGAAAGCGGTACCTCCGGCGTGTTCGCCAGTCGAGTCATTGGGTTGGCCAAGGGTAGCGGGAAGTGTCATTTCTTTGCCTTGCCGAATGACGCGCAGGTTGACCTGGTCGCCGGGCTGGTGGCGGGACAAGAGTTTGGTCAGGCCCGTCCCGCGGGACATCATGTCTTCATCAAAACCATAGATATAATCAAAGGGCTGCAGCCCGGCCATCGCGGCGGCAGTGCCTTCGTACACGTAGCGTACGTAGGAACCGTAGGCATTTGGCAAGCCAAGTACTTTTGCCTTTTCGTTGCTGATCTGGGCATCGCTGATCCCCAGGAAAGCGGTGTTGCTTTTGTGGGATTGGTAATAATTGTTTTGCGCAGTGCCCAGCACGGTCGCAAAAGAGAGGAAAAGTAGCAGCAGGTGTTGCATGGATTTTATTTTTGCTGAATTAATGGCACATATTTTTAAAGGACAAACTTCAAATGGGTAGCGTTGCATCTTCACTTCATTTTTTTTGAACCTTTCTTTTTACAAAGCACCTATCTTTGTCTATTCAAATATCCCCCCCCAAATTTGACAATACATGCGAGGTCTACCTTTTTTAACCCTTTTATGGGGTGTCTTCTGCTTGTGGGCTTGTAACGCCAGCAAACCATTACGACCTATGGAAACCTATAACCAAGAAGAGCGATTCGAGCCGAAAACCTCCATTATTCGAATTCCGGTTAACCTGGATCTTGCGGAACTGGAGAAATCGCTGAATACCTATTTGGATTCGTCTCTTTACGAGGATGACAGTTTTGAGGATGGGGATCGAATGAAGGTCAAAGCAACAAAAGACGGTGTTATTCGGCTTTCCGTGGAAGGGATGGCGATCAGTTACCAGGTGCCCCTATCGCTGTGGATACAATACAATACGGGGATTGGGAAAGTGGAAGCTACCGGCCGCCTGAACCTGAATTTAAAAACCAGCTTTTTCATTGGCCAGGATTGGAAAATGCTGACCCAAACCTTTTTGCAAAGCCACGAATGGAAAGAGAAACCCCGCATCCGGTTTGGAGGGGTAAGTATTCCGGTGGAGCCCCTTGCCAATTTGATCTTGCAACGCAGCACCGCCACAATCGGTAAGAACATTGACGAGACGGTGGCCAAATCTTTTAAACTGGAAGAATACGTAACCAGTGCTTGGCAACTCATGTTTCATCCTTTCGAATTGTCATCCGACTACCAGACCTGGCTGGTGGTGAATCCTACCGATCTGGGTATGACTCCTCTTAAGGTGGAAAATGGGAAAATGTTGGCTACCATCGTTGTGCAATCGCAGCCCAGCTTGCGGTTTGGTGCCCGCCCTACCACTAACCCGCAGATCAAATTGCCAAATTTCAGTTTCCGCAACCTAAATTCTTCCGCTGAGGAAGGTTTCCAGATCTACCTGGATGCAACCCTGACTTACGCCGATGCCGAACGCCTGACCAAACAAAGCATTCAGGGCCAACGCTTTGAGCAAGGCAAGCGCTACGTGGTTGTTGAAGACCTGGAGTTGTACGGGCAGGGCAATAATATTGTCGTCAATTTAAAACTGTCGGGCAGCTACAACGGTCATATCTACCTGATTGGAGCGCCCGTCTTTAACCCCAAACGCAATCGCATCGAAGTGGAAAACCTGGAATATACCCTGGATTCTAAAAATTTCCTCCTGCGCTCCGCTGCCTGGCTGGCTAAAGGTACCCTGAAAAGTAAGCTACAGGAAAATATGGATTATTTATTGGATAACAACCTTCAGGATGCCCAGCGGCAAATGCGTGAAACGTTGCAGGGATATGAGATTGCCTCAGGCATAGAACTTCAAGGTAACCTGGAAGAACTCGCTATCCACAATGCCTACCTTAGCGCTGATGGTATTCGGGTCGTGATGCTACTCAGTGGTAATTTGGGGGTCAATATAGTCGGATTGTCTAATTTTGTCCGGTAAAACGGTTGCCGGTACGCTGGCGTGCGATCCCGGCTTACCCATTTCGGAAAGCCTGGATTTTATGCTCCAATTCACTACCTTGGAATAGCTTATATTTGTACACACTGAAAAGAAAACATGGTATCAAAGAAATGTAAATACGCCATCAAGGCCATTTTGTATATCGCTCGTAACCAGGCAGAAGACCGGTCTATTTTTACTTCTGAGATAGCGGAAAAGGAGCGGATTCCGCAAAAATTCCTGGAGAGTATTCTCCGTGAATTATGTAACCAGCGCATTCTGATCAGCAAGCGGGGGCGTTACGGTGGGTACCGTTTGTTGCGGAAACCGGAAGAGATTTCCTTTACCGAAGTCATGCGTATCATGGACGGGCCAATTGCCCTGATGCCCTGCGTGTCACTCAACTATTACACGCCCTGCGACGAATGTAAGCAGGAAGAAGACTGTGTGATTCGCGCGGTTTTCCTACGGGTTCGGGACGCCACACTGGATATTTTTAACGGGGCGACCATCGACAAGTTAAAATAGCCGCCCTGGATAAACCATATGGTGGTTTTAGCTTATTTCAGGATCACCATTCTGCGGGTTAGCGCGTACTGGCCGGTTTGCAGCGTATAGCTCAAGATACCGGTAGCTCCGGATAACATAACTGGTGTTATTTTTATTTGATTAAAACCCGCAGCGTAACTTCCCGGTAAAGAGAGCACCTGCTGGCCATTCAAATGGTGGATGGTCAAGTGAACGTCGGCGGCCTCCGGGAGGTAAAATCGGAGTGCCGTAACATCCTGAAAAGGATTGGGGACGTTTTGATACACTTCAAATCCATGATCTGCCGGGGCTGCCGCCCGGAATTCAATACCCAACTGCAGGATCTCTTCCTGCTGGCGGTAGGCTTCGGCCGCGGTATACCGGCTATTTATGCCCAATACTTCGTGTAGTGCCTTGTTTTCCGTTGCCCGAATAACGAGGGTAAACAAACGAGTTTTATTGACCAGTGTTGCTCCTGGTAGCTCAGTGACCTGGCCTGCCGGGGCATTCCAACTCATGGTTAGTATACCTTCATCCTGGAATCGCCAGCCAAAGTTTTCGGCCCTGGCAACGTTGTATTCTACCGCAAGTAAATCAGCACCCTGCAAGGCTAGCGTCCCCTGAAAACCCTGGATATCTTCCAGGTTGTTCGCATAGCAGGGGATATGGTACTCCTGGCCTTGGGAGAGCAACTGATCTGCTACTTCCAGGTTGAAATGACCACGGGCCTGCCGCTCGCCACCGGCAAATAGATTGGCTTGGGCAGTATTATTGACATCACCAATTTTGACCCCCATGAAATGGAGGGACAGGTCACCTGAAATATTGTTTTCGCTGATGAATTCCGGGAAATTTTCTAACCACGGGTTGGTTGGATCGGGGAAGACATAATTAGCATCCACAAAACGCCAGCTGGTATTCTGGGTGAAAGCGGTATCAATATTAAGAATGAGCTTCCGCAGTTGGATCATGTCCAACGTAGAAATGGTGCCGGATCGGTTGGCATCAGCGGCAATCAGTTTGTAGGGGCTATTTAAGGGCCGGACGCCCAGGATGTGCTTGCTGATCAACACCAGATCAAAAGTGGTCACCCCGTTGAGTGGGTTAGCGTTCAGGGCAAGAACGACCGAAATATCTGCCCCAGCTGTAACGCTCAAGCCGTAGAAACCCTCCTCGTTGGTCAGGGTCAACTGCGGTTGGTCACCACTCACATTTACTTCTACCCCACTGACGGCGACGTTGGTTTCGGTAGTGATTTGCCCGGCTATTTGGGCCTGCGCTACCAGGTTGCAATCACTGTGCTGTTGTACCGAAAAATAGGTTTCACAAAAGTCGAAGTTACCTTCTTCGTCAAAAGCGTATACCCGTACGACGGTAAATTCTTCATCATCCTGTGTCAATAAAAGTCCAATATTATCTGGATCAGGCACAAATTCTTCACCCGCTGCTGCTACGTCGCTGGCGCGGTAGATGGCATATTGGGTTACCCGCAGCAAGCCGTCGTTTGTTTCTGGTCCCTGGCCCGTACAGTCGAAGATGGGTGAGCCTTCGAAGTCGCTGGCCCAAATTTCCATGGCGCAGCCGCCCGTGGTTTGTGGCATCAGGGTTACCGTCAGGCCATTGATACAAACCGGAGCAGGTCCTTTGCAGTCGACCACATCGAATTCGATGTACCGGCTGGTCCGGTTGCCACAACCGTCTTCGAACAGTACCCGGATGGCGTGGACAATGTTGTCCCCCATGGCTGCGGTGATGATCGGGAAGGTGCCGCTAAAGACGTAGGTGCCGTCCCCGTTGCTGGTCATGTTGCCCATGACGTCGGCATCCGCAACGAATTCGTTGGCTTTGATCGTACCGTCGCGGTTCGCATCTACGGCGAAGGCATCCAGTTCGGCGGAGACCATGGTCACCACCAGGTTGCCCCGCCCGTCGATCAGTTCACAGGCATCAGAGACACTAAACGGAATGCTCACTGGCGCCTCACAGCTGCCAATGGCATCGCCAAACTGACCAGGTGCCAGGCTCGGGCACAAGTCCGTCGGTCCGCCGTATTCACCAACCGTTACCACGGGGGCGCTCGAGTCGTATATTTTGATGAACTGGGTGTAGCGGTAGCGGCCGTCGTTTGGCAGCGGTTGGTCTACCCCCATGTTGTCGGCAATATTAGAGTCGTCACCGGGGTTGAGGACGAACCACTGGTCCTGAGCGACGGTGCCGTTCTGGTTTTCGTGGTCGCGATCGATGACCAATCCGGTTGCGGTGCTGTAGCGAACGACCGGCCGCTCGTTGGCCGATACCGCACGATCTACGGGTAGGTCTTCACCGTCGTCTTCCGTCATGCGAGGCAGCACATAACCGTCGTACTCACCGTCCCACAGGCACCAGTTGATGACGTCGTAGGTGATGGCCAGTTTGTAACACTCGTCGCCGGTGGCACTGTAGCGCACGGGATCGCCGCTGTTCACCGCCAGGACATCACAACCGATCGCGGTTGTCACGACGTGTGTGCCAGGCATGGCCCTACACTAACGGATGCGGACGCTAATAAAATAGGGTCCAAGTTCCGAGAGAGCCCGCTGACGGGAATCTCATAGACGAAGCCAAAGTGTAGGGTCTTACCCTGGGAGGGCTGACTCGTGGGCGATTGTCGGAGGTACGCGCGAGTACTGAAGAAATCCATGATCTCAGCAGTCAGCAGAAGGCATAGTACTCTTTGGAGGAAGAGGAAGGCCTGAATTTTCTAACCAAGATAGCGGACAGCAAATGAGTAAAAGTGACAAAAGGCCGAAAAAGACCAAAATCAAGGA
>Ga0208544_10000020_pt1 | contig 122532 bp, 93 predicted proteins | sample DEB08_DNA_9_FD_184526 | JGI IMG/M metagenome (GOLD analysis project Ga0208544, IMG submission 184526) | Aqueous microbial communities from the Delaware River and Bay under freshwater to marine salinity gradient to study organic matter... | ecosystem: Environmental > Aquatic > Marine > Coastal ...
ACTTCCGACTTCGAAAACCTCCGACTTCCGACTTCGAACACCTTCTCTTAAATATCCGTTAAAGTAAGGTGTGCTGCGGCTAAATCCTTTAACTTTATATACCTTGATTGCGTTATAAAACCGATATGAATAAGCGAGTTATTTGGTTGATTATTGGCGTGATGAGCATGGCTGTCATAGGCGTGGTTGCCTTGCAGACGGACTTGATTTTGACGTCGATACGGGCCAACGAGGATGCTTTTGATAAAAATGTCCAGAATGCGCTCAGTGCGGTAGCTGAAAGAATAGAGAAAACGGCCACCTCCAAAGATGCGATGTTGGTGATCAATGGTTATTCGGTCGACTACGTACCGTCGGAGGCGGTGGTGGGGTTAGGGGGCGACGGCAACGGGGGGATGTCTATTCCCGTCACGGGGATTACTTCTTACGACCTGGTCAACGTGTACAGCCCGTTGGAAGAGCGGATTGATGCGGCTATTTTGGCACAGGTGTTGAAGCAGGAGTTGCAGAACCACGCCATAAAAACCAATTACGAGTTTGGTGTTTTCAGCGAAGATCGCCAGGCTTTTATTATCCACGATGGTTATTACGTAGCAGACAATGTGCAGCCGCGTACACAGCCCCAGCCGGGGTATTCCAATTTGTCACTTACGGATTACAGCGTGACCCTTTTCGAAAATGACCAGGGCGAAGCTGCGGGTAAGCTAAAAATATTTTTCCCCGAGAAATCGCGGGTGATGTGGAGTGCGCTGCTGCCCAGTTTCTTGGGCACCTTTCTGTTTGCGGCCCTCATTCTGGCGTGTTTTGGTTATACGGTATGGGTGATTTTTCACCAGAAGCGGTTATCTGAGATGAAGACGGACTTTATCAACAACATGACCCACGAATTCAAAACACCCATAGCGACCATCTCCCTGGCGGCCGATAGTATTACCAATCCGCGTATTTCAGGTGACATATCTAAGGTAGAACGCTTTGCCAACATAATAAAACAGGAAAATAAACGTATGAATAGTCAGGTTGAAAAAGTTTTGCAAATGGCCCAAATCGATCGCGAGGAATCCAAGCTCCGATTGGCCGAAGTTGATTTGCACGACGTGATCTCCCGGGCGGTAGAAAATATCGGCTTGCAGGTGGAACCCCGACAGGGAACAGCAACTGTCGTACTCCGAGCAACCAACCCGATTGTACAGGGTGATTTGACGCATATTTCCAATGTGGTGAATAACCTACTGGACAATGCCAATAAGTATTCGCCCAATGTACCCCACATTACGGTTACCACCAGCGACCTGAAAGACGGCGTGCAGGTGGTGGTTAGCGATGAAGGGATGGGGATGAGCAAGGAAGCCCGCAAGCATATTTTCGATAAATTCTACCGCGTGCACACTGGCGACCTCCACGACGTGAAAGGATTCGGATTGGGCCTTAGCTACGTCAAAGCTATTATGGATGCGCACCGAGGAACAGTGGAGGTTAGAAGTGAATTGGATAAAGGAAGTGATTTTGTGCTTTCTTTTCCCCGCCGGCAGGATGATGGCAGGTTAGTAATGACTTAAAATCACCAGCAATGGCCTTTTAATTATTTTCTCAAAGACTTAGCAAACACCCGTTAATGTATGGCAAATAAAATTCTCCTAGTAGAAGATGATCAGAATTTTGGCGACGTCTTGCGCTCTTATTTGGAAATGAATGATTACGATGTAACGCTGGCCGTAGATGGCGAGCAAGGGTTGGACGCCTACCATCGCGGCGAGTTCGATCTGTGCATTTTTGATGTCATGATGCCCAAAAAAGATGGCTTCACCCTGGCGGCCGATATCCGGGAAAAAGATACTGCCATGCCCATCATTTTTCTCACGGCCAGGGGCATCAAGGAAGATGTCCTCAAGGGCTTCAAGATTGGGGCGGATGACTACATCACCAAGCCTTTTAATTCCGAAGAACTGTTGCTGCGCATCCAGGCTATCCTCAAACGCAGCACGAACCAGAAGCCCGATACCCAGGAAGACATCAAGGAATTCAATATCGGCAGGTACCATTTCAACTACCCCCTGCGTATCCTGACTTTTGATGGCGGCGGCCAGGACGAAGAAAAGGAAAAACTGTCGCCCAAGGAAGCACAACTGCTGCGCATGTTCGCCGTGAACCTAAACGATATTCTACCCCGCAGCGAAGCGTTGAATAAGATATGGGGTGAGGATACCTACTTTACGGCCCGCAGTATGGATGTTTTTGTGACCAAATTGCGCAAATATTTGAAGCACGATGAAAATATTGAAATTGTCAATATCCATGGCAATGGCTTCCAATTGCTGGTGAAAGCAGAGGAAGAGGCCTCTTGAGGAGCAGTTTAGTGCACAGTATTACATTTTTTTTTAGTGCATAGTGCACTCGTAAATTAAATTATTGCTAAATTTGACGATCAATTGTGCTGAATTCATTGATTCGGCTCTTGTGACACCCGCAATAAGTAAGATAATATCGGCAGGATGCCGTTAAGAATAGTTTTTGGGATTATGATTATGGCTAGACAGCGCTTAAGCTGTCTAGCTTTTTTTTGTCTTTTTCTTATTTTTTGTTTGGCGCGGTTTACCGGAAATACAGATTATGTACTATAAAAAGCTGTTCAAACCCCTTCTCTTTCGGTTGGCACCGGAACAAGCCCATCACCTGACGGTAAAACTGTTGGAATACAGTTTGCTGGTTCCCGGTGTAGGTGCCCTCCTTAAATGGCTGTATGGTACCGATGATGTGCGCCTGCGCCGGCAATGTTTCGGGTTGGATTTTCCCAATCCGGTGGGTCTGGCAGCAGGCTTCGACAAAGACGGCCGCTACTATGCCGCCATGAGCCACCTCGGGTTTGGCTTTGTGGAGATCGGCACGGTAACCCCCCGCCCGCAACCCGGTAATCCGCAGCCCCGCCTGTTTCGACTGCCCGCCGACGAGGCCCTGATCAACCGCATGGGCTTCAACAACGAAGGCGTGGACGCCCTGGTGCAACGGCTGCAGCAAGGCCGCCCACCCGGGCTGATCATTGGTGGAAACATAGGTAAAAATAAAGATACCCCCAACGCGCAGGCCACCGAAGACTACCTGATCTGCTTCAATCAACTTTTCGACTACGTCGATTACTTTGTGGTCAACGTCAGTAGCCCCAATACCCCCAACCTGCGCGACCTGCAGGAAAAGGAACCCCTGACCCACTTGTTGGCGACGCTGCAGGCGAACAACCAGGCCCGGGCACAACCCAAGCCCCTGTTGTTGAAAATCGCCCCCGATCTGACGGATGGCCAGCTGGACGACATCGTCGAAATAGCTCAGACGACGGGCCTGGCGGGCGTCATTGCCACCAATACGACCATTGGCAGAGCTGGCCTCCTGACGGCCGCTACAGCGGTAGCTGATATCGGTAACGGCGGCCTGAGTGGTGCCCCCCTGCGGGAACGCGCCACGGAAGTGATCCGCTACCTGCACCAAAAGTCGGGTGGCCAGTTGCCCATCATCGGGGTAGGCGGGATCGGTAGTGGCGCCGACGCCGTGGAAAAACTACGCGCTGGCGCTTGCCTGGTGCAGGTGTATTCCGGCATGGTCTACGCCGGGCCGGGTCTGGTGAAGGAGATCTGTACGGCCGTACTGGCCGAGTCGCAGTAAGGAGGCTGGCCCGTGCCTGCTATTGCCGGCACCACTTAACCCTGCGGTTAGGGCCTATTGTATTGCTAAATTTTTGAAAAACGTCGGCCATGAAGCTCCGGATCACTACCAATAGCATTCGCCTACGGGTGCGCAAGTCGGATTTGCAAGCGCTGGAAACGGCGGGTGCCGCCTACGGGCGGGTGGATTTCCCGCACGGGGAGTCGTTTCGTTACGGCCTGGCGCTGGGGGATGTCGCCAGCCTGCAGGCTCGTTGGGCGGATGGGATGCTGCTGGTGGAACTGCCAGCAACCACTGGTCAGGCCTGGATGCATTCCGATCAGGTTGGCCTGGCGCATCAGGTGTCGTTACCCGCCGGCGGGAGCCTGGAGCTGCTGGTTGAAAAAGACTTTCCCTGTAAGGACCGGGAGGAAGATATTGCCGATACCTTCTTTGAATTGGACGAGGGGAATTGTTAGTTTTTGGGGTGGCACAAAAAATTAGCCAGCCCCATTCAACAGGTAGTAGATCCCTACGCCCGAAAAATAACCCACCAACGCCAGCCAGCTGATCTTTTTCAGGTACCACAAAAAGTCGATCTTCAGAATCCCCATAATGGCAACGCCAGCAGCCGAGCCAATGATGAGCACACTACCACCAGTACCGGCACAGTAGGCCAGCAATTCCCAGAAGGTGTGATCCTGGGGGTAAACATCCAGGGTATACATGCCCATCGCACCTGCTACCAGCGGGACGTTGTCGACGACCGACGACAATAAACCGATGAGGATGTTGATGGTGTAGATATTGCCGAAGGTCTGGTCGAGGGCCAGGGCGAATTGCCCGAGCAGACCGGCAGTTTGCAAACTGGCTACCGCCAGCAGGATGCCTAAAAAGAACAAGACGCTCGGGGTGTCAATGCGGCGGATAACCCCCGCTACCGACAAGCCGTGGCGGTGATCCCGGGTTTTGTTCCGGTGCAGCATTTCTGTGATCACCCACAGCACGCCCAAGCTGAACAACATGCCCATGAAAGGAGGTAGGTGGGTAATGCTTTTGAAAAGCGGAACAAACAATAAGCCACCTACGCCGAGGCCTAAGATCAGTTGCTGCTCGAAGCTACTGGCGCCTTCGTTGGAGGTTGCCGAATGGGGCATTTCTTTGGGGCGTTTGAGTTCTCCTTTGAGGAACAGGGAGACCAGCAGCAGGGGGGCCAGTAAACAAGCCAGTCCGGGTAAGAAGACTTTGACCACAATATTGGCGGCCGTCACCTGCCCACCGATCCAGAGCATGATGGTCGTGACATCGCCGATGGGAGACCAGGCACCCCCGGCATTGGCCGCGATCACAACCATACCCGCAAAAAACCAACGGTCTTCCTGGTCGGCCAGCAATTTTTTCAACAAGGCCGCCATCACAATAGCGGTGGTCATGTTGTCCAGAATGGCCGAAAAGAAGAAGGTGACGATACAAACCAGCCACAATAGCCGAACCCGATTGGCGGTGGCAATGTGATCCGTGATCACCGAAAAGCCATCGTGCGAGTCGACGAGCTCAACAATGGTCATGGCGCCGAGGAGGAAGAATAGGATTTCGGCAATTTCGCCGACGTGGTGCAGCAGGGCTTCATTGATGAATTCGCCCTCGGTAGCCGGTAGGATAACTTCTTGCCCCAAGCCCAGCAACACCCAGCAAACCACGCCGGTAAGAATAGCAAATGCTGCTTTGTCTACTTTTAAGGGGTGCTCAAAGGCAATGCCGAGGTAGCCAATGACGAAAATAGCAACAATTAGCAGAAGCATAAGCGGCTTTTTTTCAGGTAAAGGAGGTGGGGGACGACTAAACGATACGGGATAAATCTGGTGAAATTTACGTCAAATATGTTTGCTTGTACACTTGCTGCTGCCTTTTTTTCTGCGAATAATGGGGATTGCTTGTCATTTTGGCAGGATTGTGCTTCTGGCACAGCCTTTGCCTGTTTACACTCGGTATAAAATATCTAAACCAAGTTTTATGAAGAAAGGTAACATAGCAGTACAGACGGAAAATATTTTTCCGATTATCAAGCAATTTCTCTACTCCGACCAGGAGATTTTCTTGCGGGAACTGATTTCTAACGCGGTTGATGCTACTACCAAACTCAAAACTTTATCCGCCAAGGGCGAACCCACCGGCGAACTGGGCGACCTGACCATCCAGATCATCCTCGACCAGGAAAACAAAACCCTGACCATCCGCGACCGCGGCGTGGGGATGACGGAAGATGAGGTTGAAAAGTACCTCAACCAGGTGGCTTTCTCCAGTGCCCAGGAGTTCTTGGACAAATACAAGGACGACGCCAATATCATCGGCCACTTCGGCCTCGGGTTTTACTCGGCTTTTATGGTTTCCAACCGCGTAGAAGCCGTGACCAAGTCTTACCAGGAAGGCGCTACCGGCGTAACCTGGTCGTGTGAAGGTGACCCCAATTACGAGCTTATCTCCAATGACAAGACCGACCGTGGTACTGACATTGTACTGCACATCTCCGACGACAGCGTGGAGTATCTGCAGGAAAGCCGCATCGAGGAACTGCTCAACAAATATTGCAAATTCCTCCCCATCCCCATCCAGTTCGGTACCCGCCAGGAGTCGGTCACCGAAGGCGAAGGCGAAGAAGCCACGACCAAGGAAATCGAAGTGCCCAACATCATCAATGAGCACGACGCCATCTGGAAGAAGTCGCCCACCGAGCTGACGGACGAAGACTACAAGGCCTTTTACCAGGTACTGTACCCCTTCAGCGCACCGCCGATGTTCTGGATTCACCTCAATATCGACTACCCTTTCAACCTGACCGGTATTCTGTACTTCCCCAAACTGAACAACACGTTTGAAGTACAGAAAAACAAGATCCAGCTCTACTCCAACCAGGTCTACGTCACGGATGAGGTGAAAGAGATTGTCCCCGAGTTCCTGACGCTCCTGCACGGGGTCATCGACTCGCCCGATATTCCGCTGAACGTGTCGCGCTCCTACCTGCAGGCCGATCAGAATGTGAAGAAGATCAACAGCCACATCACCAAGAAGGTGGCAGACCGCCTCAACGACCTCTTCAAAAAAGAGCGCCCCTCCTTTGAAGAGAAATGGAACGACCTGAGTGTCTTCGTAAAGTACGGCATGATCTCCGATGAGAAATTTTACGACAAGGCCAACAAGTTTGTCCTCCTCAAAAATGTGGACAACGAAGTGTTTACCCTCGACGAATACCGCGCCAAGGTAGAAGCTACCCAAAAAGACAAGTACGAGCGCACGGTGATGATCTACGCCAACGATCCGGCTTCGCAGGATGCAGCTATCACCGCCGCCAAGAAGCAGGGGTACGATGTGTTGTTGCTCGACCACATCATCGACAACCACTTCCTGCAGGTCCTGGAACAAAAGGAAGACAAGATCACCTTTGTGCGCATCGACTCCGATACGGTCGATAACCTCGTTCAGCAGGACGAAGCCAAGGAGTCTGTCCTCAATGAAGAGCAGACCAACCAGGTGAAGACCCTCTTTGGCGAAGTGGCTGGCGCCGGGAAATCCATCGAGGTGAAACCCCTCTCGCCCGAAGCCCAGCCCGTGCAACTCGTGCGGCCCGAATTCATGCGCCGCATGAAGGAAATGCAGGCCATGCAAGGGATGGACCTGAGTGGCTTCCCCGACGACTACAAAGTGATCGTCAACGCCAACCACCCGTTGGTGGCGAACAAGATGCTGACCAGCACCGATGAAGCCCAGCAAAAGGACGTAGCGGACTACCTCTACAAACTGGCGCTCCTGAACCAGAACATGCTGAAGGGCAAGGAACTGACCGCTTTTGTAGCAAAGAGCCTGACGTTTTTGCAATAGGTTCCTGACGGCAACGAACGTAGAATCCAAAAAGCCTCCGCAGTTAATTGCGGGGGCTTTTTTTATGATCGCCAGGCTGGCAGCTGGCAGACTCGTCGAGTAGACTCTTCGTCCCATCGAAAAGAATAGACAACAGGTTGTCGCGAGCGTATTTTTAATAAAAAACCTTAAAAGCATGAAAGCAAGTGTATACACCCGGTATGGTCCGCCCAGTGTGCTCACGGTCAAAACAATTGCCCGGCCGGTGCCCCAGGCCAACGAAGTTTTGATCCGCGTACACGCCACCACCGTGAATCGGACCGATTGTGCCAGGCTGCGTGCCAAGCCCTTTATTATGCGCTTCTTTACCGGATTTTTGCGGCCTACCAGACCTGTTCCCGGCACTGATTTTGCCGGACAGATAACCGCTATTGGGGAAAATGTAACCGCTTTTGCCGTCGGTGATCGGGTTTTTGGATTCAATGACCAGGGCGTAAGTTCCCAGGCGACCTATATGACCATTGCTGCTGATGAAGCCCTGGCGGTCATACCCGCCAACGTGTCGTATGCGCAGGCCGCAGCCAGCCTGGAAGGCGTGCATTATGCGTATAATTTCATCAAGAAAGTGGCCATTGCGCCGGGGCAGAAAATCCTCGTTAACGGCGCCACGGGCGCCATTGGGTCAGCCACCGTGCAGTTGTTGAAATATTGGGGGGTAGTGGTGACGGCGGTAGGCAACACGAAAAACCTGGCCCTGGTGCAATCGCTGGGTGCTACCCGGGTGATTGATTATACCCAAACGGATTTCACCAGGGATGCTGAAAAGTATGCCTGTGTTTTCGACACGGTCGGCAAAAGCTCCTTTTTCAAATGCAAACCGTTGCTCCAATCTGGGGGCGTGTACATCTCCTCCGAACTGGGGTGGTTGGCACAAAACGTTTTTCTGGCCTTGGTCACCCCCTGGCTGGGGGGGAGGAAGGTAATCTTTCCCATTCCTACCGATGTCAAGGGCAGTATAGCCTTAATAAAAAAGCTATTGGAGGAGGGGCATTTTCTACCCGTAATTGATCGGACCTACCCCCTGGAAGCCATTGCCGATGCTTACCGGTACGTGGAAACGGGGGAGAAGACGGGGAATGTGGTGCTTTTGATCGGCGAAGATGGGGACGAAGAAAGTTGATTGCTACTGAACGACAGAAAACACCAAGTTTTTATAAAAAAAATGTAGCCACTAAAGCACAGAAAGCACTAAATCCCACCAAAACTGTTTTTGTGAAATTTTCGTGTCTTTGGTGCTTTTGTGGCTAAAAAACCGCCGTGCCTCCGTACCAAAAATCATCAAAGCAAAATTGCCCTTAAAACGGGGCATCCAACTGAAAGGTCATCCATTCCTTCGTGGCCGGGTGGCGGAAGGTGAGCGATTCTGCGTGGAGGCACAAGCGGTCGTGTTTGTTGCCGTAGAGGTCGTCGCCGATGATGGGCGTATTGAGGCCCAAGGGATGCGCCGCGTGTACGCGCAGTTGGTGGGTGCGGCCGGTGTGCGGAAAGAAGTGGATGCGGGTTTGGCCGTGGGCGCGTTCCACCACCTGCCATTCGGTGTGGGCCTTTTTGCCGTGTTCGTAGCAGACGAGCTGGCGGGGGCGGTCGTCCAGGTCTACGCGCAGGGGGAGGTCGATGGTGCCCTGGTCACCCACGACGCCGCCTTCCAGCAGCGCTACGTACCGCTTCTGGATGGTGCGCCTGATGAACTGGCTTTGCAGGATTTTGTAGGCTTCCTGGGTCTTGGCCAGGAGCATGAGGCCGGAGGTCGACATGTCGAGGCGGTGGACGACCAGCGGGCCGGTCGCGTCGGGGTATTTGGCCTTTACCCGCAGCTGCACCGAATCCTGCACGTTGCGGCCCGGTACCGACAGGAACTCCGCGGGCTTATTGATAACTACTACCAGGTCGTCTTCGTAGAGGTAGTCGATGGTCTTGCCCTCGGCCATGTTGATCTTCATGGGGTTGACATCCATGTCGATACCCTGGAGCATGTGGCTCAGGATGGGCTCGCACTTGCCCCGGCAGGCGGGATAGTACTGGCGGTGCTTGCGCACTTCTGATTTTGGCGATTGCCCCCACCAGAATTCGGCCAGCGCAATGGGCTTCAACCCGTGCAAGAAAGCGTACTGGAGCAACTTGGGCGCTGCGCATTCGCCCGCGCCGGCGGGTGGGGGGATATCCTGGAAGATCGAGAGCAGGCTTTTGCGCGCGCCCTGCTGGTCGAGAAACTGGTAGGCGTCGAAGAGTTGCTGCTGCAGGTTGGCCGAATACGCTTTGCGGTCTTTTTTCAGGGTGGCTATTTCGTCGCGGTAGGTGGCCAGGCGGGCTTCGGCTTCCGCCTGGCGGGTTTTCCAGTAGCGGGTTAGTTGTTTGGTGTCCATGCGTTCGCGCTGGCTTTCCCACATCAAGGTGTCTTTTAGGGCCGCCAGTTCGGTGGCATCCAGGATAGCCTCGCCGGCCTGGCGGCGAACCTTGCGGGCCTGCTTGCCGGTTTTCAGGAGTTGCCGCAGGTTGGCCAGTTCCTGCTCGCACAGCGCCGTTTCGGTGGTGGCCAATTCCTGGCATTCCCGCAGGGCCGGCGCTTCCTCCAGTGCTTTGATGCGGCTGTTCAGTGGGTTGAGGACCATCATGCCCTGGTTGAAGAAACTACCTTCGGTGAGCATGTCAAAAACGGGCGGTACAAACCCGGCGTGGTGGTTGCTTTCCGCCAATTTGCCCGAAAAAGCAGCCAGGTAGCCCAGCTCACCGGCTTCGTCCTGCACCACCAATACCCCGAACATCTTACCGATGACCAGCCCGTCGGTGGGGCGCTCCGTGGGCAAGCCGAAATTGTGGTCCCAGGTGGTTTGGGTAGCGAGTTCCTGCTGCAGCTCCTCCGCCGCCAGCTGACTGAGCGGGTGCGGATCGTAGTAAAACGGAAACGTAAACCGCTCCGGCAGCGGCCAGTCGGCTACGGAAACCCGAAAAGAACGTAAGCATGGCGCAGACACAAGCATGGCGGATTAAAGTTGTCGGTTGAGGGCAAGGCGCAAAAATACGAAGGATTTTGCTGGGTATCTGCCACTACGCGCTACGCGCTGGTGAACTTAGGGGTATTTGTATATTATCTAATGAAAATTAATAAGGCAGACTATGGTTCAATAAAAGGCCGTAAAATAATAACGGCCTCTGCTTGTATAAACGACAGCTACTTACCCTAAACGCCAGCCTACACCCCCCCTCCACACGTAAAAAAGAGTGGTTGGCCTAAAAAAACCAACCTAAAGGCCTATCTTAAGCGGTAGCAGGTGGGTGGTTCTTTGCGGAAAGGCGCGCTTCAAGGACAGATCGCGAGACGCGATATTTACCTGTCCGCTCATTTTTTTCAATGGTTTTTACCCGATTTTTTTTCAATATGACAGTTCAAGACGAATTCGAAAGACCCCAATTACAGAAAGGAATTGGCAAAGCAGGTATGTTTAGTTTGGCATTTGGTGCAATGATTGGCGTTGGCTGGATAACCGCAATGGGCGCTTGGCTCTCTAATGCTGGGCCCCTGGGGGCCATCATTGCTTTTGCGTTGGGCGGGCTACTTATGTTAGCTATTGGCTTGTGTTATGCCGAAGTAACGGCCGCATTGCCGCTCTCCGGTGGTGAGGTGGCGTATGCCTATAAAGCCTACGGCACTTCGAAGGCCTTTATAGTGGGCTGGTTTTTGGTGTTTGGCTACCTGTCGGTTTCCGCTTTCGAAGCAATTTCCATCAGCAAAGTGATTAGTTATTTAATCCCGTCCATTGATTACTGGCAATTGTATGCCGTGAACGGAAGCCCTATCTACTTGTCCCACATCGCTTTGAGTGCCTTTTTCGTTGTGGTGATTAGCGCGATCAATTACACCGGGGTAAAAAACGCGGCACGGTTCCAGGTAGGGCTGACCGTACTTTTTATAAGCCTAACCTTCATATTTGTGATAGCCGGAATGGTGATGGGTGACTGGAACAACTTAAGTCCTTTGTTTTCCACCAACCATTCAGGCTCAATAGCTGCTGGTATAGCGATGGTTTTGGTCACGGTCCCCTTCTGGTTTGTAGGTTTTGACACCATTCCGCAGGCTGCTGAAGAAGCCAATGAGACTATTTCTGCTAAAACCATTGGGCTGCTCATTCCGATCTCCATTATGGCAGCAGTTTGTTTTTACATGCTCCTGATCATGAGCACTTCGATTGCTGCGCCGTGGCACGAAATTATCAGCGACAAATTACCCACTGCAAAAGCATTTGGCATAGCCACGGAATCTCCCTTTCTGGTGAAGCTCATTCTGGTCACAGCGATAGTAGGCTTACTCACCAGTTGGAACGGCTTTTTTCTGGCGGGTTCACGCGTGCTTTTTGCCATGGGCAGGGGGAAGATCATCGCCCCTGTTCTCGGAAAATCGCACCTCAACTACCAGACGCCTTACAAAGCGGTGCTATTCAGCGGCGTGGTCACCTTTTTGGCTTCCCTGATGGGGCCGGGTGCCATGATATCCTTTGTAAATGTAGGCTCCTTGTGCATCGTGATTGCCTTTTTTGGGGTTTCGTCTTCGTTTCTAACCTTGCGTAAGAAATTTCCTAATTTGCATCGTCCTTATACAGCCCCAGGAGGAAGGCTTTTAGGATACGTCGGCATGGTGGGTTCATTGGGTATCCTTTTACTAATGGTTGTTCCGGGTAGCCCGGTAGCGCTGGTTTGGCCATTTGAATGGGGCATATTTTTAACCTTCTCCGTACTCGGCCTGCTATTCTGGCTGTTTGCTGCCAAGAGTCGGGATCGTGTGCCTAAAAAGGAGCGGGATTACTTGGTTTTAGAAAAATTTGTTTAGGCGGAATATTCCTTGCGAATGGAGATGCATCCATGAAAAATAATTACCCAAATTTTGAGTAAACACCATGCAGATGGCACAACAAATCGCAACTGCGCCCCATTTTACAGCTGTCGTATTTGATGAAGAAACGTTGAATCGAGTGAAAGAATAGAAAATTGATGCGAAATACAGCCCGGGAATGGGGGTGCGCATGCCGGAATGTGCAGTGTAAACCATCGTCCTTGACGACATAAAAAAAAGCTATGAAAGATGTATTGTTGTTTTTACTGATTGCATTTTTTAATACCACCTGTATTGCACAATGCAACGCTGCATTGGAAAAATATGCAGTCGGATTTGAAGATATACAATCAAATTCACTCTCCTTTCTCGACAACACCTTAAATGAGGTGAAAATTGTGGGTTTGGGCGAGGATACGCACGGGACAGCGGAATTCACCATTCTTGCCGGAGAATTAATGAAGTATTTGGCGGATAAACAGGGGTTTACGATTCTAATCATCGAAACGGGCTTTGGCGAAGGACAATACTTAAATGACTATATTCAGGGAAAAAGAGATGACTTAAAAAACATCTTAGAAGTACACAACTCAACCTGGAGATACAAAACCAAAGAATTTCATCAACTGATGAATGGGCTAAAGGTATACAACCAAAACAGCACAGAAAAGATTTACCTGTATGGCTGTGAAATGCAATACGTGATTTCAGATGTCAATAGAATTAAAGCTTATTTAGAAACAGTTGGTTCCGATTATAAAATAGAAGGATTTGAAAAGCACCTGTGGCAAAATATAGAAGAAAGTGAAAAAGTAGATTATTACATCTCCTACGCAAAATTAAAGAATTATTTTTTTGATAACTATGAAGCATTCAAAAACAAGACGTCAGAAGAAGCTTTTAATGTAGCATACCACCATATTGAAGTTTTAGGACAATTTGTAACGGCAATTAATCAAAATGTGGAGCAGCGCAAGCACGATTTTAGAGACATTTATATGGGCGAAAATATCCAGTGGATTCTAAATTTTCACGGAGACCAAGCAAAAGTACTTTATTGGGCACACAATGCACACGTAGGAGATTGGGTTTCCAACGGAATTGTTGATGTGGCTGGTCATCAATTGAGGAAATTGTACGGAAACGCTTATTTTAATATCGCTACTGATTTTGGAACCGGATCGTTTTTAGCGTTTTCAAAAAAATGGGAAATGGAAACTTTTAGTTACGATCAGGTTTTAGAAAATAGTTTTACGAGTTGCTTGAAAAATATGGGAAACCCTAATACATTTTTGAATTTTAGAAAAGCAAAAGAAGAGAATGAATTGACCGGATTTTTAAACCAGAATTTAACCACTATGAGTGGCGCAGGGGCGCAAATTAACGATAGTCAAACGGAAACCAACGAGATCGGGAAAGCTTTTGATGGAATTATTTATCTTGATAGCACGCACAAAATTAATTGGGCAGAATAAAAGGAATACAATGAAACAATTTTTGACTTTAATGATGCTGATTTTGAGTAGTCAACTATTTGCTCAAAATGAAATAGAAGTAAATAATATAATTCCACTGTCAATCGGAGAAAGTATTGAGATTCAATCAGGAATTTTAAATGAGAAAAGAGTATTAAATATTTATTTGCCAAATGGATATTCCAGGGATTCGATAAAAAGATATCCCGTCATCTATTTGCTAGACGGCTCCATAGATGAGGATTTTATTCACATTTCAGGGCTTGTGCAATTTGGTTCTTTTTCTTGGATCAATATGATTCCTGAATCTATTGTAATAGGAATAGCTAACGTAGATAGAAAAAGAGATTTTACCTTTCCTACCAATAACAAGGAAGATAAAGCGGACTTTCCTGCAACTGGTGAATCTGAAAAATTTATCAACTTTATCGAAAAAGAATTGCGGCCATTTGTGCAAAACAGATATCAAACGGATTCAATGGAGACCTTGATCGGCCAATCACTTGGCGGACTTCTGGCGACAGAAATTTTGTTCAAAAAACCAGCCCTATTTGATAATTATATTATTATAAGTCCAAGTTTGTGGTGGGATGACGAATCATTGCTAAAATACACCCCCGTACCCTATTCGGCAAAAAAATCAATTTATATCGGAGTTGGGAAAGAAGGGGAAACGATGGAACGAGCTGCTAGGGATTTGTATGATAAGTTGACACTGCAAAAAGAGCAGCACACCAAGCTCTATTTCGAATTTTTCGAACACCAAAATCACGGAGATGCATTGCATTTAGCTGTATATGATTCATTTGAAAAAATATTCAAGGTAGAACGGTGAGATGGGCTTCGAGCCGGTCGAATGCCACTTAAAAAGCAGGCGTGCCATCCTGGCAGTTTTCTCAGATGGGATTAAAATGTTTTGGTGAACTACTATATGTAGGTTATATTTGATTGGTGATAAAGTTTCCCGCGAGAGCGGGTTCAATTAACAGTAGCTATACGTAATGCCGGCGCGAGTGCTAAAATAGCGTAATTACAAGAGGTAAGTTAAAGGGTATACGGAAAGTAAAGTGCCATTAGATCCCGCATTACGCATAGCCAATGCCCCTCAGAGGCCATGCAATAAAAATGATCACATAAAAAACAATCATTATGAGTAAAATCAAATGCCTGTGTACGGCATTACTGGTCGTGCTGTCTTGTTATGCCAAACTTTGGGCGCAAACCCCAAGTGATGCCATTATGATGGAAGCCAGGCAAGCCTGCCTATTATTGGATTACAATCAGGGTAGCTTCGACCAGTATTGGGAAGGCACGCTGCTGCGAGAAAACCAAACCATTGCTACGGTCAAGAGGAATGCGGTGATGCCCATGGTAGCCGTGGGAATTTTGGACAAGCTCAATTTTTATGTTGGAGCACCATTCATCAAAACGGAATCTTCGGAACCCAATGGGGGCAAATTTGCGGGAGCAAGTGGTTTTCAGGATTTGTTGGTTGCCTTAAAGTACCGAATCATAAACAAGGTGACAGATAAAGGTACATTTTCAGTATTAGCGACGGTTGGTTTTTCTACACCGGTAACTAATTATTTACCCGATTATATGCCCTATAGTTTAGGGCTTGGTGCACCTGAACTTTCTTATCGGGCAATTGCTCAGTACAAGTGGAAAAGTGGCCTTTATTTGCGGGGAGCTGGAGCCTACTTATGGAGGGGGTATTCCGAAGCCGAACGGGAGTATTACTACAATAACGGCAGTTACTATACGCCTTGGATGGATGTGCCCAATGCCATAACCATTGAAGGTATTGTTGGCTTCTGGTTGTGGAATAATTCCATACAGTTGGAACTTAACTATTTGGGATCCAAATCCACAAGCGGAGACGATATCAGACCCTATAATGCTGCCCAACCCACCAATGATATCGAAATGGATAGAGTTGGGTTACTTGCACATTACTATTTTTCAAAAATTAAAGGTCTTGGTGTAGTTGCTTATCACAATCGCGTGATCAATGGTAGAAATACAGCAAAAATCAACACTACAGGTGTAGGAGTAACTTATTTCTTTAATTATCTGAAAAAACAAAATTAAGATGAAACCTATAAAATACGTTCTGCTGATTTTTTCGGGGTTACTCTTTTTCATTTCTTGTGAGAAAGAACTTCCAACGCTTCTATCTTATGATAGTTATGTTTTTTCATCTACCGATCAAGCTGGAGGAACTTGGAAGCCTATTTTAATGGGTAGTGGAGATGAAATAATCATTGCTGCGCCTGCAGCTGTAGCTTCATCAGAATACCTCCAGGAATTATCCGATTTAAAACAGGCAATAGCACAAATGAGTGGGGCCGATCGACACGCAGTGGAATACTGGTCCGACAATTCCGCCATCCGCTGGAATGAGATTGCATTGGAACTTATTGCTAAATACAACCTCATACCCGGACCGAATGCAGACGGCACCTATACCTTGCCGAACCCCAATAATCCATCAGGCCCACCCGCATTCCCATTTGCCCATCCACCTTATGCCGTCAGGGCCCTTGCTTATATGTCGGTAGCCCAGTTTGACGGATTGATCTCGGCATGGCATTATAAATATACCTATAACAGACCTGCACCATTCCACCAGGATAGCGACATAAACTACGCTTATACAGACAATACCATACCTTCCTATCCTTCTGACGGTGCGGTCATTGCAGTTGCTTCCAAAAAGATACTTACGGCCATGTTTCCTCTGGAAGCCGAATATCTTGCCGCCAAAGAAGCAGAACACCTACGCAGTCTTTTACTGTCTGGTGGATATGTACAAAGTGATATAGATGCGGGCAAGCAAATTGGAGAAGAGGTTGCCACAAAAGCATTGGCAAGAGCCGCAACGGATGGCATGAAAAATGCTCAGGCGCCCAAAGCCGTTTCTGATTCGCTAGCGGCAGCAGCTTTTGCCAGGTTTGGCTGGCAATGGATCAATCAGGAGCTACCACAGCGTCCAGTTGGACTAACACCACTATATGGAAAAGTAAAAATGTGGAACGTACCCAATGTGGAGCTTACCCGCCCAATACCACCTCCGAACCTTGACTCTCCCGAATATTTGGCAGACGTAGAAATTCTAAAGGACTATGCCGATAACGTGACCGAAGAAAGAAGGAGAATTGCTAATTTTTGGCAAGATGGACTGGGTACTTATACCCCTCCGGGTCATTGGAACGAATTCACCAAAGAGTTTATCGTAAAATATAAATTAAATCCACTAAGGTCAGCAAGAACCTTCGCCTACCTTAATATGGCCATGATGGATGGTGGGATTAGTTGTTGGGATGCCAAGTATTACTATCACTATCCTCGTCCAATTCAAACCATAGAAGGGTTTAAAACTATTGCAGGTACGCCTAATTTTCCTTCTTATACCTCTGGGCATAGTGTGTTTTCGGCAGCAGGTGCGGAAGTGCTTGCTTATATTTTTCCGCAAGAGTCGGCATTAGTCAAAGGTTGGGCTAAAGAAGCAGCTTTGTCAAGAGTTTACGGCGGGATTCACTGGACTTTTGATGCGTTCATTGGAACAGACCAAGGCATCGATGTTGCTCAATATACGATTGGAGTGGCGGCAGTTGATGGTGCGGATTAAAAATTGTTAGCGGCCCAAAATATTGTAGGAAAAGAAACAAACGATCACCCACAAAAGAGGATTAAAGCGAGACGGAGCACAGCAACGGTCAGAGGCTTCTGTTTTGGCCAAAAAACCTTACGTTTAAAACGTCAAAAAGGAAGTGGCAAAAAACTGTTCCAACGAGTATACCAGTGGCCAATCGACTGGCAACGGTTTCATTTAATTGACATCGAAGAAGGGGTGAAGCCAACTGCATAGTAACAAAAGCAATAAACCACAACACACATGAAACCCACACTATCATTTTTTATGTGCTTAATACCCGTAAGTATTTTTGCTCAAATTGGCAGGGAATTCAAATTCGATAAAATTAATGGCGATACGGTGAAATCCACGGAAATAGCCTACGGAAATACTTCCTTAGACGAAAATGGCGTACCAATTTTACCTGAAAAAGGCGATAACGAAACGGTGAATTTTTACCAGGGCGGTTACCTTGTTGAAAGCCAGTATTTTGAATACCAAGGAGCGAAAAGGGAATTGTCCTCCCGGATTATATTAGCAAGAACCGATGCGGCCGTCCGACAAGCCACGATTTATACATTTCATCGTGGGAAGGAATCACTGCTCCGGGCGCACAAGGCAGAAATAGCAAACGGTAAAGTTATTGCTGAAGAAATCCGCAATGACCGGAATGAAAACATTGGCACTGTCCAATATGCCTACGGGAAAACCAGCGATGATTTGGACTATGAGTGGATCGATGCGGTGGGCAATCGAGGCAGCAGAAAATTTTACACGGTAACGGACCAGCACGGTGTCGTTTTTTCCATGGAAACTTTTGCCAATGACACCTTGATCAGTCACCAACGCATAGAAGCACGAGGAGACACGCTCCACCGATCACTGCTGGTCAACAAAAAAGGGGTTAACAACCTACCGGATTCTGTGCTGATCACCGTGCGCAAATGGCTTGATGGCCACGGCAACCCCGTCCTCGTTCTGACCCAGATGAAAGCACTCACCGAGCCGCCGCCAGGCGAGCCGCAAAGCATTAATTATGTCTCCGCTATTTCCTACGAATATGGCAAAGCTGCTCCGAAAGTAGGGGAGAATAGGCTTGATCCAATCGAGTTGTATGGCGCATGGCGCAGTGAATTCAACAATATGGAATTGTTTTTCGAGCCTAAAAGCGATGATGGCACGCAAAGCCTTTATGGAAGTTCCTACCTGCTCAACGCAAATGAACCATCCGTTGAACAATACCTCGCTGAGGGTGAAATTTGGAAATTTATGCTTAAACAAGATTACAAACCAGGCAGTTGGTCGCTAGAGGAAGATGGCACCTTGAAGGTGATTTTAAGTAATGCGTCAATTTTAAGTTTTTGGGCCTATTTAGAATACAATACGTTGGTACTAAGACCCCACATGAAGGATTTGAAGGGCGAACTACGCCTGGTAAAATCACGGTAAGAATTTAATGAAAGCGCTTAACTCCGGGAAAAAAGTGAGGGTGAGGTGCACCGGCTGTACTTCGTCGCCGACCGGCTGGAAGTAGAGCAGGAATTGAACAGCCTGCGTGCCAATATATTGTCAAAAAAACAAATCCATTATATAGGTTATCTGTATCTTTGCGGCATACATCACCCCTTAAATTTCAAACACATGTACAAATGCTTAATCGTTGTTTTTTGCCTGCTGAATGCAGGTACTACCTTTGCCCAGCAAGCTTATATCTGGGATGAATACGGTCTTGCCTTCACAGTGGCAGACGATTTTGTGGAAGTCGTCAACAACAGCGATGAATTTTCCATGGTGGGAGACGGCATGGAAATGACCATCATTCCATTTATAGACGAAACGATCAGCAACGATGATATAGCGGTCGTTACGATGGAGATAGCCGCTGCACTCGGACTGGACAGAATAGATGATATAAGTGTCATCATGCTCAACGGATTTAGAGGTGGTTATGCCGAAGGCGTATTGAATAATGAAAAAATATTCCTGATGGGGCTGATTGATCCTCAATCGTACACTAATTTTTTCGTCATCATTACCTTTCTGGACGATGATCAGAATGCCATTGACGAGGCAGTCAACATTTGTCTAAGTTTTCAGAAGCTGTAATTATCCAGCGGCCTTACGCGCCAATCCCCGCTTCGGGCATTTGTAATTTCAGCCCAATTCCAATATCTTGTGAGCGTTCATCACCAACCGCCCCGGCGGGCAGTCTACAAACATCAGCTGACATGGGAAAGGAAGAAATCGTAAAGCAATACAGTAACGGCGAGATCACCGTCGAGTGGCGGCCCACGCGCTGCATCCACGCCGCCGAATGTGTCAAGGCCCTGCCCCAGGTCTATAACCCTGCGGCCAAACCCTGGATAGCGATCGAAAACGCGACCTCCGAAGCGTTGCGGGCGCAGGTGCGCAAGTGCCCTTCCGGTGCCTTGACATTTTTCGAGAATAATGCCACCACCGGGGAAGCCACCGCCGTCGCTGCGGAAACAAAAATAGAGGTGTTCCCCAATGGGCCACTGCTCGTGCACGGTGCCTTGCAGGTGGTCGACCAAGCTGGCAACACGGAGACAAAATCCCCCAAGACGGCGTTCTGCCGCTGCGGCGCCTCGGGCAACAAACCCTACTGTGACGGCAGCCACGCCAAAGTTGGCTTTCAGGGGTAATACCGGGCCAAGCCAAGCCAATACCGGGCACAAAAAAGCAGGAAAATAATAACCGGGTGGTTACTATCTTCCTGCGGAATAACGGTATGATAGCCTACTTTTATTACAATTTTACCACCCGCTGCGTCTGCACCCGTGGGCCCATCTGCAGGCGCACAAAATAAGCGCTGGCGGGCAGGCGGCTCAGGTCTACCTGCAGGCGGTGTCTGCCGGCGGGCAGCGGCTTGTTGGCCAGCACCCGCACTTCGGCGCTGAGGGCGTCGAAGAGGCTGAGGCGCAGGTGTTCGCCCAGGGTGATAAATTCCAGCGTAAAACCACTGCGGCAAGGATTCGGGAAGGCTTCCAGCACAATGGCCGTCTGGGTGTCTACCGTGCTGGTGGCCACGTCGGCGCAGTTCCGGATGACGGGCAGGTAAGTGAAGTCCTGGTACAACAAACTCCGCACCAGGCTGTCTTCCACCCCAAACCAGTCGACGAGGATGGAGCCGTACACATCGCGAAAATCGAACTGCATGGGAATGCCCTCCGAATTGCCCAGGTGGCTGTCGATCTCCGGGTTTTCGCCCAGCACCTGCGGGTTCACACAAGGGCCGAAGAGCAGCATGGGCGAGGCGGTGCCGTGGTCGGTGCCGCGGCTGGCATTGGAGCGGATGCGGCGGCCAAACTCACTAAAGGTCATACTCACCACCCGCTCTTCCAATCCCTGGCGCTCGAGGTCCAGCTGGAAGGAGCGCACGGCGGCGGAGAGTTGCTTGAGGAGTTGGGCGTGGTCGCCACCCAGGGGAGCATCTTCCAGCACCTGGTCGGCGTGGGTGTCGAAACCGCCCAGGCTCACCACGTAGATCTTGGTTTGCAGGCCACCACTGATGAGCAGCGCTACGTTGCGCAGCTGGCGGGCCAGGCTGCTGTCTTCCGGGTACACAATGCGGTTGGTGCCGTTGTTGGCGGCCTCGGTAATGACCTCCCCGTAGGCGTTGGCCTGGGCAATAGACTGGCGCAGGAAGGCCAGCTCGTCGCCGTAGGGCGTCGCCGGCAGGGCGCCTGGTTCCCCTTCCAGCAGCGGCGTCAGCGAGAACGGATCACCTACCGTCATGCAGTAGTTGGCCGCCCAGCCCTGGCAGGTCTCCGACACGTTGCCACCCATGGTAATAGCAAAGGGGTGGGGGTGCTCCGTGTTGGGGTACCCTTCGGGGTAGGTCGTAAAACAGGTGTCGAGGTAGCGACCCAGCCAGCCGTCGGCCCAGGTTTCCTCGGCGGGCGACCCCGAGGTCCAGATGTCCATGCTCCGGAAATGGGAGCGGTTCTGGTTGGGGTAACCCACGGCCTGCACCACGCCAGCCTTGCCGTCGTCGAACAGTGCATGGAGGGTGCTCAGCCCCGGATGTACACCCACGGTATCCGTCAGCGGGATAACCGTACTTTCCGGGATCATGATATTGCTGCGCACCGCCGCCAGACCCGCATACTGGTCCAGGGGGATGATCGTGTTGAGCCCGTCGTTGCCGCCTTGCAGCTGGATGAGGACGAGGATATTGTCATTTTCGGTGTCGATGCCACTGAAGAGGGCCGTCTGGGCCAGCGTTTGCAGGGGCATACCGTTGAGTACGAAGGGGGCGGAAGCAGCCGTGCCAGCCGCCGCTTTAAGGAAATTTCTCCTTTTCATGAAGTTGCTATTTGAATACGGTGCTGAACGGGGGGATGCGGGTTGTTGCCAACCCGCTACTTAATTTTTCCCGGTGTTATCCGGCACTGTGTTGGATGTAATTAGTTGATGCGCCAATCCGTTTAATGCAGTAGCCAGCCGTCAGGACAAGTGAAATTCCGCCATATTGAACAAGCCGAGGAAAAAGTCCTCGAGCTTGCTGGCCAGCGCCTGGCGGAGGTTGTCGTCGGTAGGGTCGGCGAGGTAGCTGCCGTACTCCACCGTCCACTCAAAGTCGGGCAAGCCCGGAATCAACAGTTCCTTGAGGGCCACCAGCTGCCCCAGCTCCAGGTGGAGGGGCAACAACAGTTGTACGATTTCGGCGATCATCGACACCGGCTCCAGGGCGTTGTCCAGGGTCTCCAGAAAAGCCAGCGGATCCATGCGCAGGGGCACCTCGCCCGGTGTATACCCGGAGGTGACCAGGCGGCGCACGACGTCGCTGCGCTGGTGAAGCGTGATGGCATTGATCCAGTTGCGGTAGTACAGGGGCGGTTGGTAGTAAGCCTTCCAGCCCGCCACTTCGGGGATGTCGAAATAGGCCATCCCCATCCCCGCGATCAGCCGGTAAATCTGGTGCCCGTGGTGATAGCGTTCTTCCTGATCCTCCGGCAGCGGAATACCCGTTTGTTTGATGGGCGCCACCACGAACTGGAGCGGGTGCTTGATCATGGGCCCCAGGTTGAGGACATCAAAAAAGTGGGTGCTGCGCAGCAGGGTTTGCAGCACGGGCTCCAGCTCGTAGTCCTGCTCGATGAGGAGCTGGGCCAGCGGCGCGATAACTTGTGCCTCGGTGGCTTCGTTGATTTTGTAGTAGACGAAATGCCGGTACAGCTTGCGGCAGATGTGGGTGGCTACCGCGGGTTGGGCGAAGATCACGTCGATCAGATCGGCGTACTCCTGCTCGCCGGTATCGGTCAGCACCGCCTGGTTGAAGCGGGGCGAAAGCTGCTTGGCCCCCGGGTCGTGGCGCTCGGGTACGAAGGTGGCGCCAATGGCTTCCGCCGGGTCCTCCGTCAGGTAGCCGGTATCTACCCAGCCCGTCAGGACGCGGGCCATGGCCGCCACGTCTTGCTCGGTGAAAGTGGTATAGTCACCGGGGCCGGCCGCCGCTCCTTTACCCACGGTGTAGAGTTCGAGCAATTCCCGGGCGTAGTTTTCGTTCGGGGACTGCTCGTCGTTCTGGTTGCCGTTCAGGAAACGCAGCATACAGGGATCGATGGTGATGTCCTTGACCAGTTGCCGGAAATTGCCCCAGGCTTGCGTCCGGATGGTGGTGATGTAGCGGTAGTGCAAACGGGGGTCCTCCACGTTGTTGTCTACGGCGAAGTGGTTGTGCCAGAACAGACACAGATTTTCGCGTATGGAAATGCCCTCCTGCCAGATGAGTTGCATGGTCCAGGATTGCAGGCTGCGCCGGCGGGGCTGTACCAGGTCTGCCTCGGAGCTGTACGGATCGTCAATCCAGGGGGCGCCCGGCGGAATCAGCGGTTCGTCGCCGGTATCGAAATAGATCGGCGGTTCCGGCAAGGGTAGGGGGCTGAACAATTGGAGAATCGTAGCGTCAAGCCCCTGGTTAACGGCCGCCGAAAGCATGGCTTTGGTAGGGGCAAAGGTGGTGCGCCGCAACAGGTGAGCCGCCTGGGCAAATTCCCAGGGACCTGGGTAGGGCTCCAGTCCAGTGGTGACTAAAAAAGGCGTAGTAGCTGGCTGCCGGGGAATGAACCTACCGGCGAGTAAGGATCTGCGATCCATGGGCAATGCATTTTGCAGACTGGCGGTGGGGAACCGCAGCCTAGTTTTTGGGAATAGTTGCTAACAGTTGACCGGGGTCAACACGACGTGTTCAGTGGGAATAGTAATAACTGAGGCAAGGGAGCAGCCGCCAAGAACAGCGAACCGCGGTAGTAGTTTTAGGAATCCAGCAAGGGTAACTGATTCCCATGTTGAACGGCAGCAGCTTGTCGGTTGGTATCTCCTTTTATATATTTTTTATTTTAAATATGAAAAAGGCATCAAGAAACCATTTGCGGCTACTGCTGTTTTACCACCTACAAACTGTGCTTATGCCAACTCCGTCTTCCGAAATCGTGACCATGACCCTCCTCCGCTACACGGGCCCGGTCGCCCGCTGGTGGGCTTTTACGCAGATGGGGTTGGGCCCCGGCCGGTTTCGCGGCGTAGCGGGTCTGCAAACGGCGAAAATGCTGGGTAGTGGAGCGGGCAACGGGTTCAGTATCCTCCCCAACCTGGGCGTCTACGCCTTGCTCGGCGTCTGGACCGACGAAGCGGCCGCCCGCACTTTTTTCGCCACCCATCCCTGGTGGGCTGCTGCCCGTCGGCGCAGTGTGGAACAGTATACGGTGTTCATGCGCACGGCCGTGGTCCACGGCGAGTGGGGGGGTAAAAATCCGTTTCAAACTACGACCGAATTTGTCGCTACCCAACCCGTGGCCGTCATCACCCGCGCTACCATCAAGCTGCGGCACCTGTTTGGCTTTTGGCGCTTCGTGCCCAGTGTCAGTGCTTTCGTCAAAGACCGGCCCGGGCAGTTGCTCAGCATTGGCGTCGGCGAATGGCCCCTCTTCATGCAAGCCACCTTCAGCGTCTGGACCAGCGCCGAAGCCATGATGGACTATGCTTACCGCAACCCCCACCACCAGGAGGTCATCCGCAAGACCCGCGAACTGGGCTGGTACCAGGAGGAGTTGTTTGCCCGCTTTCACCCTTATGCGAGCGCGGGGAGTTGGGCGGGGGGAGATCACCAGTTTAACCACTGAGGATACGAAGGGAGGGTAACCACAAAGGGTACCGTATGTGCGGACAACGACTAAAAGAAAGCCCCTTCCCTTCCCCCACGTTGCGTATCTTTGTAAAAAACAAACCACCACCATGGCCAAGGAACAGCAGACGCTGCGGCAACACGCCGAAGCCGCTTACGCTCACGAACTGCAAGCGCTCCAGAAGCTGGATGACAAGCCCCGGCCGCGGGGTTGGCAGCTGTCGCCCCAGGCGGTGGTCACCTACCTGCTGGGCGGAATCCTGGCGGACGGGACGGTGATTGAGCCCAAGTACTTCGGCCAACGCCGCCTCATCGAAGTGGCGGTAGCTACCCTGGTCACCGATCGTGCCCTGCTCCTGGTGGGCATTCCCGGCACCGCCAAGACCTGGGTGAGCGAACACCTGGCGGCCGCCGTGAGCGGCAACTCCAAACTGCTGGTACAAGGCACGGCGGGCCTCAACGAGGAAGCCCTGCGCTACGGCTGGAACTACGCCCGCCTGCTGGCCGAAGGCCCTTCGGAAAAGGCGCTGGTACCCAGCCCGGTGATGGTGGGCATGCAGCAGGGGCTGGTGGTGCGCATCGAAGAACTGACCCGCATTCCCAGCGACGTCCAGGACGCCCTGATCACGGTGCTCTCGGAGAAAACCCTGCCCGTTCCCGAACTCAACACCGAAGTGCAGGCCATCCATGGGTTCAACGTCATCGCTACAGCCAACGACCGCGACAAAGGCGTCAACGAACTCTCCAGCGCCCTGCGCCGCCGCTTCAACACGGTGGTGATGCCCCTGCCCGACAGCCTGGAAGAAGAGGTGCTGATCGTGGAGACCCGCGTCAACCAGGCCCAGCAGCAGCTGCAATTGCCCGCCGCCGTCCTGCCCTCGGCGGAGGTGCGGCGACTGGTAACCATCTTTCGGGAACTCCGCAGTGGCCGGACGGAAGACGGCCGGGTGCGCATCAAATCGCCCAGCAGTACCCTCAGCACCGCCGAGGCCATCTCGGTAATCAACAGCGGACAGGCGTTGGCTACCCACTTCGGCAACGGCGAACTGTTGGCTACCGACCTGGCCGCAAGCCTCACGGGGGCAATCGTCAAAGACAAAAACCAGGACGCCCCCATCTGGGAAGAATACCTGGAAACCGTCCTCCGCCAGCGCAAAGACTGGCAAGACCTCTACGCCGCCTGCCGCGAACTGATCACCCGCCCACAATAAAAAAAACCATTAAAAGTCGCAACATCGCCAGGACACCACTACCCAACCCCGCAATATTTCCTTATTTTGTGTGTACTTTGTTGGCCGAACCAAATGAAAAACATCATTCTCGCTATTATTGTCTACCTCCTCTCCGCCGGCGCTGTTCAGGCTCAGGCAGACTGGATTATAGTAGATCAGCTGACCTTCACGGGCAATAAACGCACGCGCACCGCCGTCATCCTGCGCGAACTTCCTTTTGCCGTTGGGGATACCATTTTACTGGCCGACTTGCCCGCCAAATTGCTGGCCGGCGAACGCCAGCTCCTGAACACGGGGCTCTTTATGACCGCCGCCATCACCTACAAAAAATGGGAAGGTGCCACCCAGCGGATTCACCTGGAAGTGGACCTGTTGGAGGCCTGGTACATTTACCCCATCCCCAAGTTCGAACTGGCCGACCGCAACTTCAACGTCTGGTGGAAAGAACAAAACCGCTCGCTGAAACGCGTCAATGTCGGCCTCAAATTCGATCACCTCAACTTCACGGGTTGGGGCGATAAATTCGAAGTAGGCTTTGAGTATGGCTACACCCGGAGTTTTGAGGTGTCCTACAACCTGCCTTACCTCAACAAAGCTCAAACACTGGGGCTTTTCCTTCACACCAGTTACAGCCGCAACCGGGAAATCAACTACCTCACCGCCGAAAATAAGCAGTTGTTTTTCAACAATGAAACCAACTTTGTGCGGAGCATCTTCTACAGCGAAGCAGGACTTTCCTGGCGACCAGCACTCTACGGCCAGCACAACGCCACCTTGGGGTATCACCAGAACTGGGTGGATCCCACGGTGGTACAGGAATATAACCCCGGCTATTTTGAAGATGGAAAGAACAAGCAGCGCTTTTTTCGGCTGTTGTACGGCTACCGTTTCGACCTGCGCGACAACCGCGCCTACCCCTGGGCGGGCTACCAGTTGGGTGGTTTTGTGGAAAAAGACGGCCTGGGGGTTTTTGGCGACCGCAACGCCCTGACGGTAAATCTTTTCGCAGAAAAATACTGGCCCCTGGGCAAACAGTGGAGCTTTTCCCTCGCCACGCGCACCAAGTACTCGCTAATCCGTCAGCCCCAGTCTTACCAGTTCAATCGGGGGATCGGCTTCGGCCGCAATAGGATTAGTGGGTATGAACTCTACGTCATCGACGGCCTGGACATGGCCCTGCTGCGCTCCAACCTGCGGTTCCAGATTTGGCGGGGAAACATTTCCTTTGGCAAATGGGTCTTTATCGATTCGTTCCGCGAACTACCCTTCCGCTTCAACCTGAGCCTGAGCAATGACCTCGGGATCGTGAATGATCCCTTTGGTACGCGCAGCGGCAATCCCCTCAACAACCAGTTGCTCTGGGGCGGAGGCCTGGGCCTGGACTTTGTCTTCTACTACGATTTTGTCTTTCGCCTGCAGTACAGTGTCAACGAACTGGGCGAAGGCGGCTTTTTCCTCGATTTCAATATAGAAATCTAAAAACGACCTTTTGTCCTTATTTTCCGGACAACTCCTTCAGTTTTTCTTCCAGCACGTACTCATCACCCGCGGTGTAGCCCGAGTGGTTGTACAGCACATTACCGGCCCGATCCACGACGTAGGTTTGCGGAATGGCCTGAAAGCCCAGTTGGTTTTTCAGGATGTTATTGGCGTCGGAGAGCACCGTATATTCCCATCCTTTGGTACTCAGTAAACCCGGAACTTTGCTCAATTGGCGCTGGGTATCGATGGTAATCGCCACCATTTGCACGTTGAGGTTCTCCTGCCAGTCGGGGTAGAGGTCGGCAACAGCGTCCAATTCGGCCTGGCAAGGCTTACACCAGGTCGCCCAGAAACTGATAATGGTGAAATCCGTTTCCTGAATCACGTCGGCCAGGTCTACGGTTTGTCCCCCGAGGGTCTTCAATTCAACAGAGCCGATTTTTTGCTGGCCAAAGCCGGTCGTCGTGCAACATAAGATCAACAAAAGCGTAAAAAACGGGAATGAGCGCATGGATGGTGTTTTTTGTTGTTGTATAAATGACTTTCTTCACAGAAAATTTTGGCCAGGCCAATTCAAGTCTGCAATATTGCTAAGTTTTTCATTATATAGACGCAAAGATAGCTGATTTGTAACCTTTGCGACGGGGGAATTCGGGTATTAACAGACTGTTAGACTGATTTTTAGACTTTTTTTAACAAAACGAAACCACTATCTGCATATGAATATTTTTTTTACAGCCTGTTTTAAAAGGCAGCTCGCCCGTGCGCGGGTAGGCTTATTGGGCCTGCTCCTGGTTGTTAGCGTCGGCTTGTCGGCGCAGGAACAGCAAGGGCGCTTTTCGGGTAGCCTGGAAACCAACGCCAACTTTTTCTTACGCGATTCCCTCATTGGCGCCGCCAATACCCCCCAGTACGATCGCCAGCTGTTCGGCAGCGAAGGGTGGCTCAACCTCAATTACAGCAACTGGGGTTTCGACTTTGGCTTGCGCTACGATTATTTCAACAATTCCAACCTGCTGAACCCTACCGGATCGTATACCGACCAGGGGATCGGCATGTGGTACGTGAAAAAGCGCATCGATAAGCTCGGCTTTCAGGCGGGCTACATCTACGACCAGATCGGCAGCGGGATCATCTTTCGCGCCTTCGAACAACGGCCCCTCCTCATCGACAATGCCCTCTTTGGCCTGAAGCTCGACTACCAGCTGGCCGAAAACTGGACCATCAAGGCCTTCACCGGCCGCCAGAAGCAGCAGTTTGATACCTACAATTCCGTCGTCCGCGGCCTCAACCTGGAAGGCTATGTGCAGGGCGATTCGCTCTCCAACTGGTCGCTGGCACCGGGCTTTGGCGTGGTAGCCCGCACCCTGGATGACGCCACCATGAGCAGCCTGGTAGCCAACCTGAACCTGTACCCCACCACCGACGTTTTTGTGCCCAAATACAACGCCTACGCCTTCACCTTGTACAACACCCTGACGGCGGGCATCTTCTCCTGGTACGTCGAAGGTGCCTATAAGACCGACGATCCCATGAACGACCCTTTCGGGGAAATTGAACGCGACGGGGTGGTCACCGTAGGGGATAAATTTTTCAGCTCGGATGGCACCGTCGTCTATTCGAGCCTCAGCATTGCCCCGCCCAAATGGGGAATCACGTTGGAAGCCAAACGCACCGAGAATTTCAGCTGGCGCACCCGGCCCCAGTCCCAGCTCAACCGCGGCCTCATCTCCTTTTTGCCACCCATGGCGCGGATCAATACCTACCGCCTGACCGCCCGCTACAACGCCGCGACCCAGGACCTCGCCGAACTGGCCTTCCAGGCCGACGTGCGCTACGCCCCCAGCCGGAAGTTGAGCTTCAACGCCAACTATTCCTACATCAACGACCTCGACGGGGTCAAGCTCTACCGCGAACTCTATACCGAAGTGCAATACAAACACGAAAAATTGTGGAGCCTCACCAGCGGGCTGCAACTGCAAAACTACAACCAGGAACGCTACGAGTTTAAGCCCAATGTGCCCATCGTGGAGACCGTAATCCCATACGCCGACTTTCTCTACAAGATCGATCGCAAACACAGTGTGCGCGTCGAAGGCCAGTACATGCTCACCGGCGACGACACCAAGGCCGACGCCAAGCAGGACTACGGCGATTGGGTCTTCGGGCTGGTCGAAGTGTCCCTCAACGGGCATTGGAACCTGACGGCTTCGGATATGTTCAACGTGGCGCCGGGGAAAAATTCACCCGTCGACGAAAATGGCAAGAAGGAATCGCTCCACTTTCCGCGTTTCGACGTGTATTACACCACGGGCCCCACCCGCCTGGCCATGAGCTACGTCAAGCAGGTAGAAGGTGTCGTCTGCACCGGGGGCATTTGCCGGCTGGAACCCGCCTTTAGCGGCGTAAAGTTTTCAGCCAACACGAGTTTCTAAAGTAATCGCCGGCAAGGGTCCAACGACCTTCACGGAAAATAAAAGTAGTATGACCAGTAAGTATTTTTTCTATTCCCTATTGATCAGTTTCGTGTTGTTGGGCTTCGCCTGCGACGAAGTGGCCCCCGTCTTAAACCCCATTGATACCGGTGGCGGCCCCGTGCCCGTGGCCGAGCAGGAACGGCAGGTGCTGATCGAAGAGTTTACCGGGGTGCGCTGCGTCAACTGCCCGGCGGGTAGCGCAGCCATCGAAGCGTTGCGCGCCGTGTACGGCGTGAAACTGGTAGCCGTATCCATCCACGCGGGCTTTTTTGCCCAACCCTACGCCGAAAGCCAGGAAAACCTGGCCACGCCGATCGGAAATTCTATCCTGAGCCTGCTGGGCGAACCCTTGGGGTACCCCACGGCCGTGGTCAACCGTACCCGCTTCAACGGCGAAGAGAACCGCCAGGTCGGGCAGTCGACCTGGGCCGGCTACATTGCCGAAGAACTGCAGCATGCCCCCCAGGTGAAGATTGACCTGCAACGCACCTACAACGAAGCTACCCGCGAGGTGACTGTTCGTGCCGACTTATACATCGTAGAAAATATAACCGATCCGGACGTGCGCCTGACGGTCTACCTCACCGAAAACAACCTCTCCGATAGCCAGCTGACACCCGCCGGACAGCAAAACGACTACATTCACAAACACGTCTTCCGCACCGCGCTGGGTGCCTTCGACGGCGACCAGCTCAGCGAAAGCCTCGTCGCGGGCGCCGTGGTCAGTCGCTCCTTTACCTATACCCTGGCTGCTAACTGGAATCCGGAAGAATGCCATATTGTTGCTTTTGTACACCGCGGGGGGAGTGACCTGAAGGTGCTGCAGGCGCACGAAGTGGGGGTAGTAGAATGAAGGTGGAAAGGTGTAAGGGTGTAAACGTGTAAGTGCCGGGACAATAAGGTGGTTCTCGCTGCATTATCATAAAGGAAGCGTGCCTTTAGGTACGCGATATCGGTAGGAAATTGTTTCACCGATTGATTAGCCGTGCCGTAGGTACGGAATAGGCTTGCGTGCTATTGATTTAGATGCCGTACCTACGGCACGGGAAGCATACATTTGGCCATTCTCTACCGATATTAAGTACCTACGGCACTTCGCACTTCGCACTTCCCACTTTTACACCTTTCCCCTTTTACACCTTTCCACCTCTCCCCTAAATCTCCGTGATCCGAACTTTCTTATTCTTCAACTTGGTATTGTCGATGAGCTGCAGCAGGTGCTTCACCTTGTTGGCCTGAACGGCTACGAAGGCGCAATCCTGCTTGAGCTCGATGGTGCCGAGGTGCTCGGGCCGCAGCTGGCCCTGCTTGAAAAAGAGGCCGGCAATATCCCCTTTCGAGATCTTGTCCCGGCGGCCACCAGACACGAACAGGGTGACCCACGCCGACGCCGTCGGCAGCGGGGCTGGTTGTAGTATTTCCACTTCCGGCTGCCCGATAAAATCGGGTAATGGCTCGTCTGCCCATTGCAGGACGTAGGCCGTACCTTCCTGGTGCATCCGCGCGGTGCGCCCATTGCGGTGCGTGAACTCCTGGCTCCGGACGGGCAGGTGGTAATGGATGATGAAAGAAATTTCGGGAATATCAATTCCGCGCGCAGCCAGGTCGGTAGCTAAGAGGAGCTGGTGGGTGCCGTTGCGGAATTTGAGGAGGGCGCGCTCGCGGTCCTGCTGCTCCATGCCCCCGTAGAAACAACCGTGGGGGATATTTTTTTCCGTCAGGAAATCGCTGACGCGCTGGATGGAGGCTTTGAAGTTGCAAAAAATAATGCCGGGATGGTTGCCCAGGTGGGCCAGGGCGTCTGCCAGGGTGGGCAGCTTGTCCTTGGTGGGAGAGAGGATGGTCTTGACCGTGAGCTGGGCAATCCCCTCGTCGAGGTAGTCGATGGTGGTGGGGTTGGTGAGGCGCACGAAGTCGGGCACGTCCACCTCCTGGGTCGCCGAAGTCAGCACCTTCTTTTCCAAGGCTGGCAGGGCGCGGATGATCTCCTCCATATCAACGGCGAAGCCGATCTCCAGGGATTTATCGAACTCGTCGAGCACCAACGCCTGCAGGAAGCGGGTAGAAAACGTCCGCCGGCGCACGTGATCGGCAATCCGGCCCGGCGTGCCGATGAGGATAGCTGGCGGATGCTTCAGGTCGACTTTGTCTTTGCCGACCGCCCGCCCGCCGTACACTGCGTTGGTCTTGTAGCCGGTGCCCATCTCGCGAACTACCTGCTCGATCTGGATGGCCAGTTCCCGCGAGGGTACCAGGATCAGCAGTTGCACCTCCTCCACGTTGGGGTCAAGGACAGCAAGGAGCGGCAAGAGGAAGGCCAGGGTCTTGCCCGTTCCCGTGGGGGAAAGCAGCATCACCTCCGCTACATTTTCGATGGCCAACTGGGCCTCTTCCTGCATGGCGTTGAGTTGGGTAATGCCCAATTTGTCCAAAATTTCCTGCTGGTTCTTCAATCGACTCGACATACGTATAACGGCTAGTAACGGCTGCTTACCTAAAAACAGGTGGTACAGCGCCGCAAAGGTACGGGATGCCGGGGTAACGGGCGTGGAATGTTTCAACCTCCGAGGTTTACCCCGTGTAGCAGGGCTTTCTCATAAAAGTAAAATCCGCTCGAAAAGACAAAAATCACTAAAATTTGCCCCGACCCCTAAAGGGAGTTTTAGCGATTTTGCCTTTTCTCCCTTTAGGGTTGGGGCAAAAAGGCGAAAATTGCTAAAACGGTTTTTATGAGAAAGCCCTACCCCGTGTAGACCTCCGAGGTTAGTATCGTTTTTAAGTGCGAGTACGGCGAATTTAACCTTCGAATTTGGCAGTAAACCTCGGAGGTCGGGCAGGTTGCGAGCCGCTATCAAGCCATAGCGCAAGGCTTCTGTTTTTTGCGACCGGCGAGGCCGACCTGGTAACCCTCAATAGGTCCCCAACCGTACAAAGCTTATCCGTTCCGCCAGCCAACGACAAAACAAGGCGGCCTCTTTATCAGCAGTCAGGTACAAAAGGTGTATTTTACTTGCCCCATTTCCAGCTCAATAAATACCCTATGAAACCGGCACTCTTCCTCCTCTTCCTGCTTTCTACCCACTGGAGCACCGCCCAGTACCTGCCCACCGTCGTAGACGGCCACCATTGGACGGTGCGGCAGTACCAGGGCATGGACAACTACGTGGACTACGAATACGGGCTGCGCTGCGACTCCACGGTAGCATCCGCCACCTACCTGCAAATTATCCGCGACGACGGCCAGTTTCTGGGCCTGGTGCGGGAAGATACCCTCGCGCAAACCATCTATTACCGCGGGGTAGGTGATACCACCGAGACCCTCATTATTCGCTACGACCTGGCCGTCGGCGATACCTTTTATATTTCCGGGGTACCGGTTATCTGCGAGCAGGTTTCCACCGTGGACCTCTACGGCGCTACCCGCAAATTGATTCGCTTCAACCTGTCGCAAGGATTCATCGAAGGGGTGGGCAATTCTTTTTTCGGGGTGCACGACTTCGGTCAGTTCCAGGGCGTGGTGGGCTTCGATCCCAACGGGGCGGGGTGTAGCGTAACGAGCACGTCGGCGGAATACGCTCCCCAACCGGTCGCTGTTTTTCCCAACCCCTTTGGTGATTACCTGACTATTTATCTGCCACCAGCCACTACCGTGCAGTTTAAATTTGTGGATACCGTAGGAAGGACTATTTTGCGCGGCATTGCGCCGGGAACGACGACAATCCCCACCGCCGGATTACCGGCAGGGGTCTATTTTATCTGCTTGTCCAATGGGCAGGTGACAAAAGTCGTCAGGCATTAAAGGATTGTGAGCGAAGGAAAATCGGGAATTCAATGGATCTTTACAAAATACAACTAGCAGAAACCGTCATCGCCGTATTGGGCTTTCTGATTACCCGGAATCTGGTCAACCGGATAACGGATAAGGTGGGCCTGAAGTTTTCTTACCACAAGACCAGAATAAAAATAGTCAAGAAGGTCATTGCTGCTGTTTTTTACCTGGTGCTGGCGGGGTTGCTGCTCTTCATCTGGGGGGTCGATAGCACGGAGTTGGTCTTTTTCATTTCCTCGTTGCTGACCGTGCTGGGCATTGCCTTTTTTGCCCAGTGGTCCATTATTTCCAACATCACTTCCACGCTGATCATTTTCTTTTACCACCAGGTTAATATTGGTGACCAAATTGTCATACTGGACAAAGACTACCAGATTGAAGGGAAGATCAGTGACATTGGCGTCTTCTTCATTGTCATCAAGGTAGCCGAAGACGAGTACGTCTCTTTGCCGAGCAACGTGTTTATTCAGAAAATGGTCAAGAAGGTCAAGCAATAAACTATACCAGCACCCGCTTCAGCTGGTCCCGGAGGGCGAGCACTTCGTCGCGGTACTGAGCAGCAGAGATGAAGTCCAGTTCCTTGGCGGCTTTTCTCATGCGGGCATCGGCATCGGCGACGGCCTTCTCCAGCTGATCACGTGACATGTAGCCAATGATGGGGTCGGCGGCCAGGCTGTTCTTTGCGGGCTCCAGGTAAGCATCTTTGACCCCGCGCACGTCGAGGATCGACTGCTTGGCCATGATTTCTTCCCGGGTCTTGCGCATGGTTTTGGGGATAATCCCGTGTTCTTCGTTGTAGGCCATCTGGATGCTGCGGCGGCGGTTGGTTTCCTCGATGGTGCGCTGCATGGAGTTGGTCACCTTGTCGGCGTAGAAGACCACGAGGCCATTGGCGTTACGGGCGGCGCGGCCAGCCGTCTGGGTCAGCGACCGTTCGTTGCGCAGGAAGCCTTCTTTATCGGCGTCGATGATGGCAACGAGGCTCACCTCGGGCAGGTCCAGGCCCTCGCGCAGGAGGTTAACGCCCACCAGTACGTCAAACTCGCCGAGGCGTAGGTCGCGCAGTATTTCCACCCGCTCCATGGTGTCCACTTCCGAGTGAATGTAGCGGACTTTGATGTTCAGCTTGGTCAGGTACTTGGTCAGTTCTTCGGCCATGCGCTTGGTCAGGGTGGTCACCAGGGTGCGCTCGTCGCGCTTGATGCGCTCGTCAATTTCTTCCAGCAAGTCGTCGATCTGGTTGATGCTGGGCCGCACCACAATGGGCGGGTCGATCAGCCCTGTCGGCCGGATGATCTGCTCAACGATCAGGCCACTCGTTTGCTCCAGTTCGTACTCGGCGGGCGTAGCGCTCACGTAGATGGCCTGGTTGATGAGGGTTTCAAATTCCGGAAAATTGAGGGGTCGGTTGTCCATGGCGGAAGGCAACCGGAAACCGTAGCTGACCAGGCTGAGCTTGCGGGCACGGTCGCCACCAAACATGCCGCGCACCTGGGGCAAGGTGACGTGGCTTTCGTCAACAAACATGAGGTAGTCGTCCGGAAAATAATCGAGCAAGCAGAAGGGGCGGGTACCCGGCTCGCGGCCGTCGAAGAAGCGGGAGTAGTTCTCCACACCGGTACAATAGCCCAACTCCTTCATCATTTCCAGGTCGAAGTTGGTGCGCTCGCTGATGCGCCGGGCCTCTATCAGGCGGCTCTCGCGTTCGAAGTATTTCTCCTGCTCGTGCAGTTCGTCCTGAATGCTATTGATGATGGATTTCAGGCGCTCCTTGGGCGCGATGTAGAGGTTGGCCGGAAAGATCGCCGCGTCCTCCATGTATTCAATGCGCTTACCGCTAGAAATTTCCAGCTTTTCAATGCTTTCGATCTCGTCGCCGAAAAAGGTGATGCGGTAGCCATATTCCACGTACGGCAGGTTGATGTCTACGGTGTCGCCCCGCACGCGGAACGTCGCCCGTTTGAAGTCGGTTTCCGTGCGCGAGTACAAACTGTCGACCAGGCGGTAGAGGAAGCCATTGCGGGAGATCGACTCCCCCTTTTTGATGCGGATAATCCCGCTCTTGTAATCCTCCGGGTTGCCCATACCGTAGATACAGCTCACCGATGCGACAATGATGATATCCCGGCGGCCCGACAGCAGATTGGACGTCGCCCGGAGGCGCAGTTTATCTACTTCCTCGTTGATGGCCAGGTCTTTTTCAATAAAAGTATCCGAAGAAGAAATGTAGGCTTCGGGTTGGTAGTAATCGTAATAGGACACGAAATACTCCACCGCGTTGTCAGGGAAAAAGTCCTTGAACTCGCTGTACAACTGCGCGGTCAGCGTCTTGTTGTGGGTCAGGATCAGCACCGGCCGGTCCAGTTGGGCGATGACGTTGGCCATGGTAAAGGTCTTGCCCGAGCCCGTTACCCCCAGCAATACCTGGCTCTTATCACCACCTTGGATGCCGGTGATCAATTGCCGGATGGCTTCCGGCTGATCGCCCGTAGGCTTGAAGGGAGAAACGAGTTTGAATGACGACACAGGTAACTTTTTTAAAGGATAGTAAGCCAACAAAAATAGCGAAAATTGTTTATTACAACTGATTTTGTTAGAAAAAACAAACAGTTTTCAGCATGATTAACAACTGAATTCCCCTAATGGTTAAAGAACAAGCGCTAAACTATTTTCCCTTGAACACTGCGGGGCGGCGCTCCACGAACGAGGCCATTCCTTCGGCCGCATCTTCGGTGGCCATCAGGTCGCGGGCTACGGGCAACAGGTTGGCCAGGGCTGCGGCCTGCCCTTCGGTCAGCAGTTGGTGGGCACTGGCCAGGGTAGCCTGCACCGCCAGTGGTGCTTGCTGCACAATGGTTTCGGCGATCGCCAGGGCGTGCTCGAAGGGGTCGCCAATGGTCATTTCCTGCACCAGCCCGATGCGGAGGGCTTCGGTGGCGTCGAAGAGGTCACCCGTCAGGAGGTAGCGCATGGCGTTGCCGTAGCCACAGCGCTGTACCATGCGTACGGTCGCACCCCCGAAAGGAATAAAGCCTCGTTTGATTTCAATCTGCCCAAAGCGGGTGTTTTTAGCCGCCACGGCCACGTCGGCGGCCAGCAGCGTTTCGATGCCGATGGTGAGGCAGTAGCCTTTCACGGCAAAGACGAGGGGTTTGGTGCGCGTCCGGCCCATGGTTTGGGCCGGGTCTACGAGGTCTTCCGTGAAGAGGGCGCTGCCATCCTTTACGGCGGGCCCCACGTCAGCGAGGTCCAGCCCCGCCGTGAAGTTGTCGCCGTGGGCGAAGACTAGTCCGCCCCAGAGGTCCGCCCGGTCTTCCAACTGGGTGTAGGCCTGGGCCAGCTCCTGGAGCATTTGCTGGTTGAAGGCATTCATCTTCTCCGGCCGGTTCAGCCCGATAAGGAAGAGGTGTCCGCGCGTTTCGGTGGTGATGTACTGCATATTTTTGGATTTAAATCGTTAGGCTAAGCCGTTTGCCCGCCGTCAATGGGCAGCGCCAGCCCCGTGACGTAGCTGGTTGCGTCGTCGGCCAGCCAGGTGATGGCGTTGACAATATCTGCTACCTCGCCGAAGCGCCGCAGGGGGATGGTGCGCAGGAATTTTTCGTCAATTCCTTCCTTGGCCGCAAAAAGTTGGTCCACCAGTGGGGTATGGGTAAATACCGGACAAACGGCGTTGACCCGAATGCCGAGCCGGGCATACTCGCCGGCAGCGGCTTTGGTCATGCCCACCACCGCGTGCTTGCTGGCGGTGTAGGCCAACTGCAGGGGGAGGCCACGCAGGCCAGCAATGGACGCGATATTGATCACACAGCCGCTACCCTGCCGGGCCATGACGGCCAACTGTTCCTTCATCCCGTAAAAGACGCCCGTCTGGTTCACCGCAATCACCCGATCCCAGTCGGGTAGCGCCACCTCAGCCGTAGGCGCCAGGGGTCCGCCAATGCCCGCATTGTTGATGGCCACATCCAGGCGGCCGAAATGTTGGACCGCCGTTGCCACCAGGTGCTGTACGGCGGCGTAATCGGCCACGTCAGTAGGCACGAAAATGGTGGCGTGGCCAGCCTGGCGCAATTGTGCGGCCACGGCTTCCCCCGTTTCCGCCTGGCGGTCGGCCAGCACCAGTTTGGCCCCCTCGGCGGCAAACGCCTGGGCAGCAGCTAATCCGATGCCCGAGGCCGAACCCGTGATGAGCACCACTTTGTCTTGAAATCGCATAACGTGTATTTTAGCCACTAAAGCACTAAGTCTCATTAGAAGAGAGGAGCCACAGCAACACTAAAAACACAAAATTCCACTAAAATTGTTTGGTGTAAATTTTGTGCCTTTCGTGCTTTTGTGCCTATAAAAAATTTGCGCTTTTGTGGTTGATATCCCTGCTGTTTATAACGCCGCCACCAACCGGGCTGCCTGGTTAATGGCAAATTCGGCGTCCAATTCCTTGGCGTCGTAGGCCCCGCCAATAAGGTGCACCGGCATCCCCCCTGCTTCCAGTTGGGCCTGCAGTTCGCGCAGGGGTTCCTGTCCGGCACAGATTACGACGTTATCAACGGGCAGCACGCGGGCTTCGCCGTTGATCTCGAGGTGCAGGCCTTCGTCGTCCACTTTGACGTAGCTGGCCTGGGCGATCATCTGCACGTTTTTCATGTTCAGGCTGGCGCGGTGGGCCCACCCGGTGGTCTTGCCCAGGTCTTTGCCGTGTTTGCCGGGCGAGCGCTTGAGGAGAAAAACTTCGCGGGGCGAAGGCTCCGGATGAGCGGGCATGAGCGCCCCGCCGCTGGTCATGGCCATATCTACGCCCCATTCTTCCATGTATTTTTCGGGGTTCAGGCTAGGCGAAACGCCAGCGTGGGTCAGGTATTCCGCAACGTCGAAACCAATGCCACCCGCGCCGATGATGGCGACGCTTTTGCCCACCACCTGCTGATGGTAGAGCACGTCGATGTAGCTCAGCACTTTGGGATGGTCTTGTCCGGGCAGGTGAATATCGCGCGGCGTGACGCCAGTGGCCAGAATGACCTCGTCGTACCCACCAGCCAGCAACTGGGCGGCGGTGGCGCGGGTATTGAGGTGGAGGTCTACGCCCGTCAGTTCGATCTGGCGCTGGAAATAGCGGAGGGTTTCAGCAAACTCCTCCTTGCCGGGAATGCGTTTGGCCATGTTGAATTGCCCCCCGATCTGGGGTGCCGCTTCAAACAAATCTACCTGGTGGCCCCGCTCGGCCGCAATGGTAGCCGCCGCCAGTCCGGCCGGACCCGCGCCAATTACGGCCAGCTTCCGGGGCTTTTCGGTGGGCAGGTAGTTCAGCTCCGTTTCGTGGCAAGCGCGGGGATTGACCAGGCAGGAACAGATTTTCATTTCAAAGGTATGGTCCAGGCAGGCCTGGTTGCAACCGATACAGGTATTGATTTCGTCCACGCGGCCTTCCATGGTCTTGAGCACCAGTTCGGCATCGGCCAGGAAAGGCCGCGCCATGGATACCATGTCGGCGTCGCCAGTGGCCAGAATTTCTTCGGCAATACCCGGCATATTGATGCGGTTGACGGCCACCAGGGGCACGCCCACCTCGCCCTTGAGTTTGCCCGTCACCCAACTGAAGGCGCCACGGGGTACCCGGGTAGCGATGGTCGGTACCCGCGCTTCGTGCCAGCCAATGCCCGTGTTGATGATGGTAGCGCCAGCCGCTTCGATGGCCTTGGCCAGTTGCACGACCTCCGGCCAGGTGCTGCCACCTTCCACCAGATCCAGCATAGACAAGCGGTAGATAATGATAAAGTGATCCCCGACGGCTGCCCGCACCCGGCGCACAATTTCCACGGGGAAGCGCATGCGATTGTCGTAGCTGCCGCCCCAGTCATCCGTCCGGTGATTGGTGCGCTGGACAATGAACTGGTTGATCAGGTAGCCTTCGGAGCCCATCACTTCTACGCCATCGTAGCCCGCTTCCTGGGCCAGGGTAGCACACCGGGCGTAGTCGGCAATGGTGCGTTCTACCTCGTCGGCGCTGAGTTCGCGGGGCTTGAAAAAGTTGATGGGGGCCTGGATGGGCGAGGGCGCAACGAGCTTGGGATGGTAGCCGTAGCGACCGGAATGCAGAATCTGCATACAAATGGCCCCGCCCTCGGCGTGTACGGCAGTGGTGATCTTGCGGTGCTCAATCACTTCGGCGGGCGTCACCAGCATGGCCGAATGCGGACCGACGCAACCTTCCTCATTGGGAGAAATGCCACCCGTGACAATGAGCCCTACCTGCCCGCGGGCACGTTCGGCGTAAAAAACAGCGGCCCGGTCAAAACCGTCGGGGGCTTCCTCCAGCATGGTGTGCATGGAGCCCATCAGGATCCGGTTTTTAAGGGTGGTAAAGCCCAGATCAAGGGGCGCCAGTAAGTGGGGATAAGCAGCAGACATGTAGCGATGGTTTCAAAAGAGATCGTAGAATATACTCGCCGCGAAAGATAGGAGATTTAAGGCAAAAGAGCGAATTTTCGCTCGAACTAAAGAAAACCATATAGCTATAAACGAGAAAAGCCTGGCAGCAATGCCAGGCTTTTCTCGTTTATAAAAAAGGGAGGAAGCAAATATTAAATTACTTTAACATTTACTGCGTTAAGTCCTTTTCTACCCTCCTGCAATTCGAATTCAACAGTATCACCTTCCCGGATCTCATCGATCAATCCAGAAATGTGGACGAAATATTCTTTGTTGGAGCCCTCTTCACTGATGAAACCAAATCCTTTGGAATCATTGAAGAATTTTACTGTGCCTTTGTGCATTGGTAATTATTAATGGTATTATGTAAAGTGCAAATGTACGACTTTATTGGGCCAGATGCTAATAGTAGGCCATTTATTTTTTATTAAAGGCTCAAGATCAAGTAAGTAGCAGCTGCGTTATTGCTTTTTTTCGTCCAAAAGGTAGCTATTATTTGCCTTTGGTTTCGTTTTTGACAATAGTGAGGGGTGTTTGTTGTGAATGGCCAATTATTATTTTTTTTTGAATTTATTTCAGAGTTGCCGGTCGAGGGTCAGCCAGGAAGTCGTTTTTTGGATCGTTTTGATGACCAGGTACCAGCTTGCCGCCAGCACCAGGCCCACCGTCCAGTAGGGTTGCCAAAGTTGCCAAACGCCATAAGTGATGAAGTGGGCCAGGACTTTGAAGAGGAAAATAACCAAAAACAGGTTGAGGATACCACTTTTCTCCTGCCGGATAATCTTTCGCCAACTGAAGCTGTGCAAAGGTTTCTTCCACTTGCGGAAGTCACACACAAAGGCGGGGGTCTGTTTGGCCCAATCCGTGTAGGCCTGGCCGTACTGCTCGCGCAAAAATGCTTCCTCGGCGTACATGATGCGTTCGTAGTACACCACGTATAGGGTAGGATTGACCACAAAGTAAGCTTTAATAATTGGTTTCCCTCAGTAATAATTACCTTTGCCGCCCCTAAGTAAAAAATACGCGCACTACCCTGCACCTTACGCGCCATAACCAGGCATTTATCAGCTCCTGAAAGCCCGACTTTCATGGACGCATCACGACCTCAAAAAAACGATGAAAAAATACTTCAACCTCTTCGACCTCACCCAAACCGTCAACTACCGCATCGAAATCCTCTCTGGTCTCACGGTGGCCATGGCGCTGATTCCCGAAGCAGTCGCCTTCGCCCTCATCGCGGGCCTCGACCCCCTTACGGGCTTATACGCAGCCTTCATGATGGGCCTGGTGACGGCCGTATTCGGCGGTCGCCCGGGCATGATTTCCGGTGCTACGGGGGCTGTAGCAGTAGTCATTGCTGCGTTGGCGTTGTCACATGGCAAAGAATACATTTTCGCAACCGTTGTCCTGGCAGGCCTCATCCAGGTCCTGGCCGGGGTCTTGCGCCTGGGCAAACTGATGCGGCTGGTTCCCCACCCCGTCATCTTTGGTTTCGTCAACGGGCTGGCCATTATCATCTTCAGCTCCCAGTTGGTGCAGTTCCAGGATGCTTCCGGCGCCTGGCTCACCGGTACCCCTTTGTACACCCTGCTCGGCCTGGTATTGGTCACCATGTTCATTATCTGGGGATTGCCCAAACTGAGCCGGGCCATCCCCGCTTCCCTGGTGGCCATCCTGTTCATCTTTGGGGTAGTCGTCTTTTTTGGTATTGATACCAAAACGGTAGGGGATATCGCCAAGATCCAGGGCGGATTTCCACCGTTCCATATTCCCGCCGTTCCTTTCACGTTCGCAACGCTGATGCTCATCCTTCCCTATGCCGCCATTATGGCCGGGGTAGGATTGATCGAGAGTTTGCTAACCCTCAACATTATCGACGAAATCACCGAAACCCGCGGACGCGGCAACAAGGAAGCCGTGGCGCAGGGCGCAGCCAATATCCTGTCGGGCGTCTTTTCCGGAATGGGTGGCTGTGCCATGATCGGTCAGAGCCTCATCAATATCTCGGCGGGCGCACGGGCCCGCCTGTCGGGTATCGTGGCGGCGGTCATGCTGCTCATCTTCATCATGTTCGGGGCCAACCTCATCGAAAAACTACCCATGGCTGCCCTCACGGGCCTGATGATTATGGTGGCCATTGGCACCTTCGAGTGGGCCAGCCTCAAGACCTTCAACAAAATGCCCAAGTCGGACATTTTTGTCATGGTCATGGTTACCCTCGTCACGGCCATCCTCCACAACCTGGCCCTGGCGGTCATCGTCGGGGTGATCATTGCGGCCCTGGTTTTCGCCTGGGACAACGCTAAGCGCATCCGCGCCCGCAAGCACATCGACGAAAATGGCGTTAAGCACTACGACATCTACGGCCCCTTGTTTTTCGGTTCCGTCACCGTTTTCAACGAAAAATTTGACGTCCTCAATGACCCCGACGAAATCATTATCAACTTTGCCGAAAGCCGGGTGGTGGATATGTCGGCCATCGAAGCCCTCAATAAGATGACCGAACGCTACCTCAAAGTAGGCAAAAAGGTCCACCTCCAACACCTCAGCCCCGATTGCCGCCGCCTGCTCGATAAAGCAGATGAGATCATCGATGTGAACGTCATGGAAGATCCTACTTACAAGCTGGCGGTAGACTAAGGTTTTTCGCCACAAAAGTTTAGTACAACCATTGGGCACGATCTAAAGTTTAAACGGTATATTGTTGTTTGTTTTAGCCCCCCGCTTATGCAACCCGAGAAAAGAGAACATCCCGCCGAGAAAGAAAACCTGCACCCCCGCAGCAAGCACCGGGAGCGCTACGATTTGCAGCAACTGGTAGCTACCCTGCCCGCGTTCGCGCCCTACGTGAAGGTGAACAACTACGGCGATGAATCCATCGATTTCTTCGATCCCCAGGCTGTGCGCCTGCTGAACGCCGCCCTGATCAAACACCACTACGGGGTCAACGATTGGGCATTTCCGCCCAACTATCTGTGCCCACCCATTCCAGCCCGGGCGGATTACCTGCACTACCTGGCCGACCTGCTGGCCACCAGCAACGGCGGCAAGATTCCCCGCGGGAAAGGTATTATGGGCCTGGACATCGGCGTCGGGGCCAGTGGAATCTACCCCCTGTTGGGGAGTATGCTCTACGGTTGGTCTTTCGTCGGGACCGATATTGATTCCGTAGCCATTGGTGCGGCCCGCAAGATCGTGGCTGCCAATCCGACCCTGACCGACAAGATCAGTCTGCGGTTGCAAAAAGACAAAAATGCGATTATCAGGGGGGCCCTGGAGGCGGGGGAGTATTTTGACTTTGCCATTTGCAATCCGCCTTTCCACGCTTCCGCGGCCGAAGCCCAGGCCCTCGCCCGCCGTAAGCTGAAAAATTTAGGCCGTAAAAAAGCCGACCAGACGACCCTCAATTTTGGGGGCCAAAGCCACGAACTGTGGTGCGAAGGTGGCGAGGAACGCTTTATCGTGGACATGGTTCGCGAAAGCGCCGTATTTGCGACCTCCTGTTTCTGGTTTACGAGCCTGGTGGCACAGGAGAGTCATTTACCCGCTATCTACAAGGTGCTGGACAAATTCAAAGCCCACGATGTCCAAACCATTCCCATGGGGCAGGGCAATAAGACCAGCCGGGTCATCGCCTGGACCTTCCTCAACGACAAGCAGCAGAAAGCCTGGGCAGCGTTGCGGTGGAAGGGGTGACCTGTTTGCCCGGACAGACGACTTATCGGGCGAGGGGTGGTAGCGGTAGCCCGACGCAGGAGGGCTAAGAGCGGACGACCCGGTGACCCTGCGATAGCGGGGGCACGACCCCAGGGCTGTCGAATCTGGAAATATTTAATGCGTTATCGCGATATTTATCCGAAATGGCGCATTCAAGAAAACCCATCCCCCGCCCACGCTAAAAAGCGTAGCAAGCTCTTTCGCCCACGCTGAAGACGTGGCAGGCGCGAGCCGCCGACGCTGAAGACGTGGCAGGTTGCTGCGCTGTGGCGCCCATGCTGAAGACGTGGCAGGCGCGAGAACCAACTTTAGAAGAAAACGTTGTTGATCATATTATCTAATTCCAGATTCGACAACCCTAGGGCACGACCCCCTAAAAGCCAGGCTTGGCGCTTGGTTGCAGACCAAAAAAAAGAGGCTGTCTCATGCTCTTGAGACAGCCTCTTCTTTAGAGACATACCAGGTCGTATTGCCCGGTGAATTCCAGGCTCCTAGCCAGGCGCTTAGTTCTTAGCCACCGTAATTCCACCGTAGCTCATGTGGGCGATGATGGTGCTCTTACCGCCGCTGCCCATGGTGCCACGTACCTGGTGGGAATTGCCATTCTGAGCGTCGTAGCTGGTGGTGACCCCCGACGAAGGCAGGCGAATATCGGCATAGTTGCCCGTCAGGTCCAACGTACAAGCAACCCCGTTGCCCATGTAGAGCTTAAAATCGGTATAGCGGCCATTGAGGTTGATCTCGCTGAAGCCAGCGTCCACCTGCATGGTTTTGGCCGATCCGTAGGCCATGTCGAGGCTCAGGCGGCGGGACAGCCGACCAACCTGTACGTTGGTGTAGTGGGTTTCGCAGACGACCTCCTCGGCAAAGCCAATTTCGACATTGTCGTATTTGCCGTTGTTGCGAAATTCGCGGATTTCACCCAATTTAAAGTTGGAGTAGCGGGATTCGCTGATGATGTCGCCAGCGCGTTCGACGCCGAAGTTGCCGTAGCGCACATCGATATTGACGTCACTGGCTTCACCCACATCCAGGTTGCCGTAAGCCAGGTTGACGCCCAGGTCGCGGACTTTGCGGATGGTGCCGTTGCCGTAGGCCAACTCAATAGAGCTGTCTTCGCCCAGTCCGTCGAGTTTTACGTTACCGTATTTGATCGAAAACTCCCCTTTACCAACGATAGCTGCGGCAAAGACGTCGCAGTATTTGGCCATCACTTCCAGGTTGCAACTGGCGGGCATGTACACTTCGTAGTTGATGGAGAATTCGTCACTGTTGTTGCCCCAATCCCACCAACTGCTCTTCTTGTCCGCAATTTCGGTCTCGGCACCTACGGAACTCGCTGAGTTGTAGAAATTGATGTTGATGCGATCGAAGGTAGTTTGGGCGGCAGATTCATCTTTGGCGTTCACCACGATCTTTACCGAGATGCGTACGCTTTTTTGTTCCCAGGTCTTGATGTCGATTTTGCCATATTTATTGGACAAATTGACGAGACCATCGGAGGTGATATTAAATTGTTTGTTGATGGTTTTGGAAAACTCCCTGACCGAAGGAGATGTGGCGGCCTTTACCTGGCTTACCACCATCAGGGCCACCACCAATAGGCCGCATGTTCGGAGTAGTTTAAATACTGGTTTCATCGTGGTTATCATTGTTTGGTGTACGGTTAGTTGGTTTCGATTCCTCAATCCGATCGAGGATACGTTCAAGAATTTGCAATTTCAAGCGGTAGGTTTCGATCAGTTCCTGCACAATTTGTTCTTCCCGGCCCCGAGGAGCCTGAGCCAGTTCGGCGCGTAGGTCGAGCATGGCCTGATCCATCTGAGCCAGATCGGCGTCGATCTCCGGATCCGTCGTGTAGGTGGTTAGTTTGGCGTATTTCTGGTCAATCAGCTGGTTGTAGTACTGTGCCATTTCGGAAAAATCTGGCGCAATTTCATCCAGCACCTGCTGGGCAACGGGTTGCGACGTCTGTAGGTTGTTGAGGTAGGCACCGCCAACTCCACCAAGGGAGAGCAGGAAGGCTATGGCGGCAGCTACCTGGTACCACGGCCGGGTGGTGCGCAACTGGCGGACGGGCGTCTTGTCATCGAGCTCGCGCTCGATTTCCGTCCAGAGTTTGAGACTGGGATAGGCGTCATCAAACGCATCCCGGTTGTCGTGGATGAATTGTTCTAAATCGTTGTGTTGCATTTTCACTCGCTTTATCCTAAAACACCAGGTCGGTTAGTCGAACATGGTGCGTTGTGATTGTAAAATTTCTTTCAATCGTTTTCTGGCCCGGCAATACTGCGATTTTGACGTGGCTTCGGTAATACCCAACACTTCGCCAATCTCCTGGTGGTCGTAACCCTCCAGGGCGTAGAGGCTGAAAACCGTCCGGTAACCATCGGGCAATTCATTCATCGCCCGTTTTACCCACTGTACATCCAACCCGGCCGGAACTGGCGGTTCGGAAGATTCGTCAACGGGGTCAAGGGTCGCATCCCATTCGGAAAATTTCAGCTTCCGCTGTTTCAAAAAGTTGATGCAATTGTTGATCACGATTCGCTTGATCCAGGCGCCAATGGCGCTTTCGAAGCGGAAGGTATCAATCTTGCGGAACACTTGCACAAAAGCAACTTGTAGCACATCTTCGGCGTCGTGGTCATTGGCCAGCATCCGTAAGCAAACATTGTACATGGCACGGCTATAGTGCTTGTAGAGGGCAAATTGGGCCTGGCGATCGCCAAGCTGACATTGCTCAATGAGGTCTCGATGCGTGTTTACGTAGTCCAAACTGGCCCTATTGCTTTTCATGACCAAATATTAACATTCCACCGGGGAATGATTTTTAAACAACTTACCTGGAAAATCCAGCTGGTGTTTGAGGTTTAAAATTAAGGAAATGCCGACAGCTTTTCCGACAAACCCTCAATTTACAGTCGGGTGATAGTTGATTGCTTACATTTCAAAGGACAAGGGGCTTCCACCAGGGTTGCACAAGTGTTAAAATATTTTTTCCTTTGGTCTTATTTTGTTGTCAGGCACCGTTCCTGTTATTTACCATTGCTATGCAGTTAACCATCCACCCGTTCGACCTGCCCCTGCGGCACACCTTCACCATCAGCCACGAATCGCGGACGGTGCAACCCACCCTCATCGTAGCCCTTCGCGATGCGGCTGGCCATACCGGCTACGGGGAAGCCACCGTCACCACCTACTACGGCGTCACCATGGCGGGCATGCTCGCCGCCCTGGAGCGGGTGCGCCCCTGGCTGGCCACTTATACACTCACTACGCCCGAAGCGTTTTATGCCGAACTGGAACAACGCCTCCCGGATGATTCTTTCGTACGCTGTGCCCTGGATATGGCCGCCAACGACCTCTGGGCCCGCCGCCACGGCCAACCCCTCTACGCCATGTGGGGCCTCGATCCGGCGCTGGTGCCCACCACCAGCTTTACCATCGGGCGGGCTACTTTGCCCGAAATGGTCGCCAAACTCCACGAGAAGCCCTGGCCCCTGTACAAGATCAAGCTGGGTACCGACCACGACCTGGAGATTATCCGCACCCTCCGCGTCGAAACGGATGCCGTCTTCCGCGTGGATGCCAACACAGCCTGGACGGCGGCGCAAACCATTGCCTATTCCCACGAATTGCGGGACCTGGGCGTAGAGTTCATCGAACAACCTCAAAAAGCCGATGCCTGGGCCGATCACAAAATAGCCCTGGCGGGTAGCGTGCTGCCCATCATTGCCGATGAAAGTTGCCACGTCGAAGCCGACGTGGCCCGCTGTGCCGGTTATTTTGACGGCATCAATATCAAGCTGGTGAAATGTGGGGGCCCGACGCCCGCCCGCCGCATGATCGCGGAGGCCCGCGAGCTGGGATTGAAAGTAATGATGGGCTGCATGACGGAAAGCTCCGTTGGCATTTCGGCCATTGCCCACCTGGCGCCCCTGCTCGATTATGTGGATATGGACGGCGCCCTGCTGTTGTCCTACGATCCGGCCGTAGGGGTGGTGATCGACGACGACGCCAAATTGCATTATGCGGATGCCGCCGGAACCGGGGTGCGGTTGAAGGAATAGCCCATGGTGATTGGGGTAGCGATGGGTCCCAGGGGGGGCGAATGATAAAAGCACTTCATAAAAGCAGTAGGTTTTTTCCTGAAAAGTGGTTCTCGCTGCGTGGTATCTCCGCGTAAACATCAGGGAAGCGTGCCTTTAGGTACGCGATATCGGTAGAAAATTGTTTCACCGACGGATTAGCCGTGCCGTAGGTACGGCATATGCTTGCGTGCTCTTGATTTACATGCCGTACCTACGGCACGGGAAGCACCCATTTGGCCATTTTCTACCAATATTAAGTACCTACGGCACTTCGCACTACTTACAACCCCTCCAGGCGCCCTCCTATACCTGGACGATGCTATGACAAAACGCATTAAATTTTTCCAAATTCGACAGCCCTGGGGACGGACCCACCGCTACCCCATTCCCCCACGGGTCGGGCGCAAAAAAATACTACCGCATCCCCTGCAATTCAATGAAATCCATGTCGGTAAAGTCCTTGTTTTCGCCAGCCATCGCCCAAATGAAGGCGTAACTCGTCGTACCTGCGCCCGCGTGAATGGACCAGGGTGGAGAAATAATGGCCTGGTTGTTTTGTACCCACATGTGCCGGGTCTCCGTAGGTTGGCCCATAAAGTGTATGACGCCCTGGTTGGCCGGGACATCAAAATAGAGGTACACTTCGCTGCGGCGATCGTGGGTATGGGCGGGCATGGTGTTCCACACGCTGCCCGGGGTCAGCACCGTCAGCCCCATCACGACCTGGCAACTGTGGATGCCATCGTCGTGGATGTATTTGTAGATGGTGCGCTGGTTGGCCGTTTCGCTGGCGCCCAGACTCACGGGAAGGGCTTGTGCTTTGGTGAACAGGCGGTTGGGGAAGTCCTGGTGCGCAGGAGCGGAGAACAGGAAAAAATGAGCAGGATGAGCAGCATCAACCGAATGGAAGTGAACCTGTTTGGTGTTTTTACCCAAATAAAGACAGCTCAACTTGTCGACCTCGTAGGTCTTGCCGTCGGCCACAATACTTCCCGGGCCACCGGTATTGATGATTCCCACTTCCCGCCGCTTCAGGAAAAATTCGCTCTTCAGGGCGTCGTAGTTGGGCAGTTCCAGGGGGCTGGCCACAGGTACAATTCCCCCGATCACAATCCGGTCATAGTGGCTGTACACAAAGTGCACCTCACCGGTAACGAAGAGCGATTCGACCAGGAAATTGTTGCGCAGTTCCTGGGTATTCATCCGTTCTACTTCGCGCGGATTGGACTCGTAGCGTTGTTGCATGATCTGATTTTTTTGGATTAATATTCGTTTTAATTTCGCAAATTACCTGCCCATCCAGCCGCCATCAACGACCAGAATTTCGCCACTCACATAATCAGCAGCAGCCGATGCCAGGAAGACGGCCGGCCCTTTGAAATCTTCGGGCGTGCCCCAACGATCAGCCGGGATCCTACCTAAGATAGCGGTATTGCGTTCGGGGTTATTGCGCAGGGCCTCGGTATTGTCGGTGGCAATGTAGCCGGGGGCAATGGCATTGACACAAACGCCTTTACCCGCCCACTCGTTCGATAACGCTTTGACCAAACTCCCGATGGCACCCTTGCTGGCGGCGTAGCCCGGCACGGTGATGCCCCCCTGAAAGGTGAGTAGGGAAGCGGTGAAAATGATCTTCCCCCGGCCACGGGCCAGCATCTCCCGGCCGAATGCCCTGGCCAGAATAAATTGGGCATTCAGGTTCACTTCGATGACCTGGTCCCAAAATTCGTCGGAATGCTCGGCCGCGGGCGCGCGCAAGATCGTTCCCGCATTGTTGATGAGAATATCAACGGGCGCTTCGTGGGCTTTAACGGCTTCAATAAAGGTGTAGAGCGAAGTGCGGTTGGCGAAGTCGGCCTGGTAGGCCGAGAATTTTCGGCCCAACGCGGTCACCGCTTTTTCTACGTCGCTTCCCTGCGGGCGGAGGGCCGCAGAAACACCGATCACATCGGCGCCTGCTTCGGCCATGGCCACGGCCATGGCCTGGCCGATGCCCCGGTTGCAGCCGGTCACGAGTGCCGTTTTTCCGGTCAGGTCAAAAGATTGTAGCACATTCATCGTATAAAATTAAGCACGCAGTGATTGAATAATGGCCAAAGCCTGGCGGGTGTTGGCTTCTAATGCCGCGTAATCGCCAGATTGAATAAGGGTGCTGGAGATCAATTGCGAGCCCATCCCCACACAGGTCACGCCGGCATCGAACCAGGCTTTGAGGTTGTCGTGCGTAGGCGACACCCCACCCGTGGGCATGATGCTGGTCCAGGGTTGGGGACCTTTGATGGCCTTGACGAAGCCCGGCCCGTAGACGTCGCCGGGGAATAGCTTGACGATCTCACAGCCCAACTCTTCGGCACGGCAAATCTCGGTCAGCGTAGCACAACCCGGTGCCCACAGTACTTTTTTGCGGTTGCAGACCAGCGCAATGTCTTCGCGCAAAACAGGGGTGACCACAAAGTTGGCCCCCAGTTGCAGGTACAAAGCGGCCGTACCCGCATCGGTTACCGAACCTACCCCCAGGATCATTTCCGGCAATTCCTGGCGGCAGTATTTACTCAGTTCCCGGAAGACTTCGTGCGCGAAATCTCCCCGGTTGGTGAACTCCATCAGCCGGGCGCCGCCGCGGTAGCAGGCCGCCAGGATGTTTTTGCTCACTTCGCTGTCCGCGTGATAAAAAAGGGGAACCATGCCGGTTTCGGCCATGGCTTGCGCAACTTGAATACGTGTGAATTTTGCCACTGTATTTGGTTTGAAAAGGTTTTTATTTTAAAAATTAACGACTCACCCTCCCGGACGCATCGCCCGCCAGGAGCTTTTCTACTTCGTCAACCGTCACGAGGTTGGCGTCGCCGAAGATGGTGTGCTTGAGGCAGGAGGCCGCCACGGCAAATTCGAGCGCTTTTTGGTTGTCCTGCCCGTAGGCAATCAAACCGTAGATCAGCCCGCCCATGAAGCTGTCGCCGCCGCCTACCCGGTCCACAATGTGGGTAATCTGGTACGTTGGTGCGCCGTACATCTGCTTCCCGTCGTAGAGCATTCCCGACCAGGTGTTGTGCGAGGCCGAAATGGATCCCCGCAAGGTAACGATCACTTTTTTGCACCGGGGGAAACGCGCCATCAATTGCTGACAAACCGATACGTAGGCTTGCGCGTCCATGGAATGCCCCTGCGTCACATCTACGCCGGCGGGGTGAATGTCGAAGTGTTTTTCGGCGTCTTCTTCGTTGCCCAGGATGACGTCGCAGCCGGCCACCAGGGCGGGCATGACTTCGGCGGGCGATTTGCCGTACTGCCACAGGTTTTTGCGGTAGTTCAAATCAGTGGACACGGTGATGCCCATTTTATTGGCGACCTGGATCGCTTCCAGACACACGTCGGCCGCCTGTTGGGAGATCGCCGGGGTAATGCCCGTCCAGTGGAACCACTGGGCGTCGGCAAAGATCTCCTCCCAGTCGAGCATCCCTTTTTCGATGGTCGAAATGGCCGAATGGGCCCGGTCGTACACCACTTTACTGCCCCGGCTGACGGCGCCCGTTTCGAGGAAATAGATGCCGAGCCGCTCGCCACCCCGCACGATGTGTCCGGTGCCGACGCCGCGCTTGCGCAGCTCCATCAGGGCACAATCACCGAGGTCGTTTTTAGGTAGGCGGGTCACAAACTCGACGGGTAAACCGTAGTTGGCCAGGGATACCGCCACGTTGCTTTCGCCACCGCCGTAGACGACCTCAAAGCTGCTGGCCTGCGAAAAGCGCTGCCAACCTGGCGGGCTTAAGCGGAGCATAATCTCACCGAAGGTTACTATTTTTTTCATTGGTTATTTTTTGATGTTTAAAACAGATGTCTACAAGCCAAATAAACTCGGCAACCACAAGGAAATACCCGAGAAAAAGGTCACCAGCAGCAGCACCACTACCATGGCCGCCAGGAAGGGAGCCAAAGGTTTAATCACGCTGGAAACGGAAATTTTGGCTACGCCCGCCCCCACAAAAAGGATGGTCCCCACGGGCGGCGTACACAAGCCGATGCACAAATTCAAGACCATGATGATGCCAAAATGCACGGGGTTCATACCCAGTTGCGTCACCACGGGCAGGAAGATGGGCGTAAAAATGAGCACCGCCGGGGTCATGTCCATAAAGGTGCCCACCACGAGTAACGTCAGGTTGATCAGCAGAAAAATGAGCACCGGGCTGCTCACCGTTTCCAGCAAGAAACCCGTCATCAACTGCGGAATACTTTCAAAAGAAAACAACCACGACATGGCCATCGAGGTGCAGATGAGGAACATGACAATGGCCGTTGTGCGGGCGCTGGTGAGTAAGATGCCCGGCAAATCCTTAGTAGAAATGGTGCGGTAGCTGAAGCCTAGGATCAAGGCATAAAAGACCGCTACGGCCGCCGCTTCGGTAGCCGTAAATACACCTTTTACAATACCGCCCACGATGATGACCAACATCAGCAAGCTGAAAAAAGCCCGCCGGAAATCGCGCCAAATTTGACCAAAACCGACGCGTTCCCCACGGGGGAATTTCCGCTTTTTGGCAATAACGGCAGCTACGACCATGAGGGCTACGCCCACCAAAATGCCCGGCAAATAGCCCGCAATGAACAAGGCGGCCACCGAAGCAGCCCCGCCACTGGCCAGGGCGTAGATAATCAGGACATTGCTCGGGGGAATGAGCAACCCCGTCGTAGAAGCCGTAATATTCAAGGCGGCGCTAAACGGCCGGGGATAGCCTTCGTCCTCCATCCGATCGGTCATGACGCTGCCGATGGCCGAAGCTGCGGCTACCGCCGATCCCGATATCGCTCCAAACAGCATGGCGGCCAGGGTGTTGACATAGGCCAGCCCCCCGGGCAAACTCCCCACCAGCGATTTGGCAAAATCGATGAGCCGGTTGGCAATGCCACCCCGGTTCATCAGCTCGCCAGCCAGAACAAAAAAGGGAATGGCCAGCAACGCAAAACTGTCAATACCGGTGGTCATGCGCTGCGCCACCGTCGTGATGCCGGGCACCAGGGCAATGTTCAACAGCATCGTTGCCGTCGTAGAAATTCCGATGCTGTAAGCCACCGGAACGCCGTAGCCCAACAGCGCGAAAAAGGTGAGGAACAAAAGAGATATGCTGATGATTTCGATCGACATAAGTGGTGGTTTTTTTTTGACCAATTACTTAAAGGTCACGGGAGTGGTAATGGGAAAAATTATACGCCGAAAAAAACAGGATCAACACGCCACTAATCGGGACAATAGCGTAGACGTAACCCAGCGAAAGGTGCATCGCCGGCGAAATTTGCCCCAGGTACAAGGTGGTGAAAACCAAATTCCCCCCACCGATGACCATGACCACCAGGGCGAACAGCCCCATCAGCACTTCAATGATTTGCAGCCGCTTTTTTAAGCGGGCAGGGCTTAATTTCCGCAGTAGGAAATCCATCGACAAGTGCTCGCGCTGGCCATTCAGATAAGCCGCGCCCAGGATGGCCAACCAGATGAGCGCGAAGCGGGCAAACTCCTCCGTAAAGGAGAAGGATTGCTGCAACACGTAGCGGCCAAACACTTGCCACAGCACATCCAGCACCAGGAGCGCGAAGATGGTGACCAGCGAAAATTCAATGATCCGGTTAATCGTTTGGTATACTTTAGTCATGTTTTTCGGTTTAGGTTATTGGGCCTGAATTTCTTCAACCAGTTTTTTCATTCGGGGGTCCTGAATGAAAGCTTCCAGTACGGCTTTGGTTTTTTCGGCAAACAGGGCCTTATCCGGATAAATAATGCGGACGTTGGCGGCTTTCAACTTCGCCATCGAGGCTTCCACGTCTTCCTGCCAGAATTGTTTCTCGGCCACGGCCGATATTTTGGCGGCCTCCTTGAGCCAGGACTGCTCGGCTGCATTCAGCGTATCCCAGTATTTCGTGCCGATCACCAGCACGTCGGGGATGGAGCTGTGCTCGTCGAGGGTGTAATATTTGCACACTTCGTAATGTCCGGAGGTCACAAAAGACGGCGGGTTGTTTTCGGCGCCGTCCACTACGCCCTGCTGCAGGGCCGTGTACAGTTCGCCGTAGGCCATGGGGGTTGCCGAGCCGCCCATTTCGTTGACCATGTCGACCGACATTTGGTGGCTCATCACCCGGATCTTCATTCCCCGGAGATCGTCAGGGGTTTGGAGGGGTTTGTTTTTGGTGTAAAAACTGCGGCTCCCCGCATCGTAAAAGCAGAGGCCCCGCAACAGGTATTCGCTACCCGCTTCCAGCATAGCTTCGCCGGTTTTACCTTCCAGCACGTCAAAAAGGTGGGCTTTGTCGCGAAACAGGTAGGGTACCCCCATGACCTGGTATTCGGGGGCGAAGTTGGCCATAGCGGCGGCGCTGACTTTGGTCATGGCAATACTGCCGATTTGCAGCAATTCGAGTACTTCGCGCTCCGAGCCCAACTGCCCGTCAGGGAAGATCTTCACGGCCAGTTTTCCCCCCGATTTTTCCAATACCTGTTGGGCAAACACTTCCATCCCCCGGTGTACGGGGTGGCTCGTGGGCAGGGTATGCGCCAGGTAGACGACCTTTTGCTGTCCGATCTGCTGGCACGAACCAGCTACCAGGAGCAGCAAAAAAGATAGGAGGTAAAAAAATGTTTTCATAGATTCCGGTTGAGGTGCTGGGTTAAAAGCGAAAGTACTGTTGGGCGTTTTTGTAGCAAATGTTCGTCACCATCTCACCGAGCCATTCCACGTCATTGGGCAATTCGCCGCGCTGTACATCCTGCCCGAGCAAGTTGCAGAGGATCCGGCGAAAGTATTCGTGGCGGGGGAACGACAGGAAACTGCGGCTATCCGTCAGCATCCCAATGAAGCGGCTCAGTAAGCCCATGTTGGAAAGGGTGTTGAGTTGTTTTTCCATTCCGTCTTTCTGGTCCAGAAACCACCACGCCGACCCCCACTGGATTTTGCCGGCCTTGCTGCCGTCGTTGAAATTTCCCATCATGGTTGCAAACAATTCGTTGTCGGCAGGATTGAGGTTGTACAGGATCGTGGCGGGCAGCTTTTCTTCGGCATCAAGGCGGTTGAGGAAGGCCGCCAGGCCAGCAGCCTGGGGGAAATCGCCAATACTGTCGCAACCCACATCCGCCCCTACGCGGTTCAGTAAGCGGCTGTTGTTGTTGCGGATGGCACCCAGGTGTAGCTGCATCGTCCAGCCGCGCTGGTGGTACATGTTGGCGAGGTGGTAGAGGATGGCCGTCTGGAAGGTTTGGCTTTCGGCCGCGCTGATCGGTTCTCCTTTTATTCGTTTTTGTAAAATGGCGTCGGGTTGACGCCCTTTGAAATCGACGGCGTACAACTGCGTCAATCCGTGATCCGCCAGCTGGCAGCCCCGGGCGTGAAAAAAATCAACGCGGGTTTCCAGTGCCGCCAGAAGGTGGTCGAAAGAAGGGATGGCGTGGCCAGTCACCTCCTCCAGTTTGGCTAAAAAGACGAGAAAATCCTCCCCGTCGATGACCACGAATTTGTCGGGCCGGAAGGTCGGCAGCAGCTGGCACGCGCCGCCGGCGGCCTGTGCCTGCTCGTGGAATGCCAGGCTGTCGGTGGGGTGGTCGGTCGTGCAGACCACTTCTACCTTCATCTTGTGCAACAGGCCCTGGGTAGAATAACTGGCGCTTTGCAAAGCCGCACTGGTTTGCGCGTAGATGGCTTCCGCCGTTCGGGGGCTGAGCAGCTCCCGAATGCCGAAGTAGCGCTGCAGTTCCAGGTGGGTCCAATGGTAGAGCGGGTTGCGCATGGTGTAGGGCACCGTGGCGGCCCACTTCAGGAATTTTTCCTGGTCGCTGGCGGCCCCGGTGATGTAGGCTTCGTCGATGCCGTTGGCCCGCATGGCCCGCCACTTGTAGTGGTCGCCGTGGAGCCAGATCGAAGTTATATTCGCGAAGTTTTTATCCGTAGCGATCTCTTCCGGCGACAGGTGGTTGTGGTAGTCGATAATCGGTAGCCATTTGGCGTAGGTGTGGTACAACTGCTCGGCAGGGGCGTTGTGCAACAAGAAATTATCATCCAAAAATGACTTGGTCATCGTTTTGCTAGTTTTCCATTGATTTCAATATACCCAATTCCAGGCCCCGCAATTCCGCCAGGCCCCGCAGCCGGCCAATCGCCGAGTAGCCGGGATTCGTTTGCTTGTGCAAGTCGTCCAGCATGTTGTGGCCGTGGTCGGGGCGCATGGGGATACTGCAATTTTGCTGCCGGGCAGCGGCGAGTAAGTTTTTCATGACGGTGTACATGTCCACATCGCCCTCCAGGTGGTTGGCCTCGAAGAAGTTGCCGTCGGCGTCGCGTTTGGTGGCGCGCAGATGGATGAAATGGATGCGAGATCCCAGGTTTTTTACCATTTCTGGCAGGTCGTTGTCTGGCCGTACCCCGAAGGAACCCGTACAAAAGCAGAGGCCGTTGTTCGGCGAATCCACGGCGTCCAGCAGGTACCGGGCGTCGGCTTCGGTGCTCACTACCCGGGGCAGGCCCAGCAATGGAAAGGGCGGATCATCGGGGTGAATAGCCATTTTTACCTGGGCCGCTTCCGCCACGGGCATGATTTGTTGGAGGAAGAAAACGAGGTTGTTCCGCAGCGTATCGGCGTCGATGTTTTTGTAGGTGTCCAGGATGGCCTGGAATTGTTCCAGCTCCAGTACGCCCTCCGTAGTGCCACCCGGTAAGCCGGCGATGATGTTTTGCGTCAGTTTGTCCCGTGCGGCGGCGTCCATGGTAGCGAAGCGTTGGGCCGCCTTCTGCTGTTCGGCAGCGGTGTAATCGTGGGCGGCGTTGGGCCTGCGCAAGAGGAATAAGTCGAAAGCAGCAAAGGCCGCTTTTTCAAAAAACAAACCGGTAGAACCGTCCGGCATGGGGTAGTCCAGCTCGGTGCGCGACCAGTCCAAAACGGGCATAAAATTATAGGTAACGAGGTGGATGCCGCAGGTGGCCAAATTGACAATACTCTGCCGGTAGTTTTCGATGTAGGCCAGGTAGTTGCCCGTGGCCCGCTTGATGTCTTCGTGTACGGGAATACTTTCGACCACCGACCACCGGAGCCCGGCCGCTTCAATCGCTGCTTTCCGCTCCTGAATCGCAGCTACCGGCCAAACGTCGCCGTTGGGGATCTGGTGCAAGGCCGTGACTACGCCCGTGGCGCCCGCTTGCCGGATATCGGCCAGGCTGACGGGATCAGCGGGCCCGTACCAGCGCCAGGTCTGTTCCAATTGGGGGGGCTTGTTGTGACTAATCGTACTCATGGTTGCTGAAGGTTATTTGAAAAGGTCAACATCATCCGCTACTTTGCCTCTGGTGATGCCCTGTTTGTTTTTTAAAAAAATAAGCCGGTTTAGACCCCACTGAAGGCCCCAAAGCCACCATCTACCGGCACGACAATACCCGTCACAAAAGACGAACGGTCGTCACACAGCCAGCGGATGGTACTGATCAGCTCGTCGGGATGGCCAAACCTTTTCATAGGCGTCTGGCTGATGATGGTCTGGCCGCGGGCCGTCAGGGTATCGTCGTCGTTCAGCAGCAAACGGCGGTTTTGTTCGGCAATGAAAAAGCCGGGGGCGATGGCGTTCACACGAATACCTTCGCCGTATTTGGTGGCCATTTCTACGGCCAGCCAGCGGGTGAAATTGTCGACAGCCGCCTTGGCGGCCGAGTAACCGACCACCCGGGTCAGCGGCAGTTGGGCCGACATGGAAGAGACGTTGATGATGCACCCCTTGCCTTGCGCCACCATCGGTCGGGCAAAAGCAATGGATGGAATAACGGTGCCTACGACGTTCAAATCGCTCACCTGCCGAAACTGGTCAATGGAGATATCGAATACCGACTGGTCGGGTTGGATGGTGGCGCCCGGCATATTGCCGCCAGCGCCGTTGATTAAAATGTCGACCCGGCCAGCCTGATCCAACACCGTGGCTACCGCCGCCTGCACTTCTGCTTCGTTCAATACATCACAGGTGATGGCCTGGATTGTCAGGCCCAGCGTTTTAAATTCGCGGACCTTTGCTGCCGATTTCTCCGCATTTCTTCCCAGGATAAACACGGTGGCTCCGGCCTCGGCCAATCCTTTGGCAAACGCGCTACCCAGCGTGCCGTTTCCTCCCGTGATGACTGCTACTTTTCCTTGCATGGATTTGTTTTTTGAACACAAAATTTACGCACTTTTTTTACCCGTTTTTAGGTTAAAATAAATCTTATACTAACCGGCTCACCGTTTTTCAGCTTGATCGTCAGCACGTAGATGCCCTTGGCGTAGCCCGCTACGTCCAGGTGTATTTGGCCAGGTATGGCAAACGCCTGGCCAATGGGTTGGCCCGCGAGGGTGAAAAGCTGGCCGGTACCGGTTTGGTTTTCACCGAGAGCTATATGCAACTGCTCCTGCGTTGGATTCGGGAAAAGGCGAATGCTGCTTCGGCCGGTCTGTTCCCGGGTGGTGGTCGGGTCGGGTTGCAAAACGGCTTCCCCAGGGCAAAGGGCGCTCGCGACTTCCGACACGCAAAAATCGGCAAAGCGGATGTCTTCATCCTGTAAGACATCATTCTTCAGGCGGTACATGCCCCACTTGGGGCGGTTGTAGGTGGCACCGGTGCGCCACAGGTCAATGCTGCTGTTGCTGTAGGTGAGCAGGGTGGTCCCGGTTTGCATATCTTTCAGCGTAAGCACAAGTTCGCCCGTTTCGCGGTGCACCTGTTCGAGGTAACCTTCCACCCATTTTCCGCGAAAGAGGGCCAGATCGGCTTGCGCCAGCACACCCAGGTCGGTACCCGTGTCGCCACCGTTGTGTCTGAGCTCCAGGATATTGGTCCGCAGCGTGAGGGTCAGGATCGGAAAGCCGCTGTCGGCTCCTCCGACGGCCTTGTTCTGGAAAATGTGGCAAAAGGAAGATGCACCGACGAAGTTTTCGTCCAGGCGAAACTTCCAGCGGTAGTAAGACGTATCGCCCAGGTTATGCTGCAACTCCGCATCCGTGCCCGGGCCACCTTTAATTTCCATCCGAACCCGGTCGGAGACCTGGCAGCGGTCGTTGTCGGCCACAATGTGGCTGTGAAAAACAAAGACGTTGCGGTCCAGTTCGGCATCGTAAACCTGGGTGATGTGCGGACCGAAAGCGGCGTGGACACAATCGGGGTCTTCAATCCCGAAGCCCGCATTGGTAAAAGCAGAATAACCACTACCCGTTGCCGCCGTTGCCGAACACGTTACCTGGGCCTGGGTAGCCAGGCTACCCAGGCAAAGTAATAGAAAGAGGAGGATTTTTTTCATTTTTTCAGTATTGTAGTCATGCTTACAAACAAAGGAGGAGCGGCTCCTATTTCACCCACAGTACCGGTTCCCGCAGGGGAAAGGTGCGGTTCACCTCTTCCGAGGGTCGGGTGGGGCTGAGTTGTTGCCAAAGGGCCAGGAAATCCGGGTTGTTGTAAGCCCGGGCCGCAAACAATAACCCCGGCGACTGAATGGGCAAGTCCTCGAAATGCTGTACATCGGCCGGTTTTATCCACTTCGATTTGTCTTTGATGAAGGGCACCATAAAGTTCCAGGCGCGCTCCAGGCTGCCATTTTTTCCTTCGTAATACCAGAGGTTTTCCTGGGGCGTAGTGGCCATCTCACACAAGACGGCGTAGCCTTCCAGGTTGAACAGGGTGTAACTGTAGGGTTTTGTGCGGCTGATCTCCTCGGGGAAACTACCATCGGGCGCCATTTGTGCCGACAACAGTTTTTTGAATTGCTGCCGGGCTACTTCCAGCAATTCTTCCTGCCCGGCCAGTTGGGCAAAGGCGGCCATTTGGGCTGCCCACCAGGTGCTGTGGTTGTTGCCGTGGTCTTTTTCGGCCAGGCCGTAGGGGTGGGTGTTCATCCAGGTAGCATAGTCGAAGAACCACTGTTTCAGGCCGGCTAAAGGTTCGCCCGTCAGGTAGCCCTGGGCGGCGAGTTGGGCAATGGCCCGCGCGACCTCGATGAGGTGGATGGTATCAATGATGCCGATTCCGCGGCCCGTGACGATGCCTTTGATGGCCTGGGCGTACAGCAAATTGGGGTTCATCCGCGTGGCGGGGTCCAGGAAAAAAGCGTTCAGGTGGGCCATAGCCTGGCGGGCGTATTGCTCGTCGCCGGTCACCTGGTAGGCCGCGACCAGTGCGGCCACCCACTGGTTCAGGTTGCGCATCGCCGCCCGGTGTGCCGTGAAATTTTCGGGGTTCGTTTGCCCGTCCCGACGGATGTAAGGCCCCGCCGGATCTGCTGGATTGGGCCACCAATAGTCGCCTTCGGAGTAGAAGTCGTGCGGCCCGCCCGCGCTTCGGGGGCAACTGGTGGTGGTGATCGGCACCGGTGCCTGGGTCAAATAGGCCTGGGCGGTGGCGATAATTTGCAGGGTATCAAAAGCAACGACCAGGGTCGCAGTTTCCGGAGTTCCTGCTGGCTGCTGCTGCTGGCAGGCCGTAAGCCACAACACGCCGACCAGGAGGAAGCCGATTTTTTTATTTTTCATCGGAAAGTATTTTTTGCCACAACAGTAAATTGGTGTGGCTAGTCGCTTCTTCTTTTTTCAACTCTTGCCAAAGCCGGAGATACGCCTGGTCGTGGTAACCTATGGCGGCAAAAAACAAATAGTCGGCACGCTTCAGTTTCAGCGGCGTTTCCAACGCCGTCGGATAGGGCCAGGAGGCCGGGTCTTTCAGATAAGGAACCATAAAGTCAATGGCTTTTTTTAGCGTTCCATGGGGGCTTTGGTACTGCCAAAGGTTCTCCTGGTCGGAAGAAGCCAAAATCGCGAAGGTGGCCCAACCATCCAGGTTCATATTGCTGTACCCAAACGGTTTGGTGCGCGCCAGTTCGTCGGGGCAGCTACCATCTGCGGCCATTTGGATGGCCAACTGTGTTTTGAATTGCGTGCGGCTGGTGTCCAGCAAATCTTCCCTTTCCGCTAGCAGGGCATAAGCCGCCACCTGGGCGCCCCACCAGGTACTGTGGTTGTTGTTGTTATAGCGTTCGTCGATACCGTAAGGGTGTTTTACCAACCAATCTCCGTAGGCATCGAACCAATCTTTGACACCGGCCAGCGTTGCGCCCGATAATACGCCGGCTTGCGCCAGGAGCCGACTGCTGTTCGCTACGTCGATCAGCTTTCTGGTGTCGATGATACCGATTCCCCGGCCGGTGACGATGCCGGTGATCGCCTGCCCGTAAAGCAAGCTGGGGTTCATGCGGGTTGCCGGCGTGATAAACCAGGCCTGTAAATGGCTGATGGCGTGGTGGGCGTATTTTTCATCGCCGGTGACCAGGTAGGCTGCCGTCAGGGTGGTTACCCAGTTGGTAAGATCTCCCATGGCTTTGATATGCTTGCGGAAGTTGGCCGGGTTGCGGTTGCCGTCTTTGCGAATGTAAGGACCGGTAGGGTTTTCAGGATCGGGCCACCAATAACTGCCTTCCGAAAAATAATCGTGGATCCCCCCCGCACTTTTCTCCGCGCGGTAGGCGGTAATGGTCACGGGAGCTTCTTTAAGATAGCGATCGGCATCCTTGACGATTTGAGCGTTATCCTGGGCTATCTCACTGGTCAAGCGGGGCCCTTTAGGCGTACAGCCCGGCAGAAAAACCCACGCCAGGCACAACAAGAGGTACCATGTGTTTTTTATGAATATCAATTTCTTCATGTCGGGATTTACTGTGCTAACCGTTGGCTGGTCGTGCGGATTAAAGTCTGAAATGCTTCGGCGGATGTAACTTTGCTACGGTCTCTTTCCCAGGCGGCCAGAAAGTGGTATTGCACTTCCTTTTTCGCATGTCTGAACACATAGGTATAACTCAGGTCATTGGCCACCGCCGTGGGCTGGTACTTGGCTGCGGCCAGGATGGCCATGCCTAAATTTTCGTGGTGAAAAGATTGTGCACCCCAGGTGAAGGCATAAAATTGGCCGAAAGCCTGGCCGGTCGTCTCGGTGGGTAAAAGCTGAACGATGCCCGTGGCGAAAAACATCCCCGCGGGCAATTCGCCGTTGATCACCCGCAAATTAATGGCCGATTCGGCATGGCCTGCTGCCAGGCTCCAATCCTGGATCAGGTCAATTTTTTCTCCCGCGATATCTAAGCCTCTAAACGTGGTTCGGATGACGGAGAGGGAATCTTCGTTTTTTAGTATTTCAATGGTTTTCGTAGCGCACTCGGATAGGGTGTACAGCGAATCCTGAAACCAGATCGCCGGGCTGCCCAACCCCAGCGAATTGCCCACTTTTAAGATGTCGGATCCCCAGTTCATGATGTCGTGGTAGTTCCACCCGACGGTATCCAGCACCAGGTCGGCCACCGTTTTGCCATAAATGTCGAACCGGTGGCGGCTGTCGGCGTAGTAGCGGTAGGCGATGACGTCGTTTTCCAAAACCGGGCCCTCAAACATGATCCATTTGCTTTGCGTAGCCAGATTGCCTGGGACGGTAATTTGGGTTTGAGCCACGTAGTCACCCGTGACCTTGTCCTTGTCGGTCGGGTCGAAGTCGAAAGGTTGGGTGAGGAGCAATGCCTGGGTGTGCTTCCCGCTGGTGGGGGGCGCTGCGGCTGGCTTTTCCCTGACGGCCGGCGCACAGGTGAAGTGACCGATAACGATGAGGAAGAAGATGGGTATGAATTGAAGCTGCTTCATGGGTGCGTTTTTAATGATGCGTTGACCAGTGCTGGTGCTTCAGCTGGCCTCAATAGCCAGCAGCACAAGTTGGTTGAATGCGTGGTTGGGCCACCAAAGGGGCCTGCGTCGGGGCTTTTAGCGGGCCCCTTCCGAAAAGTCAATCACCAAATAGCTGCCTTTAAAATCCTGGTTTCTGACTTCTATAACGGCTTTGCCCTGGGCGGCGGGTACCAATTCGATGGCCGCTCGTCCGTTGGCCATCTGTACCACCTCACTCCGCGTAGGGGTACCGTAGTTTTTCAGCAGTTCGCCGGCGCCATCGCGGGCAAAGTATACCGGCTTTTCGTAGTCCAGCACCCGGCGTCCTTGCTTGTCCTGCATGGTCGCCACGATCAGGTAGTGGCCGTTGGGCATCCGCTGGCTACTCAGCGCGATGTGGTCGGCCTGGCCTGGTGCGGTAAAGCGGTAGGCCACCGTCAGGGTGTCGGTGGTGATAATTTTTCCATCTTTCAAGCCGTTGGCCAAGAGCAGGTTGTTTCCTTCCACAAATTGTACGTCCCAGTTCAGGCCGCAGGCGGGAAACTGACCCAGTACACGGTCCCTGGTGCCCAGGGTTTTGCCGTTGTGCACCAGTTCCACCTGTTCGCAATTGCTGAACACACAAATATTGCGCAGCTTGTCTGGCGGGCCGTTGCGCTCGGTCCAGGTATGCGATTCAATGTAGGTAAAGGGCGTTTTGGCCCAGTAGCTTTTGTACACGTAGTAGGCGTCCTTGGGTTGGCCCGCCCGGTCTACCAGTCCTTTTTGGTTCATGTAGGGAATGGCATTTTCGGGTCGCAGGGGGGTGCCGAAATCCTTGAACGCCCACTGGGCATTACCCCCGAAATCCGGCTGCTGCTCGGATACCCCCAGGTACCAGTCGAACAGATCGACCATGTAGTTCTCCGTCCAGTCGCCGCTCTGGGCAATATTTTTGATATTTACCTGATTGGCGACCTCCGACCAGTCGTCGTCGTTCAATGATCCTTCGCCGGTCACCGGATTTTCGGTATGCCGGCCGACGTGGCTGGAACCCCCGTATTCCATGTGGAGGAATTGGGGGTATTTTTCCTGGTTTTGGGTCAGCGTGTTTTGGTAGTTGGTGTACACGCCAGCGTACCAACCCGACCAGATGGAGGGCGAAAACACATCGACCAGGTCCGCTCCTGCGTAATATTTCCGGATGGCGGTTAGCCGCTGCGGATCCAGGCGGTGGGCCAGGTTGTTCAGGCGGGTGACGTAGGCATTCAGGCGGTCTTCGTAGTCGCCGTCTTCGAAGTCGGGCAGCCAGTAAATTTCGTTGCCTACCGACCAGAAAATAATGCTGGGGTGATTGTAATTTTGCTGAATCTGTTCGGTGAGCAAGCGCTCGGTATTGGTCTGCCACTCCGCTTCGCCCATCCCGCCGCGGCACCAGGGCAGTTCGTCCCAGACGATGAGGCCCAATTCGTTGCAGGCGCGGTAAATTTCCGGGTCTTGCGGGTAGTGGCCCAGGCGCACAAAGTTGGCCCCCATGTCCTTGATCTGTTCCATATCCTGGCGGTGCAGGGCGTTGGGCATCGCGGCGCCGTAGCCGGCGTATTCTTCGTGGCGGTGGGTACCCCGCAGGAGCAGTTGCTGGCCATTGAGGAAAAATGCGCCGTGCGGTTCAAAGTGGTACCAGCGGTAGCCAATGGTTTCGGTTTTTTCGTCGATTACTTGCTGGCCCGCCAAAAGTTGGGTCACCACGGTGTAGAGGTTGGGCTGGTCGGGCGACCAGAGTTGCGGGTCGACTACCGTCGGGAGTGACCACGCCCCCCGGCTGGCTGCCTGGGCGGAGGTGGTTTTTTCGGCGACTACCTTCCCCGATGCCGTCGCTATGATGCTGCTTTTTACCGTCAAATCAGCCGTTAGGAGAGCGGGGTCGTTGAACTGGATCTGGAGGGAGGTTTCCGCACTTGCCGCCGAAACCTGGGGCGTACTCACCGCAATGTTTTTCAAATAAAGGGCGGGCAGGATTTCCAGCCAGACATCTCTGGTCAGCCCCCCGTAGATGAAGAAGTCGGCCTTTTGGGACGGAATAATCGCCGGGTTGTAGCTGTTGTCTACCCGTACGCTGAGGGTGTTCTTTTGTCCTTTTTTTACCAGGTCCGTGAGGTCAATTTTAAAGCCGACGTACCCTCCCACGTGGGTGCCGGCTAATTGGCCATTGACGTAGATTTCGGAACTGATATTGGCGCCTTCAAAATAAAGTAGATAATGTGCCTGTTCGTAATGGGTTACAAAAATCTCTTTTTGGTACCAACTGGCATCCCGGCGGTACCCCGGCAACAGGTCCATCACATCCCACTGGTTCCAGGTATGGGGCAAATCGACGTTTTGCCAGGCATTTTGGTCTTTGAGCATTCGGACATCCACCAGGTTGTTTTCCAGGTACTGCCAATCCGCGCTGATGTTTTTAATGATTCGCCGGGGCAAAGGCTGGCTCAACGACCCTATGTTGTTACTGGACATGACACCCCATAACCCCACCAATAAGCAACCCAGGAAAATTTTATTATTCATTGTCTAATGGTTATATGGTTCAATAAGGGTGGATTACGGTGCCGGAATTAAGCTAATCTTCGAGGCTCCTCAACAACGCTTCTACGTAGTAGTAATCGGCATAAATAATGGGGGTGTCCACTTCGAATTCCCCGGGAATACTACCGACACTGTGTTGCAGAAAAAATGGGGCAGTATGGCACTGGTACCGGTCGGTGGCCAGGCTGGCCAGTATCCGCTGGGCCCATTCGGTGTACTGCGTGGCGTTTTTGGGGGTGTAGTGGCGCAGTTCCAGCAGGCCAGATGCCGCCACCGCAGCGGCAGACACATCGCGGAGTTCGTTCGGAATCCGGGGGGCGTTGAAATCCCAGTAGGGAATAAAATCTGTGGGTAAGTTTGGGTGCGTAAAGATAAACGTCGCAATTTTTTGGGCTTGCTCCAAAAATACGGCTTCGCCCGTGTAGCGGTAGGCCACGGTGTAGCCATACAGTCCCCAGGCTTGCCCCCGGCTCCAGGCCGACTCGTCGCTGTAACCCTGGTGGGTGTTTTTTTGCACGGCTGCTCCCGTGATGGTGTCGTAATCTACGACGTGGTACGAGCTGTTGTCGGCCCGAAAGTGGTTGTGCAACGTCGTCAGGGCGTGCTGCCGGGCAATGTGGTAAAAACTGGAGTCGCCCGTCACCTTGGTCGCTTCAAACAGCATTTCCAAATTCATCATGTTATCGATGATGACGGGATATTTCCAGAGGTGTTCATGGTGGTCCCACGAACGGATGGCGCCCACGGTAGGGTTGTAGCGGGTAGAAAGTGTGCGGGCTGCCCTGACAAAAACGTCGCGGGCGTGTGCGTCCTGGGTAGCCTTCCAGGCCTGCCCAAAACTGCAGTAGATTTTGAAGCCCAGGTCGTGCGTACCCTTGTCCCATTTTTCTTTTTCTACAAAAGCCGACCAGGCCTGGGCGGCTTGTTGGAGTTGTTTGTCCTGGCTGAAATGGTAGAGTTGCCAGAGGATGCCGGGAAAAAAGCCGCTGGTCCAACTTTTGGAATTGGAACCTTTCAAGGTACCGTCGGGCTCGGTGGTGCGGGGAATGGCTAACGAATCCAGTGGCATCTGGGGGAGGTAGGCCAGCATCCGCCCAGACAGTTCGGTGAGCTGGTCTTTCGGGTCCGAAGGGAGGGGCACTTCACCCACCGCCGCACCAGAAGTGGGGCTACAGGCCGCGCAAACCATCCAGAGGATAGTCAGAATGGAAGGAATAAATATTTTCATAGTGGGGAATAAGAAAGGAGCTGCCTTAAAGGGGCGGGTTACGCATGTTTTAAGACAGCTCCTCAGCTTGGTGTAATGTTATTGCTTAACGACCCGGATGAACATGCGGCCTTCCTCCGTCTGGAGATTGACGAAGTACATACCCGTAGGTACATTGCTGAAATTGTTCCAGGTCACGGTGTGTACCCCTTGTGGCAGTTGGCCATTTTGGAGGGTAGTTACCGTTCTGCCGTTCATATCAAAAACGGTGAGGTTCACGTGACTGGCCTGGTTCAGGTTGTACGTCAACTGCGTGAAATCGCTCGCCGGATTGGGGGCCGATTTTAAATTCAATGCGGGGTTGTACGCCACGTTTTGGGTACCTACCGAGTAGTCACACAAGAACCGTACGCCCAGCCCTAACCCATCACTGGCTGCCGTAGCCGAGGCAGAGGTGATGTCGTAACAAGGATCAAAGAGGTTGAAATCAAAGAGGTAGCCCTTGTCAAAAGGGGTGTTGGCCAGGCTGATGTCTTCCACCATGATGTCCGTAATACCCACCGAATCCCGGTACGTAACAGCTTCCCGGCAATACTGAATCAGTGGCGCACGATCAGGTACGTTGTTCAATTCCAGCACTTCGGAAAAATAGGCGTCGGCAGGATTCGCCAACATGGCTGCAAACTCCGGGCTCAGCACCATGGGCTGGGTAACAGAATCGAAAGTCGCGTAGTAGTTCAGGACGTCATCCGTCCAGAATACATTGTTGTTGCTCATGTCAATAGACGCACCGGCCACCATGGTGTCGATCGAGAACAGGTAGTTGGTTTCGTTGACGTGAGCAATTTGCTCGTTCGCCAAAAACGGCGAGGTGCCCATCATGGAAGGGTTCATGAAAATGTTGTCCTTGATGACCGATTCCCGCGTGTTTTTCAACTGAATCAGCCCGTGGCGACCTATGTGGTTGAACAGGGTGTTGTTCGTGTATTCAAAGTAATTCAAGCCTTGCTGGCGGAAGCCAATGAAGATGCGGTCCACGATATTGTACATGACACAGTTGCTGATCACGACGCTGTCGGTGAAATTGTCGCGCGTGTCCACAATCCGGCCGTTGCCCTGGAAGCGTTCAAAGTCGCCGAAGTTTCTGATTTCACAATTGGTGATGTACGTTTTCGTGTTGTCGCCCTCGATCCGGATGGTACCCTGGCGGCTTTTTTCGATGGTACAGTTGGTAAAGATAAACCGCTTGTCGCTGCCTTCCGGCCGGAAAGGCGCCGTTTCGTACGCGGCGGCATCTGCGCCTTCTTCACCCATGATGATGTAAATGCCATCCCAGGTAAAACTGCCGAAGCCCCGGTACATGGGCGCCAGTGCGGTACCGCCGGCCGCGTTGGCACGGGAAACCACGGGCTGACCAAGTGCCTCGTCGCCGGTAGCTACCAGGTTCACGTCGAAGGTCCAGGTTTTTTCGCCCGTGAAGAAGTAGAGTGCGCCTCTTTGCAGCAGGTAGGTGTCGTGCAGTTGCTCACCGGCAGCCGAGGTGTCGGCATCAATAAAGTCGCTCAGATAAGTGAACGGAAACCCTGCTGTCCCATTCAAATTGGGTGGTACGGCAATGGATTGGGCCGATAAACCTAAGGCCAGCAACATCAGCGAAAGGAAAGCAATGTAATGTGTTTTCATTTTAATTATTTTTAATGTGTTTGAATAATTAGTTATTAACGGAAGATGTACTCTGCACCAATCGTCGCCGTGGCGCCGTAGCGGGCAATAGAAGTCACCAGGTCTTCGGAGCGGAAGAAGTTGACATCCTCTTGTCCGGAAATGTTGTTGAGGTTGAGGAATATGTTGAAGTTGTTGTTGAACCGTTGTTTTAAGACGGCATCAAAGCGCCAGAATCCCAGGTTGTAAGTGTCTTTGTCCGACGAAGAGCTGTAGCCCGACAGCTTGGTACCCTGGTAAGAAGTGGACACCCGCATGGAGAACGATTTGAAATCATACCCCAACGAGGCATTGAGAATGTGCCTGGCCTGGCCCACCAGATTCACCTTGCGCTGAAAAGGGAACACTTCCACCACCGCAAAAATGAAGGGGAAGGTGCCGCGGAAGGTAGTCTCCTCGTAGAAGGAATTGACGGTGGTCTCGGAAAACAAACGCGTGTAATTGATGTTGAGCACCAACCCGTCAAAAGGCTTGGGCAGAAAGTTCAGGTTCGACTGCAAATCAAACTCAATACCGCGCACGTTCGACTGGGGCGAGTTGGTGTAGGTGGTCAGTTCGGCGCCACCAAAGCCCGTGGCTGCGAAGCCGTAGGCCACCGCCAGCGAGTCATTGTTCAGTCCCACAATGAAAGGGTAGAAAGCGTCCTGGATGTCTTTGTAGAAGAGACCTACGGAAAACAGCCCCAGTTTTCCGGAGTAAGCGGTGGCGTAAAAATCGTAGTTGGTCGAAATCGACGCATTAAGATCGGGATTGCCTTCCGTGATGACCAGGTCGCTGGAGCGATTGACCACCGTAAAGGGTACCACGTAGTCGTAGTCGGGGCGCGCCAGCGTCGTGGAGTACGATGCCCGGAAATCCACCCAGTCGCGGGGCTTAAACTTCAGGTGTAGGTGCGGCAGGAAAATGCCGTAGTTCCGGTCAACGGTCACGTCGTTGAGGGCGCCGCTCTCGCCAAAGTCACCACTGAGGTCCGAATAAATACCATTGTAGGTGTTGTCCGAATACTCGTAGCGGAAACCGGGAATAGCCGTCAAGGTTTGGCCCAGTTTGATTTTCAGCATGGCGTAGGTGGCGTAAACCCGTTCGGTCAGGTCGTAATTGTTGACTCTCCCGTACCGGTCGGGCCGCAGGTCATCTTCGAAGGTGGTCTTGAACTGCCGCAGGAGGTCCTGGTTGAAGGACGAAAGCAGGGTGGCCGATTCGCCGTTCTGCCGCAGAAAGTCGATCTGGTTCTGGTTTGTGAAATTGGCCATACTGTAGTAGAAGCTCCCCGTCGGATCAATGCCCAGGGCGCCCATCCCTTCGGAGTTGAAAGGCTGGAAATAGGTATTGGGGCGGAGGTAGTAGTTCTTCTCAAACGACTCATCGTAGGTTCTTTCCTTGGTACTGGAAATGGCTTTGCCGCCGAACTTGAAGGTCGCGCTGAGGTTGTCTTTTTGGAGGATTGGCATGGTGAAATTGACAAAAGCCGAAACAATATCTTCGCTGTTGCCGCTGCTGATCGAGCGTGCCTCTTGCAGGTAGTCCTTGCTGCCATCACTGGTGATGTAGTCGAAGAAGTTGGCGGGTTGGTTCCTGCGGGAATACACTTCCTGTTGGAAAGGACTGGATTGGTCCCTGAATTCGAGTTGAAAATCGTAGGGCGTCTCGCCTACTACCCGCGATAGCGCAGCTCCCCATTCCACGTTGAGCTTATTGAGGTTGTGGCGGGTGGAAATAGACCCGGAGTACAGGTCAATGGCGCTTTCGATGATGCGGGGTGTGAAGACAATGGTGTTGTTTTGCACGTCGTAGCGTTCCGACTGGTTGTACTGGTCGCGGGAAGTACGGGAATAGATGCCTAAGATGGTTACGTCTGTTTTATCGCCGAGCTCAAAATCCAGGCCGAGGCTGCCGTTGTAGCGTTTTCTGCTTTCTGCTCTTTTCTGGAATTGCAGGTAGTTGCCGTTTTGCTTGAAAATATCCAGGAGGGTGTCCAGTACGACCGACTGGTCATCGCCCCACCCTTGTCCGGTGGTTTCGCCGCCGCGGTTGAACCGCTCTACGTTGACGGTAGAGATGATGCCCAATTTGTCGTTCAAAACCCTTTGCGCCAGCGAAGCCGTAAACTTGTAATCGTTGAAGGTGCCACCGATATCGTTGTAGCCACCGAGTCCTTTGACGGATATCCTCCGCTCCTTGGGCGCCTTGAGGATATTGAGGTTGATGGAGCCGCCCAGGGCATCGCCGTCCATATCCGGGGTAGGGGACTTGAACAACTCGATGCCCGACAACAACTCCGGCGAAATCAGGGACAAGTCTACCGAGCGGTCCGTGCCGCCAGTAGAAGGCAGCCGCACCCCATTGATGGAGATGGCCGTAAACTTCGGATCCAGCCCGCGCACCACCACTTTGGACCCTTCGCCGCCGCTCCGGTTGATGGCTACTCCCGGCAAACGGGAGATCGCTTCGGCCGCATTCACATCGGGAAGTTCCTTGATTTTTTCCGAGGAGATAAAGTTGGCAATGCCGTCGGAATTGAGCTGCTGGTTGATGGCCTTGGCCTGGCCCAGGGCCTGAGCCGTCACGATAATTTCCGCACCGGCGTACGCTGCCGGCGACAGGGTCGCGTCTATCTTGGTCAGCTCTCCCTGGACGATGTCGACGGTGAGCTCGGCGGCTTCAAAACCAGTGAACGAAACCACGATGACTTGTATCCCTACCGGTACATTGCTGAGCACAAAGCTCCCGTCCATCTCGGTGACCGTTCCAAGCGAAAGGTTGCTTTTCAGGTACACATTGGCTCCCGGTAAAGTGGAACCGCCATCGTCATCATATACCGTTCCGGCCACCGTTCCGGTTTGGCCAACGGCCTGGACACAGGCGATGATGCCGAGTAGGATCATCAAAAGAATGGATTTCATGTTAGCTTGCTTCATAAAGAATACTGGTTTTTAGTCCGCTTTCCACGTCTGATGGAAGCAAATCTAGGTCGCAAAAGAGGAAGGAAAATCTAGAATGAGGGGTAAAATCGTCTAAACCGGGTGTTTCTGCGGGTTTAGCCAGGTAAATTGCAGCAAAATATTTGCTTTCCGAGGTGTTTGAGCGCCAAAGATATGCTGGTGTACGGGGTAAAATGGATAGATAGTTTCGTTTGGCCGGGAGGGTTTCCCGGTCTTTGGCAGCGGTTTCAGGTGACGGGCAACAACTTTTTCTAAGCGCGTGGTGCCAATGGGGGTTACGACTTACTAAACACCGAAGGCAAAACCTCAAACTGTTCGATAAAACACTTGCGAAAATATTTGGGATCCTTGAAGCCCACCTTGTAGGCCACTTCCGACACGTTCAGTTTTTGGGTTTTCAAGAGTTGTGCCGCACGCTTGAGCCGGATGGTTTTAATAAAGTTGTTGGGTGTCTGACCGGTCAGCGCTTTGAGCTTGGTAAACAGCAGGGGGCGGCTTACCGCCAACTCCAGGGCAAATTGTTCGATGTTGAACACGTAGTCGTCCATGTGTTTTTCCACGATGCCGAGGGCGTTTTCCAGGAAATATTCATCCGCGGAGGTGATATTGATTTCCTTGGGGTCAAAAGCGATGACCCGGGCAAATTTATTGCGGGCATCTTGCCGGGATTGGATAATATTGTGCACCCGCAGCCGCAATTCTTCGGGGTTGAACGGTTTGGTGAGGTAGTCGTCGGCGCCCGTTTTGAGCCCTTCGATCTTAAACAAGGACGCCGTCCGGGCGGTGAGCAGCATGATGGGAATGTGACTGATTTCGAAATCGGCCTTCAGTTTGCCACAAAACGTAATCCCATCCATTTCGGGCATCATGACATCGCTAATAATGAGGTCGGGCAGCTTTTTTTTGGCTTTTTGCAAGCCTTCCACCCCGTTTTGAGCCATGATTAACCGGTATTCGCCGGCAAAAATTTGTCGGATGTAGGCGGCTACTTCGGTATTGTCCTCTACGATCAGCAGCAGAGGGGCCGTAGCTGCTACGGGCTTTGGTGCGGGCGGCAAGCGTTGGTCCAGGTGGAGCGCAGGCACCAGGAGCGGTTGGTAGGCGGCAATTTTTTCCTGGTCGGGGAAGTCACACAGGACCACTTCGGCGGGAAAGTGCGTGCTCCCGCAGGGGATTTGTACCACGAAAGTCGCGCCCGGCATCACGCCCGGTTGCACCACGGTGTGTGCTACGAAAATCTTCCCCTGGTGGAGCTCTACCATTTGTTTGGAGATGGCCAGGCCAATACCGGTTCCTTTGATGGTGGAGCGGGCCGTGTCTGATTTTTCGTAGAATCGCTTGAAAATTTGTTCCTGGAGCTCGGGGTCAATGCCGGGGCCATTGTCTTCGACGCGCACTTCAATGTAGGTGTCAAGCTGGGCAATACGCAGGGCAATCTGCCCCCCGTCGGGCGTAAAATTGAAGGCGTTGGCCAACAGGTTGAAAAACACTTTTTCCAGTTTGTCCGGGTCGTACCAGGCTTTGATTTCGGCGGGGGAGACCTGAAACGAATAATCAATCTTGCGCAGCTGGGCAGTCTCCTGAAAAGACAAGAATATTTCGTGGAGGAAGAGGCCGATATCGCCGGGCACAATTTTCAGGGGCTCGTGGTCGGTCATCAGCTTGCGGAAAGTGAGTACCTGGTTGACGAGGTTCAGCAGCCGTTGGGCATTCCGTTCAATGAGTGAAAGTTGCTGGTGCACGCCCTCCGCATGGTTCTTTTTGGCGAGCAGGTCCTTGAGTGGTCCCAGAATCAGGGTCAGTGGGGTGCGGAATTCGTGGGTGATATTGGTGAAAAAACGCAGCTTTACTTCGTGCAATTCTTCCTGCTGCTGCTTGGCGATCTGCTGCAACTGTAAGCTGTGCCGTAAACGCACAAAGCGAACCAAGCTGTAAATGACCCCCGCCAGCGCAGCCAGGTAAAGCAAATACGCCCACCAGGTTCGCCACGGCGGCGGCAGCACAATGACTTCCAACTGTCGCTCCTGGGGATTCCAGACCCCATCGCTATTGGCGCCCCGGAGCCGGAACACGTAGCGCCCTTCGCGCTGGATGGTATAAGTGGCCGCAGTTTTGCCTACGTTGTATTTCCAGTCGCGGTCCAGCCCTTCCAGTTTGAAAGCGTAGTGGTTGTTTTCCGGACTGAAATAATCCAACGCGGCGAAGTTGATGGTAAAATTGGCTTCGTTGTACTTGAACGTAATGCTTTCCGTCTCATTGATGCTTTTCGTCAGACAACTGCTTTCCTCGTGGATCTCTACAATGTTGTTGTTTTTCCTGAGTTCGGTAAACACAACGGGCGGAATGAAGGTATTGGGTTGGATGGTCTGGGGGTCGAAGAGGGTAAAGCCATTGATACCGCCAAAAAGGAGTTCGCCCGCCCGCGTTTTGTAGTAGGCGTTGAAATTGTACTCCAGGTTGCCCAGGCCGTTGGCGTAGTTGTAGTTGGTGAATGTTTTTTGCGAGGGGTTGAACTTTGCCAGGCCATTATTGGTGCTCAGCCACAATTCATTCGGGGCCACTTCCAGCACCCCGAACACCGTATTCCCCGGCAAGCCATCGGCGGTCGTGTAGTGTTCGAGCTGGCCGGTAGCCGGATGCAGGCAGTACAAGCCATTGCTGATGGTGCCAATCCAGAGGTGGTGTTGGAAATCTTCCTGCAGGGTATAGATTTTTTCGTGGGGCAGGAAGACGGCAAAACCTACCGGGAACCCCGCCGCATTTTTGGTCACTTTATTCACGCCTCTTTCCGTACCGATCCACAACTGCTGGTCGGCGGTCTCCAAAAACACACGGGTCAGGTTGGAGCTCAACGACGTGCTGTCATGGGCCTGGTGCTGGTAGGTGTAAAACTGATGCGCGGTTAGATCTAAAATGGCCAATCCACCCCCATAGGTTAAGATCCAGAGCCGGTTATTTTCTTTGCGCAAGCCGTACACATTGTTGTTGGGCAGCGAATTCGGATTGTCGGGCTCACTGACAAAGTGCTGAAAGCGTTTGGTTTTGAGGTCAAACAAATTGAGCCCTGCCTGGAACGTACCGACCCACAGTTGGTCGCCATCCAGAAACACCTCCTTGACGTTGTCGCCGCTGAGGGTGCCCGCCTGGCCCACCTGTGCCTGGTAACTGCTGAAGTGTTGCCGTTGCCGGTCGTAATAATTCAGCCCGCCGCCTTCGGTTCCGATCCACAGGTTGCCGGCGTCGTCTTCGGCGAAGGAACTGACTACGTCTTCGCTCAGGGTATTGCCCAGCGGCGTATGTTTGAAATTGGTGAAGCGGTTGTAATTTTCGTCAAAGTGGTTAATGCCCCCGTAATAAGTACCCAGCCAGAGACTGCCCCGTTTGTCGATAAATACCGCCCGCACGGAGTTGTCTGACAGCCCCGCGGTTCCCAACACCGCTTTGTCGTAGCGGGTGAAAGTCTGGCGTTGCTGGTCGAAGAAATTCAACCCATCAAACGTACCGATCCATAAATTGTCCGCGCCGTCCAGGCACATCGAGCGGATATTGTTATGGCTCAGGGTATTGGCGGTATTTTTTTTGCTCTGGTAAACGGTAACGGTATCGTTTTTTTGATCCCAGTAGTGGAGGCCACCACTGAAGGTGCCTATCCAAAGGTTGCCTCGCCGATCGGCCAGTAGGCTCTTGATGCGGGCATCAGCCAACTGACACCCCCCGCGGCCATCTCTGCGCTCGAATTGGTACGTGCCAGCAGAATGTACGATTAGCTGGTACAGGCCATTGGCGGTGCCAAACCAAACCTGCCCCTGCGCATCTTCCACAATGGTTTCGATGTCCTGGTGTTCCAGCGTGCTCGCCTGGGGAGCCGCAAAAAAAAAGCGCCTAAACTTGCCGGGGTGGTGGTACAAATTCAATCCCGCCGAAGTACCCACCCACAACCGCCCCCTGGAATCCCGGTAAATTTGCCGGATGACATCCGAGGAAAGGCTGGTGGTATCCGTAGGCGAATGCCGGTAATTGGTGAAGTCGTCGGTTGTAGCTTCGTATTGGCTTAAGCCCGAGATGGTTCCAATCCACAGTTTTTGCTGCTGGGGGTCGACGTACAGCGTGCGGATATCGTTGTCTACCAGGCTGTTGGCTGTCGGTGCGTTCCGGTAGACCTTGAATTGGTAGCCGTCGTATTTGTTCAGGCCGTCGCGCGTGCCAAACCACATCAAGCCCGTGCTGTCTTGCGCAATAGCGAAGACGGAAGCCTGCGAGAGGCCATCTTTTTTGGATAAATATTGGAAAGAATTGGTCCGTTGTCCCGACGCCCACAGCGCCGTACAGCACAGTCCTGATAACAACAACCATTTTCTGAAAATCTTCACACCCTCCCGCTATTTTGTTACCCACAAGATAACCAATTCTTAGACTTATGCGGCCTCCCGGCGATGCGCTTCCACCAGCCGTAAAAAAAGCGGGACAGCTTTGTGCAAAACTGTCCCGCTCCTTTATAGCAACCCGCTGCCGGGCCGTAATTTTTTCTAATAAGCTTTCGCAAAGAGCACGCGCCGCGTCGAAGGCTGGCCGCTGTAGACACATACGCCGGCTTCCTCGGGTGCATCGTTGGGGATGCAGCGAATGGTAGCCTTGGTGAGTTCCTTGATCTTCTGCTCCGTTTCGGCGGTTCCGTCCCAGTGGGCGGAGATGAAGCCGGGGATATCCTGGTCGAGGATGGCCTGGAAAGCTTCGAAGGTGTCGACGGAAGTGGTCTTTTCTTCGCGGAACTTCAGCGCCCGGTCAAAGAGATTTTGCTGGATATCCACCAGCAGTTGGGCCACGTAGGGGACCGTGTCGGGCAGGGGATGCGTGGTCTTTTCTTTGGTGTCGCGCCGGGCAATTTCTACTACACCGTTTTCCAGGTCACGCTTGCCAATGGCAATGCGCACGGGAATACCGCGCAGCTCGTGTTCGGCAAATTTGAAGCCGGGCCGCTTCTTGTCGTCGGTATCATACTGCACGCGGATGCCCTGGGCTTCCAGGTCGCGCATCATTTGGGTGGCCACTGCGTCGATCTCCGGATCGGGCTTGGGAATGGGGATAATGACCACCTGCACCGGTGCCAGACGCGGGGGCAGCACCAGTCCCTGGTCGTCGGAGTGGGTCATGATGAGGCCACCGATGAGGCGGGTAGATACCCCCCAGGAAGTAGCCCAGACGTATTCCTGCTGGTTGTTTTCGTTGAGGAATTTTACCTCGAAGGCTTTGGCGAAATTTTGCCCCAGGAAGTGGGAAGTACCTGCTTGCAGGGCCTTGCCATCCTGCATCAACGCTTCGATGGTGTAGGTTTCGTCGGCGCCGGCAAAACGCTCGCTTTCCGACTTGGTGCCTTGCACCACGGGCATGGCCATGTATTCTTCCGCAAACTCGGCGTAGACTTTTTGCATCAGCTGGGCTTCGGTCAGGGCTTCTTCCTTGGTGGCGTGGGCGGTGTGCCCCTCTTGCCAGAGGAATTCGGCGGTGCGCAAAAACAAGCGCGTACGCATCTCCCAACGCACCACATTGGCCCACTGGTTGATCAGCAAGGGCAGGTCGCGGTACGAGTTGATCCAGTCGCGGTAGGTATTCCAGATAATGGCCTCACTGGTCGGGCGCACAATGAGCTCTTCCTCCAGTTTGGCGTCGGGGTCTACCATGAGCTTGCCCGGCCGCTCGGGGTCGTTCTTGAGGCGGTAGTGGGTCACGATCGCGCATTCCTTGGCAAAGCCTTCCGCATTTTTTTCCTCCGCTTCAAAGAGGCTCTTAGGGACGAACAACGGAAAATAAGCATTCACGTGGCCCGTTGCTTTGAACATCTTGTCGAGCTGGTCGCGCATGTTTTCCCAGAGCGCATAGCCGTAGGGCTTAATGACCATACAGCCGCGGACGGCAGAATTATCGGCCAGGTTGGCTTTCTTTACAATGTCGATGTACCACTGGGAGTAGTCGTCGCTGCGGTTGGTAATCTCTTTGGCCATGAAGGTTGTCCTTTTTATGAATCGGGTTGGTGTTTGCCAACCCAATGGTCTTTATTTTTGTTTAAATAGCAAATAGCTTTGAAAATCAAGTGCTTAACGGCAACAGGTACGGGTGACGAAATTGTTCCCCAGCGTCTTAAAAGCAGTAAAAACACGGTGTTAAGGGTATTTAACACGCTACTTACACGCTTTTAATATGCCCTTAACTAAATTTCAGCCACAAAAGTAATAATTTAGTGGTTGTTAATTAGAACCGAGTGTTGCAGTAATTACGCCAAACCAATTGAATATGAAAAATACAAACCTGACTATGTGGATTTTACTTCCAGCCCTGTTGCTGGTAGGTACCACGTTATCGGCCCAGTACGATGATATGTATTACAACCCCAACAACAACACGGGGAGTACTACCAACGAGACGTACTATCCGACGCCCGCTCCTGCTACTACCTACGATGACAGTTATTACCAGGAAGATGACTACAGCTACGATGACCAGGATTATGACTATTATGATGATGATAGTTATGATTACCAGTACGCTTCCCGTATTCGTCGTTTTCACCGCCCGTACTACGGCTTTGACTACTACGACCCCGTCTACATCGACGCTTTCTACTACGATCCGTTTGCCTTCGGTGGCACGACTACCTTAATCTACGATTCACCCTGGGGCTATAACCGGTGGAACCGTTTCAACCGGTTCAATCGCTGGAACCGTTGGAACTCCTTCAACGGCTGGAACCTGGGCTACAACCCCTACGCTTTCGGCTTCGGCCCGACTTTCGGGGTTGGCTTCGGCTATAATCCTTGGAACACCGGTTTTTACGGTGGCGGCTGGAACCGCTGGAACAACAATTTCTACGGCAACAACTTCTACGGTGGTGGTTTCTCCAACTTCTACTGCCCACCAGCCTGGGGCAACAACTACACCTATAATACGGTCAACGTATACAACGACAACAATACCCGCGGGGTGATCTACGGTCCCCGCCGCAATGGGTCTACCGTGGCTGCGCGCCAAAACAACCGTACCATACCCCTACAGCAAGGTGGTGGCGTGGGAACGCCCACCATCAACAACCGGCCTGCTGCTCAAAATATAGAAAAGCAACCGGTCCGGACGCGCGACGGTGGTGTCATCGCCAATGACAACGACGGGCGCACGCCAGCCGCTACCGCTCCCCAGGAAAATGTAGCGCGGCAACCCGCCACCCGCACAGCACCTTCGCCTGCCGGCGTGACGCGTACGGTACCGGCGGAAGCAACAACCCGGACGCCCGTACGGATTTTTGATTCAGCAGTGCCAACCCGCACCGAAAACCGCCCCATTGCACCGCCCCGCGAGGTGCGTCCTTCGCCAGCTACGGACCGCTCCGAACCGGCTACGCGTAGCCGTACGGCACCGCAGTCGACCAGAAGCAACGACAACAGGGATTATCCGTCCAGAAACTATCCTTCGGCCACCCCTTCCAACCGCAGTAACAACGGTACGGTAGCGCCGCGGTCGAATAATGCCCCCAGCCGCCAGCCAAGTACCAGCCCGAGCCGTACACCCAGCCGTAGCCCGAGTACCAGCCCTAGCCGCACGCCCAGCCGTAGCCCGCACGTAAGCCCGAGCCGCCGCAGTGGCGGAGGTGGTGATAGCAGTTCCAGTTCTACGCGCAGCAGCAGTATTCCGAGCCGTAGCCCGAGCGTAAGCCCCAGCTCCAGCCCCAGCCGCCGCAGTTCTTCATCCCGCAGTGGAGGAGGTAGCAGCAGCAGCTCCAGTTCCAGTAGTACCAGATCTACCCCTTCCCGTCGTGGCGGCGGCGGCTTGTAAAGCTTAGACCTGGTGGCCCAGGAAATTGGTATGTATAAAGATAAAATGGGTGGATATGGCAGCATTTCCACCCATTTTATTAATGCCTTTTTTTTCGGTTGGCTGGCATTTTTGGTGCCCAACCACTCTTAACAACCCCTTTAAAACCTAAAATTGTAACGACATGAAAAGATATCAACTGCTCTTGCTCGGGGTCGCGCTACTCAGTTCAGCATGGCTAAACGCTCAGAATTTTGGCGACGCGCTGCGTTATTCGTTGCTCGAACCTACCGGTACCGCCCGGTTTATGGGTGCCGGCTCGGCCCTGGGGCCCATGGGCGCCGATTTTTCGGTGATCAGCACCAACCCGGCCGGCCTGGCCTGGATGCGCAAATCCGAATTTATGATCACCCCGGGCTTGAATATCAATACCACGACTTCTACGCTCGCCAATGGTTCGGCCGACCTGGCCTACGACGATGCCGAAGTCCAGTTTACCTTGCCCAATATTGGCATTGTCACCAGCTCGCGCGGCGGCAGTGGAATGGAAACCTTCAACTTCGCTATCGGCCTCAACCGCCTGGCAGATTTCAACCAACAATTCTACTTTGAAGGCAATTCCAAAGGCAGTATTGTCCAGCGTTTTGAAGAACTGGCCAATGATGGTGGACTCGACGATTTTGAAGCCGGCGTCGCCTTCGATGCCCAAGCGTTGATTGAAGACAACGGCTTTTATTACAGTGATTTTTCGGATTTTCCCGACGCCGTCATCAACCGCAACCAGACGGTTTCCCGCACGGGCGGGCTCTCCGAAATTGCCTTCGGTTTTGCTGGCAACGTAAAGAACAAGTTGCTCTGGGGCCTGTCGCTGGGTATTCCCCTGCTGAACTACGACGAGGAGAAAACTTACCGGGAAATGGATACGGATGACACGGTGCTCTTTTTTGACGACCTGCGCTACAGTGAACAGCTAACGGCAACGGGATCGGGGATCAATTTGAAACTGGGCTTCATCTACCGGGCCGACCAGGCGCTGCGCCTGAGCCTGGCCGTACATACGCCCACCTATTACCAGATCGATGAGACCTTCAGCTCGGATATGACCTACAATTATACCTTTGAAAATGTGAAGTACACCGGTACGGCGGAGTCGCCGATTGGCAACTTCAACTACGGCCTGCGCACGCCCTGGCGCTTCCTCGGTGGAGTGGGTACGGTATTTGGCGAGCACGGTTTTCTGAGTGGAGAAGTGGAGTACGTCAACTACGCCAACAATCGTTTCCTCTTCGATGGCTTTGCTGGCGACGAAGCCGAAATAAACAAAGCTACCGCCGATAACCTGGCCAGCGCCGTCAATATTCGCACCGGCGGCGAATACGTGTTGGGTAGTTTTTTACTTCGTGGCGGTGTAGGCTTGCAGCAAGCGCCCATTGTGGGGGATGATTCGTTTTATTCCACGTTTAGCCTGGGCCTGGGCGTTCGGCAGAAGCGCTATTTCTTTGATTTTGCCTACCGTCGCTCTGGCGTCAAATCTACTTACACGCCTTATCAGGTAACCAATGGGTCTCCGCAGTTTGTCGACAATAATGTCACCAAGGAATCCTTCGTCCTGACGGCTGGTTTCCGGTGGTAGGGAGGCCGTAAACGGGTTAAATACAGCAAGTGGAGGAGGAGCGTGGCTACGAGCTGTTTGCTCCTCCTTCTTTTTTCATTTTCTATCTTCGATTTCGATCGCCTTCCCACCTCCGACTTCCCCCTCCGAGTCCTTTATACTTTCCTCAATTCCGCCAACCGTTCCTCCCAGTGGGTAAAGCCGAAACCAGCGAGTACGGTGTCGAGCTTTTCTTTGATCTTGTCGTTACTGAGGTTGCCGAGGCTTCCTTCGTGGGTATGGTTGAGCCGGGTAGGCGGATCAAAGGTGCTGGCCTCGATATCGGCGGCTATTTTGCGGTAAGCATCCCGAAACGGCAGCCCTTCCAGTACGGCAGCATTGACGGCTTCCACGCTGTAAAGCAGGCGGTATTTTTCGTCGTCGAGGAGGTTGTCTTTAACGGCCAGGTTGGCGATGGCGTAAGTAGCGATGGCCAGGACGTCTTTCATCTGCTGAATAGCTGGCAGGATAATTTCTTTGAGCAACTGAAAATCGCGGTGATAGCCCGAGGGTAAGTTGCCGACGAGCTGGCTCACCTGGGCGGGCAGACTGAGGAGTTGGTTGCTGCGTCCCCGCAGCAGCTCGAATACATCGGGGTTCTTTTTGTGGGGCATGATGCTGGAGCCGGTGGTCAGCTCGTTGGGCAGCTTCAGGAAGCCAAAATTCTGGGAATTGTACAGGCAGACGTCCATAGCCAGTTTGCCGATGGTCTGCGCCGTTCCCGCCAGGGCAAAACTCAGGTTGAGCTCAGTCTTTCCGCGCCCCATTTGGGCGTGCACCACGTTGTAGGCCAGTTCGCGGAAGCCCAACAGGTCGGTTGTACGCTGGCGGTTGAGGGGGAAAGAAGAACCGTAGCCCGCCGCCGATCCCAGCGGATTCTGGTCGATAATGCGGTGGGTAGCTTGCCAGAGATGGAGGTCGTCGACGAGGCTTTCGGCGTAAGCGCCAAACCAGAGGCCAAAACTGGAGACCATCGCCACCTGCAGGTGGGTATACCCCGGCAGGAGCACATCCTGGTACTGGTTCGATTTTTCGAGCAACAGCGCACTCAACTCACCAATGCTCCGCACCAGGGCCGCCACCTCCGTGCGAAAGTAGAGGCGTAGGTCCACCAGTACCTGGTCGTTGCGGGAACGGCCACTGTGGATTTTTTTACCGACATCGCCGAGTTGTTCCGTCAACAGCAACTCCACCTGGGAATGCACGTCTTCTACGCCGTCGGCAATGACGAAGGTACCGTCAACGGCCGTCTGGTACAATTGTTTCAACACCACGGCCAGTTGTTCGTACTCGGCAGGGTCGAGCAGACCCACTTCACTGAGCATCTTTCCGTGAGCCAGCGAACCCAGGATATCGAACGGTGCCAGGAGCAAGTCCAGTTCGCGGTCTTGGCCAACGGTGAAAGCTTCGATCTGAGCGTCGAGTTGATACGCTTTTTGCCACAGTTTGTTTTTTGGATTACTCATGTTGGTCGGTTAAGTTCAAACGAATATTGTACCCCTCGAGCAGGGCCAGTGAGGTAGGAGACAAGGGGTGGAGGGATTCCTGGATCTTGCGGTTCTGTTGTTTGGCTTCGAGCCGACGAACACTTTTCAAGAAGCGGTTGACATCACTTTCGGTTGCCAAAACCAGGCCGGGAACAAGGGCCGTATCCCCCGCTTCGTCCTTGGCGACCATGGTGAAGTAGGACGAATTGCAATGTTTCACAAAACCGCTCTGGATATTTTCGGATTCTACCCGGATACCTACGACCATGGAACTGCGCCCCACGTAGTTGATGGATGCTTTCATCGTCACGAGTTCACCGATCTCAATGGGATTGCGAAAATTGACGGTATCTACCGATGCAGTCACGCAGTAGGTACCCGAATGCTTCGATGCGCAGGCAAAAGCGATCTGGTCCATGAGCGAGAGGATGTAGCCCCCGTGAATCTTACCCCCAAAATTGGAATGGGAAGGCTGCATCAGCATAGACAGGAAAACTTCGGAATCCCGGGTGGTTTTGAAAGCAGGGGTGGTAGCCATAAAGGATTGGTTTGATGGAGGCGGAAAGTGACGGCACAAAAGTAGCTTTACCAACGCTGGCAAAGCTCAGAAAATAGTGGATCGCATTGTTTTTGCCCAACTACACCGTGGTGGTATAATGGAGCTGTACGAGTCCGCTGGCAAATGTTTTGGCACCCAGGCAGTGGAGCCGTTGTACGGGTCGGCCGTCCTGAAAGAGTTTGATGCCGTTGCCGACCAGGATCGGAACCACGGAAATGATCAATTCGTCAATCAGTTGGTGTCGGAGTAATTCGTTGACGACCTCCGCACCACCATTGCAAAAAATATGCTTGCCTGGTTTTTTTTTCAAATTGGCGATGAGTTCGGGCAAAGGACCGGCATAAAAAGAGGTGTTCGCTACGCCGGGTCGTGCCGTGCGGGTGATGATGATGTTTTGTAGGTCGGGGTGTGGCAACTCGGGAACCTGTTGCAGCACCCAGTCGTAGGTCCGGCGGCCCATAATCATCGTATCCACCGTTTCCACGAAACCAAAATAGCCATAATCTTCGCCTTCCCGGGCGACGATATCGAGAAAAGCGAGGTCGTCATTCGGTTGGGCGATGTAGCCGTCGAGGCTGGTTGCGATGTAGAGGATCACCTTGCGGGGAGTAGCCATGTTTTTGGTCAATTGAAGAGTGAAAGTAGGACGTTTAAATAAGTAGCCACCCCGGCTTCGATCTCGGTACGGCGGATGTACTCCTCGGCGGTATGCGAACGCGCGCTGTCGCCGGGCCCCAATTTGATGGTCGGGAAGGGCAGCAGTGCCTGGTCGCTCAGTGTCGGCGAGCCGTAGGGCCGCAATCCTGCCGCCAGGGCTGCTTGCGCCAGCGGATGGTCGGCGGCGATGCTCGAAGATTGCAGGCGCAAGGAACGGGCCGTCAGCTGGGATTGGCAAATGCGTTGCAACTGCCCGACCACTTCCTCGTTGGTGTACCGCTCATTGACGCGGACATCTACGACGAAGCGGCAGCGGTCGGGAACCACATTGTGTTGGGTGCCCGCCTCGATCTGGGTGACGGATACCTGCACGGGGCCCAGCAAGGGCGAATCCAGGGGGAAGCGGTAATGGCGCAGGCGGTCGATATCTTCCAACGCCAGATACAGCGCATTGACCCCTTCTGCCCGCGCGGCGTGGCCCGCCACGCCGGTTGCTTTGCCATCGATCACGACGAGGCCCCGCTCGGCGAAAGCCACGTCCAGAGAAGTCGGTTCGCCCACGATGCCGCAGGCTATGGGGCCCAGTTCTGCTAAAATGCTGGCTACTCCACCGGCACCGCTGATCTCTTCTTCGGCGGTAGCGGCCAGGAGGAGGTTGTAGGGCAGGTCCTGGCGTTGTTGAAGGGCCAAAAAGGTAGCGATCAAACTGACCAGGGGCCCGCCGGCATCGTTGCTGCCCAGACCGAACAGTTGATCGGCCTCCCAGTGCGCGCCGAAGGGGTCGCGTTGCCAGCTGGCTGCCGGGCGTACCGTGTCGTGGTGCGAGTTGAGCAGCACCACGGGCAAGCCTGCCCGCCAGTGCGGATGCCTGACCCAGACGTTGTTGCCCTGGCGCTGGGGAAGGAGTTGTTGGTTTTGCAGGAACCCGAAGATTAGGGTCGCCGTAGCATCTTCTTCCCGCGAGAAGGAGGGCGTACGAATCAATTGCTCCAGCAGGTGGATGCTGTCGTCGATCATGGATGTCACCGCAGGAGGATGGTTGGTGGTCAAATCAGGGAGGTTATGGTTAGGTACAAAAATAAGGGCCCTGGCGGCGAAAGCCTAATTAACCGACTGGATTATTGCGTTTTCTGCTTCAAACGGGAAACTGCAACCCCCGCAAATTGCGTATGTTTGTTGCTCGCAACCCACTTTATTTATGCCAAACTATGCCGTTGTTGATTGTGGTACCAATACTTTTCACCTGCTGATCGCTGCTCCGGCGGCCGACGGCAGCTTTACGGAAGTGTACCGGGAGAGCCGCTTCGTAAAGTTGGCGGAAGAAGGTATTGGAAAAATTGGGGAAGCAGCCTTCCAGCGAGCCCTCCAGACCCTGGAGGATTACAGCAAGGTCATTGCCCAACACGAGGTGGTGGCTACCCGGGTTTCTGGTACCGCCGCCCTGCGTACAGCTACCAATGGCCAGCAGTTGGTGGAAGAAGTTGCGGCCCGAACGGGCCTGGCGATCAGCATTATTCCCGGCAAGGAGGAGGCACAACTCATTTACCGGGGCGTACGGGATGCCATCGGGCCCCAGGTTGGTCGCTGGCTGGTGATGGACATCGGTGGGGGGAGCGTAGAATTTATTATCGTCGACGAAGAAGGCGTGCGTTGGTTCGAAAGCTTTCCGATCGGCGTGGCAGTCCTCTACAAACAATTCCACCACACGGAACCCATCAGTGCCGCCGAGGTGGAGCAGACGCGGTTGTTCCTCAATAGCCAGTTGGTAGATTTACAACTGGCCCTGGCCCGTTTTCCTACGCAACACCTGGTGGGTGCCGCCGGTACCTTCGACATCATCGCTAATCTGCTGGGCAAATTGCGGCCCACGCCCCACAGTGCTGCGGTTGACCTGGATGGTTTCGCCGCCCTTTACGATCGCCTACTCCGGTCTACCTACGCAGAACGACTGGTCATGCCCAATATTCCCACTGACCGGGCCGATATGATTGTGGTGGCCTTTATCCTGATTCAGCTGGTCCTGGAAAAAGCCCAAATCAACCAGTTGACGGTTTCTTCATTTTCGATGAAAGAAGGTATGCTGGCGCAAATGTTGACCCTTCGCTGACCATTTTTGTGGTCAAGCTAAAGCTAAAATAGTAAGCGACTGACAAGGAGCGTTATTTTTGTTTTTGCTTGACTTTAATCACAAAAATTGTCAGCGAACCATACTTAAAGCTGAAGTGTAAGAAAATTCGGTTAATGGCTACTAACTATCAACCAGACCCCGCTATGACACCCTTGTTCAAAAAGCTGAATTTTAAAAAGCAGAAAAACATCCTTTGCCTTCCTGCACCGACTTCATTTGATGCGGAGTTGACGGCGATAGTTGAATTGGCCTCCGTTTGAAAAACCAGTTCCAACATATCATCGACCAGCACTACGGGATCCTCTACAAGATCGGGCGGGCCTATACCCAGGATCAGGCCGATTTTGAGGACCTGTACCAGGAGATGTTGATCCAGTTGTGGCAGTCTTTTCCACGGTTTCAGGGGGCGTCCAAGCTGTCGACGTTCATCTATCGCGTGGCGCTGAACACGGCGCTTACCCACCAGCGCAAGGCCCGCCGACGGGGTGCTGCCTTGCCCCTGGAGGAGCAGTTGTACCACCTGCCCGATTCCAGCGCAGCCGAATCCGATGTGGAACGCCAGCGGGAGCAGCAGGTCAATTTGCTGTACCAGTGCATCAACAAATTGAAACAGGAAGACCGCGCAGTTATCCTGCTCCACCTGGAAGGAAATTCTTACGAGGAGATGGCCGACATCCTGGGGATGACGGTATCAAATATCGGGGTTCGCTTGCTGCGGGTCAGGCAACGATTGCAAAAACTATTAATCGCCAAAGGGTATGCAGGAGTTTGATCTAGAATCACTCTGGAACCAGACCGACAAGAGTGCGGAAGACTGGTACCAGCGTTTGCGGCCGGAGCTGGTAGCCCTGGCGCAGCGCAAAAACGACTCGGTGCTGCAACGCATCCAGCGGATGGTGGCAGCGGAAATGGTGGTCGGGGTGCTGATCCTGGTCGGCCTGCTTTATTACGTGCGCGATTTTCACCCGCTGCTGATTGCCGCGATCATTGGTTTTTTTGGGGCCATCCTCTACATCACGTACGCCTATTACCGCAATTTTCAGGAAAAAATCCTGGCGGTACCTACCCTGAATATCATTGCGGCTACCTGCGCTTATCTCCAACACGTGGGCGACTACCGGCGGCGACTGCTGCAGCTGTCGATTGTGCTGTTGCCCTTTTCGTTGCTAATCGGATTTTTTACCGGATTTGGGATCGGTGCAGACCAGGATTTCAGCAGTTTGCTGACCGTTAAGTTTTGGGCCGTCGTGCTGCCGCTGTTGGCGGTACTCGGGGTGCTGTTCTACTTTTTTGTCAAGTGGTATTACCGCCTGCTGTTGGGCAACAAGGAAAAAGAATTGCAGCTTGTCCTGAACCGGCTGCTGGAAGAAGAGGTGCCTTAGGGGCGGGTTAAGTTGTTATTCGTACCGCAACGACTCAATAGGGTCCAGCGCTGCTGCCCGCAAGGCGGGATAGAGCCCCGAGAGCAGCCCCACAAAGGTACAGGTAATGAGGGCTACCGTAATCCACAACCAGGGGAAGAGGAAGGCGCTGCCGAAAAGGACGCTCACGATATTGCCGATCAGTACGCCCAGGATAATGCCCAGGATACCCCCCATCTGACAGATAACCACCGCCTCGGTAAGAAACTGAATGAGGATGTTGCGACTGGTAGCACCCAGCGCTTTGCGAATGCCAATTTCGCGGGTGCGTTCCGTTACCGAAACCAGCATAATATTCATCAGGCCAATGGCTGCGCCCAGGAGGGTGATGAACCCAATGGCAATAGCCGCCAGCCGCAGGTAAACCGTGTTGTCTTTGATGATGCCGAGTAAGCTATCGCTCTTGGTGATCTCAAAATCATTCTCGGCGCCGGCGGCGAGTTTGCGAATGTTGCGCATGGTCACGGTGGCCTCCCCGATGGCTGCTTCGATCCGGGTGGGATCGTTTACGGAAACCATGATGCTGTAGCTGGTTTCTTCGGCGCCGTAGTAGCGCTTGGCCGTTTGTAGCGGGATGAGGATACGGCGATCTTCGCTCTGGTTCATCGAAGAGCCCTTGGATTCCAGCACCCCGATCACCCGAAATTTACCAGTGGAGGTGGTTACGTATTTACCCATGGCTCGTTCGGCGTTACCCGCGAAGAGCGTTTCCACCATATCGCCACCGAGGATGGTTACCAGGCCACCGCCGGTCGCTTCGCGTGCCGTGAAGTTGCGTCCCAATTTAATATTGTAAGCCCGGGCTTCCAGGTAATTTTCGTCGATCCCAAAAATAACGACGTTGGGATTGGATTCCTGGTTTTCGTATTTGATGGTTGCCAGGCCGGAGCAGAACAAAGAGACGGAAGTACGCCCCGGGAAGGGGTAGCGCTCTTTGAAGGTCATCGCCTGTTGGTAGCTAAAAGGCGCCCCCTCTTTATCTTGCCGGCCGCGCCGGTTGCCGCTAACCCCCTGTCCGGCCGGGTCGATATCGAAGGTGTTGGCCCCCAGGTAAGAGAGGTTGGCGTTGAGCGAGTAAATAGCCGTGTCAATAGCGGTCAGAATTCCCACCAGCGCCATGATGCCAAAGGCGATGATGACCAGGGTGAGGATGGCCCGCAGCCAGTTGTCGCGTACGGAGCCCAGTGCTATGTTGATGTTTTCCAGTGTATTCATGCCAGGTATTTTCGAAGAGTTTAAATGTAAGTAAACTCCCCCAGCTTGAAAGATTAGTTAGATGAAACCTTAAAATGACTAGATCAACCCACGTAAAATGTACCCCGGTGGCTTATGGCCGGAAATCGCGGCGCAACATCCGCAGGGTACGGAGCACCTTGCCGTTGGCATCGAGCAGGCTCACCAGGTAGACGCCCTGGGGCAGGTCGGTGGCATCGTAGCTGTCGTTTAATTCTGGTTTGTCGTAGGTTTTTACCCGCCGACCGAGGGTATTGTAAATATCGATACGGGCACAGTTGGCCGGTGCGTTGGCCAGAAAAAAGCGGTCGTATACGGGATTCGGAAATACCCGGGCGCGTTGGTTTTTGTCCTGAAAAACCGCCGCGTCTTTGGCGTCCAGGAGGTTGACCTGAAAAACGGCGGTCCCGATGATTTCATCCGGGCGGCTGATCTCACGAAAAAAGACCTCAATTTTACCCTGCCCGGGAACATTGTACATCAACAAGGTGAGATACAACTCGAAGGATTCTCCCGGTGCCAAAACAACCGGTGCCACGATACCCTGGATGGGGTTGTAGTTGCTGGTTACCTGCGGCGGATAGCTGGCCTCCTTGTCGCATAGCTGGCTTTCCCAGGCAAAAGGCTGGTACTCGACGGCTTTGTCCCAGCGCAGGCGCAGGGTGCGTTGCGTAGGGTTGGTGACGGTGACCTTGAGTACCTCTTCCTGCCCTGCCTGGGCCGGTTGTATAACCAATTGCTTTTTTATGACAGCGGGTTCCAACAAAAGAAGTTTCTGGGCCTGGCTGTTAAATGGGATAAAATACAGGAAAAACAAAAAGAGTAAGCTAATTCTCATAATGCTTGCTTGAGTCAGGGAAGATCGGGGTTAGATAACAGCCTTTGCACCAGGGGTAAAAGTAAGGAGAAAGCGGCAATAGTTAGGCAGGCTTTTGCCAAAGGGCAGGATATTTTGTGCAAAAAGTAGCGTGGTTTAAATTGATCAGGGTTGCACGACAAGGGAGAAATTTAGCCGGTGGTTATCTACCAGCAGCGTTAGCAGGTAATACCCGGCTGGTAATCCCTGGGTGGCGGGTAGCTTTTCCTGGTTACCAGTAGCTACCAGTTGACCGCTGGCAGCGTGCAGCCGCCAGGAGAATGCCGGCGGCGGAGGGGTAGGCCAGGAAAACTGCAGGGGAGCACCCGCCCGCACGGGATTGGGAAAAATCACCAGATCCTGGTAGGTATTGGGCACTACCGTGGCCGTAACGGCGCCGTCGACGGCAAAATAATGGGTAGCCAGGGCACCGAAAGATCCGCCTTCCAGGAAGGGCTGCTCGCCGGGTAAGCGGAGGCGGTAGAAGCCGTTGCCGTAGAGGCAACAAAGGCCATCGGCATAATCGTCGTAGACCCGCAACTGGTAACAGCCCGCACCGGGCAGGCTGATGGGCACCAGGATATACGACTGGCTGGGGTAGGCGCCGGGGTCGCCGGGTGCGGCCAGCTGGGCACCGCCGTTGGTTGCTGCTACCACCAGGTTGCCACCACTGGCATGAATGGTGCCCGCAGCGTCAATGATTTCCCAGTATAACTCGTAACCGTACTGGTCGGTGCGGATGGCCAGCTCCAACTCGGTGGTATTTACCTGTGGCGCGAGGGTGAAATGGTGGGTGCGGGCGTTGTTGTAATCGGTCGGATCGGTAGCCGTATTGGGGTTGGTAATTTCAATGAAGTAATCATTGCTGGCCATGCCGGGCAAGGTAGCTACCAACGGCAGGTTGAGTTGGGCTTCGGCCAGGGGGAGTAATTCGCCGGTCCAGGCCAACTCATTACTTTCGCCACCGGCGATGCCGTAGCGAATCTGGCAGGAGGTAAGGGGCTGGTTGCCATCGTTGCGAAACAGTATTTCCGCGCCAAAGACGTCGTCACAAATATCACTGTCAGCAATGATGGCCAGCAGGTTGACATCGTTGCCGACAGCTGAATTGAGGGTGGGGCACGCGCTGATGCCATTGAGGACTTCTTGTCCATTTTCCGTAATGAACACAACTAATTCTACGTTTACGGGATCTAACCAGACGCCCCGGTAGTCGTTGGGTAGGGTAACGCTGTAAGTCAGGCTGCCGTAAGCGCCCGTGCCGGTATTGCTGATGATGTGCCCTTCCGGGCCGGTGATGAACTCCCGCAACAAATGCTGGTGGAGGTAGTAGTTGCCAACATTGCCACCGTGCTGGGGGGCCAGTACGTTGTTTTGCGTAATACCCACGTGTAGGCGGTTGGCGGGGTTAGCCGCTGGTGCCGTGTAATAATATTCGAGGTAGATGTCCAGTTGGTGGGTGGTGATGTTGAGCGAAGCTTGCGCCGCAATATTGACGGGTGCCGGTTGCTGAAGGATCTCGCTCACGGCCTCGGTCCAGTCGGCACGCCCGACCGCAGTGGAACCAGGAAGGTTTTGCTCCAGGCCGGGAAAATTGTGTCGGTTGATTGTCGCTGCCGGGTAGCCCGACAGTTGAGACTGAGTCTGGAGCATTTCCCCGTAGTCGCTACCCAGATCGGGGTCATTGCCCAGCGGGTTGGCGTAGGGGCCTACCTGGTAGTTGAGCAGCACGATGCGGTCCCCGAGCGCTTCTTCCAACTCCTGAATGATCTCGTGCCCGTGGGGGCAGTACACACAGTAGATGCCACCAAATTGTTCCAGTACCGGCCGTTTATTGGTGGGCTGGGTTCCCACAATAGTCTGGCCCATGGTGGCCAGTGGGGCTCCCAAAACGAATATGCTGACTAAGGTTTGCAGGCGTAGAAATTGAAACATGCACCAAATTTAAACCTTTCAACGACAAGGACATGACACCTTTCCGACAAAATTAACCAAACCTTCTACTTGTGTCACTATTTGTCGGTTTTGTCCACCGGCGGACGCTAAATTGCTATTCCTTTAACCCAGGTGTTGGGGCTGTGCGCGGTTTGTCTTACCTTGGGTAAACTTACCAACCACCTGGCCCATGCATATAGCTATTATTGGAAATGGCGTTAGCGGAGTCACCGCCGCGCGCTTCCTGCGCAAGTTGAGTGACCACGAAATCACGATCATCTCCAGCGAGACCGACTACTTTTTTTCGCGCACCGCACTGATGTACGTCTACATGGGACACATGCGCCCGGTAGACATCCAGCCTTACCAGCCCTGGTTCTGGAAGAAAAACCGGCTACAGCTCAAGCGCGGCCACGTGGAGCGCATCGATTTCACCGCCAAACAACTCCACTTTCAGGATGGCGACGAACTGGCCTACGACCGCCTCGTGCTGGCCACCGGCAGTGTGTCCAATAGGTTCGGCTGGCCCGGCCAGGACCTGGAAGGGGTCCGCGGCCTCTACAGCTATCCCGATCTGGAATACATGGAAGCCCACAGCGAAGGCCTCGAACACGCCGTCATTGTAGGCGGTGGGCTCATTGGTATCGAGATGGCCGAGATGTTCCATTCGCGCCATATTCCGGTCACCCTCCTGGTACGGGAAAAAAGCTACTGGAATAACGTGCTGCCCGACGAAGAATCGGAGATGATCAACCGGCACATCCGCAAAAGCGGCATCGACCTGCGGCTGGAGACCGAACTCAAAGAAATTGTCGACGATGGCCACGGCCGCGCCTGCGCCGTCATCACCCCTACCGGCGAACGCATTGCCTGCGGTTACGTAGGGCTCACGGCGGGCGTTAGCCCCAACGTCGGCTTCCTAAAAGGTACCGACCTGGAACTGGGCCGCGGCATCCTGGTCGATGAACACCTTCGTACCAACCTGCCCGACGTGTACGCCATCGGCGACTGCGCCCAACTGCGCAACCCCCGTCCCGGCCGGCGCAACATCGAAGCCATCTGGTATACCGGCCGCATGATGGGCGAAGTGGTGGCCTACAACATCTGTGGCAAGGCTGTGCCCTACGACCCAGGCACCTGGTTCAACTCCGCGAAGTTCGTCGATATCGAATACCAGGTCTACGGCGAAGTGCCCGGCACCCTGCCCGACGACCTGGCCACCCTCTACTGGGAACACGCCGACGGTGAAAAGGCCGTTCGCATCAACTACGACAAAGCCCTCGGGCACGTGCGCGGCTTCAACCTCATGGGCATCCGCTACCGGCACGAGGTCTGCGAAAAGTGGATCGAGCAGAAAACGCCGCTCACCGAAGTGCTCCAAAACCTGGGCCTCGCCAACTTCGACCCCGAATTTTACGACGAATACGAAGCCGACCTGGTTCGCATCTACAACCAGCAAACGGGCAGCAACCTCGTGCTGAAAAGCCGCCGGGGGGTGGGCCGGGTGCTGGCGTTTTTGCGGGGGTAGGGGGATGCTGGCGCTTCCCCCACAACAAAGGGACAGCCTCCCGCAAGAAACTGTCCCTTCATTAACCTAATTAATCTTATCGCCTATTCCGTACCCGGTTCACCCAGGGGCGGCGTGGTGGGGCGATCACCCGGCAGCTCCGGCGTGGGTTGGGGCTGGCGCACGTACTCGCCGAAGAGGGCTTGCAGTTCGGCCAGGTATTCGGTGTCGCCGGCGCGTTGGGCGTAGGCCACCAGGCGGTCAGCAACGGCCAGGGCAGCCTGGAATTCGTTGCCGAAGCTCAGCTGCAATACATCGTCGGGCAGCGACACGAAGTAGTTGAGGCGGGCAATGGTGTTGCGCGCCAGCACTTGCATCTTGGGCTTGGCCTTGTCGTAGGCGCCTGCCTGGGTGTAGAGGCCCACCATGTAGGCGGCGTGGATACCGAACTCAAAGTTCATGTCCGGGAAAGCATCGAAGTAGGTGTCGACCATTTGGATGGCCCGTTCCTTGTCCCCTTTCTCCAACAGCGCCGAAGCGCCGCGCTGAATAGCAAATTGCATACTCTGCACGCTGGGTCCGTAGCTGCTGTTGACGTAGGTGTCTTCCTTGTCGAAGTTGCCCCAGCGCCACTTGGTGGTGACGTTTTCGAAAATGGCCTCGGTATTGACGCGGCCGCTGCCGAGCATGCCGTAGAGCTGGTTTTCGCTGGTTGATTTGATGGGAACAATGCGCAGGGCCAGGCCTTCGAGCTGGGTATAATCCTGCATACCGAACAGCTTCTCAATGCGGGCCGTCACGGCAAAGTAGATGGGCCGCTCCCAGAGGTTCGAGGCCAGGATGTCGAGGATAGCTACATCGTCTTTCAGCAATTGCGTATCATCCACCCGCACGGGGATGGCGGCCACGATATTGGCCGTATCAGCGATGGAGACCACCTTGTTGCGCAGGATTTCGGCTTTGTCAACCGGAATCAGGACGTTGCGCGTTGGGTAGTGGGCTTCGATGATGCGCCCGCCCTGGCTTTGCAGGGGGTGATCTTCGCCCATGAATTTCACAAAATTCTGAAGACTGATGGGCCGGTCTTCGCCCGCTTGGTTGTAGTAGAAGACCTGGTTGCGGAGCTTGCCGCGCAGTTGCTCGCGGGGAATGCTCATCTTGATGGGCGCGGAGTCGTTGACTTTGCGCCGCAGCAGGTCGATGTACCAATCTACGGCAATGAGGCTGAGGTTGACTACCCGCACGTCGGTGCGGATGCCTTCCACTTCCTGGGCGTACCAGAGGGGGTAGGTGTCGTTGTCACCGTAGGTAAAGATGATGGCATCTTTGTCTACCGAGTTGAGGAAGTTGGTGGCGTAGTCGCGTGCTGCGGTATGGTCGGCGCGGGAGTGGTCGTCGAAGTTTTGGAAGCCCATCAGTGCAGGCGCGATCAGCACCAGTGCGCTGGCACCTACCGCACTAACCACCTTGCTGCTACCCAGGCGGTTGGTCAGCATCTGGTAGAGCGCCGGCACGGCCATTCCGATCCAGATACAGAAAGTGAAGACCGACCCCGCCAGCACGTAGTCGCGTTCGCGCGGTTCGTTGGGCGGTTGGTTGGAGTAGACGACGATGCCGATACCCGTGATGATGAACAGGGCCAGGAGGGCGACGAAATCGTTGCCTCGTTTCTGGCCGTGCCAGAACATCCCCAGTAGTCCGAAGAGGAAAGGCAGCATAAAATAGACGTTGTGGGCCGGGTCATGGGCCATCTTTTCGGGCAGTTGGGACTGGTCGCTGAGGCGCATTTCATCGATGAAGTCAATGCCGGTGATCCAGTTGCCGGAGCTGACGTCCCAGTCGTAGAACCCTTGTTCGCCATTTTGGCGACCCGAGAAATTCCACATGAAGTAGCGCCAGTACATCCAGCCGATCTGGTAGCGCAGGAAGAAGTTGACGTTGTCAACAAAGTTGGGCCGACCAGGGGGCAGCGGTTTATTGGGGTCCAGGCCCATCCACTGTTGGTAGAGCCGGGGACGCCCCATGGTGCCGTCGACCATACGGGGGAAGAGGCGCTTGTCGCTGTCGTTGTAGTTTACCGAAATTTTGTAGTCGGTCACTTCGTAGCGGTCGCCGACCAGTCCGTAGCGATCATCCACGTCGGTGCTTTGCACCTGAGCGTCAAAGTCGGGGCCGCGCAGCAGCGGGCGTTCGCCGTACTGTTCGCGGTTGAGGTAGGGGAGCAGGCGCATGGCGTCGGTGGGGGCGTTCATGTTGACTGGCGGACCGGCATTGGCACGGATCACGACGATGCCGACGGTGCTAAACGCCACGACGACCAGGGCCAGGGCCACGAAAATCTGTTGCAGAACTGCGCTCTGGCGGCGGTGCGCCAGGTAGAGCCCACCGAAAAGTACGCCACCAACGATCAGCATGGTGGGTACAATGCCACTCTGGGGCGGCAAACCGAAGCCGTTCACAAAGAGCAACTCCATATTCGTCCACAAGGCAGGAATACCGACGACAACCAACTTCTGGATCAGCACAATAGCCACAACACCGCTACCGGCGGCCAGGGCCATCCCGAGTAGGTTGTGCTGCTCGTATTTCTTGAAGTAGTAGAATAGCGCCAGCGCCGGAAAAGTAAGAATGCTCAATAGGTGAACGCCGGTAGATAAACCTGCCGCGTACACGGCAAAGATGAGCCAGCGATCGCTTTGGGTGTTGTCGGGCAGGCTGTACCACTTCACCATGGCCCACAGGGTGAGCGCCGTGAACATGGTCGACATGGCGTATACTTCGCCTTCTACGGCCGAAAACCAGATGGAAGTAGCAAAGGCGGTGGCCAAACCAGCTACCAGCCCGCCGCCGGCCAACGCCAGGTCCTGACCGGCGTCGGTTTCCCCTTCACGGCCTACCAGCGCGAGGCGGGCAAGAATGATGGTAATCCAGGCAATGAACGCTGCGGCGAAAGCCGTACACAAACCCGACATCATGTTGACCGCAAAGGCAATGTCTGCTTTGTCGTCGCTGAACAACTCGGCGAACCAGGTGAAAACGCGGCCCACCAACAAAAACAAGGGCGCTCCCGGTGGGTGAACTACCTGCAGCTTGTAAGCGCCGAGGATAAACTCACCACAATCCCAGAGACTTCCCGTGCGTTCTACTGAAAAGAAATAGACAACGGTGGCAATGGCAAAAACCAACCAACCCGTTAAGCGATGAAGACCTTTCATTAGGTATATTTAAATAACTTTAAAGACTAAATGATTGCCATAGGGCAGTTCAGCCTGAAATTTTTTCTTTAGAACTGCAAAGCTAATAAATTATTATCAGGGGAAAGGCCTTTAAAACGGGGTTCAAAAGAACATCTTTACTAACTTTGTACAAAGCTTTTACCTAACCATGCTGAAATTACTCATTACCGGATTCCTGGTCTATTTCGTCTACCGCTACTTCATTGCGCCGCCCGCAATCGATAACAACCCGACGTCCCGTAAGGACAAACGGGATGATAACGACGACGATTATATCGATTACGAAGAGGTAGATTGAAGGGAGCCAGAGCGCTCTGCCAGGAGATAAGCTGCCACAGCACAATGTGCGTGTTGTTGGGAGTAGAAGAGGTGTGGCCGGGTAAAATAAAGCTTTTGCTCTTTATATGGCCAGCATATTTGTTAGCATATCAATGCTGTAGGGCGGAAAATCTATAGGCAATCCCCCATCCCCAAAATATCAGCCAAAAACCCTAAATTGCAACGCCAAGACAAGCCAGCCCATTTTGAAAAACATCGCCATTTTCGCCTCCGGTACGGGCAGCAACGCCCGCAAGATGATCGAATACTTTGCGAATCACCCGCAGATTCGGGTGTCGCTGGTGGTGTCCAACAAGGCGACGGCGCCCGTGTTGGCCATGGCCGCTGACCACGGCATTCCCACCCTCGTTCTTTCCCGCACGAGGTTCTACGAAACCGAAGAACTGCTGACCGATCTGGCGGGCATTGACCTGATAGTCCTGGCGGGCTTCCTCTGGCTGGTTCCGCCTTATTTGGTGGCCGCCTTCCCGCAGCGGATCGTCAACATCCATCCGGCGCTGTTGCCCAAATACGGCGGCAAGGGTATGTATGGTGCCCACGTACACACCGCCGTACACGCCGCCGGAGAAAAAGAGAGTGGCATAACCATCCATTTTGTGGATACGGCCTACGACGAAGGGCAGATCATCTTCCAGGCCCGTTGTGTGCTGACGCCAGAAGATGATCCCGCAGCGATCGCCCGCAAAGTGTTGGCGCTGGAGCACGCACATTTTGCGCCGGTCATAGCACAACTTTTAACAAATAATTAGCGTTCTTTACACATTAATTAGCAGCAGAGCTTGCTTTGCTCGCACATTAGCCCTATATCAATCCAGAACCTTATTACCATCCGAAAACCGACAACTCACCAACGTATGAACATTCGTAATTTTTTTCTGCTACTCCTCCTTACTACCATCAGTTTTTCAGCGGCGCAAGCCCAGGAATTGTCCTGGCGGAAATACCGTAAACTTGCGGAATCGCTGGAAAAAGAAGGGGACTACTACGGCGCTGCCGAAAACTACCGCCTGGCCTGGGAGCAAAAACAGAGCAAGGAGGAGTTTATCTACAAGGCCGCGGAAAACTACTACCGACTCCGCGATTACCGCGCGGCAGCCAATGCCTACCAACACGTATCGCCCAATATGGACGACGACAAGCTCGTTTTGCTGAAGTACGCCCGTTCCCTGAAACAAGACGGACAGTATGACAAGGCGCGCACGGTCTTCCAGCAGCTGGCCGACACCTACACCGGCCCCGACAAAGCGATCCTGCAAGACATCATCCGGGCTGAAAACCGGGGTATCGACCTGACGCGCGACATGAGCGCCAATATGGATCGCCGCCTGGAGATTCTCCATCCCGGCGTGATGGTGAATTCCGATAGCGACGAATTTGCCCCCGTGGCCGTGAGCGGAGATGGCCTCTACTTTACTTCTACCATCGGCGGCCAGGCACGGATTTACGAAAGCCAACGCCAGGGCCGCACCTGGACCAAAGCCGCCAACCCCACTGGTTTTCCGGTGGTAAAAGGCGGGCAGTACGCCAACGGTAGCATGAGCGCTGATAACCAACGTTTCTATTTCACCATCTGCAACAACGATGGCGGTTGGCAGGGTTTCAATACCCGTTGCGAGATCTACGTGACCAAGCGTTCGGCCAATGGCTGGACGGCACCAGAGCGCCTGCCCGATTTCATTAACGTGAAAGGCGTGAATACGACCCAACCCCACGTGACTAAGCGCAACGGCCAGGAAATCCTCTACTTCGCTTCCAACCGGGAGGGTGGTCGCGGCGGGCTTGATCTTTGGTACGTCACCCGCGACCTGGGCCTCGACAACCTGGATTTTACCTTTCCCGTCAACCTCGGCCCCGTCGTCAATACCCTGGGCGATGAAATTTCGCCATTCTACAACATCGAAGAAGAGACGCTCTACTTCGCTTCCAACGGGCATCCGTCTATCGGTGGATTGGATATTTTTAAGGCCACTGGTAGCGAAGCTACCTGGACAACGCCAGCCAACATCGGCCTGCCCATCAACTCGGGTGCCGATGATTACGGCTACGTGCGCAATCCTTCGGGCTTTGGTGGCTTTTTCGCGTCCAACCGGGTTTTCGGTGGCGAGAAGACCAATACCCGCAACGAAGATATTTTTGAGTACTCCATCGGTGGCCGCCAGATCACCCTCAAAGCCAATGCCTACGATCAGGCTTCGGGTGCCCTGCTGGAAAAAATAACGGTTTCCCTCTACCAGATTTTTGATGATGGCACCGAAAATCTCCTCATCACTAAAGATTTCACGGGGGGCAGCTACCTCTTCGAACTGTTGCCCAACCGCCGCTTCCGCGTGGAAGTGAAGCAGCCGGGCTACGAGGAAGGCGGTTACGTTTTCGCTACCGACGATCCTTCTACGTACGCCTACGGACAGCCCTTGTTTTTACAGGCGACCACCGCTCCTGGCCAACCAGCCGACGGTGGTTTTATGGCTGAAACACCTGGTGGCGCACCCACCACCACGAAACCCACGCCGCCAACGGTTAGTCCGTCAGCAGGTACGCCGCTCGGCCCCCAGGATGTAGAGTACACCAGCCGGGGTACTTCGGACAAAGACAACCTCCGCTACTCTTCCACGGCACCCCGCTACAGCGGCACCTACTTCCGGATTCAGGTTGCGGCCCTGCGCAAGTACGATGCGGGCAACGCCAAATTTATGACTCTCCCCAACTACGGGCAGGTAGCGACGGAGAATGTCCTCGAGCGCAACCTGACCCGCGTACTGGTGGGCGATTACTTCACGCAAGCCGAAGCAACTTTCGCCCTGGCTGAAATTCGCAAAGCTTACCCCGATGCCTACATCGTTCAGTATACGGATGGCGTGCGCTACGGGCGGATGAATTTCTAAAAAACCGCTTGAGAACGGATCGATTAGTCGATACAAGGAACTAAAAAAGCCTGCTGTACATCATCTGTGCAGCAGGCTTTTTTTATGAATTTAAAGGCAGCTTACTTTTCCTTTTTTCCCGTAAGGGCCAGGTGAAGTTCTACCAGTTGCTCGGGCGCGACGGGCGAAGGCGCATCGATCATCATATCGCGGCCCTGGTTGTTCTTAGGGAATGCAATGAAGTCGCGGATGGAATTCTGGCCATTGATAACGGCACAGAGGCGGTCGAAGCCAAAGGCGATACCACCGTGTGGCGGTGCACCGTATTCGAAAGCGCCCATGAGGAAGCCAAATTGGTCTTCGGCGTCTTCAGGGGTGAAGCCCAATAATTTGAAGTTGCGCTCCTGCAATTCGCGATCGTGGATACGGATGGACCCGCCGCCGATCTCTACCCCGTTGATGACCAGGTCGTAGGCATCGGCACGCAGGGCCTTCATGGTTTCGTGGTCACCGGTGAGCATGCGCTGCACATCTTCGCGCTTGGGGCTGGTGAAGGGGTGGTGCATGGCGTGGAAACGCCCCGCGTCCTCGTCCCATTCCAGCAGGGGAAAGTCGACTACCCAGAGGGGTTTGAAAACGCCGGGCGTCATCAGGCCCAGGTTGCGGGCTACTTCCAGGCGCAGATCGCCCATTTGTTTGCGGGTCTTCTCCTCTTCACCGCTGAGTACCAGAATGAGGTCACCCGCTTCGGCGCCGGTGAGTTGGGCCCAGGCGGCGAGGTCGTCCTGGTGGTAGAATTTGTCGACGGAAGACTTGTAGCTGCCGTCGGCGTTGCATTTTACGTAAACCAGCCCTTTGGCGCCAATCTGCGGCCGCTTCACCCATTCGGTGAGGGCATCCAGTTGCTTGCGCGTGTATTCGGCCTGTCCCTTTACACAGATGCCCACCACGAGTTCGGCCTGGTCGAAGATAGCGAAGCCCTTGTTTTGGGCCACGGCATTCAGGTCGATCAACTCCATGTCGAAGCGCACATCGGGTTTGTCGGAGCCGTAGCGGCGCAGGGCCTCGTCGTAGGTCATGTGGGGGAAATCCGGCAAGGTGACCCCAATGGTATGTTGGAACAAATGCCTGGCGAGCCCTTCGAAAGTGGCCAGCACTTCGGCTTGGGTCACGAAGGCCATCTCGCAGTCGATCTGGGTAAATTCCGGTTGGCGGTCGGCGCGCAGGTCTTCATCGCGGAAACACTTCACGATCTGGAAGTAGCGGTCGAAGCCACCTACCATCAGGATCTGCTTGAAGGTTTGGGGGCTCTGGGGCAGGGCGTAGAATTCACCGGGGTTCATGCGGCTGGGCACCACAAAGTCGCGGGCACCCTCGGGGGTACTCTTGATGAGGAACGGCGTTTCTACTTCCACGAAGTTCTGGGCGTCGAGGAATTTGCGGGTTTCCAGCGCCAATTTGCTGCGGAAGATGATGTTGCGCTGCAGCGGCCCGCGGCGCAGGTCGAGGTAGCGGTACTTCATGCGCAGGTCGTCACCACCGTCGGTTTCTTCTTCAATGGTGAAGGGTGGTACCTTCGAACTGTTCAGGATGCTCATGTCCCGCACCATAATCTCGATGTCTCCGGTGGAGCGGTTGGGATTTTTGTTGGTTCGCTCGCGTACCAGGCCCTTGGCCGTGATCACGAACTCGCGACCCAGCTTGCGGGCCTGGGTGCAAAGGCTGGCATTGTCTTCGCTGTCGAAAACCAACTGGGTGATGCCATAGCGGTCGCGCAAGTCCACAAAAGTGAGGGCGCCGAAGTCGCGACCGACTTGTACCCATCCGCTAAGTGTAACTTCTTTTCCTTCGTCGGCGAGGCGGAGTTCCCCGCAATTGTGTGTCCGGTACATGAGCTTATTGAATTTGAAGCTGCAAAAGTAACAATACTCTGTGGTGTTTGGATAATTTTATTGGGGTTTAAGCAAACAGGGTTCAGGGCTAATCATGAAATGGTGCAATGCCCCCCGGTGGAACCATTCAGCTGCTGGCGTATTTGCCTGGCGGTGGTGCGGCCATAAAAACAGCGATCAACAAACCCCCCAATCCTGCCGGGTAAGCACTAATGAACAAAACAGTAATTTTTTCCTTTTATACCTATTCTTTGCGTAGCCAGCCAGCTTAAGCAACTGCGCCTGGTTACCGGTTCGCTTGCCCGGCCCCACTCCGGCGTAAGTAATTAATCGCAGTTTTGTCAGAGGATCAAAAGAACGCGTTATGGCAAATAGTAGCAAAATCGATTGGCTCTACCACCGGCTCTTGTCGGAAGAAACCAAGGAAGCGGCCGAGAAAGCCATTTTAAACATCGCTATTTTTAGTTTCCTGATCCACCTGGCCTTTATTTACGTGGTCGATTTTGAGTTGGTCTTTTTTGATTCCAAAACGGAATTGCTGAAGAACCCGATCGCTGCCATCTACACGCCCTTTTCCTTTATCCTCATCTACGAGGTTTACCTGCTGATCTATTATTTACCGAAATCGTTTACGACCTACATCAGCAAGCAATACGAGATCATCACCCTGATCATCATTCGCCGTTTGTTCAAAGACCTGGCCAGCCTGGAGATTTCCTCTAATTGGTTCCAGATCAAGAACGACCTGCAGTTTACCTACGACATTGTCGCTTCGCTGCTGCTTTTCTACCTGATCTTCCTGTTTTATATGCAAAGCCGGAAGACCTTCAAGTCCACCGCTCCCGGAGAAATTTTACCCACCGATATTACAAAATTCATCAACTTCAAAAAGATGATTGCCGTAGGTCTGGTGCCGGTTTTGCTCGTCCTGGCGACCTACACTTTTGTCAGCTGGACGATCGGAACCTTCTACCCATCGGCTGAACTGAATATGCCTTTCAAGAATATCAACAACATCTTTTTCGACGAGTTCTTTACCATTCTCATTATCGTGGATGTGATCCTGCTCTTGTTGTCGTTTTTCCATACCGACCAATTTTACAAGGTCATCCGCAATTCGGGGTTCATTATTTCCACCATCCTGATTCGCCTGTCCTTTTCCGTCGACGGCCTCATCAACACCATCCTGATCATCACGGCGGTGGTTTTCGGCCTGCTCATTCTGGCCATCCACAACAAGTACCACGAGAACAGTTTACCCGAGGCGGTTCAGGAAGAGCCGGGGTAGTGGACACGCCCAGCCGCTGCCACCAATAAAAACAGCCTCCACCGGATACCGGTAGGGGCTGTTGTATTAGAGCGAGTTGCGGCTAGGCAACGCAGTCCTTACTAGTACTTGATCGACAACTTGTAGTTGTCATCGTTGTTGTTGGTCGTCGTATTTACCTCGTCTACCCGGATGAGGTAGTACTTGGCATTGGCAAAAACCACGAACAGGTCACCCACGGTTACGGGGGCAGTCACGTCCGTAACAGCTACCGTAGCGCCGCCACAAGTCGTGCTGCTGCCGTCGGCCAACGCCGTACCTGAAGTATAAGCTTCCAGGATTACTTCGGTTTTGTCGACGGTAGCAAAGGAGAAGTTCTCCAGTTGGCTAACGTCCACTTTCCGCATATCGGCGCCGTTAACGGTACCGATCTGCTTGCGCCAGTTGCTGGTGTTGGGTAAGGCACAATCGATGCCCAGGTCGCGGATATCGGCGGTCGCATTAGCGGAACCTACTCCGGTACCCGTGTCGAGGTCCAAACCACCCGTACCCGCAGGGCCAGCCTGGTTGAAGAGCACACCCGACATGTCGAAGGTGATGGGCGTACCGGGCTCGGCAGCCGTCGTGATGGCAATATCCACCAGATCCGTAGCGCCATTGCTATCGCTTACGCTGAAGGAGTAAATAGTGATATCACCTACCGTTTGTGTGGCGGCGGGCAGGATGTTGATGTCATAGGTAACGCCGTCTTTGTCAACACCGGTAATCAACAAGGGGTTGTTGGTTACGATGGCACCACCGTTGATGGTGTAGCGGCTGGTAGCCAATTTGGTCGTACCTTCTTTTACTTCAAGGGAGGTCAATTGGGCATCACCTTTGCTCAGGCGGATCTTTACGGAAAAAGGTGTACCGATAATCACGTCAGCATCGCTGCTAAGAAAAGCAGGATCGGATACGAATTGAATATCTGGACCAAGGGGGTTGGTAACCACAGGATCATCTCCACAAGAGGTGAAGAACAAGACGGTCATAATCAGACCCAAGCCAGCTAGTTTAAGCACAAAATTTTGCATTGTGTGAATTGGTTTAATGAGAAATAGTAGGTTAAAAACAATTTGATCAGGTGATTCAGATGAAAAAGTCGCTTCCAAGACGCTTTCAAGGGGGAGGTTGTTGTGTCTGTAGGCGTAAATATCTTTTCTTTTTTTTAAACCTTCCCATTGCTTAGCCCCTAAAGTAGTTCTTACAACGTTTGGGGTATTTCTATTAAGACGGCACTTTTTTCTTTGGTCACAAAAATTATTTTCCTTTCCCGCCTATTGATCACGCTTGACAATCGCATGACCAACCTGCGGCGCAAATTGCTGTTAGAAGAAAGATTCTTCTTAAATTTGCTCCCGGGGAAGGGTGAACCGGCAAATAGCGCTTTTTCTCACCTTTCCTTTCCACAAAGTACGTTATGAAAGTTACTGAATACTTCAAGCAAGCCAATCAACAAACGCTGATCTCTTTCGAAGTGCTGCCCCCACTTAAAGGTGGGCAAATGCAGGACATCTTCGATGCCCTGGATCCGCTCATGGAGTTCAAGCCGCCCTTTATTGACGTGACTTACCACCGGGAAGAATTTATCTACAAGAAACGGGCCAGTGGCTACTACGAAAAAACGGCCATTCGTAAACGCCCGGGAACGGTAGGCATCTGTGCTTCCATCATGCATCGCTACGGGGTCGATGCCGTACCCCACCTCATCTGCGGCGGATTTACCGAAGAAGATACCGAAAATGCCCTCATTGACCTGCATTTTCTCAACATCAACAACGTCCTGGCGCTGCGCGGCGATGCCCGCCAGTTTGAAGGTAAATTTGTGCCGGAAGCAGGCGGACACGAATATGCCTTGGATATGGTCAAGCAGGTGGTGGATATGAACAATGGCAAATACCTGGATACCAATATCGAGAATGGCGCCCACACCGATTTTTGTATCGGCATTGCGGGCTACCCCGAGAAGCACTTCGAATCGCCCAACCTCGAACTCGACCTCCAATATACCAAAGCCAAAATTGATGCGGGAGCCAACTACATTGTCACCCAGATGTTTTTTGACAACCAGAAGTATTTCGCTTACGTCGATGCTTGCCGTGCTGCTGGCATCAACGTGCCCATCGTTCCTGGCCTGAAGCCTCTCACCAAGCTGTACCAACTCAACAGCATCCCCCGCCTTTTTCACCTGGATATGCCCGCTGACCTGGTAAAAGCCTTTTCCGAGGCCAAAACCCCGGAAGCGCGGTTGACCGTCGGGATCGAGTGGTGTGTGGCCCAAAGCAAGGAGCTCAAGGCCGCCGGGGCGCCTTGTCTGCACTACTACACGATGGGGGACTCCTCTACCATTCGGAGGATTGCGGAGAATGTTTATTAAGAGGTTGGAAGGGTGTAAAGGGGGAAAGGTGTAAAGGGGCGGTTGGAAGGGGGTAAAAGTGTAAAGGTTGGGCAAGTGTAAAAGTGGAAAAGTGTAAACGGGGAACCGAACAATCAGGGGCCAGCCCAAAATCTTAAATTTTAAATCGTAAACCTTACATCTTAAATAATTTAAGATGTAAGATTTACGATGTTTGATTTTTTTGACTGAGTAAGGCGCGTACCCAGGGGCGTGAGCGGAGGAGGAAAGTGGCTTGAAGTGACGCCGACTAAAAAAAACTCAGCCCCATTTTTATTAAAAAAACAAAAAATAAACTATTTTTACAAAAGCCAACAAAAAAAGACCAACGTCCGCGGCTTTTTCCACTTCCGCTGTGATCATACACCTCTCCAAACCAGCCGGCATCTTTCCTGAACGCGGCTGTTTCCGCTGGCTTATTCTAAGCATTGAAAAATTTGTCCGATGAAAAAAGCGCCCTACCTGCAGTTTGCCCGGCAGGCAGACCGTTGGGTCAGCATCCGCGACGTATCCAGCGGGCTGGCATGCGATTGCCGTTGCCCGGCTTGTGGAGGTCGGTTGTTGGCCAAAAAAGGCCGCCGCCAACAACACCATTTTGCGCATTACCGGGGTATCGATTGCGCGGGCGCCCTGGAAACAGCGCTGCACCAGTTGGCTAAAGACGCAATCGTGGAAAAAAAAGGGTTGCTGGTGCCACCCACGGTCGTCTACCGGAGCAGCGTTTGGCGGGCGGCACACTGGCAAGTTTTCCGGGAAGCCCAGGCGGAAGCGCCGTACGGCGGGCTCCTGCTCGATGTGTTGTTGCAAACGGGCGCCACGCTGCTGGCCGTGGAGATAAAGGTTAGCCATGCTACCGACCTCCAAAAACAGTACCGGCTCGTCCGGCAGGGTATGCCGGCAGTAGAAATAGATGTGCGCCGGATTTACCAGGAATTGCTCGCCAATGACCAGGCCGCAGATCTGGAAGCGCTCCGCAACGCGATCTTACAGCATGCTGCTTGCCGGACCTGGTTGTTCAACCCCTGGCAGCACCGCTACGAATACCGGCTGGCTAAAACGGCAACCGAGCGCCAGGTCATCATCAGCCAGCAAGGCCATTACCCGCACTACCACGTCTACCGCTGCCCGCTGCGCCAGCGGTTCGTCCGGTCTGGTTTTCGCGAGGGGCAGTCCTACGCCCGCGTTTTCCAGGATTGTATGCCTTGCCCGCACTGCCGGGAGATTGTTTACCAAAAAGAGTGGGTCGGCTTTCAGCAAATCAGTACGTTTCCGCAGGTGGTGCGTTGTGGAGCAGCAGTGCCTGCTCCTGAGTAGGCTTTTCGTTAGCAGGAAATTTCTTTTTTCCTCTTTTCCTTTTTGTACCTTTAATGAGCGTTTAGGCCCACTCGGACCAACAACAGGCAGAATGGTGGCCTGTAATTAATATTAAACAACAGTATGAAAGACGAACTGCATTATCTCATTAGAAGTGGTTGGTTACGCGCCGCCATTTTAGGGGCCAACGACGGTATTTTATCAACGGCAAGTATCATCATTGGGGTGGCTGCGGCTTCTGACATCAGGGAACCGATCGTCCTGGCTGGGGTGGCCGGGCTGGTGGCCGGTGCTTTATCCATGGCTGCTGGCGAGTACGTATCTGTCAGTTCGCAAACGGATATTGAAACCGCCGACCTGGAAAGGGAAAGGATAGAATTAAAGGAAACCCCCGCCGCTGAACTACTGGAATTGGCCGGGATTTATGAAAAAAGGGGATTGGACAAAGAACTGGCTTTACGCGTCGCTACGCAACTGACGGCGCACAATGCCCTGGAGGCGCACGCCAGAGACGAACTCGGAATCAACGAAATTACCCAGGCCAAACCGCTGCAAGCGGCTTTGGCATCGGGTGCTGCCTTTGTTTTTGGCGGCATTTTACCCGTGGTAGCCGCCTTGCTGGTTCCTGTCCGGCAAATGGTGTATTTGCAATACGCATTTGCCATGGTCTTTTTGATTATTCTGGGAACGGTGGCCGCCAGAGCTGGGGGGTCAAATGTCCGGAAGGCCATCCTGAGGATCACTTTTTGGGGTACCGTAGCCATGGGTATTACCGCTCTGATTGGGCACCTGTTTGGCGTAAACATGGCTTAAGCTTGGCTTTAGCCAAGCTTAGCGATGCTATATTACCTTCGGGCGTTACCCTGGCACCGTTTATGCGTCTAAACGAGGTAGTTTATTTACAAAAAATCCCTGTGTAATGAAAGCTCTTACTACCCTTGGGTTATTCCTCCTCACCGCTATGCTGCCCCTGGTAGCCCAGCAGCCGGTAGATACCCTGCAGCGCGATACCCTGGCCCTGGATTCCATCCCCACCAGCTACGAATGGCGTGTTCGTGCTCCCCTGACGGAAGAAGACCGCCAGCGCCGGGAAGACAACCGGGCCGAAGTTGAAGACATGAAGCGCCGCTTCCGCCGCTTCCACCAGGCCGAAGACCAGGGCAGCGACAGCACGCTGAAAGAAGACGAGAACTACCTGTGGTCGGCCCCGGCTGGCTCTATGGAACCCAAACCGGCGGCCGTTCCGGCACCGCCCACACCAACGGACAGCGAAGCGTTGCGGATGGAAATTGGCCGCAGCTTGCAGGTGGGCAAACGCGCCGACGTGCCGGCAACTCCCGTACTGCCTACCGAACCGCCAACTACCAGCCCGCCGGACACCGGCCAGCCGACGTCCTACAGCCGGAAGGGGCCCCCAACGCCGGCCAGCACCCCTCCGCTGGCCGACGATTGGCAGGCTGACCTCAAAACTGCCCTTCAGCCCGAGGGCCAGGCGAAAACAGCATGGGAGGAGAAACTAACCGCTCCCGAAGCCACCCCCACCACCGCAACACCATTTAAGACAGGACAGGTCATTCTCCTGGAGCAGGTGGCCTTCGCTGAGCAAAGCAGTGTGCTCGCCACCGACAGCCAACAGCAGCTGGCCCTTTGGGGGGCCTTGTTGCTACAAAATCCGGGCTTGCACCTCGAACTGCGAACCCACGTCAACAGCACGGGTAATGCTGCCCGGGACCTCGAATTGAGTGTCCGCCGTGCCCAGACCATCGTCGACTACTGGCGTCGGCAAGGGGTCGCCGGTAACCAGTTGAGCTACCGCGGATTTGGCCACCAATACCCCCTCTTACCAGCTGATAATCCGCTGGCCCAACAAAAAAATGAACGAATAGAGGTGATTATTTTGGAAATGCCGTAGGGCTAAATATCTTTGAGGAACAAGGCGTACAAAACTGCCGCCCTGTCCACGTATGGTAGAAGCTTTCATCATTGACGAGGTAACCGAGGAACTAAGCGCCTCCGAAAAGGCTTTGGAACATACGTTGGAACGGATGAACCAGGAACAGCCCATGTTGCTGGCCTATCTTTTTTCCGAAAATTTCGAGGCGTTTACCGAAAGTGAACGCGAGTTTTTACTCTTCCTCACTACCGTCATTTGGAAATCGGTCTTTCGGGTCTGGGGTTCCCAGGCCAAGATTACCGAACCCCTGCTTGCCGAAGTCGAAGAGCGCAATTGGGATCTCCTGCAGGCTGTCAGCGCCCGTGACTTTCGCGAACGTGTAACCGTTTTCTTCGACCAATATCCCGCCGAGGAAGAACTGCTGGCCTTTGTCGAAGATGCAATTATGGATGACGAAGAAAGCCCCGTGACCGTTGAAGGCCGCGAACCACTTTTCATTTCCCTCAAATCTATCATCGATTGCCTGGTATTGCCACATCTGTAGGGATATACCTGAGATAATCGGCGGCGTAACTGCCGATTTGTCCTTTTTTGGGCCAATTTTATAGCATTTCCCTGTCAGAAAATCGCCAAAAGGCTTATTTTGCTGTAGTGGCATAAATATTGCCACTGTTATTATCAATTATTCAGCAGTGGAGGGCTGCCAGGTTGACACCTATTTTGCTCATCGCTGTTATCATAATATACACAGCATATGTTTGAAGAGATGCTCTTACAGCGCAGTCAGGAAGAAGAGGCTGATTATTTGCCCTTCATCTCTCTGGAGGAAGAAGACGAAGAGCCAGGTAAGAATGACGTCGTTGCCGATGAATTACCCATTTTGGCACTTAAAAATACGGTTCTCTTTCCCAATAATGTTATTCCTATTACGGTGGGCCGGGATAAGTCCATCAAAGCCATCAATAAAGCATACGAAAATAACCGGCAAATTGCCGTTATCTCCCAGCGCGATCTCAAACTCGAAGACCCAACCGAGCAAGATCTTTTTCGCGTTGGCACGGTAGCCCATATCCTGAAGTTACTCAAGATGCCCGATGGCACCCTGACGGCAATTCTTCAGGGCCGGCACCGCTTTGAATTGCTCGAAATGATAACGGAAGAACCTTACATGCGGGGGCGGGTAAAGGTGCTGGAATACACCCAGCCGGCGCATCCCCTGAAATTCCAGGCCATGGTCTCGAGCATCAAGGAACTCGCGGAAAACATCATCGATCTGTCCCCCAATATCCCTTCGGAGGCCGTGGTGGTTTTGCAGAATATCAAAAGCCCCAGCTTTCTGCTCAACTTCATCGCCTCCAATATGGGGGCCAACCTGGAGTGGAAACAGAAGATTCTGGAAATAGCCGACTTGCAAGTGAAAGCGGAGCTGATTCTGCAGCAGCTGAACAGCGAATTGCAGCTTCTGGAACTTAAGGACCAGATTGAGAGCAAGGTTCGCGTGGATATCGAAAAGCAACAGCGCGATTACTACCTGAACCAACAGCTGAAGACCATTCAGGAGGAACTGGGAAAAAACCCCCAGGAAGAAGAACTCCAGGAACTGAAAACCCGCGCCGAATCCAAAAAATGGCCGAAAGAGGTCGGCGTACTGTTCGGTAAAGAAATGGATCGCCTGACCCGGATGAATCCCCAGGCACCCGATTTCAGCATCCAGGTGAACTACCTCGAGGTCATACTGGACTTGCCCTGGAGCGAGGTTACCAAAGACAATTTTGACCTTAAGCACGTCAAGGCAGTGCTTGATAAAGACCACTACGGCCTCGAAAAGGTGAAAGAACGTATTCTCGAACACCTGGCCGTACTCAAACTCAAAGGTGACATGAAAGCGCCCATCCTTTGCCTGGTGGGCCCTCCTGGCGTAGGGAAAACTTCGCTGGGGCGGTCGGTTGCCGATGCCCTCAACCGCAAGTTCGTGCGCATCTCCCTGGGCGGACTCCACGACGAAAGCGAAATCCGTGGCCACCGCCGAACCTATATCGGCGCTATGCCCGGCCGCATCATCCAGTCGATGAAAAAAGCCGGCGCAGCCAACCCGGTATTTATCCTCGACGAAATCGATAAAGTGGGCAACAGTTTCCGCGGCGACCCCAGTTCGGCGCTACTGGAAGTGTTGGACCCCGAACAAAACGGCGCCTTTCACGACAATTACCTCGATGTCGACTACGACCTGTCCAAGGTCTTATTCATCGCGACGGCCAATTCCCTGAGTTCTATCCAACCCCCCTTGCTGGACCGCATGGAAATCATTGACGTCAGCGGTTACTCTACCGAAGAAAAAGTGGAGATCGCCAAGCGTCACCTCATCGCCAAACAGCGCAAGGAACACGGCCTGAAAGCCAACCAGGTGAAGCTCAAGGATTCGGTGATCAAAGCGATCATCAGCGGCTACACCCGCGAATCAGGTGTGCGCTCCCTCGATCGCCAGATCGCCGGGGTCATGCGCTTCGCCGCCAAATCCGTCGCTATGGAGGAGGCCTACAGCGTCAATATCAGCATTGCCGACCTAACCAAAATTCTCGGTCCTACGAAATTCTCCCGCGATCCGTACCAGGATGTCAAGGTGCCCGGTGTAACGATCGGGCTGGCCTGGACGAGCGTAGGCGGCGAAATTCTTTTCGTCGAAGGTAGCCTCAATCCCGGCAAAGGCAAACTCACCCTGACGGGTAACCTGGGCGAGGTGATGAAGGAGTCGGCGATAACCGCGCTGAGCTTCCTCAAGGCACACAGCAAGGAACTGGGCCTCGATCCCGAAGCTTTCGACAAACAGGACATCCACCTGCACGTGCCCGAAGGCGCTATTCCAAAGGATGGCCCCTCCGCAGGCATCACCATGCTGACGACTTTGATGAGCTTGTTTTCCAATAAAAAAGTGAAGCCTTACCTGGCCATGACCGGCGAGATCACCCTGCGGGGTAAAGTATTACCCGTGGGAGGCATCAAAGAGAAAATCCTCGCCGCCAAGCGAGCGGGCATCAAGGAGTTGATCCTGTGTCAGGAAAACGAAAAAAACGTGGCTGAAATCGGGGAAGAATACCTCAAGGGACTGACCTTCCACTACGTAGAAAGGATGGAGGAAGTATTAAAGATTGCTATTCCTGGCAGTTAAACCTGACGGGCTGTGGGTTCTGGGCTGCTGGGGAACGCTTTTTGCGTTCCCCAGCAGCTTTTTATTAGCGGCGGTTTGCGTTAAACAAAGGTTAAGCCGACCAAAACCATACATAAAGGGCCTATTTTCAGCCGTTCGTACAAAAAAACCTTAGATTTGAGGAGGGAAACAAACCAAATGGGTTTGTCAACCGTCTTAGAAGAAAGCTTTCCGTTCGCTGCTCCGCAACGATAACCAGCGCTCCGGTGTTTTATTATTACTATATCTAATTATCGCTATGATCCAGAAAATAGCTGTCCTTTTCGGCGTACTCTTCTTAACGGCTTCGGTGACGTTGTCGGCCCAGGTTGATTCCAACCTTGTTCAGTTCTCCGGAATGGTCCTCGACGGTACGACCCAGGAACTGATGCCAGTTCCTTTCGTCAATATCCTCGTCAAGGGGAAAGGCCGGGGTACGTATTCCGATTTCACCGGTTTCTTTTCTATCGTAGTCGAAAAAGGCGATGTCATTGAATTTTCGGCAGTAGGTTACCGGACGGTCACCTACGCTATTCCCGATTCCTTGCGTGACAATCGCTATTCCCTGGTACAGTTGATGACCCAGGACATTATCAACCTGCCCGAAACGGTGGTTTTTCCCTGGCCCAGCCGCGATCATTTTAAATTGGAATTTCTGGCCATGGACGTCACACCCGAGTTGCAGGCCCGCGCCAACCGCAACCTCGCCAACGAAACCCTGGAGCGGATGCGCTCCGAAGTGCGCACCGATGGCATCGAAAACTCCAGCTATTACCTGCGGCAGCAATCGAAGCAATACTATTACATTGGGCAGCGCCCCCCCATGAATATCTTTAGCCCCGTGGCCTGGAAGCAGTTCTTCGATGCCTGGAAGCGCGGCGATTATAAGCAGAAACGCGATGATCGCTAGTCCTGTAAATTAAGAATTTTAGCACATAATTGTGGGAAACGTCAGCAGCCAGGCACTTCTTTGCCCATGCTCAAGACGTGGGGGACTCCGACCCAAAGGAATAACGCCGAATCAATGGGAATTAGATAGGTTTAACCCCATTTGCCAAGGCCTCTTCCTGCTTGATCATGCAACTTGTGTAATAGCCATCGTCCTGAAGGAGCTGGCCTGCCCGCTCAGCTGCGCGTGACCCATTGATCGCTCAGGCTGGCTTTTACACCTTTAAGCATTTGGACAATAATAAATTTACATTTTCCGACTCAAATGATTAGCTCGAAACCGCTCATTATCAATCGCTTGTTTCTTCACTAATAATTTGAGAATGTAAATTTATTATTGTCCCGGCACTTACACGCGCCTGCCACGTCTTCAGCGTGGGCCTATTTCCTATTTCCGACCTCCCACTTCAAACTATCTTTTTCTTAAGCTATTGACTACCAGTGTTTTGTGAAATATTGTTTTTGAGCTGGCAATTAAAGGTAGCAACCTCTTTTGGTTGGCGTGCAGCGGCGGCTTATAGCCTTCCGACCTCCCACTACCGCCCTACCGCTTCTCCAGCCGGCACATCTTCCGCAATTTTTCCAGTTGTTCCTCACTGCCGAGCACGATGAACGAGGTGCCGGGTGCCAGCACGATGTCTGGTCCGGGGTTCACCAGGTAGCGTCCTTCGCTGGTGCGGTAACCGATGATATTGGCGCCCGTCTGTCGGCGCATATCCAGGTCGCGGATGGGGTGTCCCTGGTATTCCGGCGGTAGATCTTTGTAGTTCAGTTCCTCGAAGGAAATGTCGGAGTGGTACTCATTGATAATGAACGAGAAAAATTCCACGGCTCCCGGTTTGTTCACCAGGGTAGCCATGTAGAAACCGCCGATATTTTCGGGATTCACCACGTGGTTGGCGCCCGCTTTCATGAGCTTGGCCTGGGTATGGTCCTTGATGGCCCGGCTGATGATGGTCAGCGTGGGGTTCAGTTGGCGGGATGACAACACGATGAAGAGGTTGTCGCTGTCGTCGCCCAGCGCCGTAATCAGCCCGTGCGCATGTGCTACGCCGGCCTTCTCCAGTACTTCGTCATTGGTCGCATCGCCTTCCAGGTAGAGCAGGTCGGCATCGGTCTGCTGAATGCGTTCAATCTTTTCGGAATCATTTTCGATCACCACAAACGGGGTGTGGTGCATACTTAAGTTGGCGGCAATCTCCTTGCCATATTTGCCGTAGCCGCAAAGGATAATGTGGTTGCGAAGCCCCCCGATTTCCTGCTCAATTTGATTGACGTGCATGCGTTTAAAAATTTCGCCTTCGATGATGTAATAGGTAAAGACAGCCAGCAGGTAGGCAAAAATGCCAATGTTGAGTGCAATGAGGATGGCCGTAAAGAGCCGACCGGAGCCACTGAGGGGTTGTACTTCGGTAAAACCTACGGTAGAGATAGTGATCACGACCATGTAAATGGCATCCGCCAGCGAATACCCCTCCAGCATGACGTAGCCCAGGGTAGCCAACACCACCTCGCTGATCAGCAACAGCACCGCCGCGCGCAGGCTGAGGATGTTGGCGGGCACCCGGGAAAGTTTCACTAGTTTTAATACAGGCATGAATGGTGCTCCCGCTTGTCATTGGGAGGTAGCCCAAAAATAGGTTCTTTTGCGACGAAAAAGAAATAGGAGTGGCGCATCGGTTCCAAACAAGCAGCGGTAGGTCATGGAAATGGCTGGCGTGAACGGAATAACGGGTAAGACGTGCAACAAGCGGGGCACCGTTGGGTTATACTGCGATACTTCCGGTGGTGGGGGTGGCCAACGTCCCCGAATCCGGCAGTCGATTATCTAATCAAAGTGCGCAAAAAGCTATAATTTTGCCGCGACTTCATTACACAACGGGATGCAGACAATGGTTAAACCGCAAGACGCCGTTATCACGTCTTTGCAAGCTTGGGGAATTTTAATTCTGCTGAGCCTTATTTGGGGAACCTCCTACATACTCATCAAGTGGGGCTTGCTCTATTTTCCACCCACCCAGGTGGCCAGCATCCGGTTGGGGGTTTCGGCCCTGGCCTTCGCGCCGTTCCTGGTCTACCATATCCGCAAGATCAAAGTGGCTCAGCTTCCCTTGCTCTTCCTCGTCGGTTTACTGGGTACCGGGCTGCCCTCCTTCCTGTTCCCCGCCGCCCAGCAGGGCCTCAACAGCTCCCTGGCGGGTATCCTCAACTCCCTCACGCCGCTGTTTACCCTGTTGCTGGGCATCCTCTTCTTCCGTTCCAAATTTGCCTGGGCCAAGACCCTGGGTATCCTCGTGGGGTTGGGCGGCGCCGTGTGCCTCTTCGCTTTTGGCGAGCGCGCCGGCATCAGCGGCCACTGGACCCACGGCCTGCTCATCGTGCTGGCCTGCCTCTGCTACGGCACCAGCAGCAACCTCGTCGGCTTCCACTTGCGCGGCCTCAAGGCCATCACCATCAGTTCGGTGTCCTTTTCCCTGGTGGGGGTGCCCGCCCTCATCTACCTGCTGCTGGGCACCGATTTTATCCACACCCTCCAAACCGTTCCCGAAGCCTGGACCGGCCTGGGCTACATCACCATCCTTTCCCTCTTCAGTACCGTCCTGGCGGGCGTCATCTTCTTTCAGCTCATCCAGTGGACCAGCCCCGTCTTTGGCAGTACCGTCAGCTACCTCGTACCCCTGGTGTCGATGGTCTGGGGCGCGCTCGACGGCGAAGTCATCTCCACCATTCACTTTGCGGGCATGGGCCTCATCCTGGCGGGCGTCTACCTCAGCAAACAGTAGGCGGGGTAGTTTGTTGGGTAGTCCAGATTTATTGTAGTATTATTGCCAGGCTGCCATCCGGTAGTGGCGCGAATAGCAGATAGTGAAAAAAATCGTATTTATAAAACCCATAAAATAAAGTAAAAATTTATGACACCCAATCAAAATTCAGCCGCCGTACCAGGATGGGTAGGCGGATTCGCCGAGACAAATCCTGTGTTTGCCTACCGGCAGCCCGACCTCTCGTCGTTGGACATGTATGACAACCTCGACCACATTGATTTGCTCCAACGCCAGCAGAAAGTGATTTGGCCCGAGTTCAGCTGGGAAACCCAACAGGGACAGCCCGATCCTAAGCGGTGCTATCAGATGTTTGCCCCCGACATTTCCCGTCTCGGGTACACCAACGAGGGGAGAGTCTACTCCATCATCTGCCCGCAGCAAGGTGCTTACTCGCCTTCCTTAGGATCCATGAATGTAGAAGTGACCGTTACCGGCCAGCGGGGTTGGGTAGACGAGAGCAATAAGTCGCTCGCCGCGGACATGACCGTGGAAGGTAAGATCTGGTTCAGCCCGAGTGCACACCAGGAACCGCTGGTCAAGCTCTTGTGGAACAAATTTGCCAAAAGCAAGCTCCCCTTTCCGTCGACCAAGGCAAACGCCATCAGGGTGTCTACCCATAAGCCCGGCAGCCCCGACGAACCCATTTTTCCACTGCATAAGGGCGAAACCAATGAGTTTGAAGTGCCCGACTTTGCCCGGCACCCCGAAGCATGGTCCGTTGGCCACCTGGGCGTACAGATCGGGCCAATCGTAAAGACCGGACATCCCGTCGTCGATGATTTTAACGCACTGATCATGGGGATCTTCAACTCGGCTTCCGGCAACATGCTACAGTTTGGCAACGTGCTGACCTGGAATGTCTGGTTCACCGCGCCCGAACTCGTAGATACGGAGGAGTGGCGTACCCACGCCGAGCGGTGGCGGAAGTCCCTGAATTCGGACTTTGGCAGCCCCGAGGGGCCTGGAACGGATGCGCGCTACTTCGACGGTACCGTCTTTAAGCCCGGTGACGATAAGGCCCGCAAAACCGGTGAGCGGGGTATTGATGATGCACCCATCGACACCACAGCGGAGTTGAAAAAAGAAGAGGTGGATAAAATTGAAGCTTTCCTGGAAAGGAGTCTGTAGCTTCCTTCACGAATAGGCGGGAACGCCAGTGGCTTACCTCCAGCTAGCGGGGTACGACGTTTACCAGGTCGTACCCCGCGTTTTGTTGGGGGGCATTGGCAAACGGGCGTGTGAATCCATCCCCGTCCTGGCGGGCGAAGCGGTTCTTATTTAAACCAGCCCGCATACTTCAGGTAGGCATTGGCAATGCGGTCGATGGTGTCGCCAAACTGCTCGGGGCTGAGCTTTTTCACTTTTTTGGCGGGCACCCCGGCGTAGATGTAGCCGCTTTCACAATGGGTGTTTTCCAGCACCACGGCCCCGGCCGCGATGAGGACATTTTCCTCCACCACGGCGTTGTCCATAATGATGGCGCCCATGCCCACCAACACGTTGTCGTGCAGCGTGCAACCGTGCACCAGCGCCCGGTGGCCAATGCTCACCTGGTTGCCAATGGTGGTGCCAGCCCGCTCGAAGGTGCCGTGAATGATGGCCCCATCCTGGATGTTGACCTTGTTGCCAATGCGGATACTGTTGACGTCGCCACGCACCACGGCCTGGAACCACACGCTGCAGTCGTCGCCCATGAGGAGGTCGCCAATGAGGGTGGCATTTTCAGCCAGGTAGCAGTTGTTGCCCCACTGCGGGGTAAAGCCACGAACGGATTTGATGAGGGCCATGAGCGGAAGGTTTAAAAGTGTAAAAGAGGGTGTAAAAGTAAGGTGTAAAAGTGTAAGGGTTGGGTGGGTGTAAAAGTAAGGTGTAAAAGAGTAAGGGTTGGGTGGGTGTAAAAGTGGGGTAGGTGTAAGGGTCTGGACGTAAAGATACGTTAATGCGTTTTTACGGTGCTACTTTTTCGGCTGCAGGTGCTGCTGGCCGCCGCCAGGAAAGAGCGGTACGTGCCTGGCTTAGCCAAAAAAATCAAACTTCGTAAATCGTACATCTTACATCTTACATTATTTAAGAGGTAAGATGTAAGATTTAAGATTTTGGGCTGGCCCCTGATTGCTGGGGGCGTCCCCATTTTGGTGCTTGCGCTTGCCACGTCTTCAGCGTTGCCTGCCACTTCAAGCCGCCTTTCCTTTTCCGCGCACGCCTGGGCGTGCCACCTCCTCCAGAGGAGGACTTTTGACCGTCAAACTTCCACCTTCCGTTTACACGTTTCCCCTTTTACACGTTTCCCCTTTTACACTTGCCCAACCTTTACACGTTTACACGTTTTCACGTTTTCAACCTTTACCGACCTCCCACCTCCGACCTCCCACCTCCCACTTTACCCACCCTCCCCCAAAATCCGTGTCCACAGTGCACCAAAGATCGCCTGCCGGTCTTCCGGGCCCTGCTGGATGCGTTGCGCGCGCAGTTCGCCATCGGTTTCTTTTAACACAAAAAAGAAAACGTACGCGGGTCGCTGCTCCGGACCCGAGCCGCCGACTTGCCCGTAGCGGAGGTCGTTCATGCGCAGGAGGGAGTCGCCTACCGCATCCACGCTGAAATAGCCGTCGGTGAACCAGCGCAGGATCGCTACGTCGCGGTCATTCCAGTGGCCCTGCAGGAGGTCGTGGCGTTTGGGTACCGCTTGTAGTTTAAAAAAGGGGCTTTTATCGAAGAACGAATACTGCCCGGTGTAGTAGCTGCTGTCGGTTTCGGCGGTACCTTGCCAGAGGATGCTGTTGAAGATGGTGGGCCCTACCAGGGATCGGTTGGCCGTGATTTTTTCCTGCACCAGGGTATCTGCCAGCCGTTGCACTACCTGGAAGTGGAGGAACGTACAAAACAACAGGTACGCGCTGCTGAGGAAGATGCCCGCCCAGTTGTACCGGCTGCGGGCGCGGCTGCCCAGAACCTGCCGGCTCGCCAGCACCACGCACGCCAGAAAGGGTACGGTATACAGCGGATCGACCACCGCAACGACGTTCCAGGCTACCCGCTGGCTGCTCAGGGGCTCGAACAGCTGGGTGCCGTAGGCCGTACACGCATCAAGCAGCGGGTGGGTGAGGATGGCCCAAAAAAAGAGGTGCGACCAGCCCAGCCAACCGGGGTTTTCGTACGTCGTGAGCACCCGCCGCCAGAGCTCGCGCACGTGCACCACCAGCGGAAACAGGATAGTGACTCCGCTCACCACCAGAGCAATGGACCATAAGTTGTGAATCGGCAACGGCATCAGGTAATTCCCTCCGGCGATCACCGCCAGCAGGAACAGCCAGGTCACCACCAGCGCCGGCCCGCGGGCGGCTGGCAAGGGGCCGTCGCGTCCGCCGTAGAGCCGGTGTACGAGCATGCCCAGGCCCAGGGGGATTACCACCGCGTAGGCCAGCGAATGCGTGAACGCGCGGTGGTAGGCCAGCGCGCTTACGGGGTCGGTCACCAGGTTGGCCAGTACATCCAGGTCGGGCAGGGTGCCTGCTATGGCCCCCCAGATCATGGCCCGGTTGCCCACTTTTTTGCCCAGCACCACTTCGCCCACGGCGGCACCGAGGGTGATTTGGGTTAAACTATCCATGTGGCGGTTTTAATTATTCGTGATTTACTGGCAATAAAGGAATCAAATTTCCTTTTAAAAATCGAAAGTTGGGCACTTTGTTTTATTTAGCAGCCCTATTCTGAACTCCCTTATCCCTACCTTTGTTATCGTTCTTTATCAATGACAAACTGATCCGTGGGGAATTTAGAAGACTTACTGGCCCGGTACCAAGCCGATGACCGCCTGAACCAACTGCTGGCCGCGCTGGCACAAGAGCAACCAGCGGCCATGCCCCGCCTGCAACTAGTGGGCCTGCGGGGTGGCCTGTCCTGTTTTGTCATCGCGGCCGCTTACCGCCAGGCGGGCCGGCACCACCTGGTGGTGGCCAACGACAAGGAGGAGGCCGCGTACCTGCAAAACAGCATCTCCGACCTGCTGGATCCCAAGCCCGTCCGCTTTTTTCCCGACTCCTTCAAGCGGCCCCTGCACTTCGAGGTGCTCGACACCAACCAGGTGCTGCAGCGCACCGAGACTGTCAACCACCTCACGCAGTCGCGGGCCAAGGGCGAGATCGTCGTCACCTACCCCGAAGCGCTGTTCGAAAAAGTGGTCTCGCCGGAGATCCTCAACCAGAACCGCATCAACATCGTCGTCGGCGAGAATGTGGACGTCGGCACGCTCATCGACTTGCTGGTAGAATACGGCTTCAGCCGCGAGGACTTTGTCTACGAGCCCGGGCAGTTCAGCGTGCGGGGCGGCATCATCGACATCTTTTCCTACGGCAACGAATACCCGTACCGCGTCGAGCTTTTCGACGAAGAAGTCGAGACCATCCGCACCTTCAACCCCATGGACCAGCTGTCGGTGCGCACCATCCAGCACGTGTCCATTGTGCCCAATATCAATACCAAATTCCGCCAGGACCAGAAGGTGTCCCTCTTCAACGTCCTGCCACCCGATACCTTGGTTTGGGTGGCCGACCTGCAGGTGCTGCTGGACAAGCTCCAGACCTGCTTCGAGGAAGCCGAGAAATTTGCCAAAACCATTACCATCCTCGACGAGGGCGACCTGGCCGAGATCTTTCGCGCCCGCGCCTTCATCCGGCCCGGCGAGGTGGCGGCCGACGTGAGCGACCACCCCCTCATCTTCTTTACCGACCAGGCCCAGCCCGTTCCCGTACAACAAAAAATCAGCTACGCCGTGCGGCCGCAGCCGGTTTTCAACAAGAATTTTGAGCTGTTCATCACCAACCTGAACGAAAATACCGCCGCCGGGATCGAGAACTTCATGTTCACCGACAACCCCAAGCAGATCGAGCGGTTCTACAGCATCTTCAACGACCTGAACGCCCACGTGCAGTTTCACCCCATCGTGAAAGCCCTGCACGAAGGCTTCGTGGACCTGGACCTGAAGGTGGCCTGCTATACCGATCACCAAATCTTCGAGCGCTTCCACCGCTACAAACTCAAGCGCGGCTTCACCAAAGACCAGGCCCTGAACCTGAAGATGCTGCGCGAACTTGAAACCGGTGACTTCGTCGTCCACATCGACCACGGGATCGGCCGCTTCAGTGGCCTCGAGAAGCTGGACATCAACGGCAAGAGCCAGGAATCGGTGCGCATTGTCTACAAAAACAACGACCTCCTCTACGTCAGCATCAACTCCCTGCACAAGCTGTCGAAGTACAGCGGCAAAGACAGCGCGCCGCCGCAACTGAACAAGATCGGTTCCGACGCCTGGAAAACCCTCAAAGCGCGCACCAAGAAGAAGGTCAAAGAGATGGCCACCTCGCTCATCAAGCTGTACGCCAAGCGCAAGGCCAGCCCGGGGTTTGCTTTCCCGCCCGACGGGTACCTGCAAAACGAACTGGAAGCCAGCTTCCTCTACGAAGACACCCCCGACCAGTTCAAGGCTACCCAGGACGTGAAGGAAGATATGATGAAACCCTACCCCATGGATCGGCTCATCTGTGGCGACGTCGGTTTTGGCAAAACGGAAATCGCCATCCGCGCGGCTTTCAAAGCTATCGTCGGTGGCAAACAGGTAGCGGTGCTGGTACCCACCACCATCCTGGCCCTGCAGCACTACCGCACCTTCAAGGAACGGTTGGGGGAGTTTGGTGTGACCGTCGACTACGTCAATCGTTTCCGCTCGGCGGCCGAGCGCACGCAGGTCTTCAAGAACACCGAAGCGGGCAAGGTGGACCTGCTCATTGGCACCCACGCTATCCTCAGTAATAAACTAAAATTCAAGGACCTCGGCCTGCTGGTTGTGGACGAGGAACAGAAATTTGGCGTGGCCGCCAAGGAGAAATTGCGCAGCATCATGGTCAACGTGGATACCCTCACGCTGACGGCTACCCCCATTCCGCGCACCTTGCAATTCAGCCTGCTGGCCGCCCGCGACCTGTCGATCATTCGCACGCCGCCACCCAACCGCCGGCCCATCCACACCGAGGTGCGCGTGTTCCAGGAAGAACTCATCAAGGAGGCCATCTATTACGAAGTGCAGCGGGGCGGACAGGTATTCTTTGTCCACAACCGCGTGAAGAGCCTGCCCGATATGGCGGCCGTACTGCGGCGCCTCTGCCCCGATGTGGACATTGCCGTGGCGCACGGACAAATGGAAGCCAAAGACCTGGAGCAGGTGCTGATCGACTTCATCGACCGCCGCCACGATGTCCTCGTCTGTACCAACATCATTGAAACGGGGCTCGATATTGCCAACGCCAATACCATGATCATCAACAATGCCCACCAGTTTGGCCTCTCCGACCTGCACCAGCTGCGCGGTCGGGTGGGGCGCTCCAACGCCCGGGCCTTCTGCTACCTGGTGGGGCCGCCCATGAGCGTGCTCACCCCCGAAGCGCGCCTGCGCCTGCGCACGCTGGAGGAATTCAGCGAGCTGGGCAGCGGCTTCAACATCGCCATGAAAGACCTCGACATCCGGGGCGCTGGCAACTTGCTGGGAGGCGAACAGAGCGGCTTTATCTCCGACATCGGCTACGAAACCTACCAGCGCATCCTCGACGAAGCGGTGCGGGAACTGAAAGCCAACGAGTTCAAGGACCTCTTCCGCGAAGACCTGGAAAAGAGCATGGACTTCGTGCGCGACGTGCAGATCGATACCGACGTGGAGATGCTCATCCCCGATGCCTACATTACCAATATCCAGGAACGCCTCAACCTCTATACCCAGCTCGACGCCCTGCAGACGGAAGCCGAACTGGATCATTTTGGTGTGGCCCTCCGCGACCGCTTCGGCCCCATCCCACCCCAGGTGGAAGAGCTGTTCGATGGCCTGCGCCTGCGCTGGGAGTGTAAAAAACTGGGCTTTGAACGCATCATCCTCAAGGGCGGCAAGCTGCGGGCCTATTTCGTGGAAGATCCCCAGAGCCTCTACTTCGAAACCCGCCGGTTCGACCACATCCTTCACCTCATCACCACCGAAGGTACCCTGCGCGGGCTGCGCCTCAAGCAGGCGGGCCGCAACCTGATCATGAGCAAGGAGGAGGTCCACTCCCTCCACGCCGCCAAGCAGGTGCTGCTGGGGATACTGGAAAAGGTGACGGCGAAGGAGGCCGAGGCGGTGGGGTGAGGGGTTGGAGGGGGAGACGGGAAACGGTTCCTGGTTGCTTGGTTTTCTGAAATTGCTTATCTTTATCTGCCTGCCTGCGTGGGTATGGGTGCCGTGGTAATAATAATTTGAGTCAAAAAATGTGAATTTATTATTATCCGAATAGCTGGAGGAGTTTTTGGAAAAATTATGCCTAATAAACCGCGAGATTATGCCTGAAAAATTAAAATTCCACTCCGTGCCCTGAATGAAGAGGTTATTAGGGATTTGCAGGAGAAGTATCCCGAAGGGGAAGTAAGCGTGGAATTAAACCAGGATAGGAATAAAGCACCCTTAAGTGAGTACCATTTTTGGGAAATAATCTCCCTATTAGATTGGAGCAAAGAAGGAGATGATGATGCAGTCGTTGAACCGGCTAAAGCCCGGTTAGCTGCGGGACCAATTCGCCATATTTTAGAGTTTGCTGATCTATTATCCGAAAAACTGTACGCATTGGATGCGCTGAAATATGCTAAGCACATTGGATCGGATTCCTGGTCTCGCGATCACTACTTTTCCGTAGATAATTTTTCATATGCCCGCTGCTGTGTAATAGCCAACGGAAGAGACGTGTTCGAAAAGGTATTACACGACCCTACCCAAATGCCCAAAGATTTCACCTTTGAAGAATTACTTTACCTACCGTCCGAAGCATACGAACGAAAAACGGGCCATCCCTATGATTATACACCAGCTTTTCCTATTGAAACCTACAGTAACCAAGAGGGCTGGGATGAATAAAACCAAAAAACAAAGCAAGAAACGATAAATCTAAATCCATTGCGTCAGCATCCATAGTGGGCAAAAGCCAGCTATAGGCACACTTAACTCCGGCTGTCCGTAGTACCATAAACGACGCTGAACTGGCCGGTTGCTCGTGTTTCAGTGTGGTCGGAATGGGATAAAAAAAT
>Ga0208544_10000022_pt1 | contig 121805 bp, 117 predicted proteins | sample DEB08_DNA_9_FD_184526 | JGI IMG/M metagenome (GOLD analysis project Ga0208544, IMG submission 184526) | Aqueous microbial communities from the Delaware River and Bay under freshwater to marine salinity gradient to study organic matter... | ecosystem: Environmental > Aquatic > Marine > Coastal...
GGCACAAACCGTCATCAATCAATGGCTAAAACAGTACAACCATATCCGACCACATCAAGCGCTAAACATGCGACCTCCAGTTCCAGAAACTCTATCAAGAAATGGCCCATAATGAGGGGGCTTTACAACTTCAACAGGGAAAGACATCTCTGTCGCAGATAAAATTACCATGAAAACATAACCACCACGCTGGCCAAGCGGCGGCAGCTTTGCGCCAACTAATCAGTGCAATGTTTGGCAAACAGGGACCAGTTCGCATTCGTCTGACGCCGCTCTTTTGCAAGTTTGTTTTGGGGAGAAGACCCGTGGGCTTAATTTATTATTGGCTTGAGGTGCTGATTTATGAAATCATTGTTTTGGAGGAAAACAATGACCATTAAATTTTCAATTGGAAAATTCGCGCGATGAATATTCTGTTCATCATGTATGACCAACTGAGATTTGATTATCTCAGTTGCGCAGGACATCCACATCTTCATACGCCCAATTTTGACAGGGTGGCTGCAATGGGGGTGCGGTTCACGAATGCCTATGTTCAATCTCCTGTTTGCGGCTCCAGCCGTATGAGTTTTTATACCGGTAGGTATGCGAGTTCGCATGGCGCGCAATGGAACGGCTTTCCTCTGCGTGTTGGCGAAATGACGATGGGTGATCATCTTCGTAAACAAGGCATGGATTGCTGGTTGCTCGGCAAAACTCACATGAAAGCCGATGCAGAGGGAATGGAGCGTCTTGGACTAAGTCGCGATAGCGTTATCGGCGCTCGTCAGGCCGAATGTGGGTTTGACGTTTGGATACGAGATGACGGATTGTGGGGGCAGGGCCCTGATGGATTTTATGATGAAAAGCGTTCACCTTATAATCAATATCTCAATGAAAAAGGATATGAAGCAGAAAACCCTTGGGCGGACTTTGCCAATGCGGCTGTGGAAGACAATGGCGATCTTGCATCTGGTTGGATGTTCAAGAATGCAGATAAACCTGCAAATATCAAAGAAGAAAATAGTGAGACTGCATGGCTAACGACGAAGACGCTTGAGTTTATTGATCAAGCTAAAGGGCCATGGTGCGCGCATGTCAGCTACATCAAACCTCACTGGCCGTATATCGTTCCTGCGCCTTATCATAACATGTATGGGGCGAACCATGTTCCGGCCGCTTTGCGTCATTCTGTAGAGCGCGAAGATGCTCACCCGGTTTATAAGGCTTATTTTGAAAACAAGATTGCAACGTCCTTTCAACGTGAAGAGGTGCGCCAGAAAGTTATCCCTGCATATATGGGGCTCATCAAGCAATGTGATGATCATTTGGGGCGCATTCTCGATCATTTAGAAGAAACAGGGCGGATGGCAGATACTATGATCGTCCTGACTTCCGATCATGGTGATTACCTAGGGGATCACTGGTTGGGGGAAAAGGACCTTTTTCACGAGCAATCGGTCAAAATTCCGATGATTGTTTTCGACCCGCGCGAAGACGCAAATGCAACGCGTGGCAGCACCTGCGATGCTTTGGTAGAGAGCATTGATGTAGCTGCTACTTTTGTTGAAGCCGCTGGCGGTGAAGTGCCAGATCATATCATTGAAGGGCGTTCGCTACTGCCATGGTTGCGTGGTGAAAAGCCAGAATGGCGTGAATATGCGATCAGCGAATATGACTATTCGGTTACGCCACAAGCCATAAAGCTGGGTATGAAGCCGCGTGATGCGCGGTTGTTTATGGTGTTTGATGGCCGTTGGAAACTCAAGCATTCAGAAGGTGGCTTTCGCCCGATGTTGTTTGATTTGGAAAATGATCCTCAGGAGTTTTATGATTTGGCAAAGGGAAGCGATCATCAGCCACAGATTGATCGAATGTATGCCCATCTTGCAGAGTGGGGACGCCGACTTTCGCAACGGGTAACGAAGTCAGAACAAGATATTCTAAACATGCGTGGACGTTCAGCAAGAAGGGGTATTCTTCCTTTCTTGTATGACGGCACTGAAGCGCCAGAGGAATTGATTCAAAAATATGTTGGGCCAGCACCCAAAAAGAACGAAGCGAAGTGAATGAATTGGAATAAGATATGAAAATAGCACTTACAGGCGGGGCAACTGGTATCGGTGCAGCATTGGCCAAAAAGCTGAAAGCCGATGGCCATCATGTCACTGCTTTTGATGTTAGTGAACCAGCAGAAAACGTGGACCGTTGGATTAAGACCGACTTGAGCAAGTCAGATTCTATCAAGTCTGCAATTGATCAGGCGGAAGGGCCATTTGATGCGCTTGTGAACAATGCAGGATTGCCGCCGCGAGATGGATTGAGTGAATTGATATTGAACGTAAATTTTATTGGCTTTCGGGAATTTCTTGAAGGCATGTTAGGTAAGCTGACATCTGGCGCGTCTATCGTAAACACCGCTTCACGGGCAGGGGCCATGTGGCGGGATAATCTGGATGAGATCAAAGCACTGTTTGCGTTGAAATCAGCGGATGACATACTGGCATTTATTGCGTCTCGTAGTATTGATCCCGTCCGTGCTTACAATCTTTCGAAAGAAGCAGTTATTGTATACTCCTTGGCCCGGACAGAAAATATGATTGCACGCAAGCTTCGGATGAACAGTGTTAGTCCAGCTGCGGTTAGCACGGGCATTTTGGACGACTTTACCAAGGCGTTTGGCGACCGTGTTGCAAAGAATATTGCCCGTGCGGGACGACCTGGTAGCGCGGAAGAAATCGCAGACATAATTGCATTTATGGCCAGTCCCCATAGTGGTTGGATGAAAGGGGTCGATATCATTGTTGATGGTGGTATGAGCGCTATGGCGCAAACAGACTTGCTTGGTTTGAACGACAAAAACGGCGGCGCAGACTTATGAACCAACGTTTTTTTTCAGCTAAAAACCGACCGGTTCATCTTGGACCTTATCCAGTTGAAAAACTAAAACGACAAAGCGTGATGCCGGACCTGGCTTCGATGCCTGAAATGGAAAACCTCTCTTTCAGAAGACCGGAAGCGCCTGAAAGCATTGTTAATGCCATGGGCGAATATCAAGCGATGCTGGATGCCATTCGGGACGGCTTGGTAAACAAGGCGATCGCTGAAATTCCAACTGATCCTGCGCAGAGATCAGAGCATTTGAAGGCTTTTGGATTTTTCAGTGATGCATCCATGATTGGTATTTGTGAATTGTCACAAACTTCAATTTTGAATCAGGCGATCCATAATCCTGACATCGCTCGCCTGGCGGAGGATTTGAAAACACGCCAGACCAAAACGCTGGCGTCGGGTATCGACGTTATCATGGCAGACTTGAAAGAGTCGATGGAGGCACCGCCAAGCACGATAAATGGGCATAGCCATGCGATTGTTTTTCTGTATGAAAATCCACGTGAATTTAAACATGACGAGCCGGGCTTAGATTGGTTGGAAGACGCTCATGCCCATAGGGCGGCTTTACGGGCTAATGAAACGGCGGCGGTTATTGCCAATTATATACGGCTGCTGGGCTATGATGCGAAAGCTCATTCGACCTCTGCCAGTGATGTGGATTTGCAAAGGCTTGCTGCTGCATCGGGGCTGATATGGAGCGATGGCATAGCACCTTTTGTTGGTAAGCAATATGGGCTGGCTGCGATCACCTGCGCATTTGAACTGGCTTGTGATAAGCCGCTCGCGTCAAGAGATAGCCAATCGAAGTTTACGCCGGGCTGGTGGCTTGGAATGGGTCATGCAAAATCCGCACTAAACCGCGACGCTTTCTCCAAACGCGATTTTGTAAACGGGCCGCATCCTTTTGAAAAACTCAAGCGTGTTGAGAAACCTACTACTTTCATCGATGAGGCGCGTGTTGCTCGCGTTCCAAAACGCGCTGATATGTTTGCCAGAGCGCAATTTGGCGATATGGGTAAAGCCAATCAGGCAGGTGCAAAAGGGGGGCATTATGCGAGAAAGGCGGCGCCATCTTTTGCCCAACGCCGTGCTCTTGGGGCATTTGTTTTATTGCAGGATGGCCCATCCAATGCGAATGGGTCCCGCCCGAGCGATCCTCAACGCAATGCCGAAAACATAAAGGCGGCGACCTATTTCTTGGGCGTTGATGCTGTTGGTATTTCTCGTTGTCCGGATTGGACGTGGTATTCGCATGATGCGGCTGGAGAGCCGATTATCCCGCCCCATGATCAAGCGATTTCTATGATCATTGACCAAGGTTATGAGACGATGGAAGGGGCATCTGGCGATGATTGGATTTCTGTTGCTCAATCCATGCGAGCCTATTTGCGGTTTTCTCTATTAGGCGGTGTCATTGCCAAACAGATCCGTAATTTGGGTTATAAAGCCAAAGCACATACCGTTATGGACGGTGAAGTGCTTCAGCCACCCTTGTTGCTTCTTTCTGGTCTTGGCGAAGTCAGTCGGATTGGTGAGGTAATTCTCAATCCCTATCTTGGGCCAAGATTGAAAACAGGTGTGGTGACCACGGATATGCCAATGGCGCATGATAAACCAATTGATTTCGGACTGCAGAACTTTTGTGAAAACTGCAATAAATGCGCGCGGGAATGCCCATCCGGGGCAATTACGGCAGGCCCGAAGCTTATGTTTAACGGCTATGAGATTTGGAAATCCGATAGTCAGAAATGTGCCACTTATCGCATAACTACGCCTGGCGGGGCCATGTGTGGACGGTGCATGAAAACTTGCCCCTGGAACCTTGAAGGGCTTTTTGCCGAAGCGCCCTTTAGATGGGCGGCGTCAAATATTCCGCAAGCAGCTCCTTTGCTCGCCAAGCTCGACGATATGGTTGGAAATGGCGGTTTGAACGATATTAAAAAGTGGTGGTGGGATATCGAGTTACAAGAAGACGGTGCCTATAAGCCTTCGCGCCATCCGCTTAATCGACGCGGGTTGCAGAAAGACCTTGATCTAAAATATGAAGATCAAACACTGGCTGTTTATCCAGCTCATTTGGCACCCCATCCATGGCCGTATCCTTTTCCTATGGATCGTGAGGCGGGGATTGAAGCCTATCAAGCGATGGTTACGGCAAAGGAGTATCAACTGAAACTAGAGCGCGGGGAAACGGATCATATTCATACCTATTCTTTGCCTAAGGATGCGCCGGTCATACGTGTAGAAGTTTCCAAGGTAGAACCGATGACCTCTGATGTTACGCTTTATGAGTTTACATCATTGGATGATGATGAATTGCCTGAATGGACCGCAGGTGCGCATCTTGATATTGTCGTAGCGCCTGAGTTTTTGCGTCAATATTCGATGTCTGGAGATCCTGCTGACCGCTCTAAATATCAGATTGGTGTTTTGCGCGAAGATGGCGGTCGGGGTGGATCGAAATTGATGCATCGCATATTTTCGAAAGGGCGGAAAATTTTCATCTCCAAGCCTATCAATCATTTCCATCTAGAAGAAACTGCGACCAAGACCTTTTTAATGGGCGGGGGGATTGGTATCACCCCTATGATCGCGTTTGCTCACAGGCTTTATGCTTTGGGTTCCAAGTTTGAATTGCATTACTCTATTAAGTCGAATGGAACAGCAGGGTTTTTGGACATGCTTGGCTCAGTTCCATGGAAAAAGCATGTGCATCTTCATGTTAGTGATAAAAACACCCGTGCTGATTTGAATGCTATCCTTTCTGGTTATCAAGAAGGGTGGCATGTTTGCACCTGTGGCCCCGATCGTTATATGGACGGTGTTATTCAAGCAGCCGAACAACAAGGCTTCCCCGAAGAATCGCGGCATTTGGAATATTTCTCAGTCCCTGAACAACCTGACTATGTGAATCATAATTTTACTTTGAAATTGGCAAAAACGGACCGTGAGTTTTTGGTTCCCGCGGATAAAACTGCCACGGATGTTTTGGCAGAAAACGGCATTCATATTGATGTGAAATGCTCCGATGGTATTTGCGGCGTTTGCAAATGTGGCCTTGTCTCAGGCGAGGTTGAACATCGAGATTGGGTGCTGTCGAATAAACAGAAAGAAACTTCCATCATATTGTGCCAAAGCCGTGCCAAAGAAGAGGGCGGTATTGTTGAAATTGACCTATAACGTGCGCAACGCTTAATACGAAGACGATGCGGACTGGCACATTTGATTTTTGAAAAATTGGAATATTGAAATGGCTAAGAATTTAAGCACATCAGTCTGCATTATCGGGGCAGGTCCGTCAGGGCTTTTGTTGTCTCAAATGCTGGCTAATGAGGGCATAGATACGATTGTTATCGACCGACAAAATCAGGAATATATTGAGGGGCGTATTCGTGCAGGTGTTTTGGAAAGTGGCACAGTAGATGCTCTGAATGAAGCGGGTGTCGGTGGCCGAATGCAGAAAGAAGGTCTTCCTCATTCTGGTTTTGATATGGCTTTTGATGGGGATCGGTTTCGTATCGATCTGGCAAAACTAGTTGATCAATCGGTCATGGTATATGGCCAAACGGAAGTAACCCGTGATCTGTTTACGAAGCGCCATGAAACAGGTGGGCAGTTTCTATTTGATGTGAGCGATGTAACCTTGGCTGATCTTAAAACAGATCGACCTATTGTACATTTGATGCATGAAGGACAGGCGGTTTCAATTCAGTGCGATTATATTGCTGGATGTGACGGCTTTCGCGGGGTGTCCCGAAACGCAATTCCTGCCGATGTGCTCAAGACATTTGAGCGGGTTTACCCCTTTGGTTGGCTTGGAATTTTGACGGATCGGCCTCCTGTTAGCCACGAGCTCATTTACGCCAATCATGAACGCGGTTTTGCCCTTTGCTCCATGCGTTCCAATACGAGAAGTCGTTATTATATTCAGTGCCCTTTGACGGATACGCTTGACCAATGGAGTGATGATCAATTTTGGGATGAATTGAAACTTCGTATAGGCAAAGATGCGGCCTCTCATTTGCAAACCGGGCCTTCGATTGAAAAGAGCATTGCACCGCTTCGTTCTTTTGTGGCTGAACCTATGCGCTATGGAAATCTGTTTCTTGCCGGAGATGCTGCGCATATTGTTCCGCCAACAGGTGCCAAGGGATTAAACTTGGCCGTGGCAGATGTGCGGATTTTATCGCGCGCGCTAGTTGAGCGGTATAAGCGTTCAAACCAACATTTCATTGATACATATTCGCAGACTTGCCTTAATCGCGTTTGGAAAGTGGAGCGGTTCTCTTGGCAAATGTCGATGTTGTTGCACCAATTCCCGGAACATACGCATTTCGAAAAAAGGATGCAGCGGGCAGAATTTGATTATTTGGTATCATCAGAAGCAGCAGCCAAAACTATTGCCGAGAACTATGTAGGCTTGCCGCTTGAGTGAGTTTGCCGCCGAGGCAGTAAATATTTACTTGGAAGCGGCGACGTAAACACCGTTCCAGGCTTTTGGAATTCCATTCTTTGAAAAATCCTTGATACGGGCTGAATAGATTGAATAAAGCGTCTGCAATTCATGGGGAGCAATTTTTTTGAGTACTGAAATATGATGGGCTGCCTGTTTTAAGTTTTTTGATTGATAAGCTGCAATCATGCTTTTGTGCTCGCGAAAGAGTTCTTCAATTGAAAGCTCATCAGGTATCTTGGACGTATCCAATAGGTGCTTGATCAGCAGTGGTTCTTCCCGCCCAACAACACTGACAAAATCAATGTCGATGTGGCTGAATTCAGTTTCAGTTTTTAAAGTTTCTGCAGCTGCAAGGTTATCAAGCCCATATTGCTTGGTTAGCCCTTCAATGCGTGAAGCAACGTTGACCGCATCGCCGATCGCCGAATAGCTAAACCTTTGGGCTGAGCCCAAATTACCTACACAAGCCATTCCTGTGTTTAACCCGATCCCGATTTGCAAATTCATGCCTTTTTCAACATTGAGTTTTATGAGCGCTTCGCGCATTTGAACCACGCTTTTGCAGGCTCGTTCTCGATGTTTTTTCTGGGCTAAAGGAGCGTTCCAGAAAGCCATAATGGCATCTCCCATATACTTATCTATCGTAGCTCCATTTTTTAACAGGATACTGGTCATGGGTGTCAGGAAGCTGTTCAGCAAATCGGTCAACTCGGTTGGATTGAGTTTCTCCGATAGTGCAGTAAAGCCTCGAATGTCACAGAAAAGCAAAGTCAATTCTTTTTCCTCGCCGCCGAGTACCAGCTCTGCGGGGTTCTTCACCAGTTTATTGACCAGTGTAGGCGATAAATATTGACTGAAAGCGCCCCGCAAAAATCGCCCTTCTTTTTCCGTTAGAAAGAACAGTGCGGCAGAAGCTGTCGAATAAGAAAGCACCACAGATAACAATAGTAGTAGAGGACTGAACAGCAATTGCTGTTCTGCAAATTGAAACCAGAAAAACCAAACCGACCCGAGTGAAGTGCCAATCGCAACGATACCAGCCATGATAGAGGAAATGAATGGGCGAATGAGGAGCAAACCCAGCACCGCGATGATGGCAGTTACGAGCTCAATTCCTTTAGCGTAATCAGGTCGAACCAAATAGCTTTCCGACAAAATCTGATCAAGAATGTCTGCGTGAATGAATACGCCGGGTACGACAGGTTCGGATGGCGTTGATCTAAGATCAAGAAGGCCTGCTGCTGAGGCGCCGATCAATACAATTCGGCCTTCAACTGCGGCCGCCAAAGTCTGCGATGCTACGCCGAATTCTTCAGGAAACATGAGCGATTTGACAGAGATACTCGGTTTGTCCTTAGTCAGGGAGTGGTAGATCGGCATTTCTCCCCTTGCTCCGGTGGGGATATCGATTGCGCCAACCTGAACCGAAACCATGCGCAGTTCGCCTGCATCGGCCTCACCACTTCCATCGCTGCTTTTCAATTTGAAACCACCTGCGCCCTGGGCAACCCTTAATGCTTCGATGGCCAAATTGGGGTAGTAACTTCCATCAACACCATCGAGTAATCTTACCTGGCGAATGATACCATCGGTTTGAAATTCGTTGGAAAGTGAGAACGTGCCAATACCAGTTGCTGCTTCATCAAAGATCTCCAAATTTCGGATCGCACCTGTATTTTGATCTATCATGCCAGGAGGTTCGCTGCCACTAAATCCATGACCGGCCTTTGGTAAGGGAGGCTTAATTTTTGATGCGTTTGATAGTACCAGTCCGGTTACGACCCTGTTTCTGGCAATAGCCTTGGCGAATATCAGGTCATGATCTAATTCAGCGCTCGATTCAGGCAGGGTGACGTCAGCACCACTGGACCGGAGCTTTTCGACGGAGAATATGGGAGAGGTACGGTCTGGTTCTGAAAACACAATATCGAATACGATAGCTGCCGCACCCAACTGGCCCAATTTGTCGGTCATTTCGCCCATGAAATCTCTTGGCCAGGGCCATTGGCCGATTCGTTTGACGCTATCTTCGTCAATATCAACCACGACAACATTGGAATCTGCCCATTTGCGTGGCTTAATTTGTTGGTAAATATCAAAAATGAGGTTGTTTGGGCGATCGAAAAGGCCTGGAATAAAGAATTGTGGAACCCAAATACATAAGGCTGTAAGCAGTCCAACCAGCCAAACAGTCGTGGTTTTTGGGTTAAATAGTCTCATTTAAATCACAAAATGCATTGTAAAGACCTGCAGTGGACAAGAAGATTGACTTTGCGTAACTGTTGTTTTCGATACCATTTAGAGGCTAAACTGCCACCTTCGTTCTCAATTTCATTTCGGCGTCTGATATGTTCAATACCAAAAGAATACTTATTGGAGCAATGGCTACCATTATAGGAGTGTCATCCTCGCAGGCGTTTGCCCAATCAATTACGTTTGATGAAATACTTGCAAATCCAGATGATACGGCTTTGAACCTACGCTATGCCCGTCAAGAAATCGCGACAGGTCGTTTACAACAAGCGGCGTCGGCACTTGAACGGATATTGCTTAGCAATCCTAATTGGGATTCTGTGCGCTTGTTGTATGGTGTGGTGCTTTATCGTTTGGACGATTATGCGAGCGCAAGAATAGAACTTAGAAAACTCGAAGGCAGGGATTTGACGCCGAGGCAGGAAGCGGACCGTGTTCGCTATCTGGGCTTGATTGAGCATCAGTCGTCTACATTCAGAATTTTCGGTCAGGTCACTTTAGGTGGCCGCTATGATACCAATCCGGGTCTGGTTTCAGATCGCTACGCTGATGCATCGACTAATTTTGTTTCTGGATCCATTTTTCTGGAATTTCCTATCGATGACCAGAATGATGGAGAAGACCATGGCTTCATCGGTAAAGGTAAGATCCGGGTTGAGGCCGATTTGCCAAATGCTCCCGGCAGCCTTTGGTTTTTTGAGGCTTCCGGCGACATTACAAATTTCGATGATATTGACCGGGCCGACAATGCATCTGGAACTTTAAAATCAGGGTTTGTCTTCCAGCAGGAAAATTTGAAAGTCACGCCATATGTGAAGGCTCAAAGAACATGGATCCAGAGTGATTTATTCAGTGAGCGCTGGGGTGGCGGCGTGTCTGTCAGCTATGAGATTGATCCCCAACTTGTCCTCTTTGCCAATGGTGAATATTTGGATGAAGGCTACGATTCGAAAAGCTTTGCCAGCAACAGCAATCTGCGCGATGGGCGTATCATTTCAGGTTATGCTGGCGCAGTTTGGCGCGCAACCGAAAGCCAGAGTTTTTCAATTGCCGGATTTGCTTCGGACAAGGATGCTGTCAGTGATCAGCATTCCTATGAAAAACGCGGTGTCATAATCAACTCGCTGACCTTGTTTGGCGGCGGGGTTTATCTCAGCTTGACCGGACGCTATTCTGAAACCGATTATGACCAGCGTTCAACCGGGTTCACCTCACCATTTCAATTGGTAAAGCGTGAGGACGAAGAGCGTTTTGCTCGCGCTGCGCTCGGCGCACCCTTGGGGACGCTTTTTGGAGACGGGGCCTTTTTACCTGAGTTCATGAAAGATGTGGTGGTTCAAGTTGGCGTATCGTGGACAAGTCTTGAATCCAGTTCCAAACTGATTGAATATGATAACATATCCGGAGATCTTCTGTTTACGAAGAAGTTCTTGTTTTAATCATTTTACCAAGGTTGAACCTCTATGGCACAGACATTAAAGTTAAATGATGTGAAAAATTGCAGCGGCTCTATGCTCCGCCGTAATATGTTTGCCTTAGCATTTTCAACCGCTCTGGTGGTTGGGTCTTTTAATCCCGATTATGCAGTATCTACTCCGGTTGTTGGAACCAGTGCAGCCGTTCAAGGACAGGTTTATGTTGCTACGAATGGAGCGGAACGTAAGGCTGAAATAAAGCAATCCATCAAATTGCAGGATACGATTAGAACCAAACAAGACAGTGCCTTGCAGATATTGTTGCTCGATCGTTCAACGTTCACGGTTGGTCAGAATTGCAGCATGATCATCGACAAGTTTGTCTATGATCCCAGTTCTGATTCGGGTGAGGTAGGGGCTACCGTTACAACAGGCGCTTTTCGGTTTATGAGCGGGAACATAGGAAAGAAGAATCCGACCAGTGCCAGCATCTCAACACCCAGCGCAACCATCGGTATCAGGGGTACGATTTTTGAAGGCGTGGTTGGAGCAGATGCAATAGCGCTTGCCCAGCTTGGTGGGGTGAATACAAATGGCGCGAATGCGAATGGTGCAAGCCTGATCATTTTGCGTGGTCCTGGATCGAAAACCAATTCTCTTGATAAACCAGGCTCAATCATTGTTTCTACTGCAGGCGGTAGTTCTTCATTGTTCAGTTCGAATTATGCAGTATTTGATCCGGGTAACGGCAATCCGCCATCAAGGCCCTTTAAGGTCACTCTGGAAATGCAGGACTATATGGACTTTTTCCTGCGCTCCACGCCAAATGGTGCATCAGATAATCCATCTCCACTTAACGACAATGTTGGCCAGGAATCCGGACAGGATAAATTTGAATTGCCAATAGATATCGTTGAAGAACAGACCGATCCGCAAATCCCATTTGATGATATTATCGATGGTATTCAAGATACACTTATAGATCAGTTGTGTTCTGATTCTTATGGTGGCTCTGAGTGCGGAACCACTTTTTAGATCTGTTTTGGTGCAAGAAGTTGACTCCTGCTAATTGAGTCCAGACCCAAATGATTTCAAATCCTAGACGAACAATTCTTTTCTGCTGGGAATATGGTGCGGGCCTTGGACATATTTCTCAATTGAAAACCTTGGCGCGAAACTTTGATAAAGATCGTTTCCGACTGATACTTGTTAATCCAAATGGTGTGGTTTCAAGCGACAATGATCCATTTGATGAAGTTTGTGAGTTTTCCGATACGAGTATTTTGCGCGAGGTTGAAACATCGCCTGCCGCTGGAATTGTGTCTTACAACGCGACAGTAAAAAGCTTTGGATTGGGAAATCCCAAGCTTATGTTTACCCGCCTGAAACTCTGGGAAAAATTATTTGGTGAGCAAACGCCTGATTTGATTATTGGGGATTATGCGCCAATCGCTTTGGTTGTTGCGCGGCATATGAAAATTCCCACGGTTGCCATAGGAAATGGATATACGCTGCCACCGACGAATATTTGCTCCTATCCAAAATTCACCAACCAAAAAGATCCAGTTTCAGGCGAGAGCTTGCTGGCAACTTTCAATCAGGCTTTAAGACTGGCCCGTATGAGTGAACTGTCTCATTTGCCTCAGATTTTTGAAGCGGATATTCAGGCTTGTTTCACGGACCCTAAACTCGATCCGTTTGGGAAAGTGCGAAATGCACCAGCGATTGGACCGCTTTTAAAATCGGAAATGCCGAAATTTAATAAATTGCGTGGCCGGAAAATCTTCGTTTATCTCACGCATTGCAAAGCAGAGACGCGCAAACTGGTTCTTGAAGCGTTAAAGATGACTGAAATTCCTGCTGATGTTTATTCGTTGCAAAAGAGCAGGGAAGATGAAGCTTTTTTGAAAAACAGTCAGATTGAGTTACTAACGGCGCCAATCGCACTTGAGGATATTTGCCAAGAATATCAATTGGTTGTTCATCTTGGTGGGCATGGTTTCACGGTGGAGTTGCTCTGTGCAGGGATGCGGCAAATCTTGTTGCCAAAAGACATAGAAAAAATCCTCTTGGGCCAAGCGATGTTTAACCATGGCTTTGCTGACTTTTACCGGGTTGATTTTCAAAGACCTGTAAAAGAGTTAGCTGACAAAATTCTCGAAGCGATGAAGGGTGATGCCACCAATGCCAAGTTATCGCAATATTCTGCTTCGATTGATCGGACGAAATGGCGCGATAACCAACTTCAACTGATGCAACAAATTAATACACTGATTTAATTTTGAGCCCCTGAGAACACTGAGGCTCAAAATAATGGGTTATAGACCTGTCTATGCAGCCTTGCGAGACAGCACAGGAACCGCGATCATTTTGAATTCATCATCGGTGAGGATGTCGCGTTTCTTGATTCCAGCCTGTTTAACCAGATCAAGAATTTCTGCATTTTGCTCGTCGGTCGCTTCTCCAAGGCCAAGCATATCAAGTTTATAAGTGATTGAAGCCTTGCCGCTCTTCTTGCCCAAGACCACTTCGCCTTTACGCCCTGTGAAAGCTGGATGGGTTCCGAACATTACCAATGGATCATGCATCACATACTGAATGCCAATGCCGGATTCGCGGGTAAAATTACCATCGCCTAACACAGGCTTGTTACGCGCAATTGGTACATTTGAGAGGCGTGATACGAGTGCCGCCAATTCTGGAAGCTTGTCAAATTTGTAGCCTGTTTCATAACCGTATAAGAGATCGAGGCTGATCATCAACTCTTCCAAGGCAGCGTTACCTGTGCGCTCTCCAAGTCCGTTGGCGCAAGAGTGAACACATCCTGCTCCTGCCGTAACAGCGGCGATTTCTGTTGCTACACCCATGCCAAAGTCATTATGGGTATGAATTTCGATGGGAAGGCCCGTCATTCGCTTAACCCAACGAACCATATATTTGATGGCCTCAGGCGTCGCGCAACCCATCGTGTCAACAATGCCGATTGAATCTGGCTCTGACTCGGCCATAATGCCTTTACAAAGGTTTTCCAAATCGTCCGGCCGTGCGCGGGTGGTGTCATAGGGGAAAAACACAGCGTGAAGGCCATTCTCTTTCGCATAATTAATAACCGGAGCGCTTTTTGCCAAAACATCTTTCCAGGTCCACCCAAATTGGGTTTTCAGCTTTGGATAGCCGATTGGAACTTCAATAATCACGCCCTGGGCGCCGCATTCCAACGCTTTGTCGATGTCAACTTTCATGGCGCGGGCAAAGGTATATATCTTCGAGCTTAAGCCTAGTTTCGAAATCTCCTTGATTGCCTGCTCATCCTGCGGTGACACGGCGGGCATTCCCGCTTCGATGCGCTCAATTCCAATCTCGTTCAGCTTTTGGGCAATTGCTATTTTGTCATCGATTGAAAACACAACACCTGGCGTTTGTTCTCCATCGCGAAGGGTCGCATCGTGGATTTCGACCTTTGTCGGTAATTCAAGCGAATTGCGAACTTCCGGGACGAAATTGTAAGGGCTTACCCACCATTTTCCATCTTCAAAATGGTCTTCACGCATATGTCTTCTCCGGCAAATTAGCATCCAAATTCAATAGAAGATATCTCCAAGGTTTCGTTTGGAGCCTTCCGCTTACCGATATTTTAGGCATCACCTTTAAAAATATCAATATTTTTTTTGAATAACCCAAATTATCTATGTGTTGTTGAAACTTGTAATTTTAAGGCTATCTTGTTCAATAACCATCTTAAATGTATGTTTTTTAATGGATAAAAACTTCCAAATTGAATTTGTTTGACATCTGTCTGTAATCATAACAATCTAAATTTCGTACAAAAATATCGATTTTTTTATGGACACCTCATGCGAAACACAAATGCCTTTTCTGATTTTTTATCCTCCATTGCCCTGAGAGGTCGCTCGATCATCGGGATTGGATCAAAAACGGAGCTGAAAGCCTCGAGCGCTGACATCATCAAGCTTTGCCATCAGCTGCTCTCTAGTAAAGGAGAGGCTTCGGGCATCGCTCTGTCCAATGAGATTCTAACCCTATATAATTTACTTGATGAAAAGGCCAAGACACAGTTTTTTCTTGCATTGTATGAACAATTTTCTGCCAGACCGAAAGATATTGAAGAAGCGGCAAAAGCTTATTTAGAAGATCCATCGATCAAAAACATGGGGCGGCTTTCAGATGTAAGTGAACCCACCCGCAGGCAATTAATCATCCGGCTCAATCTGGCGCCAAATGCCACTCAATTATTGATCAATATGCGAGCTGATTTGCTAGAGCGTATTTCCAAACACAATGAAGTTGTTGAAGTAGACAAAGACTTCACAAAGTTGTTCTCATCTTGGTTCAATGGCGGTTTCTTGCAGCTCAATAAAATGAATTGGGCAAGTCCGGCATCTCTGCTGGAGAAGGTTATCAAATATGAGGCCGTACATGGTATGTCCGGCTGGGATGACTTGCGCGAACGCATCGCGCCTCCGGACAGATTGATATATGGTTTTTTCCATCCAAGGCTGAACAGTGAACCTTTGATTTTTATTGAAATTGCGCTCACCAAAGAAACGCCTTCCAAGATAGCTTCTATCCTAGACAAAGCACGAGATGGTATTAATCCGCAAATAGCTGACACAGCTGTTTTCTACTCCATATCCAATTGCCAAAAAGGATTGCGCGGCGTCCCGTTGGGAAGTTTTTTGATCAAGCAAGTGGTTGAGGATTTGAAGAAAGAATATCCAAATCTGAAGGAGTTTGTGACCCTATCTCCAATTCCCGGTTTCGCGAACTGGTTCACCAGACTAGTAAAGGATGCAAAGAGCAGCTCCTCAATCGAATTATTGCCTGAGGCTAAGAAGCAGTTGGAGCAACTCGAAAAACTCGATTGGCTTTCGAATTTAGAGGAAGCTGATAGGCTTAAGCCGTTCATCGCGAGCGCCGTTGCTTGGTATTTGGGCAATGAGAAAAACAATCGCCTTCAACCTGTTGACCCAGTTGCTAGATTTCACCTTGGCAATGGAGCGCGTCTTGAACGGGTCAATTGGCCCGCGGATTTGTCCGAGCAAGGTTTGAAAAACTCTTTTGGTGCGATGGTAAATTATAGCTATCGGATTGATGAAATTGAGCAAAACCATGAACGCTTTGTTGAAAGCGGAGAGATCAACATTTCACCGGAGACAAATAAATTGGTTAAATTGCTCAGCAAGTTTGCCAGTGAGACTAATGCCAAACAGAAAGAATTGGTGTAGGTTGACGAAATTGAAATTGATCATCTTAAACGTGGGTCTTATATGCCGGATAGAAAAGCTGAATTAAAAGTTATTGATGGTGGAAGTGCTGCAGATAATGCTAGCGCTAATAAAGACAGCAGCGGTCCTGAATCAATGACCAGCCAAGCTTATACCCGTCTGCGCGAAGACATTATTTCAGGTATTTTACGCCCGGGTCAAAAGCTAAAGATTGAAGAGTTACGTCTCCAATATGATGTAGGGACCAGTCCGATCCGTGAGGCTTTGAGTTTGCTTACCTCTGATCATTTCGTAGAACGCTTGGACCAACGTGGGTTTAAGGTCTCAAATGTCAGCGAAGAAGAGTTCGGCGAATTGTTGAAAACGCGCTGCTGGCTTGAAGAAAAAGCACTTCGCGAATCTATTTTACATGGCGACAGCAGTTGGGAAGAACAAGTAGTGTTAGCTGCATATCGCTTGTCTCGAGTGCCACGCTATGAAAATGAAAATGATTTTGTTGCCAATCCAGAATGGGAACAACGCCATAAGCATTTTCATATGACGTTGATTTCGGCGTGCGGGTCTGCGCTTTTATTGAAGTTTTGTGATCAGCTTTATGATCAGAATGTTCGTTATCGACAATTGTCAGGCAAGAAAGCTTATCCAACAAGAGATATTACAGCAGAACATGGTGCATTGTGCGATGCCGCTCTGGCACGTGATGCAGAATTAGCCTCCCGCCTTTTGGTTGAACATTATGATCGGACTGGAAACTTCCTGAAAAACCAAATCGGAAAATGACAGACTTGGTTTTTCGACTTATTGGCGGGCTAGAATAAAATCAAAATCAACTGTGAAGAATGGCATGGTGACATTCTGTCCAATCTCCAAGCCGGTTGGTATGGCTGACTTATCTGTTTGCTCGACATATTCCATTACCAGTTTTTCGCGCACGCCAAACACAGCATCCTGATCCAAATAAGGATCATCGCTGGGAAATACTTCCGTTACGAGTGACCTGAAGCCGGGGGCAGTTATAATGAAGTGTAGGTGCGAAGGGCGCCATGGATGGCGTCCGGTTGCATGAAGCAACTCACCAACAGGGCCGTCATCTGGAACTGTATAGGGAGCCGGGCGGACAGTTGTGAATTTGTAAACCCCATCATCGCTAACGGTCATATGTCCGCGAAGATTGTATTCTTCCTGTTTGGTATCCTGGTTGGAATAAAGTCCATTTTCTGCTGTTTGCCAGATTTCTATCTCAGCGCCTGATATAGGCTTCCCATCCGGATCTGAAACTTTACCCTGCACAATGATGGTAGCTCCATCATTGTTTTGTTTCATATCGCCGCCGACTGCCAAATCTGGGGCGCCAAGAATGTGAAACGGACCCAAGACACTAGATGGTGTACCATCATCAGGCGAATTGACCATATCAACCAAAGAAGACAGTCCAAGCACATCCGACATCAAAACAAATTCGTTGCGTTCAGGCGTTGTAATCTCACCAGTCTTTTGCAAAAGCTCTAATCCCTTACGCCATTCGTCATGGGTGAGCACAGTCTCGCGAACAAAGTCATGTAAGTGCTTTACCATGCTTTCAAGAACAAATCTGGTTCTTGGATTAGTCTCAGGCTCGATATAATCTATGAATGCCTTAGTGATCGATTCAGCAGTGACGGTGCGCATTGAAAGTCTCCAAAAATTGGTATTACCCAAGAATTCCGATTGATAGAACCGGATAAGCGATAAGCAGAATTAGAACCAAAAGCATGATGAAAGCGAAGGGCAGGGCTCCCATAAACACGTCTTTCAAACTGATGGTCGGATCGTTCAAACTTGTTTTGATAACAAAACAGGAAATTCCGAGCGGTGGTGTTGCTTGTCCTATTGGATAAAACGCGCCACCTTGGCTTGCCGTTCCAAGGCGCAACTCAGCAGCGTTCAGCGATCCAATGGCTAGTGAAATAAGTGCGGCAGCTCCCACTGCAGCAATTCCTGCTCCAATTTTCTTTCCGATTCTAAACATTTGTTCCTCCCAATTTCAGCACAAATCTCCTCAACCAACTATTGGCTGGATTGGATGAGTCTATTCCTGAACTGCTGCCATGACAAGAAAAATCGATAATATTTATATTTATGCAAAAACATATTTATTTTTGAACGGTTTCCGCTATTGTAACTGAGGGAGAAACCACGCAAACTCTCTCCATTGGGAGAATTGTTAAAGTTAAACACTGGAGGAAATAATGAAAATCAATCTAAAATCAAAGTCTGTATTGGCTCTTGCGATAGCAGGGATGCTTTCATCGACAGGTATAGCGAATGCAGCAAATGTTGAGGGACCAAAAGTTTTCTGGAAACTTTCAATGTGGGGAAATCCGAGAGCACTTTCTGCTGGCATGGAAGCCATGGCAGAGAAAGTAAAAGCTGAAACTGACGGAAATTTTGAGATCAAGATTTTCTATGGCGCACAGCTTTCTAAAAATACTGAAAACCTTGATGGGCTGAAGGTAAATGCTTTTGAAGGCGCTGCCATTTGTAACTTCTATCACCCAGGTAAAAACCCTGCCTGGATGGTGTTTTCGCTGCCATTCCTTCCGCTTGGCGATCCTCAGGTAGACAAATATGTCCGCACTAAAATGATGGAACATCCTGCGATTGTCGCCGACATGGCCCAGTGGAATGCAGTGCCTTATATTTCAGGATTGCTACCACAGTATGAAATTCTGGGTAACGGCCCAGCGCCAATGAAACTGGAAGACTGGAAAGGTAAACGAGTTCGTGCTGGGGGCGGTCTTGGAACTGCGATGGAAAAACTCGGCGCTGTAAAAACTACATTGCCTGCCGGTGAGACTTCCACAGCCATGCAGCGCGGCGCGCTTGATGCGGCTGCTTTCCCTTACACTTATGCGCATGTGTCTTTTAAGATCAATGAAGAGTCTGAGTGGTTCACTGCCAATCTTGCACCTGGCACTTCAGAATGCGGATGGGTCTTTAATAAAACTGCTTATGATGCATTGCCAGACCAGTATAAAAAGTTACTCGCTGACAATAAGGAACTGGCAATAGACACCCAACTTGCTGCCTATGCAAAAGCGGATGAGAAGAACCTGCCAATGTTTAGAGAAACATTGAAAGAGATTATCTATAGCGAAGAGCAACTCGCTAAGTTCCGCAAAGTTGCAGGCCAACCGGTTTGGGACGAATGGATTGCAGCCAATAAAGATAAATTCGATGCACAGGATGTGTTCGATTCAATATTTAAATATGCAGAAGAAGCAAAATAACCTCATAAACTGTCGGGCGCATCTCACAATGCGCCCGCTTTTTCATAAATTTTCAAATACCTGACCGAGCTCAACGCGATTGGAACAGGAAAGACCATGACTGCAGACAGGCTACTTTCATCAATCGACAGGTTGGCAGCTCCCATTGAGAATATCGCAAATTTCATGGCAGGCCTTGCGATCTTTATTTTGATGTTCATGGGCTCAGCCCAGATATTTCTCCGCACCCTCTTTAATGCTCCCATCCCCGGCTATATCGATCTGGTTCAGCTAGCGATGGCATCGATGGCGTTTTTGGGCGCAGCATATTGCCAGCGCCTTAGCGCTCACATTCGTATGGAATTGTTGGTAGGCAATTTAAAAGGTCGGGCGCTTTGGGGATTTGAAACAGTAACTACCTTAATTTCGTTATTTATCATTGCGGTTCTCATATTGTATGGCTGGGACCACTTCGTTCGATCCTATGAATCAGGCGACACAACCATTGATGCTGAATATATTGTTTGGCCATCGAAATTACTTGTCCCTATAGCGTTTTCTTTGTGGTTTATCCGGTTATTGATCCAATTGTTTGGGGCAATTCGCATGTTTATCAATCCATCGCTTGAACCGATCGGAATTGCGAAAATTCAACACGCTGCAGAACACGCTAGCGAAGAAATCAAGGAAACTTTTGGCGGTGCATTGCCCGATGATGAAGGAGCGCGGCCATGAACCAAGCAGGAGGACTTTTAGGGATCGGGTTTTCCGATCCGTTTATGGTGGGTCTGATTGGCTTGGGCTTCATGTTCATTTTGGTTCTTGCCGGTGTACGCGTCGTCTTTGCGGCTTCTTTGACCGGACTATTGGGTTTGGTAGAACTTTTGGGCTGGGGGCCTGCAGCTGGCATAGTTGGCACAATTCCCCATTCAAAATCATCTTCCTATGCATTGAGCGTTTTGCCGATGTTTATCTTCATTGGATTTCTGGCTTTTCATGCAGGAATTACCCAACAATTGTTCAACGCAGCTCGTAAATGGTTAGCATGGTTGCCCGGCGGCTTAGCTGTCGCCACCGTAATGGCAACGGCAGGATTTGGTGCTGTATCCGGCGCTTCAACTGCGACAGCAGCTGTTTTCTCACGCGTTGCAATTCCAGAAATGTTGCGGGCAGGCTATGATCGAAAATTAGCAGCTGGCGTGGTGGCAGCAGGCGGTACACTTGCCTCCTTGATCCCACCATCTGCCATATTGGTCATCTATGCTATCATTGTTGAAGAATCGGTTGGCGCGTTATTGCTGGCCGGCTTTCTTCCAGGTTTTGTGTCAGCGCTCATTTATGGCGCTATCATTGTAGTCTGGGCGCTCTATCGCCCGCACCAAGCTCCAGCGATGGAATCGGCCACTTGGACTGAGCGGTTCCAATCTCTTCCCGGCGTATCGCCTATCATCCTTGTTGTCGCGATTATCATGTCATCGATCTATTATGGCTGGGCAACGCCTACTGAAGCCGGCGCTTTAGGGGCAACGGTGGTTTTTGTCCTTGCCCTGTTCAAAGGTACTAGAACAAAAACTATTGTTCAGGCGCTTATGGAATCTGCCAAATTGACCGCGATGATCTTTTCGCTCATTTGGGGTGTACTGATTTTCGTTCGCTTTCTTGGCTTTTCCGGCCTGCCGGAAGCATTCACATCTTGGATTACCACCATTGACGCCTCGCCGATGGTGATAATGATTTGCATTTTGCTGGCATATGCCATTCTTGGTATGTTCATGGACGCGATCGGCATGTTGTTATTGACCCTGCCTGTCGTCTATCCGGCAGTCATGGCCCTTGGTTTTGACTCGATCTGGTTTGGCATTATCGTTGTTAAAATGGCAGAGGTTTGCCTCATCACACCTCCAATCGGTCTCAATTGTTTTGTGGTGAATGGTGTTAGGCCAGACATTCCATTGAGCGATGTTTTCAGAGGTGTTGGACTGTTTTTTGTGGCAGATGTGATCACCATTGCATTGCTCCTAGCATTTCCTGAGATCGTGACATGGTTGCCTGAATTGATGCGGGGCTAAACAATCTTTCTGTTGTTTTTTGATACTGGAGTTTCACCATGAAGATGGTAACCACCCTTTCGTTGAGTGTAGCTGAAATTATTGTTGATGAAGCATTACGTATTGGAAGAGAGTTGAATTTGTTTCCACTCAGCGTTGTCGTGCTTGATGCAGGAGGACGGATTGTCTCCGTAAAAAGCGAAGATGGCTCTGGTATCATGCGTTTTGATGTGGCGTTGGGCAAAGCTTGGGGCGCTCTTGGGATGGGGATTTCAAGCCGCCTTATCCGCGACCGACTTTCTAATCGACCTGTTTTTCAAACAGCTCTTGCGGCGGCGGCGGACGGCAAACTTATTCCTGTACCAGGCGGTGTATTAATCGAGGATGGGGAAGGATTCACGATTGGGGCAGTGGGCATCAGCGGAGATACTTCCGAGAAAGACGAATATTGCGCGATATTGGCGATCAAGAAGGCCGGGCTTAAGTCAGAACCTGCAGAGATCGATCCCGATTGGGAGCGCTCTTATTTGTCGGATAAGTGACAGTCATCAAAACTCGATGATTTGATCCACAAATCGATGGTTTTTTTGCAAGGTTGGTTTCGCGGCGTCTTCTGGGGACAGTATTTTGATGGTTGGTTTGCCGTGGAGTTCAAGCGGTATCAGCATTGCCCGAATGAATTGGGAAACGCAGCCGCCCATCGCAGTTGCTCTGACAGGAGAATTGATAACTTCAAACCAGCTATCACCGGGCGCCATGTCTTGATGATGCGCTCCTGTGTCAATGTTCAGGCCGCCAGCAACGAGATGACGAAAGCCAGCTCCTGAATGAGTGTGACGATAAGCAATTGCATTGGGCGGAAAGGTAACCTGATCTAGGCGAAAGACGGCTTTTCGGTCCGGCCATGTAAATTCCTGAGATGCTAAGAGCACGCCGCTAACCTCGAGTTCTGCGGTGCCTTTTGTTTCTCTTATCTCAAACTTCAAGGCTCTTTGGGCGGGTATTGGCGGTTTTGGAAGTTCTATTTGATTTGAATATACCGCACTACCTGCACCAGCCTCGACATTGAGTTTTTCTGCTTCGTTAGGAGGGAACCATGTGGCACTGTGAATCAAACCACCAAATTGCGGCGAAGCCAACTTATCATTGTCTATGTTGTCTAACTGGTGCTCGTATAGTGAAAATTTTAGATTTAACATTTGTGTTCTCTGGTAATTGAAAGTTGAAATTGAAGTCAGTTTTGAAACCACAAATTCAAACTATTTGGCTATCCTTGACAGTGATTGTGTTGATGGCATTGTCTGCGAGTGAGCTGTTTTTTCAATATAGTGGCAACCCGGTTGCGAAGATACTAGGGCGTATTTTTTTAATTCTCCTTTGTGTATTTATTGCTCCATCGTTCAAGCTTAGAGAATGGGTATTACTGATCGTGGCCAGTTCGCTTGCCATAGGTTTGTATGCTACCGAAAATGGACCCGCAGATATATTGTTTGCGCTCGACCGGGCCGCATTTTTTGCTGCATTCATCTATCTTGTGACCCTTTTGAAAGAAGCTGCTGAGCGCTCTGTCTCGGTCTTAAAGTTGGGAACATATCTTACCAAACAGCCAGCAGGCCGCAGATATTATTCGTTGGCATTCGGTGGCCATTTGATGGGCGTGTTACTCAATTTTGGAGCCATTAGTCTTTTAACACCGCTCATTCAAAGAGGCGCTCGATCAGGTGAGGATCTCAAGACAAATGGCATACTAGAACAACAACAAATATCGGCCTTGTTGAGAGGCTTTTCATGGATGATCATGTGGTCTCCCACCGCATTAACACAAGCCGTTTTGTTCACTGCCTTTCCTCAAATTGATCTGAGCATTATAATTACGCTTGGCATCTCGTCTGCTATCGTGATGATTTTTTTAGGGCGTATGGAAGATCGCTTTCGATGGCGAAATGTTGCCATTCCGAACCATGTTGAAGAGCCCGAATTTCCAACACGTTCCGCATGTCGATTTTTTATCATTTGCTTGAGTTTGGTGTTGTTAACTGCTGGGATTGTTTATTCAGCCAATGTTTCTGCAGCGATAGCGCTAATGTTGGTAGCGCCGTTTATCATGTGTGCATGGATATTTGAGCATGAATATAATGGAGGCTTTGGTAGCTCCCTTCAGCTAACAGTGAAAAAGTTGAATTCAATTTTAACCAAGTCATCTCAGGTTCTGGGGAAAAGTGCGGTCGTGCTGGGCGCGGCAGGGTTTATTGGTGAAGCGGCTGCAAAACTTGCGCCTGTGGACTTGTTGGCCCATTCCCTTCAGGTACTAAATGTCCCTTCGTGGGCGCTACTGATTTCACTCCCGATCATCATAAATCTTTGCGGGCAGATTGCGCTTAGCCCAATTTTGGTCGTTGTGTTCTTAAGTTCTGTGCTGAACCAATTGCCAGTCCTGCCCGCAGATCCAAATTTGATCGTTTTTGCGTTAGGAGCAGGATGGGCGCTTAGCATGTCCGCCTCGCCAAACGCCTCTGCTACCCTCTTGATTTCAGGAATATCGGGCATTGCTCCAACAACGCTAACTTGGAAATGGAATGGGGTTTATGCGCTACTGTGCCTATTGGTATTTTCGCTGGCGTTTGTTGTTTTAGATAGCGTGTTTTAAAAGCCGCAGGTCGAAACCACTTCACTCACGCGCTCAGCATTGTCGGCAGCCAGCTCCCCATCTGAGTTCCATAGGCTGTTTTCAAATCCAACTCGAAGCTTGCCGTGCAAATTATTTGCATAGCTTAAGCAAGCCGTTTCGGTGTCGCCAAATGCACAAACCGCCCAATCGGAATTTAAGTTATATAACTTTAATGACGCTAAGAATGGATCAAGGCTTGTTGGCTCTGTTTTTTGCGTTGAACCGTATTTTCCCAGAACGAATAGCAGTTGCAAATTATTGCTTGGTATTATGCCATCGGCGATAAACTTGCAAAGTTGGCCAATCTCAGTTGGATCATATAAGATGTGTTGCACCTCGATGTTTGCTTCATCTGACCAATGATAGAATTGCCGAGCTTCAGCGATGTAATCGCTCACGGCCATTTCTCTAAGAGCTACAGACACCGCTTTTGGCACAACCTTTCGCACCAGTTCATTTTGTTCGTTGGGTTTGTATTGACCAACAGCTTCTGTGGTAATTTGGACGTAAAGTTCCGGCGTATTGCGGGTTAATTCTGAGACTAATTCAAGGTATAAACCTGCATCTAGAACATGCTTACCGAACTCATCCCTGACATGAGCATGAATGCCGTCTGCCCCAGCGACGCTGCAGGCTTTAGCGGTCTCAACAATTTCTCCAATGGTCATGGGCAAATTGTGATGATCGGTTTTCATTCGCCTTGCTCCATTGGGAGCAACCATTAATCTTGGAAGGGGCAAGACAGACTCCTGCAGTTATTGTGTCATAGGCTTTATGGTTTCAAAGTGTCGTGAAAACAAGAAGTCAATCTACAAAAAACTACACCAAATTCACTCGCTTACAAATTACAATCTGGTACTCTTTGTTAAAAAATACCTGTTCAATTTGTAGGTACAAAGGAACCCAAAATGCTCATCGTCCATCATTTGAATAATTCCCGTTCACAGCGCATTTTATGGCTGCTGGAGGAGTTGCAGGTACCCTATGAGATCAGGCATTACCTACGTGATAGCAATACTAATTTGTCACCGCCGGAATTGCTGGATGTTCACCCGCTTGGAAAATCTCCGATGATTGAAGTGGATGGACGCATTATCACAGAGTCTGGTGCAATCGTTGAATATATCTGTTCAAAATTTGGTTCGCATATGGTGCCTGGAACGGAGACTGACGCTCATATCAGTCATCAAGAACTTATGCATTTTGCAGAAGGCTCTGCCATGACCCCAATCCTGTTGGCCCTTTATGTTGGGCGATTGGGAAAAGCCGGAGCGCCTTTAGAGCCTCGTATCCAAGAACAATTACAAAGTCATTTTTCCTACATGGATCAGGCCATTCGCCCGTCCGGGCATTATGTTCTCGATGACCTTTCAGCGGTCGATGTCATGATGAGCTTTCCTGCCGAGGTGGCGCTCAAACAGGGAAGGGGAAATGATTTTCCCAAGCTCGCAAAATTTGTCAAAAATATACAAGCACGCCCTGCCTATCAAGCCGCGTTGAAAAAGGGTGGGCCTTATCAATTTGCTTAATCAGCTTTTGACTACGCTGACAGTTCCTCAGGGAACTGTTCTGTTGTCACAGTTGCTTGGGCCGTTGCGTTGTAGCGGTTGCCAATAACTGTCTTTTGATTGATTAGCGCATCAGCCTTTGCAAGAATGCCATTGTCAACTTTAACACCACCCGCATGCCAGTTTTCGCGCATATGGTCGATGTCTTTGGTTCCTGGTATTGCAACGATATTTTCGCCTTGCGCTAGAACCCAGGCCAAAGAAAGTTGCGCCATGGAACATTGTGCCTGCTCTGCAAGTTTGCTGAAACCATCTAACAATTTCAAGTTCAATGCGTAAGTGTCAGTCTGAAACCTCGGCATTGTCACGCGAAGATCATTCTCTTCAAGGGTTGAAACATCTTGCAATTTCCCAGTCAGAAACTGTCTGGCCACCGGTGAAAATGCAACAAATGTGATGCCTAATTCTTTGCAGGTATTTAGAGCAGCGATTTCGGGGTTTCTGGTCCAAAGGGAATATTCTGTTTGAAGAGCTGCCACTGGATGAACTGCGTGGGCTTGTCTGATCCAGCTTGATGAAACTTCTGAAAGACCCACTGCCCCTATTTTACCTTCTTCAACAAGGCGTGCCATTTCTCCCATTGAATCTTCTATCGGAGTTTTTGGATCAGGGCGATGCAAATAATACAAATCAATATGATCTGTTTTCAGGCGTGTTAGAGCACCTTCCAGTGTTTTGCGGATCATATTTGGGCTTGCATCGGTAAGCCGCTTCCCGTCATCGTCAACACATAATACGCATTTTGATGCTAGAAAGAATTCCGAGCGACGGTGACTCACGGCCTTGCCGATCAACTCTTCATTATGGCCCGCGCCATAGATTGCAGCCGTGTCCAAATGGTCATAGCCTTCATCCAAAGCTTCGTTCAACAGACGCACTGAATAGGCTTCTTCCGGTCTCTTGCCATAGGCAAAAGACATATTCATACAGCCAAGGCCGATTGGTTTTACTTGGGCAGCGCCGATTTTTCGTTCAGCGCCACCGTCGGATTTCACCCAATTTGTCATAACATTCCAAACTGCTTTTAGCTTTTGAAGCTTTTCTCGATTTTATCGAGTGTTTCCATTGCACCCAATGCCTGAGCCACGGATGAATTGGGCTCGCGACCTTCTTGGATAGCAGATATGAACTCCCTATCGATTAGTTCAATGCCATTATTAGAAACAGCTACATTGGACAAGTCGATTGGATTTTCATTGCCGTCATACAAGTCATCATAGCGGGCCAGATAGGTGCCATTGTCACAGATATAGCGGAAGAATGTTCCCAGTGGGCCGTCATTGTTGAACGAAAGTGACAAGGTACAAATAGCACCTGATGGAACCTTCATGCCGATGGACATGTCCATGGCTATGCCAAGATCAGGATGATGAGGGCCCTGCAGGCCGAATGCTTCAGAACAGTTTTCACCCGTTTGGTATTGGAACAAATCAACGGTGTGACAAGCATGATGCCATAGCAGATGGTCTGTCCAGCTGCGCGGCTCGCCCTTAGCGTTCATATTTGAACGGCGGAAGAAATAGGTTTGCACATCCAGTTGCTGAACCTTCAATTCTCCGGCCTTGATCTTGTTGTGGATCCATTGGTGCGAAGGGTTAAACCGGCGAACCTGACCCGCCATTGCAACGAGCCCGGTTTCCTTTTGTTTTTCAACAATGCGGATCGAGTCTGCCAATGTATCTGCCATTGGAATTTCGACCAAGACATGTTTGCCAACTTCCATGCAGGCGATTGCCTGATCAGCGTGCAATTGGGTTGGTGTTGCCAAAATCACAGCGTCAACATTGGGTTGAGCAAGGCATTCTTCTAATGTCGTTGCGGCATGGCCAATGCCCCGCTCTTTGGCCAATGCGTCGATCTTGGCTTGGGTTGGCCCCATAACCGAGGTAACTTCGACACCATCAATATTGGCTAGGGCATCAAGATGTTTGATGCCAAAGGCGCCATAGGCACCGGCTACACAAATTCGCATTTAAATTCTCCGTTACCTATTTTCGAGGATAATATGGCCAACCGCTGTGTTAGAAGCTGGTACATGATAGTGGCGATGAATCTCTTCGACATTGTCGTTCAGCGCGCCGCGCATAACATACCACATAACCATTTCAATTCCCTCTGAACCTGCTTCACGCAGATATTCCAAATGAGAAATATTGGCCCCTGCAACGGGGTCCTCGGTCAGAAGATCGAGAAAACGTTTGTCGAATTCAGGATTGATCAGACCTGCGCGTTGATGCTGCAATTGGTGAGACATGCCGCCTGTTCCAAACACCATCACGTTCAGATCTTCGGGATAGGATTCGATTGCCTTGCGAATAGCTTTACCAAGCGCGTAGCACCTTTTGCCAAGGGGAGCGGGGTATTGCACCACATTTACTGCCAAAGGAATGACCTGAACTGGCCATTCATCTTCTGGCTTTTTGTCGCCAAACATCACTGAAAGTGGCACGGTTAAACCGTGGTCCACTTCCATTTCATTCATAATAGTTAAGTCGAACTCATCTAGAATGACTGATTGGGCAATGTGAGAAGACAATTTTTGATGGCCTTTGACCACCGGCACGGGACGCGGGCCCCAACCTTCATCAGCTGGATGGTATTCCGCAGCACAACCCAACGCAAAAGTTGGAATGCAAGAGGCATCAAAGGCCGTACAGTGGTCGTTATAGACTAGAAACACGACATCGGGTTTGTTGTCTTTCATCCATTGGCGCGAGAATTCAAAACCTTTGAACACTGGTTGCCAGTAAGGTTGTTCTGTAATGCCGGTGTCCATGGCAACGCCAATGGCTGGAACGTGGGAGCAGCCAACGCCTGCTGTTATCTTTGCCACTATTTTTTCTCCCATTCAGATTTATAACGATTGCCTTCAATAGACCGTCCGCCATGTAGCATCATGTCGCGATAGTCTTCAGTTTTCATGCCGGTCATAATTGCCGCGAGCCCCTGAAAATTGATGCCGTCAAAGGCAGCTAATTTGGAGGTGTAATAAACATTGCCGCCCAATTCCAAGAGGCGATTCCATGCACGATCACGAACGGCTTGTGCCTGTTCTTCGCTCATTGGGAATTTCGCCATATAGGCTTCTGGATCATCGCGTAATTGCTGACGGTTCTTTTCCAAACGAAGAGTGATGCAGAATTGGTTGAGCCAGTAGCCTTCGCGCGACCGATCCGCATCAAACACATAGGTTCCTGGAATATCGTCATATTCCTTTTCTTGGGTCATTTCGTTTCCTTCATCCTGTATGTTTCATCTGCTTATTCAGGGGAGCCAGCAATGTTTCCGCCACGGCCCCATGATCTTCATTGTCTACCAAAGACATATCAAGTCTCAGCTCACCAATCATTTGTTCCCAATCAGCCGCCGCATCGCTCATGGACCCGCTAAAACCTAATTCGCGCACAGTATTTGCTACTTCGCGCATTTCTGCGGATCTTCGAATACCATGGGTTGCTGCCCGTTCCATCATATAAGCGGCGCGTTTTTTCCAGCCAAAACCCGGATAGGTTTGTTCCATCGAGTCTAGCACAATGTCATCCACACCAGCACGTCGCCCAGCTAAAACCGATTCCAATATGACGGCTTCAAGGCCTTTCATAATTACGGATCGGATCATTTTGATGGAAGATGCTGCACCAACATCACCTTCAACCTGCTTTGATGACATGGCGAGAATATTGTTGAGATAAGCCACAGCATCTATTGAATGAGGGCCAGCAATCAGAAGTGGGGTTTGGTGTAATTTTGGATGCACAGGCGCCATAACTGCCGTATCAACGTAACGCCCGCCTGCCGCTTCAATGAGTGCAGCAGATTTGCGTTTTGACCCCGGTGCGCAGGAATTACAGTCAAAAAAGAACGTGCCTTTGCGAATAAACTTTGCAGCTTCGCTAGCTGCTTCAAATGCTTTGTCTGCCGTTACAAGCGAAAATACAGCTGCTCCAACGGCAACAGCTTCTTTGGCGCTCTTGCAGCCGGTTACATTAAATTTCTCATAGTCTGCCATTTTTGCATCTACTATTGACTGGGACTTGCTGAGCGTTTTGATGTCAAAGGCAAATGTCTCTCCAGCATATCCAGCTTTATGCCAGCCTTCGACGAAGGCCTGACCAGCTTCGCCGAAGCCAATCAGGGCAATAGAGTCAAAGTTCTTGGAGTTTAAATCAACCAATCTGTGTCTCGCTCCCAGTCTCAAAGTGCTTATGAAATACGGCTGTTGCCTGATTTCTCAAATTTATCACTAAAAAATCAAATGCCACAAATAAATTTGTATCGCTAACTATTCATTTTTTGAATAGCGCGTTGGAAGGTGAGGACACCATGCTTTTGGCTCGGATCATATCTAAAAATCGATTTTGTGTCGTTGTCGCTCGCCAATCTGAGCGGTAGGTCAAACCAATGGAGCGGTAGCTGTCTGGAAGTTCTATATCCAAAGGAATCGCAAGCCCTTGATCAATTTCGCGGCTCATCTGGTGGCGAGACATAATGGTTACGTAATTTCCCAAAGTGAGCAATCCCCGAACCAAAACGAGGGAGCTGGAAACCGTTCGAACTGGTGTATTCGGTAGATCAGGGATCCGAAGCACTTCTGCCAAATATCGCCCCGCAGGCGCTTCTTTGGGCGGCGCGATCCAAGGATAAGACAAGGTATCTTCTATTTTTAGATTTCGTTTTTTAGCCAATGGATGATTGATGCCGACAATGATGGACAATGGATCGTCGAACAATCTTTCCTGAATGATGTCGTCGCTGGGGGCTGGATTTCTCAAGGCTCCAATCAGCAAATCCAATTCGGCATTTCGAAGTCGCTTCAGCAGTTCAGGATAAGGGCCGTCAATCGCAATTATCTGAACGTTTTCAGTTTCTTGGAGCAATGTGTGAATAGCGTCTGGCAATATACTGGTTCGCGCTAATGGCATGGACCCGATATAAATCTTGCTTGAATCTTTACCTTTGAAATGATCAATTTCTTCCAGCCCCTGGCGCAATTCAGCTGCGGCTAGTTTGACCTGCAATACAAAAGATTCTGCCGCTGGTGTTAAATCCACGCCTTTGCTGTTGCTGATGAAAAAATCAAACCCTGCGAGTTTTTCAAGGTCCCGAGCAGCGCGGTGAATGGAAGGTTGCGAAAGGTTTACGCTCCTTGCTGCCATGCTGAAATTTCCAGTTTCTGCTATTACTATAAGCGCCTTGAGTTGAGTCGCCGTAGTCAAATCATGGAAATTCGAAAACCCTTCTTTTTTGCCCCTGCCTGCAATACGATTAGCTTGTTCAGACCCTAAGGTGAGATATTCAAACAAGCGCTCAATTCTATGAAACAAAATGTTTGAAGCGTCGGTGGGAAACAGACCATTGGAATGGCGGGAAAACAGAGTAACACCCAAGCGTTCCTCCAACTTGCTGATCGCCTGCGTCACTGCTGGTTGGGAAAGATGGACCTTTTTCGCGGCCTCACTTATGCTGTGGGTATTCACAACCTCACGATATGCCCGAAGATGGCGGATGTTTGGGAACTCGGCCGTCACTCACTTACCCTGCTTCTTTATAGTTATAGCAAAAATTTATAGTAAGTGCTGGAGTTTGAAATAGCCAATTTTTTGTTTCTACATCTAGAATGGGGAGAAATTAAAATGCCATTTTTTGGAGACATTTAGTATGACAAAGAAAAAGACAGCTTTGGTGGTCAGCGCCCATGCGGCGGACTTTGTATGGCGTGCCGGTGGCGCCATAGCCCTTCACCAACAGCATGGTTATGAAGTCACGATCGCCTGTCTTTCATATGGCGAGCGCGGCGAAAGCGCCAAGCTGTGGAAGCAAGAGGGTATGACGCTTGAAAAAGTGAAGGCAGATCGGCGCAAAGAGGCCGAGAATGCAGCGAAGGCGTTGGATGTGCATGATATCCAATTTTTCGACTTGGGTGACTATCCGCTCGATTTGGGGCCTGAAGCACGCGATAAAACAGTTGATCTCATTCGCAAGGTTCAGCCAAGCTTCATGATGAGCCACTCGATGTGGGACCCATATAATACCGACCACATGAACACCACAAAATTTGTTCTGGAATGCCGAATGATTGCTCAGGCTTGGGGCCATAACCCGGGCGAAAAAGTATTGGGCGCTCCGCAGTTATATCTGTTTGAGCCGCATCAAACCGAGCAAATGGGTTGGAAACCGGATGTATTTTTGGACATCACTGATGTTTGGGAAAAGAAAAAAGCGGCAATTGAGTGCATGCAAGGACAAGAACATCTTTGGCATTTCTACACCAATGTTGCCGAGAACAGAGGCAATCATTTCCGTCGTAACTCAGGCGGTCAATCTGGCGGTCGCAATGCTCAATTTGCAGAAGGCTTCCAGTCTGTATTTCCGCGCACAGTGGATGAACTTTAATGGCTGGGGCATTTGGACAACAGGGCATAGTGGTGCAGCATATTGAACGGGCGGATCAAAAGATAATTGATGGCCTTGGCAAATGCGGTGTTGCAACAGTTCACGAGGCCCAAGGTCGAAAAGGCCTGCTGGCAGCCTATATGCGGCCGATTTATTATGGTGCGCGAATGGCAGCTTCTGCTGTTACCATATCATCGCCTCCATGCGACAACTGGATGCTCCATGTTGCCATTGAGCAGCTGAAAGAAGGAGATGTGATGGTACTTGCTCCCACTTCTCCCTCTGATGCTGGCTATTTTGGTGATCTGCTCGCAACATCCGCGAAAGTTCGCGGTTGCCGAGGATTGATCATTGATGCTGGTGTTCGCGATATTGCTGATCTTACAGAAATGAAATTTCCGGTGTGGTCAAAAGCCGTGTTTGCCCAAGGCACAATCAAGGAAACCTTGGGCTCAGTGAATGTGCCGATTGTTTGTGCTGGCGCAGCCATAAACCCAGGCGACGTTATCGTTGCTGATGATGATGGTGTCTGTGTTGTCGCTAGGGAAGAGGCTGAGGATGTCTTGATAAAAGCGCAGGCGCGGGAGGCTAATGAAGCCACCAAACGTGCGCAATTTGAAGCAGGTGAGCTTGGCTTGGATATCTACAAAATGCGAGAACGCTTGGCCGAAAAGGGCCTGAAATATGTCTGATGGTGTGCGTTGCATGTGGATGCGGGGAGGGACGTCGAAGGGCGGATATTTCCTTGCCTCCGATTTGCCAACAGACATTGCTTCACGCGATGCCTTCCTCCTGGGGATGATGGGTTCGCCTGATGCCAGACAGATTGATGGAATGGGTGGGGCTGATCCATTAACGTCAAAAGTCGCTGTTGTTTCAAAGTCTGATCGCAGCGATGCGGAAGTCAATTATCTATTTCTGCAGGTATTTGTTGATCAGGCAATCGTTACGGATGCCCAAAACTGTGGCAATATTCTTGCTGGGGTTGGACCTTTTGCAATCGAGCGTGGGCTGGTGCCTGTTGTGGGCGAGGAAACCGATGTTTCCATTTATATGGAAAATACAGGGCAGGTGGCTATTGCCAAAGTTTCAACGCCACAGGGTAATGTTTCCTTTCGAGGCAGCGCCCAAATAGACGGTGTTCCTGGAACATCAGCCGCAGTTCCAATCACTTTCAAAGATACAGCTGGTTCCAGTTGTGGCGCATTGCTACCGACGGGAAATACCGTCGATGTGATCAACGATGTCACGGTTACTTTGATCGATGATGGTATGCCTGTTGTTGTTCTCAAAGCAGAGGATGTAGGCATTTCAGGGACTGAAAGTCGCGAAGAGCTTGATGCGAATGAAACGCTCAAACAAAAACTTGAAGCTATCCGCCTAATTGCTGGGCCGATGATGAACTTAGGCGATGTTAGAGATAAGACGGTGCCTAAAATGACGATGGTAAGTGCGGCTAAAAATGGTGGCGCTATTTCTACGAGAACGTTTATCCCCCATCGTTGTCATGCTTCTATCGGAGTTTTAGGCGCGGTTAGCGTTGCCACTGCTTGTTTATTGCCAGGATCACCTGCTCATAGCCTTGCTAAGATTCCTGATGGCAATCGAAAATCAATGAGCATCGAGCACCCTATCGGCGAGACAACTGTTATTGCGATGCTTGATAATAAGGGTGATATGGAATGCGCAGCGGTTTTGCGTACAGCACGAAAATTGTTTGATGGAGAGGTTTTTACACAATGAGTAGCCCGTTTTTAATGGACGAAGACTATCTGCCATTTCATCCCAATCCTTCGAAACCAAGTTTTCAACTACCAGCTGGCGCGGTAGATGCGCATTGTCATGTATTTGGTCCCGGGGATGTTTTTCCCTATGCGCCAGAGCGAAAATACACCCCTTGTGATGCATCGAAACAACAGTTGTTTGAGCTACGCGACTATTTGGGCTTTACGCGCAATGTGATTGTTCAAGCGTCCTGCCATGGCAAGGATAATTCAGCTTTGGTTGATGCGCTCAATGCTGCCGGAGATTTAGCGCGAGGTGTTGCTGTTGTTTCACCTGACATTTCTGATCAGGAATTGGAAATAATGGATAAAGCAGGGGTGAAGGCTGTTCGTTTTAATTTCGTCAAACGCCTTGTGGATGCGACACCCAAGGAAGTTTTTTTGCGCACTGCTGATCGCATCAAAGAACTTGGTTGGCATATTGTTGTATATTTCGAAGCGCCTGATCTGGAAGAACTGACACCGTTTCTAAAAACGTTGCCTACTAGTGTTGTTGTAGACCACATGGGCAGACCAGATGTTACAAAGGGCATTGATCATCCTGATTTCAAGCGCTTCATGGCGCTGCTTTCTGAGAATGAAAACTTCTGGACAAAGGTCAGTTGCCCTGAGCGTTTAACCGTTGCAGGGCCGCCTTATGACGATGTTATTCCCTTTGCCAAGACCTTGGTTGAAACATTCCCAGACCGTGTTTTGTGGGGCACAGACTGGCCGCATCCCAATATGAAATCGCATGTTCCCGATGAAGGCGTGTTGGTCAACACAATCCCAAGAATTGCTGTGACCCAAGCACTTCAAAAGGCATTGCTTGTTGATAACCCAATGCGCCTTTATTGGCCGGAGGCTTCGTGAGGTAATGACAGGGGCAACCGAAAAACAAGTTGAAAATCCAATTCTTGTTAAGCGGTTGATATCTATTTGTGCCGTCGCGATGTGCGTCGCCTGCATCCTTTGGAATGTTGAAGCACCAACGCGTTTAGGCTTCGCCATACTTAGTCAACAATATATGGCGTTTCAGCTAGGTTTAGCTTTAACGATGGCTTATTTGAGCGTGATAAAACCAACGGGTTTTTCTGACGTTTTCAATTTAGCAAATGGCATTGTTGTTTTCATTGTTTTTGCAGTGCTCATGTATGCCGCATGGGATTTTTCTTGGCTCCTGACTGAACAATCCTATCGGCCATGGCAAATCACATTGGTCGGAACTGTTGTGGTCTTGGCCGTTATGGAAGGTGTTCGGCGGCGCGTAGGTTGGATGCTGTTTACCATTGTTTCTGTCTTTCTTTTCTATGCGCTGATAGCTGACAAGATACCCGGACGTTTGATAGGCAAAGAGTTAAGTCCGGTTAGATTGATGCAATATGTCGGGTTCGATCCAAGTGCTGTCTTTTCCGCTCCACTAGCCGTTGGAACCATGATTGTTCTGCTGTTTGTCTTCTTTGGACAATTGCTCTTTGCAGCTGGCGGAGGTGCATTTTTTACAGATTTGGCAATGGCCGCAGCAGGCCGCTCACGAGGCGGTAGCGCAAAAATCGCAGTGTTTGGTTCTGCGTTGTTTGGATCCATTTCAGGAAGCGCCGTTTCCAATGTCGTCACAACAGGTGTTGTTACCATTCCTTTGATGGAGCGCGGCGGTTATTCAAAAAAGAACGCTGGTGCGATTGAAGCTGTTGCTTCGACCGGAGGGCAATTGACACCGCCCATCATGGGTGCCGCTGCGTTCTTGATGGCCGAGTTTTTAGAGGTGTCATATGTGACTGTCGCCGCCGCTGCTTTGATCCCTGCTTTTCTGTTTTATGTGAGCGTCTTTACCCAGGTCGATTTGATCGCTGGTCGAGACCATATCACAGCTGCTGAAGATGACAGTTTGAGTGTGCGCGAGGTAATGGCTGCTGGATGGCAGTTTTGCATACCCTTTGGGCTTTTGTTGTTTGCCTTGTTTTGGTGGCGTTTGGATCCTGAAGATTCTGCGCTTCTAGCTTCCATAGCAATTGTGGTTGTGGGCTTTACCAAGGGATATCGAGGAAAGCGCCTTTCGTTAAAAGCTCTGGGCGATGTCTTCGTTGATACTGGGAGAGGAATGGTTGATCTCATCCTTGTTGTCGCTGCAGCTGGATTTGTTATCGGGGTTTTGAATATTACTGGGCTTGGTTTTGCTTTGACTCTTGTCTTGGTTGACGCCGTTGGTTCAAATGTTGTGCTGTTGCTGCTCATTTCTGCTCTCATTTGCACTGTTCTGGGAATGGGAATGCCGACGTCTGGCGTATACGTTTTACTTGCTGCGTTGGTTGCCCCTTCATTGGTCAAAGCGGGAATTCAGCCAATGGCGGCTCATTTGTTCATCTTGTATTTTGGGATGATGTCGATGATTACTCCACCCGTTGCTCTGGCCGCATTTGCTGCAGCTACGATTACAAAAGAAAACCCATTGAGCACGGGCATTGCGGCCATGCGAATTGGATGGGCCGCATTTATAATTCCCTTTATTTTTGTTGCTACGCCAGCGATTTTATTAGACGGAAGCTGGCTTGAGATTGCTCAGGCGACGGTTCTTTCGGTTGTAGGTATTTTTGGTGTGACAGCTGGCATTGTTGGGTTTTGTTCTAAGCAATTGAGTTCTTTGAGCCGGGGCGGGCTATTTATTTTCGGATTTTTCTCATTGCCTTTGGGTTTTTTCCCTTCGGCGGATATTGTCCACTGGCCAGCAGCTTTAATAGTATTGTTGATGGCTGTTACTTTTTTCTTTTCGCACAGAAAATCAATACAATCAGATCAATGAACTTAAACTCCGCTCTTGCGGAAAAACAGGGAGGTAATGAAATGAAGAATATTTCGAAACTTTTGGCAGGGACTGCACTATGTCTCAGTCTGTCTGTTTCAACTGCCATTGCTCAGGTAGTGACAGTGGCCACAGGCGCTCAAGGGTCTATAGCTTTTAATTCAGGTCAAGCGGTGGCGAAGGTCGCTAACGAAGCTGGTATCACAGCGCGTACACAGCCGATTGTTGGCTATATACCGCTGATCAATAGCGGTGAAATTGATTTTGGTTTTTCCAATGGCGTGGAGGCTGAGTACGCGCTTTCAGGCACAGGAAACTATGATCGCGAAAACCCGAACCTTCGCATGGTTGGAACAATGTTTCCGTTAACTACCGGGATAATGGCACCGTGTGATCTTGGGTTAAAAACAATTGCGGATGTGAAGCCAAAAGCTGGTGATTTGCGTATTGCATCAGAATACAAGCAATCAACAATCATACCGTTTTACATTGCTGGTGGCCTTGCAAATGGCGGAATGACCTATGACGATTTCCAGCAAGTGCCTGTCGCCAGTTTTGTAGCTGGTATTAATGCTTTGGGTGATGGTCTTGTAGATATCGCACTTGTAAGTTTGAATTCAGGCGCAGGCAAACAAGCCGCAGTTAAACTGCAAGGGCGCGGTGGCCTTTGCTATATATCGCTGGACGATTCTGATGCGGGCAAAGCAGCATTCAAAGAGTTTTTGCCAGCGGGTCAAATCGCGACATTCAAGCAAAATCCTGATAATTTGGGCCTGGAAAACGGACCGGCCAATATTATGCGTATTCCTTGGATGATGCTGACCAACAAGGATGTCAGCAATGAACTTGTTCACAAAATGACAAAAATGATTGCTGAGAATAAGGAAAGTCTTACCGAATCTTTTGGTTTGTTCCGTCTTGCCAAACCAGAAACCATGGCCCCTGCAAGCAAGGTCCCATATCATCCTGGTGCGGTTAAATACTTCGATGAGGCCGGTATAAAAATAGGCGGTTAAACTTTTGAAACAGCGCGTCCCTTTTTGGGGCGCGCATTTTTTTGGACCGAGGGAAAAATCAATGATGGAAAAAGCTACAGCCAGCGATGGCCATGTTCTGGATTACTGGGTTGAGCCTGCCATCGGTGCACCAAAAGGTGGCTTGGTAATTATACAAGAAATTTTTGGTGTAACCGAACAATTAAAAGGTGTTGCGAAACGATATGCCGGATTGGGATTTAATGTTGCTATACCCGCATTATTTGATCGTCAGGAAAAGGGCGCAGTCATTCCATTTAGCGAGGGGCCTCGGGGCAGGGATTTGATGCTGGCAGCGAAGCTCGAAGAAACCATGATGGATATCGATGCGGCCGTCAGCTTACTCCATAAAAAGGGTGGCAAGGTTGCTGCGATGGGTTTTTGTTGGGGTGGCGGATTGGCAATTCGTGCTGCTCAAAAAAGTGAAGTCGCATGCTCGGTGTCTTTTTATGGAACGCGGTTGCCGCAATATTTGGACGCACCACTAAAAGCCCCTGTTTTGGGACTATTTGGTAAAAATGATGATCATGTTCCTTTGGAGATGATAAAACAGGCATCAGATTATCTGATCGATTTTGAAGTGCATTTGTATGATGCCGGACATGCATTCGCAAACGATGCTCGTCCATCCTATGTTGCCGAAGCTGCTGAAGATGGGCACAAACGCGCAGTTGAGTTTTTGGAGAGTAACCTGAAATAGGCCTAAGAAGCATGTTCCGACCATCTGTGAAGATCAAAGCGATTTTTGTCTGGAAGCTACGTTGATGCGCTTTTTTCCTGTAAACCGAGTTCTAAATTAAACTCGATGTGACGATGACCTTGTTGCTTGATTTCAACGAAAATTTGCCCATCTTTTATTGGAATGCGATATAAAGATTTCTTTTCATAATCAGGAAAACGCTGGTGTCAGTCCTCAAACAGTCTGCAGTGACAATTTTGGCTTTGTTGATCGCGCTTAGCTGCTGGGTATATTTTTCACCCAGCGCTATTGGGACACTGGCTAATTACAATCTTGATTTTTCACCCCTGAAACGAATTGCTGCGTTGAATGGCGCGCCAGAAGGCGAGGCTAGCAAAGGCGGGCCCGCTCCCGGTCGTCGAAATCCTCGCGAAGCGCTGGTTATAACAGCGCCTGTTTCACAGGGAGTCGTCAATGACAGGCTAAACGCAATTGGCAATGGCCGCGCCGCCCAATATGTGACGCTGACTTCGCTGGTGTCGGGGCAGATTATTGAACTCCCCGCTGCTTCTGGAGACCGGGTTGAGGCAGGAACCGTTATTGCCCGTCTTGATGCGGAAAATGAAACGCTTGCCCTTGAAAGAGCAAAGCTAACTGCCGCAGATTTGAGAACCAAGGCTGAACGAGCGCGTGCTTTGTTTGAAAAAAGAAGCACCACCGCCACTGCCGTTGAAACTGCTGAAGTTGACGCCAACGCTGCTGACCTAGCTGTTCGTGAAGCGCAACTTAATCTTGATAGACGCACGATACGCTCACCAATTGAAGGTTTGGTGGGCATTGTCACGGCAAATGTCGGCGACTTTGTTACCAATCAATCGCCAATTGTCACGATTGATGACAGAAGCAGAATAATCATCGAGTTTTTTGTGCCGGAGCGTTTTGCCACTGCGATAAAAATTGGAGCGCCTATATCGGCAGTTTCTGTTGCCCGTCCTGGAGAGCAATTTTCGGGAGAAGTTTCAGCGATAGACAATCGCGTGGATGTTACCAGCCGTACCCTTCAAGTGCGTGCCGAAATTGCAAATGACGATGATCAACTAAGGGCAGGAATGGCCTTTAAGGTATCGATGCGTTTTGATGGCGAGCGTTTTGCTTCAATTGATCCGCTAGCAATACAATGGGACTCTGACGGGTCTTATGTCTGGCTGATTGATGCAGAAGGAAGAGCTCAGCGAAAAAGCGCAAGGATCATTCAACGAAATCCGGAAAGCGTCTTGGTTGAGGCTGACGTGGTTGAAGGCGATAGAGTTGTAACAGAAGGTATTCAAAATCTTCGCGCCGGAGCGACGGTTAGAGTAATGGGCGAAAAAGGCGCTAAACCTGAAGCTGGGACAGATAAAGTTGCTGGCTCATGAGTGAAACATCGCCCCAATTGCAAGATCAAGAACCGGGCGAAGCTGATCGTCCAGAACTAACTTCCTTGGAAACTGAGCAGTCTTCAGGTGGTGCGATACACGAAGGCGGATTAGCGGTTTTTGTTCGCCGTCCAGTCCTTGCTCTTGTTTTAGGTTTGTTGATCATTGTTGCAGGGCTTGCAGCAATCTACGGTTCTGAAATACGCGAGCTGCCCGATGTGGATAGTCCGGTCATTACCGTATCAACTGATTTTTCTGGGGCAGCACCTGAAACCATTGACCGAGAGCTAACCGCGTTAATTGAAGGAGCTGCTGCAAGGGTTTCAGGCGTGACATCAATCTCGTCCCGATCCTCCTTCGGACGAAGCCGAGTAACGGTGGAGTTTTCTGATAGTACAGATTTGAATGTTGCAGCTTCTGATTTGCGCGACGCCATAAGCCGCGTCTCTAGAGATATGCCAGATGGCGCTGAAGATCCGCGCATCGTGAAGGCTGACTCTGATGCGCAGCCGGTTCTTCGTTTGGCAGTCACTTCGGACACGATGTCGGTTCAAGACATGACCATTCTTGTGGAAGACGAAGTGGTGGACCGATTGTCATCTGTGCCGGGTGTGGCTGATGTGAATGTGTATGGGGATCGGGACAAGATATTCAGAATCGACATCAATCCGGCTCGTCTTGCTGCTTTGGGTTTGACCATTGCCGATATACGTTCTGCGCTTGCTAGTGTTGCATTTGATGTTCCTGCTGGTTCTTTGACATCTAACTCTCAGGATATTGTGGTTAGAGCGACTGCAGACATTAAAACACCAACTGATTTTGAAGACTTGTTTGTGCGCGAAAGAGTGCAAATCCGGGATGTTGCGACGGTCACACTTGGCCCTGATCCGGGTGACAGTGCGTTGCGCGCCAATGGCAAAACAGGCATCGGAATGGGTATTATTCGTCAAGCTCAATCCAATACGCTAGAGATTTCAAAAGGCGTGCGCGCTGCGGCAGTCCGTATTCAGCAAATCTTACCTGATGGTGTCGAAATTCGGGTAACCAGTGATGACGCTACCTTTGTCAGCGGCGCTATTGAAGAAGTTGTTCGTTCGCTTCTGCTGGCAGTCATAATCGTTGTTATTGTAATTTATCTATTCCTGCTGGATTGGCGTGCGACACTCATCCCCGCTGTAACTATGCCCATTGCCCTCGTTGGCACGATTGCCGCCATCTATTTGGTTGGATTCTCGATCAATATTCTGACCTTGCTTGCCCTTGTTCTTGCTACTGGCATGGTAGTGGACGACGCGATCGTCGTTCTGGAAAATATTGTTCGAAGACGCAATCAGGGGATGGGTATTCGAGCAGCCGCTGTTATCGGAACGCGTGAAGTTTTCTTCGCGGTTATCACGACGACGGCGACCCTCGCTGCAGTATTTATTCCACTCTCTTTTCTGCCGGGGCAGGCAGGGGGGTTGTTTCGTGAGTTCGGGTTCGTATTGGCTTTTGCCGTTACGCTTTCCAGTTTTGTAGCCTTGGTTTTATGCCCTATGCTTGCATCGCGATTTGTTATGCCGCTAAGACGCGATTATCAGGACGAGCCGAAGCTTGGAGCCATGCTCAATTTTGGTCGTGCGTTGAGCAAGGTATATGAGCGATTGCTCCATGGCGCTCTACACGCTCCGTTGTTGGTGGTGGTGGCATCTTTTTTGTTTGGGACATCTGCATGGTTTTCTTTGTCGAGCATTCCTCAAGAACTTACACCACGTGAAGACCGCGCAGTTGCATTGATGCGGGTCTCGGCCCCGCAAGGTGTCAGTCTTGATTATACAGCAGCCAGAATGCGTCAGGTTGAAGAATTGGTCATGCCGCTTCGTGAAAATGGAGAGGTTAGCAATATTTTCTCGATAGCTGGAACAGGGGGAACTGCAAATAGCGGGTTCATGGTTTTGACCCTTGCTCCATGGGGTGAACGCGAGCGTAGTCAAAATGATATTGTCGGCCAATTGAACGGAATTGTCCGATCTATTCCGGGAATTAGGGCATTTGCTATTCAGCCAAACAGTTTGGGAATTCGAGGTGCGGGCAATGGTTTGCAGTTCGCGCTTGTAGGTAACTCCTATCAGCAAATGGGCGATGCTGCGCAAGAGATTGTTGAGAAGCTGGAGGATGATGAAAGATTTACCCAAGTTCGGCTTTCTTATGAAACGACCCAACCACAGCTCTCCGTTTCAATAGATCGCGCACGAGCTTCTGATTTGGGTATTGATATTGAAGGCTTGGCCCAAGCCATGCAGGCGCAGTTGGATGGCACTGAAGTCGGTAATGTGTTCATCAATGACAGAGCATTTCCAGTTAAACTGATCTCGACTACTAACCCGATCAATGACCCGACTGACCTTGAAAACATTTATTTGAAAGCTGGCGATGGGCGCATGGTGCCGATGTCGACAATCGCGACGCTTGAGGAAAAAGCGGTATCCCCTTCGCTGAATAGAGAAAGCCAGCTGAGAGCCGTTTCGATCACAACAGGGCTTTCAGAGGGCTTGGCATTGGGAGAAGCTTTTAGTGCGGTTGAAGAGATTGCTGAACCTCTTTTGCCTGCAGGTTCAAGAATTATTCCGCTTGCCGAGGCTGCTACATTGGAACAATCCTCGTCTGACATTTTAGTTGTGTTTGGCGTTGCTATAGTGGTCGTTCTTTTGGTTCTGGCAGCGCAGTTTGAGAGTTTCGTCAGTGCCGTTATCATCATGGCGACAGTGCCCATGGGGTTAGCTTGTGCTGTTTTTGCCCTTTTGCTCACTGGTGGCAGTTTTAACGTTTACAGCCAGATCGGGCTGATGCTACTGGTCGGCGTAATGGCCAAGAATGGTATTTTGATTGTCGAATTTGCCAACCAATTGCGAAACAAAGGTTATGAAATTCGCGAGGCGATTGAAGAGGCATGTTCTATTCGCCTTCGCCCTGTGATGATGACCATGATTTCGACGGTATTGGGAGCCTTGCCGCTGGTGTTTGCATTTGGTGCTGGCGCGGAAGCACGCTCCGCCCTTGGCTGGATTATTGTTGGTGGTCTAGGAATGGCAACGGTCTTCACGTTATTCCTCACTCCGGTAGCCTATTTGATACTTGCCCGCTTTTCTTCCCCAACAATTGAAGAAGAACGCCGCTTGGCGCGCGAAATGAAAGAGGCTTTGGAGTAATTTTGGATCACTTTTCCCAAACAGAGTTTTGATAAGACTTGTCCGAAAATTGCCTTTTAACTTTGTAGCGACTGACGGAGCTTCTTCTTAGGGTATCAATCCATCGTTACTACAATATTTCCCGTGTGCTTCTTTTCAATGAATGCGCGTTGGGCATCATGCAGTTTTTCCAGCGGGAAGCTTGCTGCAAGCATTGGTTTGATTTCACCAGCTTCTATGTAACGCACGAGGTAAGGGAAGACTTTGGGTTCAAAAATAGTGCAGCCATGGAATGTTAGATCGTGAAGATAAAGAGTTCGAAGATCAAGCTCCACAATCGGCCCGGCGATGGCACCGGAACAGGCATATCGGCCGCCACGCTCTAAGACGTTGATTAAATTAGAAAACTGATCGCCACCCACGATGTCGATGACAGCGCTGACGGTGCCTTTTCCAGTTTTTTCTATCAGAGATTTTCCTAGGTTTTCAGGTTGTCTTGGAAGAATGGCCATCGGGTTCATCGTGGCCACATCACTGTGTTTTGCTTCTGAGGCCATAGCAATGGTCTTAGCACCACGTCGGTTGGCAAGTTGGACTAAAGCAGAACCAACGCCGCCTGATGCGCCAGGTATTAGCACCGTATCCCGGCTAGTTATTTGGGCGCGGTTTAAAAGGTTTTCAGCTGTTGAATAGGCAATTGCGAAAGTTGCGAGTTCAGCGCTGGTGAGATTCGTTTCGATCGGGTTTGCGTTACGATGATCAACCACCATGTAATCAGCAAAGCCACCATCCAATGCGGAACCCAAATAGTCTGTTTTTTCCAAATTGGCAGGGTCGTCCCAATCACGGGTGATCGTGTCAACGAGTACTCGCTTGCCAATTATAGACGGATTGACGTTATCCCCAACTGCAACCACTCGTCCAACTGCATCGCCTCCTTGTATACGTGGAAACTTGATGCCGCCGTCCCAGCCGCCATCGCTGTCCTGATCGCCATCGTAAGCGCCACCTGTGGTCGCCGAGGTTACTGACTTTGAGTACCAGCCGGTGCGCGTGTTGATGTCGGTATTGTTCAGCCCGCAGGCTTCGACCTTGATCAGCACTTGATCAACGGATGGATTTGGCGTTGGCCAGTCATCGTGGAATTTCAAAACATCGAAATCACCGTGGCCGTGCAAGACAAATGCCCGCATAGTCTGCGGAATATGGGCCATTTTTCGTCCTTTGGGTTTAGATCAAGAGGGTAATAGTGGGTTAGCCAACTACCTTGATTTTATTCCCTTATACAGGAAAAAGTTGTGACCGAGTAAGGATTGCCCGGGTTTTTCAAAACCGCAAATAAACCCGGGCAAGTTTGACAAACCTAGTTATCTTTTGTGACAGTGAAAGCTGTGATGCCTGTAAAGCCATCTTCGCTTGAATTGAAGTCGATCAAGACCTCATCGCCAACGGAAAGCGTATCAGGGATTGTGACTTTTGACTGGTCGATCATTATTATCGTGCCAGCAGCTGTTGTAAGGGTGCTTTTTTGTGCGTCCCATGCGGCAACCTTGATATTCATTTCGTCAGCGTGAGCTGGTGCAAGATGCGCGAAAAGCGTCATCAATGCGATTGCAATGCCAGTAGTTTTTTTCATTTTGACACCTAAAGAGAGGGAGATTCCACGTCTATTCTTGGACAAGTGGTTTACTCGGTTAAGCCAGATCATCCTTGTATCTGCGCCTTTTATTCAGACAAATTTCCATGTCTAAATTTTGTAATTTTTCTGAATTTATCGATGATATCAGGTTGCTAAATTCTAGCAATCGAAATCGTGAGGCGAGGATGCTCTAGCAAGCGTTTTTACTCTCTTGGATATTTTGTTCATTCAGCAGTTTCATGTCAAAAACCATGGATTGTGCAGTATAGTGCATAATACCTTGTTTTCGCTGTTGAATTTTGCCTACCTATGCAAAATCACATTGCCAAACGCGTCGGGATCTGGTTTACTTAAGAAAGGGAGGACTGAATTTGGCAGAAAGACTGGTGTCTGAAAGTCACATTTCTGAAGTTGATCAGCTGCGGGCCAATATGTACCGCTTGCTAGCCAGATCGCTTGCGTCCCCTGCAAACCCTGAATTTTTAAGTGTGTTGGTTGGCCTTGAAGGTGATGATTCTGATTTGGGTCGCGCGCTTGGTGAGCTATCTGCTGCTGCCGGCAATTTAGACGTCCAGTCTGTGAATCAGGAATATCAGGATTTGTTTATTGGAGTAGGACGAGGCGAGTTACTGCCTTTTGGATCTTACTATCTTACTGGTTTCCTTAACGAAAAGCCATTAGCCCGCCTTCGCAATGATATGACCAAGCTTGGTATTGAGCGCGACCCCTCGGTTAAAGAGCCGGAAGATCATGCGGGTGCCATTCTGGATATGATGGCTGGGCTGATTGATGGTACTTTCGGTATTGCTCAGCCTTTGAATGTCCAGCATGAATTTTTCAAAAACCATATTAGCAACTGGATGTCGCATTTCTTTAAGGACTTGCAGGCTGCCAAGCATGCTGAATTGTTGCGTCCGGTTGGTAAAATCGGCGGATTGTTTTTGGAAATAGAAGAATCAGCGTTCGCTATGTAGCTTCGACCTTAAGGGTCTGGAAGTTTTCGGTGAATGCAGAATGGAAATTGTAGATAGGGCAAAGCTACTGGGCCCTTATACAATATGAGTAACCGGGTAGCAGGAGGAAAACAGAAATGACTGTGAAACCTGAAAAGGTAAAAACAGATCGTAGAGGTTTCTTGAAATTCGCCGGATTGGGTACGCTTGCCACTGGGGCAGCTATCGTTTCAGGCGAAAAAGCCGAGGCTTTGGAAGTCGTTGACACCAACAAAGCAGGCTATAAAGAAACAGATCACGTGAAAACCTTTTACGATTCTGCGCGCTTCTAAGCAAAGCAGAGTGCTTTAACCGCAGGAAACTGCATCAAACTTAAACGGAGATTATTATGCTCAGGAAAAAGACGACTGGGGTTGCGTTCGGCTCCCGACTGTCCTCTGTGCTCTCTGATGTCAAGAATGCGACAGTTGATCGTCGTTCATTCTTGAAACGCTCAGGCCTAACATTAGGTGGAGCGGCTGCCATTTCGACATTGTCGAGTGGTATGGTCAGAAAAGCAGAAGCAGCAGGTGCCGCTAGTGCTGGAAATATGGAAATCAAGAAATCGGTTTGTACACACTGTTCAGTGGGTTGTACCGTTCTTGCAGAGGTTTCCAACGGTGTATGGGTGGGCCAGGAGCCTGGTTTTGATTCTCCCTTTAACCTTGGTGCACATTGCGCAAAAGGCGCGGCTGTTCGTGAGCATGCTCATGGTGAGCGTCGCCTGAAATATCCAATGAAACTGGTTGCTGGCAAGTGGGAGCGTATGTCTTGGGACGACGCGATCAACGAAGTTGGCGATAGAATGCTTTCAGTTCGTGAAAGCTCTGGTCCAGATTCAGTTTATTGGCTAGGTTCAGCTAAGCACAACAACGAGCAGGCCTATCTGGTTCGTAAGTTTGCAGCTTATTTCGGCACGAACAATGTCGATCACCAGGCTCGTATCTGTCACTCAACCACAGTTGCCGGTGTTGCAAACACCTGGGGCTATGGTGCGATGACCAACTCCTACAATGATATTCACAATTCAAAGGCGATCTTCCTGATCGGCGGCAACCCGGCTGAAGCTCATCCGGTTTCTCTTCTGCACCTGTTGAAGGCAAAAGAAGAGAACAATGCGCCGTTGATAGTTTGTGATCCACGCTTTACCAGAACGGCAGCTCATGCGGATGAATTTGTTCGCTTCAGACCTGGTTCAGACGTTGCGTTGATTTGGGGTATTTTACATCACATCTTTGAAAATGAGTGGGAAGACAAAACCTTCATTCAGCAACGCGTTTACGGTATGGATGAAATCAAGGCTGAAGTTGCCAAATGGACACCAGAAGTTACTGAAAATGTTACAGGTGTTCCTGGGTCTCAGCTTCGTCGTGTTGCCAAAACACTTGCTGAACATCGTCCAGGTACTGTTATTTGGTGCATGGGTGGTACTCAGCACACCAATGGTAACAACAATACACGCGCTTACTGCATCCTGCAGCTTGCCCTTGGCAATATGGGTACAGCTGGCGGCGGCACAAACATCTTCCGCGGTCATGATAACGTTCAGGGCGCAACGGATCTGGGTGTTCTTGCTGATACGCTTCCAGGATATTACGGTCTTGCAGCGGGCTCTTGGGCTCACTGGGCACGTGTTTGGGAAGAAGATCTGGATTGGCTAAAAGGCCGCTTTGCCACAATGACTGGCAAAGATGGTAAAGCCAAGCCGATGATGAACGAAAAGGGTATTCCTGTTTCGCGCTGGATTGACGGCGTGCTTGAAGCTAAGGAAAACTTGGAGCAGCCTGATAATACCAAAGTGATGGTATTTTGGGGCCATGCGCCAAACTCGCAGACCCGCTTGCCGGAAATGCGTAAGGCGATGGGCATGTTGGACACATTGGTCATCATTGATCCATATCCAACCATGTCTGCGGTTCTACAAGATCGTCAAGATGGCGTATATCTGCTTCCAGCCTCAACTCAGTTTGAGACCTCTGGTTCTGTAACAGCCTCTAACCGGTCGCTTCAATGGCGTGAAAAAGTATTCGAGCCATTGTTTGAGTCACTTCCAGACCATGTGATTGCTTATAAGTTAGCTAAGAAGCTTGGCTTTGAAGATCGCCTGTTCCGTAACATCAAGGTTGAAGGCGACGAGCCGTTGATCGAAGATCTTACCCGCGAGTTTAACCGCGGTATGTGGACAATCGGTTATACAGGTCAGTCACCTGAGCGCCTGAAAATGCACATGGAAAACCAGCATACGTTTGACCGCACAACTTTGCGGGCAACCGGTGGTCCTGCTGATGGTGAATATTACGGCTTGCCGTGGCCATGTTGGGGTACTGCCGAAATGGGTCACCCAGGCACTGCAAACCTTTATGACACATCTCTGCCAGTTGCAGAGGGAGGCCTTTGTTTCCGTGCCAGATTTGGCGTAGAGCGTGAGGTTGATGGCGTAAAAACAAACCTATTGGCGGAAGGTTCGTATCCAGTTGGTTCTGAGATCAAGGATGGTTATCCTGAATTCACAGTCGGCATGATCCGCAAGCTTGGCTGGATGGGTGATTTCACTGCAGATGAAATGTCAGCATTGGAAGCTGTTGCAGGTGGTAACGATGAGGAAAAACTAGATAAGATTAACTGGAAAGTTGATTTGTCTGGCGGTATCCAGCGCGTTGCGATCAAGCATGGTTGTGCACCATTTGGTAACGCGAAAGCCCGTGCAGTAGTTTGGACTTTCCCGGATCCAGTTCCGATCCATCGCGAACCACTTTATACAAACCGTCGCGATCTACTCACCGACTACGCTACCTATGAGGATAAAACCTTTTGGCGTGTTCCTACAGCCTATGCGTCTATTCAAAAGGAAGACTATTCTAAAGACTTCCCGATGATTATGACATCAGGGCGCCTTGTGGAATATGAAGGTGGTGGTGATGAGTCCCGGTCAAATCCGTGGCTTGCGGAGCTACAGCAGGAAATGTTCGTTGAGCTTAATCCAGCAGATGCTAATGATCTTGGTATCCGTGACAAGGAAGCGGTTTGGCTGCACTCACCTGCAGGTTCCAAGATCAAAGTTCAGGCAATGTTGACCGAGCGTGTGGGACGAGGCGTTGTCTTCACCCCATTCCACTTTGGTGGACATTATCAGGGCGAAGATCTTCGCGACAAATATCCGGCGGGTGCCGATCCATATGTCCTAGGTGAAGCGTGTAACACCGCCCAAACCTATGGCTATGACTCTGTAACCCAAATGCAAGAAACCAAAGCTACGCTCTGCCGTATCGAGCGGGCTTAAGCCAAGAGAGGAATACTATTATGGCTAGAATGAAATTCCTCTGCGATGCAGAACGTTGCATTGAGTGTAATGCCTGTGTGACAGCTTGTAAGAACGAGAACGAAGTGCCGTGGGGTGTAAACCGCCGGCGCGTGGTTACCCTCAATGATGGTAAGCCGGGCGAACGTTCTATATCGGTTGCTTGCATGCATTGTTCAGATGCGCCTTGCATGGCAGTTTGCCCTGTAGATTGCTTCTACCAAACAGATGATGGTGTGGTTCTCCACTCCAAAGATCTGTGCATTGGTTGCGGTTACTGTTTCTATGCGTGCCCATTTGGCGCGCCTCAGTTCCCGCAGGCTTCCAACTTTGGTTCCCGTGGCAAAATGGACAAATGTACATTTTGCGCCGGCGGTCCTGAAGAAACACATTCAGGTGCAGAGTTCCAAAAGTATGGTCGCAACCGGTTGGCAGAAGGCAAACTTCCGCTCTGCGCGGAAATGTGTTCAACCAAAGCATTGCTTGCAGGTGATGGCGACACAGTGTCGAACATCTATCGCGAGCGTGTTGTTGCCCGTGGCTTCGGCTCAGGTGCATGGGGTTGGGGCACTGCCTACGAAAATAAAACCGGCGGCTAATCTGTCCGGAACATTTATGGAGGTGGCTTTTGTCACCTCCATTTCCCTATTATTCTATTGCTTTTTCGCATTTCACAAATTGGTTCTTCGGCCTGTTTGTGAAATTTGATTGGCGTTTTTTGAGAACGGAGTTCCTATGTATTCGAACCGTAGTAAAGCGATCAGCTTGAGCAGAAGAAATAGTGATGCTGCAAGCAGACATATGAAATCGGCCTTGGCTTTCTGTATCATTCTAGCTTTTGCATTTACAATTTTCGCCAGTTCAGCATTTGCTCAAAGTTCTGTTCGCCCGCCGGACAATGCTACGCAAAACATGATTGAAACTCCGGTTGATGGAAACGTCCCTGGCAATACACTTGGTAATTCGGACGTATCGAATACTTGGGGTAATATTCGTCAGGGTGTTGAAGGTACTGTCTCTATTCCAGATACAAAAGCTGGTGTTCTGGTGCAAAGTGCAGGTGAGGACTTCCGCCTCACTCGTAAAGGACCTCTCTTCAGCTATCTTGGCTTAGCGATGTTGGGAACGCTGATCGCTCTTGCAATCTTCTTTGCGCTTCGCGGTCGTATCCGTGTTGAGCACGGTATGTCTGGCAAAAAGATAAAGCGCTTTTCTGACGTTGAAAGAATGGGCCATTGGTTGATGGCTATTTCGTTCATCATTTTGGCTATCAGTGGATTGAATGTGACTTTTGGTAAATATGTGTTGATGCCTGTGATCGGCAAAGATGCGTTTGGTCCGCTTTCTCTGTTCCTAAAAACTACGCACCATTATATCGCATTTGCTTTCATGCTCGGCTTGGCCATCGCATTTGTTTGCTGGGTCATCCACAATATCCCAAGTCGCCATGATATTGGTTGGCTATTAAAAGGTGGCGGCTTGTTCTCAAAGGGCGTTCATCCACCAGCCAAAAAATTCAATGCGGGTCAAAAAATGATCTTTTGGTTGACCATGATAGGTGGCCTTTCGCTTTGCTTGTCTGGGTGGCAATTGCTGTTCCCGTTCGAGTATAACTATTTTGCTGATACGTTCACCATGCTCGCAAAAATCGGCATCGATATCCCCGCTATGATCGGTATTGCTGCGCCTCCTTATTCGGGAATCCAAGAGCAACAATTTGCAACCATTTGGCATGTGATCATGGCGGTTGTAATGATCTGCGTAATCATGGCTCACATTTATATAGGCTCTGTTGGCATGGAAGGCGCATTTGATGCCATGGGTTCTGGCGAAGTAGATGAAAACTGGGCTATCGAGCACCATTCTCTGTGGGTCGATGAAGTTAAAAATGCCAAAGGCGCGAACGCACCAAAGACTCAGCCAGCTGAATAAACCATTGAGCGACATGGCCGATCCATTGCGGCCATGTCTGTAAACTGGATATCAAATCACGGAGTTTGCTCTGGGTATTGTTCCAAAGTTTGTCATTTTGTTTGCTCTTTCGCTCGGATTTGCTTTCTCGGCGAACGCTAAGTCATCGCAACTGCCTGACAAACTTGTTGGTCACGGCGGACCGGTAAAATCGGTCCAACTTGATTCAGCTGGTACGCGGGCTTTAACGTCTTCCTTTGATTATTCGATCATGCTTTGGGATCTGGAAGATACCCCGGCCAAGGTTCTTCATAGAATGATTGGGCATAACGCTGCGGTCAACGATATAGCGTTTGTTCAAAGCGGTGCAGTCGACGCCAAAGAAGATATAGCCGTCTCTGTGTCGGATGATGGGGCATTCGGAATTTGGGATATTGCCTCTGGCAAGATGATCTCCATGATTAAGGATGGCGAAGAAAAGATGCTTGATGTGGCGGTATCAAGCGATGGATCTCTTGCTGCTAGTGCAAAATGGGATGGAACAGCAAGGGTTTATGACTTGCAATCGCGTACTGAAATATTCCGTTTGGAAGGTCATAAAGGCCCGGTCAATGCTGTTACATTTTCGCCTAATTCCAGCGTTGTTTTTTCCGGTTCTTATGATGGAGACATCCGTTTTTGGAGGCTGAAAGAGCCGAATTCGCCAGATCAATATTCTATGATGCAACATGGTTCAGTGCTCTATTCTAACGGGTGGGGTATCAATGTTTTGCAAGTAATGCCTGATGGCAATGGCATTTTGTTCGGAACCGTAAATGGCTTGGTTGGTATTCTCGATTTAGCATCCCGTGATGTAAAGCAACTTGGCTCATATGAGCATCCTATTCTTTCCATTGCGATCAGTGAAGAAGCAGGCTGGATTGCTGCTGGCAGTGGAGATGGGTATATAAGGGTCTATGATCTTAATTCACTTGATTTGATAGAGCAGCGGCAGGATGCCTATGGTCCCGTATGGGGAATGGCTTTTTCTGCTGATGGGCGTCAAATTCTTAAAGCAGGATTGGATGATTTTGTTGGGCAATGGCAGGTTTCACCGCGTAAACCCATTGAACTTTCACAAAGCGAGTTTCCCCGCCGCTTCCAAGTAAACAATGGCGATGATCCAGGTGAAACAGAATTCAAACGCAAATGTTCGGTTTGTCATACCCTCTTGCCCGACGACAAGAATAGGGCAGGGCCTACCTTGTACAAATTGTTTGGGCGCAAAGCAGGAACAGTGCCTGGCTATGTATATTCCAAAGCCTTGCTGAATTCTGATATCATCTGGACAGAAGAAAGCGTTGGCCGCTTGTTTGACGAGGGGCCCGACATTGTGACACCAGGCACCAAAATGCCAATTCAGCGATTGAAAAGCGTGGAGCGGCGCAATGATTTGATTGCATATTTGAAGCGGGCCACTTTGGGCGGTGTAGAATGAGGGTTTTATAATTTTGCTGCTTGCAAATAGGTGCGCAAAATTGTGAAATGAAATTTAGAACAATAGGTGGATTTTAATCGGCCTAATAGGATTGGATGAAGAGTATGAGAGCCTTTTTGATGGCAATGGTTTTAATGTTGGTAGTCGCTTTGGGAACTGGTTTCCTATTGGACGGCGTGCTTGGCGAAAGCTCGAGCCAAGCGTTCACTTCTCCTTCAGCGCGCCTCTGATTTGCTACTAACTGGTAACTTTGCCTTGGGTAAAATGCTATTCAGCACGCTTGCTCTGTTCGCTTGTGCTGGTTTCGCGCTAATCGGCAACGTCGAAGCCCAAACTACAACGGAAAATTGGCGTGAAGCGCTCATCGAAGATAAGATCGCTTCGATTGTATCTGTGCTTCCACAGGTAGGCGGCAATCGGGTCAATGCCAATGAACCCGAAGGAACGGGCGTTGCGATTGATGGCTATATTCTCACTGCCGATCATGTTCTTGGGAATGCGAATAGAATTTTGATCAGGGCAGCAAATGGGGATGTGAGCGAGGCAAATATTTATCTTCGAGACAAGGCTACTGATTTAGCGCTGTTAAAACCGTCGGCAAAATTCAACTCTCTTTCCATTGCTTCAGAAAATTCGCGCATCGGGATCGGGCATGATGTTTGCGTAATTGGCAATGCATTTGGCCTCGGTCTTACACTTTCTTGCGGTGTGGTTTCCGCCAATGAGCAACGTGGGATTGGATTTAATTTTGTTGAAGACTTCATCCAAATTGATGCTGCTGTAAATCCAGGCATGTCCGGCGCACCCTTGTTTAATGACAAAGCAGAAATGGTTGGTTTGGTAACAGCGATTTTCACCAAACAATCAGATGGTAACTTAGGTGTGAACTTCGCTGCATCCAGCAATCTGATTTCAGCATTTTTAAGCGATGCAAAAGACGGGAAACTTGATCGCGCGAAGGCAGGCATAGTTATGCAGAAAGCGCCACTGCCTGGAGAGACTGGCCGCGCTGGAGGCTTGATCAAAGCTGTCGCAAGTAACAGCATTGAGGAACAATCAGGGCTCTTAATGGGGGATCTCGTTTTGTCTGCAAATGCCATTAAGGTTAGGGGTCAAGCCGACTATCTTGCCGCTTTGGTTTTGGCTGGTGAAGATGGTCAAATTCGTTTGCAGATTTCGAGAGAAGGTCTAGAACAAACTATCGAATACAAGGTTAAGAAAACGGACTGAAATTATGTCGATTTTTGGAGAAAATGATGAGTGAAGAAAATTTCAACATGTCGCTACGCAAGTTTTTAAAACAGGTTGGCGTGACTTCCCAACGTGAGATTGAAGAGGCCGCCCGGGCTATGGGCTCAGCTGGTAAATTGAAAGTCAAAATGGTTTTGACTGCCGAGGGCACAGCGCTCAATCATGTTGTTGAAGGTGAAATTGATCTTCCTTAACAGATAGTTGGAGCTAGAAGCTTGAGTAAACTTGTCGATCCAGAATTCCCTCCGTTGATAAACGGTATTGCTGCTGAAATGGATGAAGATCCAGTGCAGATAGCATTTGCGCGCGCTAAGTCTGGTGAAGTGGGCGCTGGTGATTTGATCTGGTCTCGCAATGAGAATAGTGTGAGTTTGGCAATTGTACTCGAGCCGGAAGTTACAGCTGAGCATGCCCTTACCATGTTGCCGCTTGCCATGGTTGCGCTTGCTGATTCTATTGGTGCAATTGGCCCGCCAAATCTTCCCATTACGTTTGACTGGCCGAAGACAATTTTGGCAAATGGCGCTGTTGTTGGTGGGCTTGATATGGTGTTTCCAGAGAACACCAAAGGTAGTGAGATACCTGCATTTGCCGTTCTTTCTCTGGGACTGGATATTACCTGGGCTGCGCATCAGTCGACAGGAACGCATCGTACTGAATTTGAACCGGGCGAAAACATGCTTCGAACCGTATTGCATGAAGAGGGTGCGGGAGATTTGGATAGAACAATGATTATCGAATCTTGGGCAAGGCATTTCACAGCTTGGATAGATACCTGGGAGCAAGACGGGTTTAAACCTGTTCACGAAAATTGGTTGTTTCGTGCAGACAAACGGAATGAAACGGTCGTGGTGAAAACGGCAAACGGGAATGAGGCCGGTACCTTGATCGGTATGGACGAAATGGGCGGACTACTTGTGAAGCAGGATACTATAACGCGTCTCATTTCTCTGGGAGAAATCTGGTTTGGCGTAGAAGGCACAAGTGCTGACAAAGCGGTGCTTCAATGAGCACGACCTCAGAAATCTCCAAACCTCGAATGATATGGAAGTCTTCAGGACTTCATTTAACGCGCAAACAGAAAAATGGTTGGCTTGAAGTTACGCCTGATTTGTTGCGGGCTTACTATACCAGACCGGAAATTCATCCAGTTGATGAATCCTGCGATCAAGAGCATTTGCTTTTTGAACGATTGATGGAAGATCCGTCAGCGCTCGTTGGGCCTGAGGAAATTGATAAAATTGCAGATGAAGATGCGGCGGAAAATTATCGAATTATTCTTCGCTTTCGTGATCATCTTGTCAAAATGCAAACCGTAGAACAGGCCTATATGGCCTTGTTCACGATGGAAAATCCGCCGCTAGTGCCGCCTGTATTCATAGAGCAAATGGTGCATCTTATTATTTCGGGAATGCTTTCTAATTCATTTGATCCTTTTGTGGTTCGCGCTGCTGAGATCTTTTTTAGAGATCAGAAAGTCACCAACGAGGACGGGCAAATCATGTTTGCTGACAGTGAGGTCGTGGAAGTTTATTCTGAAACGGGCGGCATGGGAGGTTTGGGTGGACTGCTTGCAGAAGCTGGAACTCAAATGCGCGAAGTCTCACTGGATGTGCTGACGGAAGAAAACAAACAGACTTATTGGGATAGAGCTGATCAGTTCAATTTTGCGCTTGATTTCAGATATACCCAGCCTGGCCCTGACGCATTTGGACGGATGCTTGAAAAATGGATCAGGCATATGCTTGGTATCGATAGTAAGATAACGTCTGTGCAATCGGTCAATGACCAAAAATGGAGTTGGCATGTTGGTCTGGATCTTCAATCTACCAAGATTTTGAATGATTTGTATGAAGGAAAAGCTGATCCTGTTTCTTCGTCAAATCAAATTGCCGGACTGTTTCGGATGGAATTTGTGAATAGAACCGATCTGACGGATGCTATGCGTGGTAAGGCTGTTTATTTGGGACTTGCCATGTCACCAGAAAAACTTATCTCTATGAAACCACAAAATCTCTTGGTAAATCTACCACTTAGAAAAAAGAACTAACCAGAACAGGAACGAAAAACATGCCCGCACAAAATTCGTATTTTTTGAATGGAACACTTGCCCGTGTACTCTTTGCTGTTTTGGCAGTTATTCTAGCCATTTTTGCATGGTTTCAATATCAGCAGATTGGTGATTTGAAAGCGGATAAAAATATGGTTCTCAACGCATCGGAAGTAGCTGCAATGGGAAGCAACCCTGCAGTTGCAAGTTGTGCTGAGACCCGATTTGCGCAGATTGATCAACGTGTGGCGGATGGATTTCTCGATGCTGAGTTAGTTGCTGCAGAGAGAGAACATGCCATGAGCCTATGTATCGTTCGAGTGCGCGAAAGCGGCCCAAACTAATTCAGCGTAGTCTCATAAGATCTGACAAATTGGATGGTTAAGCGCCGTAGCTAAGGGTTTAACCATCGTCTTTCGCCAAAAAGTCGTCGATGCTTAAGCCTTCGCGTTCGGCAACCAGATAATCGTCAGTTGTGCGTGGAACAGGGCGATTTGCTATTGCAAACGGGTCCCCGCCATCGGCCGCGAGCGTTTCCATCTTGCAGGTGTCGCACATTTTCAAAAGTTCAGACTGGGCTTTGTTGGCAAACATTCTGTGGCTGCCAGCTAGCTGAGCGCTAATGCGTTCAATGGTAGAGCGCGACGCAAATGGCGTTTCGCATTTGATGCACTTAAATGGCTCCTCTTCATAAAGCGTTACTGGTTGCATTGCGTTTGGCGCAAGATTAAAGCGCGGGCTTATGCTGATCGCATTTTCAGGGCAGGTAGCTTCACAAATGCCACATTGCACACAAGCTGTTTCAACAAACCGCAATTGCAGCGTATCAGGATTATCTCTTAAAGCGTCTGCGGGGCATGACGATACACATGCCAGACAAAGCGTGCATGCTTCTGTATTTACATTAACCGCACCATAAGGTGCGTCCGCCGGCAGAGGTATTTCTTTTAATTTCGTTTTTGCAGCGGTTGCAAGAATAGTAATCGCGTTGCGGGCAACTTCACGTTTATTTCCCAAAGGAACAAAGGATTTTGCTGTGATTTGTTTTTCAGGTGACAAGGACCAAAGCTTTGTTTCAACCAGATCAGGATCCGTCTCAACAAATAGCTGAAGGCGATCTTTTCCAAAGCCAAGCACATTGGTGAATGAAGCCGTAAGCTCTATCTCTTTTTTTAACGCATCAAACTCTTCGAGCTTGGAAGGATCAGCGAGAATTACGATTTTCGTAAAACCGCAGCCTAAAGCAGCGATCATTGCATCATGGCCTATCCCCGAAGTGCTGTGCATTTCATAAGGAATAACATTATGCGGCAAACCTTTTCCAAAGCGCGCCATTGCATTGATCAAATCCATTCCATGTTTGGTGTCATGGCAAAGGAGAACTGCGTTTTTTCCACCTGCTTTGTGGTATGTTTCTGACAGCAGATGCAGTCCCCGAATGGTGTCATGGCGTTCCGGGTAGGAATAGGTCACTGCGCCAGTTGGACAATGGGCGGAGCAATTTCCACAACCTCCACAAATATCGTTGTCTACTTTAACGATATCGCCATTGGAGGTGATTGCGCCTGCAGGGCAGTTGTCGATACATTTTGAGCAACCGGTTTTTTTAGAACGGGAATGAGCACAAATTTCAGAGTCGTAAGTGACATAGATTGGCTTTTCGAATTCCCCTACCATTTCGCCAGCATCAATGATGGCTCGCATTACCGCAGCTGGATCTTTTGGATCGGCTCTGAAATAGCCATCACGTCCTTGGTGGCGGGTGAACAGAGGCGAGCCGCCAGTTAAATCAAGCATCACGCTACATCTTGATTTTGCCCCGTCGCGTAACATTGCAAAATCGGGCGATGACTTGGAGGAAGGGAGCATGGATGCATATTGATCAACGATAACGTCAAATGCGCCGAGTGTGCCGCTGGCCGAATTCATCTTGCCGCTGAAAACAGGAAATTCAAGCTTATGAGGCAAAAGGATATCATCTGTTGAGGTCAATAATAGGGTTACTGATAGGCGCTTATTTAAAAGGAGCGCCGCATCAAATGTCGAATGACCTTTGCCTATAACCAGGCATAAGCCGTCACTGATGATGCTTTTTGCACGGGCAGGCTTTTGTTCCAGATTTGCAAGAGCAACAAGGGCGGCAGCTTTAGGGGATGCCTTCTTTGCATCGCTGCTCCAACCGGCTTTTTCCCTGATGTTAAAATAAACGGGTTCAGGACGGTTATTTTCTGCGGCGATTTCAGAAAACAGAGCGGATTCTTGTGTGCAACCTATGCATAATTGGGTGTCTGGGTTTTCGGAGAGTGCTTTTTCGAACCTGCCAATTCCTGAACGACACAAGTGGGTGTGAACTTCGACATCCTTTAGATCTTCACCTTGTGAAGAAAACGCATTGGCTAAAACCGATGGGGTTAATTGCATTGTGTTTTCACAATTACAAATCAGTGTGGATCTCTTTTTTCCGCTCATTAGGCCCTCGTTTATCGGCAGGTGAATGGACAAATTGACCATTGCATTCTGGCTACCAAACAGTAACTTGTAATATGAAGCAAGGGTAAAATTGAAATGGTGGTCCGTGTCTAGAGAGTTGCGAATTCACGTGGGCGTTATTGCCGAAAAACGAAAATCATCTTCCCAATGGGCGGAGGACTACTGGATTCCGACGGCCGTTTTAGAAAGTCATGTAAATCACCACGAAGGCGACGTATTATATGAAACGGATACGGTAAAACGCTATTTCATGGGTTATAGTGAAATCTACTGCCATGCCAAAGAGACCGAGGCTTATATTCATAATTTTGAAAGCCGTGTTCCAGCTATCTATGTCATTTTGCGGCGGGATGACGAGAACAAATATCCGCTGAATTGGTATGTTCATGCAGTGACTGTTTCGCCTTATGAAGCACAGGATTACTCTGATTCTTCAGAAGACATTGTTGAGCGTGTGGCCATGCCTGTTGGGATAGCAAAGATAGTAATGGATTTTATTGATCTTCATCATGTGGAAGAAGAATTCAAAAAACGTAAGCGCAAAGACTTTAAGAGTGAGCCACGTCAGTTCGGAAAAGATCCCATTTTCCTTGAACGCAGTCGACCAAACAAGAATGGCGGATTTGATGCCTGAAAAAGAAATTGAAGATGGTTTCTTAAGCCGATGGTCTCGTCGCAAACGTCATGGCGAGATTGTTGAAGAGGGTGAAGCTGATTCACCCGAAACTTTAGATGTCCACCCCGAGCAAATAGTATCAAGTGGTGATTCTGAAGATGTTGATGGAAATCTAGTTGCTGAACCGACGGAAGAAGAATTGGAAATGCAAGCCAATCTTGAGGCCGCTGAGGCGATAAATCTGGAAACGTTGGAATATGAATCCGATTTTGCATTGTTCATGAAAAAAGGGGTTCCGGACGCTCTCAAAAACGCTGCGATGCAGAAGCTGTGGCGCAGCAATCCTATGCTTGCTGTCCTTGATGGCTTAAATGATTATGATGAGGATTTTGGCGATCCAAAGCTTAATGTTTATAAATCTGCTTGGGAAGTTGGACGCGGATTTTTAACCGATACGGAAATGAACCACAGCCCAGCTGATAAAGTTCAGGCATTTGTGGAGAAGCTGCTGGAAGAACCACCGCAAGATGGCGCTGAGGAAAAGGTTGAGGAACAATCAGAGATTGATAATGATGAAGAATCGGCAGTAGTTGATGAAGACATTGTGGAAGCCGAACATAGTGAGTTGGACGGTGATGACAATGATGAAGATCAACCTGTTCAACGGGTGTCGATGAGAAGTCGTATCTTTGACTACTCTGAGGATACAAATTGAGATTTTGCATAAATTTAAACTAGTAATAAGCGGGCAGATACCTATGTTCGCTGGAATTAATTTGGGTGAAAACAGAAGTTGATCCTGCCACCTGCAATTCACCCCGAATGGAAAGATCGAAATGACAGCGCCGACAAAAGAAATAGTTTTAAGCGAACTGAAAAAAGTTAAGGGGCCTGATCTAAAGAGCAATATTGTTGATTTGGGGCTTGTGTCCGAGATCTTTATCTCAGACGGCAAAGTGATCTTTTCGCTAGCGGTTCCCGCAGAGCGAGCAAGCGAGCTTGAACCACTTCGCGCTGCAGCAGAAAAAGTGGTGACGCAGATTGAAGGCGTAAAAAGCGCGATGGTTGCGCTTACTGCAGAGAGAAAAGGTGGCAAGGATCAAGCTGCTCGTCCTGCTTCTAGCGCCGGGCAGGCCGGAAGTGCACCTCCCCCAATGGCTGGTGGAGATTTTGTTCCAGGTAGACCGCAACAGGCGCCAACCCCGGATAAGGCTGGGGTGCCTGGGATCAAATCGATTATTGCAGTTGCCTCAGGAAAAGGTGGCGTTGGCAAATCGACAACATCAGTGAACCTTGCTTTAGCCTTGCAAGCAAATGGTCTGAAAGTTGGCATTATGGATGCTGATATTTACGGACCTTCTATGCCGCGTTTGCTCGGTATTTCCGGACGCCCCCAACAAGTTTCTGGACGCATAATCAAGCCGATGGAAGGCTTTGGACTTAAAGTTATGTCCATGGGCTTTTTGGTGGATGAAGAAACGCCTATGATCTGGCGCGGTCCAATGGTTATTTCGGCGCTAACTCAAATGCTGAGAGAAGTGCAATGGGGCGAGTTAGATGTTTTGGTGGTTGATATGCCTCCTGGAACAGGTGATGCGCAACTGACCATGGCCCAGCAAGTTCCTTTAGCAGGGGCGGTCATCGTTTCAACACCGCAAGACCTTGCTTTGATTGATGCCCGAAAGGGGCTTAATATGTTCCGGCGCGTTGATGTGCCGTTGTTGGGGATCATCGAAAATATGAGCTATTTCATCTGCCCAGATTGCGGCAGCCAGCACAATATTTTTGGTAATGGTGGCGCTATGAATGAAGCTGAACGCATTGGTGTGCCATATCTTGGGGCCGTACCGTTGCATATGGATATTCGTGAGAATTCTGATGCAGGTACACCTGTTGTGGTTTCGGCGCCTGATGGTCCTCATGCCAAGATTTATCGAGGTATAGCAGATAAAGTTCTTGAGCGGTTGAACGCTGAAAAAGAAATGCAAGGTGGCCCAGCGATCGTCTTTGACTAGGCGTCAACTGGATTAGAATGGGCGTACCTCTAAACGGATGGATCTGCCAGGTGATTGCGAAGCATCTCCTGGTAGGCCTTCAACATCGTATCTACAAACGGCTCGTGTTCTTCAACTTCCATTACATTCTTGCCCACATGCGCGTTGTATCTTGCCGCGGCATATAGAAAAGCCATGTGTAATTCAGTGGCACTAACGGACTGATTTTCACGATTGGCCACGTCGATGAACTTATCTGCTATTTGCATGAATCGCTTATCAGTCATCTCACCTTTGGACTCAGCTGCGCGACGTTCTTTTCGATTGGGTTTGTGATAATCATCCATCGTGTTGGTCCATATATAAATGTGAGTTTTTGCTAAGTTACATCGTTTGGAAAATAGCAGAGCAATACAAGATTATCCAGCAGGATAAATGTGCCCACTGTTCAATCCAATTGGCATTTTTCACGACGCCAATGGTGCACCTTTTTGCAAGTAAGCAAGAACTAGAAAAAACTTTTTGTGACATAGGTCATTTTCAAAGTCATAGCCAACACAAACTCGCAAAAAAACATGTGAACCATGACGGTTATTATCATGGTTAGGGTTTTTGAAGCCACTCACCATGTGTCTTCGATTAAAACCTAGGTTTCTTTTGAAACATTGCTGGTTTTGAATGATGCTGATATCAGCAATTATTCAGATCGGGTTTTATTGGCAGGTAACAGGATTTTGACAACATTTATCAATACGCTCCATGAGCGCATCGTTTCATCTAAATGCATCGTGGGCGTAGTTGGTCTTGGATATGTAGGCTTGCCTTTGGCTATTGCGCTATCCAATGCCGGATTGTCAGTTGTTGGCTTTGACATTGACGCGAGCAAGATCGAGAATTTGAGGGTAGGCAAGTCCTATATCAAACACATTGCCAGCTCTGATGTGGCGAACCTGATTCAGAAAAATAATGCAGAGTTTTACTCAGATTTCAGTGTCGTTGAAAAATGCGATGTGGTTATTTTATGTGTTCCTACGCCACTCAACAAGCATATGGCTCCGGACTTAAGTTATGTTACCGATACCACCAGATATGTTGCAGAACACATGCGACACGGTCAGATGGTAATTCTTGAATCAACAACTTATCCCGGGACTACCAGTGAAGTCCTTGCTCCATTAATCAATGAGGTATCTGGACTTCGGTTGGACGAGGATTTTTTCCTTGCTTACTCGCCAGAGCGGGAAGACCCGGGTAATCTAAATTTTGTTACTCGAACAGTTCCAAAGGTTGTGGGGGCTGACAATCCTGAGGCACTAAAAGCAACCATCGCTTTATACAATCATATCGTTGATCAGGTAGTGCCTGTGTCATCTGCAGCAACGGCTGAAGCGGTGAAGTTGACTGAGAATATTTTCCGGTCAGTGAATATTGCCTTGGTCAATGAGTTGAAGACAATTTATGCGCCCATGGGGATTGATGTGTGGGAGGTTATTGAGGCTGCGTCTTCAAAGCCATTCGGGTTTATGCCGTTTTACCCAGGCCCGGGACTTGGCGGGCATTGCATCCCGATTGATCCTTTTTATCTCAGCTGGAAAGCTAAAGAATTTGGTCTGACTGCCAAATTCATTGAACTTGCGGGTGAAGTGAATAGGCGCATGACTGATTATGTGATTGCTAATCTGGTGGACCTTTTAAGTGAACATGCAGGCAAGGCAATTAAGGGTGCTAACATATTAGTGCTTGGCCTGGCTTATAAGAAAAATGTCGGTGACCTAAGGGAAAGCCCTGCGCTGGTGATTATCAACCAGCTTGAAAAAAAGGGAGAGCGCACTGCCTATTATGATCAGAATATTCCGATAATTACTCCGACGCGTGAGCATCCCGAGTTTACAGGTAGGCAATCGGTTGATTTGACTGCAGAAGAGGTTAGAAAATACGATGCTGTCCTAGTCGTAACTGATCACGATGATACGGATTGGCAGTTGATCGCAGATAACGCAAAGCTTGTGGTTGATACGCGCAATGTGATGAAAAATTATGGTCAGGGCGAACGCGACCTCATATTCAAGTCTTGATGAAGGAATGAGTACACGCGTTAGAACGGAATTGTACTAGAGGATAGCTATATGTCCGGTCCCCTTGAAGGATTGCGAGTTGTGGAAATGGCAGGGCTTGGCCCTTGTCCTTTGGCTGGGCAGTTGCTGGCTGATCTTGGCGCCGATGTCGTTTTGATAGATCGCAAATCCGGGAAGGTTGACCCTGCGAATATTAACAACCGCTCCAAGCGCTCAATAGCGCTCAATCTTAAGTCTGAAGCGGGCGTTCACGCTGCCAAAAAGGTTATCGCAAAAGCTGATATTTTGATCGAGGGCTTTCGCCCCGGTGTGATGGAGAAATTGGGATTGGGGCCTAAGGACTGCTATAAGTTCAACAAGGGTTTGGTCTTCGGGCGGATGACCGGTTGGGGGCAAGAAGGGCCTCTTTCGCATACTGCGGGCCACGACATCAATTATCTTGCTTTGAGTGGTGCTTTGCACGCAATTGGCAAGGCAGGAGAACCGCCGACCCCGCCGCTTAATCTGGTCGCAGATTATGCAGGCGGAACCATGTTCTTGTTGCTTGGTGTGCTGTCAGCTCTTTATGAGCGTCAAAAGTCAGGTCTTGGGCAGGTGATTGATGCGGCGATGGTCGATGGCGTGCCAGCATTAATGGGGCTCATTCATATGATGGTTGCCAAAGGCCAATGGTCGAGCAATCGAGAGGAAAACTGGCTTGATGGCGGCGCACCTTTTTATCGGACCTATGAGACTAGTGATGGAAAATACATTTCCGTCGGTCCGTTAGAGCCGCAGTTTTTTGCTCAACTTGTAGAGAAATCTGGACTGCCTGCTGAAGACTTGTCATCTCAATATGATGTTGCAAATTGGCCTGAACGCCACAACCAATACGAAGCCATTTTCAAATCGAAAACCCGTGACGAATGGGTAGATATTTTTGAAGGAAGCGATGCTTGTGTTGCACCCGTTCTCGATTTTTCTGAAGTTTTTGACAACAAACACAACAAGGCGAGAGGTATATTCAAAGAAGTGGGGGGCGTTTTGCAAGCTGCCCCTGCTCCGCGATTTGACCGCACGCCAGCTGGGCCTATTGGTGCGCCTTGTGCGCCAGGTGCTGATGGGGAAGCAATTTTGAACGAGTGCGGTTTGTCTCAAGATGAAATAGCAGAGCTTAGGGCAAATGGTGGCTTAAGCTAAATTCGCATATCAATTCTGTTGAAGCCTCTAAAGCGTGCGAGGCCCATGATGGTGACTTCACCAGAGAGTTGTAAATCTGGAAAGCGCTTCACCAGTCGGCCAATTGCGATGCGTCCTTCGATCCTAGCCAGTGTTGCGCCAAGGCAAACATGTATACCGGTAATAAAAGCCAAATGACGGTTCGGGTTGCGGCCAATGTCGACTTGATCAGGATTATCAAATATTTCAGGATCACGATTAGCTGCGCCAATCGAGGTGTGAACATAGGTTCCAGCTTTTAAAGTCTTGCCAGAAAAAGTCATGTCCTTGGTTAGCAGGCGATTGCCGATCTGCAATGGGCTTTGGAAACGCAAAAACTCTTCCACCGCTGGCGCAATCAAATCTGGTTCATCTAAGAGGCGTTTGTGTTGGTCACGATGTGTGAGCAAGATATGAGTCCCGTTTCCCACAAGGCTTGTGGTGGTTTCGTGTCCTGCGTTCAGCAGAAAAATACAGTTCTGGATCAATTCTTCTTGTGTAAGCCGACGGCCGTCATGCTCTCCAAAAATCAGCGCTTCCAGAATTTCGCCCTGCCCAGCGCCTTCAGGGTTCTTTCTGCGATGTTCAATGAGATCATCAAGTAATTGCCCAAATTCTGTTACCGCATCATTACCTTCTTTCAATCGATCCTCAGGAACAACGGGATCAAGCGCTCCCAAGATTGCCATGGAGAACCGACGTAATTTGTGGCGATGCTCTTCGGGAACGCCAAGCATGAACGAGATTAATTCTGTTGGCAGTTGTTTTGAAAAAGCATCGATAAAGTCAAACTCTTTCAGATCTTCCAACTTATCCAGCAAACCATCCACGATCTGTTCTATGAGCGGTTCAAGCTCGGTCAGTTTGCGCGGGGTGAATGCGCCAGCCAAGAGTTTGCGCACGGTTGTATGGTAAGGCGGATCATTGAATATCAAACTCGTGGTGTGGTGTGTGTAAAGCGGGCATTGACCGAACTTTTCCTTGAACGCCACTACTTTGTCAGAACTCATAGAGCGTTCCTGATAGACCGTTTTGACGTCTTCATAGCGGGTCAAATAATACGATCCATCCTTGTTGCGATGAACGGGGTCATGATCGCGCAGCATTTTTAATGTTGGAAATGGATCATTGATGAAATCTGATCCAATCGTATTCAAATCGAAATGGTCTATTTTTTCGTTCATCAATGCGCCTCCCAGTCGCTTATGTTTGAGCCTATTAGGCCGTATTCCTATTTGGCATGGTTTCTGATGATACGGCCCCATCAAGCCCAGTGCTACCGTAAAGCCATTCGATCGAGTTAAACCAGTCTTCGGGCTGTTTTGCCTGCATCAACTGATTGCGCAATTCAGCATGGGCGCCTGACGGATGATATATGTGGTCACCAATTGCTCTTGATTGCAATTGCACTCTAGCGGTACGGGCTTTACGTTTATGCTGGTAGTTTGCAAATGTCTTTTCAATATCGCCCGAGTTTGCGTGCATTTCCGCTGAAAGGCACACACCATCTTCCATCGCCATACAGGCACCTTGGGCGAAGTATTGCATCATTGGATGGGCAGCATCTCCCAAGAGTGCCACACGTCCATCAATCCAATTGTTGATAGGGTCGCGGTCGCACAACACCCAAAGTTTCCAGTCTTTGCCGCGCTCTATGATTTCACGCGCTACCGGGCTCACATGCTCGAAGCCTCGGCAGACTTCTTCATGGCTTACAGGTTTTCCCGCAACAGGCTCTGGGGCTTGGTTGTGATAAGTCACGACAAGATTAAAAACTTTCCAGCCAGAAAGCGGATAATGAACGATATGGCACTTTGGGCCTGCCCAAAGGGTAGCGGCATTCCAGCGCAAATCTTCTGGCATTTCCTCAGTTGGAATGACAGAACGATAGGTGGAATGACCCGAGATACGCGGAGCGCCATCGCCAACCAGTTGTTTGCGGATATTGGACCAAAGGCCATCAGCGCCAATTAACGCAGATCCTTTTATCTGTTCGCTGTTCTCCAATGTCACGGTCACTGATTTTTCGTCTTGCTCATAGCTTTTCACTGCACTGTTTACGCGCAACTCAATGAGATTATGGGCCATGCATGCCTTTAAAAAAACACCATGAAGATCACCACGGTGAACAACTGCATAAGGGTTCTTAAAGCGCTTGCGAAAGGCTTCATCCAGCGGAACCCGTGTAATCTCGTCGCCTGAAAGGGCATCCATTAATCGAAGGCTATCAATGTAGACTGCCATTGCTCTGGCGGCATCCCCCACGCCAAGATAGTCGAAAGCGTGAAATGCATTTGGGCCAAGTTGAATCCCTGCGCCGATTTCGCCTAACTGAGCGGCTTTTTCGAGAACGAGTGAGCGATAGCCTTTTTGGGCGAGGCCCATTGCAACTGCTAAGCCGCCAATGCCACCGCCGGCGATTAAAATGCGATCATGTGTCATTGAGAATCATCTCGCTATTCTGCCGGACCTATTGCCAATTCGATTGGAGCCAGGCCGTTGATGGAACCAAAAATTTTGTCACCAGAAACAACCGGACCAACGCCAGCCGGTGTTCCAGTCATGATGACATCGCCGGGTTGCAAATGATAAAATTTCGAAAGATCGGATACGATTTCTTCAACGCTCCAAATCAGATCAGACAGGTGAGCGTCCTGTTTGGTTTCCCCGTTTACAGAAAGATGAATTCTTTGCGGGCCGACTTTGCCAAAGCTTTCAGCCTTCGTAATCGTCGAGACAACTGCCGAGTTTTCAACATCCTTGCCAAGGTCCCAAGGGCGCTGCTTAGAGCGCGAGGCTTGTTGCAAATCGCGGCGGGTCATATCTAGGGCACAAGCATAACCGTAAATAGCGGAGGCTGCATTAGAGACAGCTATCTTGAACGCAGGTTTGCCGATTACCAGAGCCAACTCCATTTCATAGTGAAAATTTTCGCTCCCGGGCGGGTAGGGGATTGTCGCGCCGGAGGCTATGTAGGCTGATGGTGTTTTCGTGAAATAGAAAGGCGCTTCCCTGTCTACTTCAACCCCCATTTCGGCAGCATGAGCGGCATAATTCCTACCAACACAGAATATGCGGTGAATTGGATATTCAGCGCTCTCGCCAGAAACGGGAATTGATTTTGATGCAAGTGGGGGAAATAGAAATTGGCTCATCGTTGGCGTTCCTCATAGTAGCCTAGTTTTTCCTGCAGAGGTTTATCGTGGACCCTGACCAGAAATGCTTCTTCATTTGCTTTGTGTGTAATTTTCGAAAAGACATGGGCTGAGAATGTATCTTTCGGTCCCCAAGTGATTTTCGTGCAGTCAATTGTTGTTTCGCCGCTGCCTTTAACCACATGATAAACAGCAGAAGATGAGCGCAGCGGTGGTGTTTCCGACTGGCCAGATGCAAACATCATGGCTGTAAAGCCCATGGTTGGGAGCACATAATCACCCGTTTCCGGATTTACAAAGTCGACCTCGGCAATGGCGTCATCACCATATTTAGCCAATTGGCGAAGGGCTGCTTCTGTTCGTGACCACGGAAAGCGCATCATCGGATAGCGTTTCTTGATCGCATTTTTCTTGCGCGATGGGGCAAGGCCAGCCGCCAGATATTCTACTTGGCTTGAGTCGGGGCGATTTCGCTGTGCCTGGAGCTCTGCTTCTTCAGCATAGGAGCCTTCAAGATAAACAAACAGTGGAAGATCAAGCGCATCCAACCAGATAACGGGTTCATCTCCATCATGGCCGTGATCGTGCCATTCTCCACCGGGCGTTAGGACAAGATCGCCTTCCTCCATCGGTAATTTTTCGCCTTCCACAACGGTATATCCACCTTTGCCTTCGACGATGATGCGCGCGGCGGAGGGTGTATGGCGGTGGGCTGGCGCTGTTTCGCCCGGAAGTAAAAGCTGCATGCCAGTATAGATGGAGGACGTGGCCTGCATGGCACCTGTGCCTCTGCCCGGGTCCGAGAGCACGAGAACACGGCGTTCTGCTTTTTCAACAGGTGTCAGTTCTCCAGCTCTAATCAATAGCGGGCGCAGGTCCTTAAAAGCCCAGTGTCCGGGACGCGTCACTGGATTTGGAGCGTCATGGGGTAAGACATTTCTCATCATTGGCCATAAAGGCGCTACGCCAGCTTTAGACATCGCATCGCGATAGTCTTGTGGCAGTTCTTCAAGAGTTCCTAATTGCTCTGACATCACTTTCCTCCCATACAATATAGTCGATAATAGTATGCATACTTATCATTAGCATGCTTGTCAACAATCGCATATGCAGTTAGCTTTGGGATCAATGTGATCTAATAACGGAATTGTAAGACTTGGCTGATATCTCCAAAATGGCTGGGCACTTGATAAGACGGCTCAATCAAATTTCAGTTTCTGTGTTTACAGAAAAAGTAAGCGCGACAGGCTTTGATCTTACGCCTGTGCAATTTGCTGCCTTGAACTCGCTCAAAGAAAACCCTGGAATAGACCAAGCAAGTCTTGCGGGTCTTATTGCTTATGATCGGGTTACCATTGGCGGTGTCGTTGATCGTCTTGAGCAAAAAGGCCTTTTGCGCCGTGAAATAAGTGTGAAAGACAGACGGGCTAGAGAATTGCATTTAACGGAAGCGGGTACGGCAATCATCCAATCTATCACGCCGATTGTCATCAAATTGCAAAACGATATTTTGCAAGGCTTGAATGCAATCGAACGGGAGCAATTAGTTGCGCTTTTGGAAAAAGCAACCTTGGGCGGCAATGCTTTAAGCAGAGCGCCTAAGCGTGAATTGAAATAAAACTTTGTAGCCTCCATTGCAGTTAACGAAAATAGGACGTATACTATCTATATTGAAATGGAAATTTCAAAGATTGATGTGGGCAGGGGAGCTTTAAAAAATCGGGTATCTGGATGAAGATGTATTGACTCCGTGTTCGATTTTGTATGAGTTGTTACATAATTTTTTCAGTTATCATTTTTTGTAACTGTTGATTTTTAGCGTTGAGGAAACTTTCCAAGGGAGGAAATAATATGACTGGATTTATGAAGAAACTTGCGGGTGTCGGGATTGCTGCGCTGTTGAGCGCTACTGCAATGTCTTCGGCATTTGCCCAAGAAGTAACATTGAAGCTGCATCAGTTTTTGCCAGCACAAGCCAATGTTCCAAAACTGGTTTTGGATGTTTGGGCTGACAATGTTGAAAAAGATTCAGGTGGACGCATCAAGGTCGAGCGCTATCCTAGCATGCAGCTTGGCGGCAAGCCGCCAGAGTTGATGGATCAAGCAATTGACGGTGTTGCTGATATCGTCTGGACAGTGGTTGGTTATACGCCAGGCCGCTTCCCAAGCACCGAAGTGTTTGAAATGCCATTCATCATGACAAATGCCGAGGCTGTTTCTCGCGCTTATTGGATCATGTTTGAAAAGCACATGAAGGACACAGAATTCAAGGATGTTCATATTCTTGGAACTTGGGTTCATGGCCCTGGTCTTATCCATGCCAACAAGCCAGTCGCAAAAGTTGAAGATTTGAATGGCATGAAAATACGCGGTGGTTCGCGCACTATCAACAATCTTCTAACACGCTTTGGAGCGACGCCTGTAGGTATGCCTGTTCCTGCGGTTTCTGAGGGTTTGTCTAAAGGGGTTATCGATGGAACAACCATTCCATGGGAAGTGACTGCAGCTTTGAAAGTTCCTGAATTGGTGAAAAACCATACAGAGTTTTCAAACAAAGCGCTTTACACGCTTACTTTCGTTCTTGCTATGAACAAGCCGAAATATGAGAGCCTTCCGGATGATCTGAAGAAAGTCATCGATGATAATTCCGGTTTGGAATTCTCAGCTTTTGCAGGCAAAACGCAGGAAGCATCTGACGCTCCAGCACGAGCGGCAGCGGTTGCTCTTGGTAATAACATCATCACGCTTACAGACGAACAAGTCGCTGAATGGGAAGCTGCTGCTGCCCCAATCATTGATGAGTGGGTAGCTGAAGTGACCGCCAAAGGTATCGACGGTCAAGCGCTGGTGGATGAAGCCAGAGCGTTGATTGCAGAAAATACCAAGTAAAAATGAATTTGTGGCGGGCGAAAGTCCGCCACACTTCTTTTTAGCTGAGGCTTTATGGTGCGAGGCGATGCTGGAGTAATCTGGCGCAAAGATATGATGAATAAATTTATGACGACCATTGCCAAATGGATGGCTCTGCTTGGCGGCGCTGTGCTGGTTTTGCTGATTGTAATTACATGTCTAAGCGTAATTGGACGCAGCTTGAATACCATTGGCCATTACGATTATCTTGAAGATAACGTGGCGTTCATCGCACATTTCTTCCAATATTTTAAACCTATTTCTGGTGACTTTGAGATTGTTGAAGCAGGCATAGCCTTTGCTATTCTATCCTTCTTCCCTTGGTGTAGTTTGAACCGTGGTCACGCGACCGTCGATATTTTTACCTCAGGTCTTTCTGATTCAAAAAATCGATTTTTGGCGTTTTTTTGGGAAGTGATTTTCTTCGCAATCATCACCTTAATCACGTGGCGCATGTTTGTAGGCATGAGTGACAAGGTGCGTTACGGCGAAACGACCTTGTTATTGCAGACGCCCGTATGGTGGGGATTTGCGGTTTGTGCCTTTGCTTCAAGCGTCGCAACCATGGTTGCGGGCTATTCAGCTTATTGCAGATTTCAAGAATTGAGGCGCGGTTTTGATCTTACGCATGCCAGCGGGAGTGCAGGGCATTGAGTAATTTTGAAATTGGCCTGATCTCCATTCCTATTTTGATGGCTTTGATTTTCATGCGGATGCCCATCGGGTTGGCGATGTTTGTGGTCGGCATTGCGGGTACAGCTATTATATCCGGCAACACGATTGCTGTCATGGCGCGCTTGAAAACAGAAACCTATTCTACGTTTTCAAGTTATTCGCTTTCAATCGTTCCGTTGTTTTTGTTGATGGGCCAATTCGCGACGCTCGGCGGCATGTCAAAATCACTGTTCAAAGCTGCCGAGAGTTTTCTTGGGCATCGCAAGGGCGGGGTAGGCATGGCGGCCATTGGAGCTTGTGCCGGATTTGGTTCTATTTGCGGTTCGTCTCTTGCCACTGCGGCCACCATGGGGCAGGTCGCTCTGCCCGAGTTGAAGCGCTATGGATATCCAGGTGGCTTTGCAACTGCCACTTTGGCAGCGGGTGGTACGCTTGGAATTTTGATCCCGCCCTCAGTGGTATTGGTCATCTATGCGATTTTGACTGAGCAAAATATTGCCAAATTGTTTATGGCTGCATTCATTCCTGGGATCCTCGCGGCGATCGGATATATGATTACCATATCCATTTATGTGCGGTTATATCCTGGATCATCAGGTGTTCGCGAACGTGTGCCTTATTCTGAACGGTTCAAAGCGATCCTCGAAGTGTGGCCTGTATTAACGGTGTTCACATTGGTCGTAGGCGGGATTTATCTTGGCTGGTTTACGCCGACGGAAGCCGCTGCCATCGGTGCTGCTGGCACGGGCATCATCGCTTGGGCCAATGGCGGGATGACCAAAAAATCATTGACTGAATCGATGCTAATTACTGGCAGTAGTTCAGCCATGATTTTCATGATCGTGCTAGGCGCTGGTTTCTTCAATGCGTTTTTGGCTCTTACCCAAGTGCCGCAGGAGTTGTCGTCACTCATCGTTTCTCAGGGCTATAGTCCATGGCTTGTTTTGACGATTATACTTTGTCTCTATCTGATTTTCGGCTGCATCATGGACAGTCTCTCGATGATCCTTTTGACCATACCAATCTTCTTTCCAATCATATCAGGTCTGGATTTTGGACTTACGCCTGAAGAGACAGCAATTTGGTTTGGTATATTGGTGCTGATTGTTGTGGAGGTAGGATTGATAACCCCACCAGTTGGGATGAACTTGTTCATTATCAATTCCATGGATCCTGAAACGCGTATCGTAGACACCTATAAAGCTGTGTTGCCCTTCGTTGCGTCGGATATAATCAGGACAATCATTCTGGTCATGTTCCCGGGAATTACACTTTATTTGATGCGGGTATTTTACTGATCAAGATCAACGCTGCCATGGGAGGAAGAGATGAGTTCAACCAAAGCAAACGCTGCCTTATACTTTGTTGACAGGCATCTGAATTCCAAGATTGCAGATAAGCCTGCTTATGTTGAGGCTGATGGTAGGCAGAGGAAGATCTCCTATCAAGAGATTGCGGTGCAGTCTTCTAAGATGGCGGATTTATATGCGTGCCATGGTATAAATCGCGAAGATCGCGCCGCACTTTTATTGCTTGATGCAATCGAGTTTCCCGTAATTTTTTGGGGAAGTTTGAAAGCTGGCGTAGTTCCTGTTCCGCTGAACACCTTGTTGAGCACTGAGGTTTACAACACGATTTTGAACGATAGCCGTGCAAAAGTGTTGTTTGTTTCCAAGCCTTTGCTGGAGACCGTTAAGCCAGCTTTGGCAAGCAATCCCTATTTGAAAACTGTATTCGTCATAGGCGATGAGCAGAGTGAGCATTTGTCATTCGAACGCGAAATCACCAAGTGTAAACAAAGCCCGGTTATTGATGTCGTTCCCGATGAAGTGGCATTTTGGCTTTATTCATCGGGCTCAACTGGTCAGCCCAAAGGTGTGCGTCATGTGCATAGTAGCCTTCAATACACATCAGATACCTATGGCGCTCAAGTGCTTGGTATCCATGAAAGCGATGTGGTTTATTCTGCAGCAAAGTTTTTCTTTGCCTATGGCCTCGGCAATGCGTTGACGTTTCCCATGGCTGTTGGAGCAACGACAGTGCTGCTGTCAGGAAGGCCAACGCCTGATATCGTTATCGACATATTGAACACGCACCAGCCCAGCATTTTTTGTGGTGTGCCTACCTTGTATGGCGCGCTGGTTGCTTATGTGGAAACTGGCAAAGCTACGATCAACACCAAGTTGCGCCGCTGTATTTCTGCTGGGGAAGCACTGCCATCTGAAATCGGCAAGAAATGGGAAAAGACGACTTCCTGCGAAATCTTGGACGGTGTTGGATCAACCGAGATGCTGCACATCTTCCTATCCAATCTACCAAAAGACGTTGAGTATGGAACATCCGGTATTGCAGTGCCTGGGTATGAACTGCGTCTTGTCGATGATGAAGGTGCAGAAGTTGGCGTTGGAGAAGTGGGCGAGCTGCTGGTCAAAGGCGGTTCCTCGCCGTTGGATTATTGGAACCAACTTCAAAAAAGTAAGTCTACATTCGAGGGGCACTGGACACACACAGGCGATAAATATGAGCGGCGTGAAGATGGACGTTTGATTTATTGCGGGCGTACAGACGATATGTTCAAGGTTAGTGGAATTTGGGTTTCTCCTTTTGAAGTAGAGCAATCCCTGATTTCCCATCCGTCTGTTTTGGAAGCGGCCGTTGTTGCCCAGCGTGATGAAGATGGTTTGGAAAAACCAAGAGCTTTTATTGTTTTAAAGGACAATGCGAATGGCGAGGGAATGGAGCAATCCCTAAAAGATCATGTAAAAGAGCAAATCGGAAAATGGAAATACCCCCGTTCAATTGCGTTTGTATCAGAGCTGCCAAAAACGGCGACAGGGAAAATCCAACGTTTCAAGTTACGGGATTGATATGACCAAGTTTGAGTGGGAACCGGGCGAAACCAACTTTATCGATATTGATGGGGTAAAGCTGGAAGCGGTTTGCTATGGGCCAGCCCCGCAAGATGCCCCGACAATTATCATGTTGCATGAAGGGCTTGGATGCGTTGCCTTATGGCGCGACTTTCCTCAACAGATTGCCGCCGAGACAGGGCTTGGCGTTTTTGTTTATTCCCGTGTTGGATATGGAGAGTCTGATCCGGTTAACCTTCCGCGCCCGCTGGACTATATGCACCAAGAAGCTGATATGGTCCTGTCGATAGTGCTGGATGAAATCGGGTTTCAATCTGGCATATTGCTTGGGCATTCTGATGGGGCGAGCATAGCTGCCATCTATGCTGGAACGCGCGAAGATCATCGAGTTAGGGGGCTGGTGTTGATTGCTCCGCATTTTTTCACAGAAGATATCGGCATAGCGTCGATTGCTGAGGCACGCGAGGCGTATGAGAGCGGGAACTTACGCGACAAGCTCGCGAAATATCACAAAGATGTAGACAATGCTTTTCTGGGTTGGAATGGTGCTTGGCTCGATCCTAAATTCAGGCAGTGGAATATTTCCGAGGTAATCGATTATTGGCGTATTCCGGTTTTGGTAATTCAGGGCAGGGAAGATCAGTATGGGACGCTTGCACAAATTGATGAAATACAAAGCCGAATTTACTCGCCTTTGGATGTGGCAATCATCGATGATTGCAAGCACTCACCGCATCTTGAAGCTACTGATAAGGTCATCTCGGTAGTTGGTGAGTTTGTGGAACGGCTTTCAAGAATGGAAAATGAGCATGTTGAGATTAGGTGATTTGGCTGTTTCGATTTGGAGCGCATCACGATTTTGTAATTCTGCAAAGCAAACTTAAATGGAGCGGGGGCTTCAAAAACTTCCCTTGCCGGAAACTGCGCATATCCCCGGAATCAATCCCCGCCCGGACTTGATGTTTCTGGAAAGTGTTTCAGCTTACGCCTTGGCGGTTACCGATGAAAAACATTGGAAAACCAATCTGCCTTGGCTCTACGGGCTAAAGCTTTTCAATAACAGGTTCTATTGGGAGGCACATGAGGTTTGGGAAACAGTTTGGATGAATGCGCCCCCTAACAGTCACGAAAAGCTATTTGTTCAAGGTGTAATTCATTTTGCAAATGGTTTGCTAAAAATTAGAATGAGCCGACCCAAGGCGGCGTTGAAACTGTTTGCCTTATCTGCACAAGATATTGAACAAGCAGTCCTGCGAAGAGCAGAGCCTGATAATCAGACCTATATGGGATTGGTACTGGCTGATTTACGGAAAAACCTCGTATCGGCAAGTGGGAAAGATTCAAAGGACATGAATATCAGCCCTCCAAATTATGTATTATAATTCATATTATTCCATTATTTGGCAAATACACACCCAAATAATGTATTTTAGTGCAGATGATCATTGATCTTGATTTAATATTGCGTATGCTACCTACTTTAAGAATTTGATCAGGGATGATGCAGTGACCAAGGTAATCGATTTCCAAACTGACCCTTCCAAATACCGTCATTGGCGTGTGGAGTATGATGGCGTTGTCGCCCGATTGATTATGGATGTGGACGAAGCGGGTGGCTTGTTTGAAGGCTATGAACTCAAGCTTAACTCCTATGACCTTGGTGTTGACATTGAGTTGGCAGATATTGTTCAGCGTATGCGATTTGAGCATCCTGAGGTTGGCGCAGTTGTCATGCAGTCTGGCAAAGACAAAGTGTTTTGTGCTGGCGCAAATATCAGAATGCTAGGCGGCGCGGCTCATACCCATAAAGTTAATTTTTGTAAATTCACCAACGAGACACGCAATACATTCGAAGCTGCAGGAGCAGAATCGGGTCAGCATTATTTGGCTGCAGTAAAAGGAGCTTGCGCGGGGGGAGGGTATGAACTCGCTTTGGCATGTGATGAGATTTACCTGACTGATGATGGGGCAACTTCCGTGTCTTTGCCTGAAGTTCCCTTGCTTGCGGTTTTGCCCGGAACAGGCGGTCTTACGCGCGTTACAGATAAGCGCAAGGTTCGTCGTGATCTGGCAGATGTTTTTTGTTCAGTTGAAGAAGGCGTAAAAGGCCAGCGGGCGAAAGACTGGCGTTTGGTTGATGAGGTAATTGCCAATTCAAAGTTTGATGATTTTGTTGCCAACCGGGCAAAGGAAGTTGGCTCAAACGCCAAAGGCGAATTTTCCAGCAAGGGAATTTCACTAGGACCCCTAGACCGGAAAATTCACGAGGACGGGTCGTTAGCTTATTCCTTTGTTGAAGTTGATCTCGATCGCAGTGCGGGTCTAGCCACGATTACGATCAATGGCCCCAAAGAAGATGCTCCAGGATGTGTTTCGCAACTACATGAGCTGGGTGACCAATCCTGGATTTTAAAACTGGCCAGAGAATTGGATGATGCCATCTTGCATCTTCGATTGAATGAGCTGGAGCTTGGTGTTGTTGTTTTTAAAACCGTTGGTGACAGCGCTTTGGTTGCGGCGCATGAGAAAATGGTTCTCGATAACGTCGAAACTGATTGGTTGTGCTGCGAAATATCGTTGTATTTAAAACGGGTTCTAAAGCGAGTTGATATGACATCTCGCTCGCTCGTGGCGCTGGTTGAAAATGGCTCATGCTTTGCCGGCTTTTTAGCTGAGCTGCTATTTGCAGTGGATCGCAGTTATATGATGGAAGGAGATTTCGAAGAGGACAATCGCCCAGTCGCTTCGATCATGTTGACTTCTGCCAATTTCGGACCATTTCCAATGTCCAATGATTTGACGCGATTGCAGACCCGGTTTCTTGGAACGCCAGAACTGATCGCGGAAATCGAGCAGGAAAAAAATGCGCTGCTGGAGGCGCATGACGCTGAGCGGCTGGGTTTGGTAACATTCGCCTTTGACGATGTTGATTGGGAGGATGAGGTTCGCATTTTCTTGGAGGAACGCGCCAGTTTTTCACCCGATGCGATGACCGGTATGGAAGCCAATCTGCGTTTTGCAGGCCCTGAAACCATGGAAACACGTATTTTTGGTCGTTTAACTGCTTGGCAAAACTGGATTTTCCAACGCCCGAACGCGGTGGGCGAAGCTGGAGCCCTACAACGTTATGGCACTGGTAAGCGCGGCGAATTTGACAGACGGAGAGTCTGATCCAGCCCTGAAAAAAACTTTTAAATAGCGAATTGAATGAACAAAGGAACGAACAATGCTTGATCTCGTAAATGTTGAATATGATACACTGATCCCAAACAATGTTGGTCTTTCATCAGACAAGCGTGTTCTTAAAGCGTTGGAGAAATGGCATCCGGGTTATATCAATTGGTGGAATGATCTTATTCCCCAAAATTTTCAAAATTCATTGGTCTATCTGCGAACAGCGGTGAGCGTCGACCCCAAAGGTTGGGCTAAGTTTGATTATGTTAAGATGCCTGAATATCGCTGGGGCATCTTGCTTGCGCCGCAAGTGGAAGATCGCATTATTCCTTGCGGTGAGCATACGGGTGAAAAAGCTTGGCAAGAAGTTCCCGGTGAATATCGGGCTTTGCTTCAGCGCTTGATCGTGATTCAAGGAGATACGGAACCAGGCTCAGTAGAGCAGCAGCGCTTTTTGGGCAAGACAGCGCCATCGCTCTATGACCTTCGCAATTTGTTCCAGGTGAATGTGGAAGAAGGTCGCCATCTTTGGGCAATGGTTTATCTGTTGCAGAAATATTTTGGCAAGAATGGACGCGAAGAGGCCGATGATTTATTGCGCCGCTCTTCCGGATCAGAAGAAGCACCGCGCATGCTTGGCGCGTTCAATGAAGAGACCCCGGACTGGTTGTCTTTTTTCATGTTTACATATTTCACGGACCGCGATGGCAAGATGCAATTAGAATCCTTGGCACAGTCAGGATTTGACCCGCTATCTCGCACATGCCGTTTTATGCTGACAGAAGAAGCCCATCATATGTTTGTGGGTGAGACTGGCGTTAGCCGGGTTATCGAGCGTACTTGCGAAGCCATGAAGCAAGCTGGAATTGATGATCCTTATGACATTGACCGGGTGCGTAACCTTGGAGTGATTGATCTGCCTACCATCCAGAAAAAACTGAATATGCATTACACGCTGTCACTGGATTTGTTCGGACAGGAAGTGTCCACCAATGCGGCCAATGCATTCAACTCTGGCATTAAAGGACGTTATATGGAGCATCGTCTTGATGATGACCATAGGCTTACAGATGCGACTTATCCGGTAACCCAGTTTATTGATGGAGAAATCAAACTGGTCGATATGCCTGCTTTGACTGCCATGAATATGCGCCTGCGGGACGACTACAAACGCGATGCTGCTGGCGGTCTTGGGCGCTGGAACAAGTTGATTGCCAAGATGGGTGTCGAGTTTGAACTGACACTTCCCCATGAGGGTTTCAACCGTGGTATTGGCGTCTTTGCAAACAAGACAATTGATCCTGAAGGTAAATTGCTTGGCGAAACAGAATTTAACGAAAAGAAAAAAGATTGGCTGCCTTCATCAGCAGATGGTGAGTTTATCCAATCCTTGATGGTGCCAAATTATGAGCCGGGGAAATATGCGGGATGGATTGCTGCTCCAAAAGTAGGGATCGATAATAAGCCCGGTGATTTTGAATATGTGAAACTTCATATGGCGTAAGGCTAACCCCAGCCATAAATGGGCAATTATTTTGCCCAATTCTTTTTCCTAGACCATTGGAAACCAAATGACAGCACCGTTCAAACAACATTTGATTGATCCGGAAATTTGTATCCGGTGTCATACCTGCGAGATGACCTGTCCGATTGAAGCCATCACGCACAATGACGACAATGTGGTGGTCGATTTTGACAAGTGCAATTTCTGTATGGATTGTATCCCTGTTTGCCCAACAGGCTCGATTGATGAATGGCGGGTTGTAACAACTCCTTATTCGGTTGAAGAGCAGCTGGGCTGGATGGAGATGCCCGAGCAAGAAAAGTTTTCGGACACTGCGTCGGAAGCCGATACTTCCATTGAAGCCTTGGATGACGGGATCTCGAAGCTGCTGAGCGAAGCGCATGCGGGAGCAGGTGGGAAAGCAAAAGCACCTGCGTCAGCTTCAAAGCCAAGTATTAATCTTTACTCCATGAACAAACCTGTCGAAGTTAGCGTTCAAGGCAATTACAGGCTAACCGAAGACGCAGATCATGACGTTCGCCATATTATTCTTGATCTTGGAAATTTGCCATTTCCAGTTTTGGAAGGCCAGAGCATAGGCGTTATTGCTCCCGGCGTAGATGCGAATGGTAAGTCTCATTTGCCAAGACTATATTCGATTTCAAGTCCGCGCGATGGCGAGCGGCCAAACTTTAACAATTTGTCTTTGACAGTGAAGCGCGAAGAGGGCGGTATTTGCTCAAATTATGTTTGTGACTTGAGCAAAGGCGACAAGGTTAAAGTCATTGGTCCGTTTGGTTCGACATTCTTGATGCCAAACGACAATGATGCGCGGATTTTGATGATTTGCACCGGCACTGGATCGGCGCCTTTTAGGGCAATGACAATGCACCGCCAGCGCACTAATCCCAAGGCAAAAAACATGATGACCCTTGTCTTTGGCGCTCGCACCGCAGGATCACTTCCCTATTTTGGGCCTTTGAAAAAAATACCGGACAGCTTGTTGAAAAAGAATCTTGTCTTCAGCAGGACGGAGGAAGGCTCAAAGCGCTATGTACAGGATGAACTACGCCTGATGGAAGACGAAATTGCGGATATGCTGGGTGATCCAAATACTTATATTTATATCTGCGGGTTGCGCGCTATGGAAGAAGGGGTAGAAGCCGCCTTTACGAACATTGCTGAAATCACTGGTCAACAATGGCAATCTGTCCGCGATGTCATGCGCTCTGAAGGGCGTTACCATGTTGAGACCTATTGATGGAAGAAAAGCTTCCCACTCGCTTTATACATCAAATCAGGGTTAGTTGGGCTGACTGTGATCCGGCAAAGATTGTTTATACGGGTCGTATTCCACAATTTTGTCTCGAAGCTATAGATTGCTGGTGGGAGGCGGTGATTGGCCTTGATTGGTTCAAAATGAATGTGGATCGCGATATCGGCACGCCATTTGTTCATCTCAGTTTGGATTTCCGGTCGCCTATTACGCCAAGAGACTTACTGGATTGTGCTGTCTCATTGATAAGAATGGGTGAAAGCTCTGTTCGGCTTAAAGTTGTTGGATCGCAGGATGGGCGGTTGTGTTTTGAGGGAGAGTTTGTCGAAGTTTTCGTGGCTGCAGAAGCGCATCAGAAGACGAATATTCCTTCTGACTTCCGTGAAAAACTTGCAGGGCAGCTCGTGTGATGAACAAAAATTCACCCGTAGGAAAAGACCTGACTGTACGGGTTGGCGTTGAAGCTAAAAAACGCGATGTTGACGAATTTGTTGCGCAGGTGGGCGAGCAGGTTCGCTTGGCGCGTATGCAAAAGAAGATAACAAGAAAAGTTCTATCTGATCTTTCAGGGGTTTCAGAGCGTTATTTAGCTCAGCTAGAGGGCGGTAGTGGCAATATATCGATTGCTCTATTGTTCAGAGTTTCGCATGCTTTGAATTGGCCCATAGATGAGTTTTTCAAACCTTTATCGGCTTCAGATAGTCTTACCGCGCTATATCGTAATGCGTCGCCGGATATACAGAACCAGGTTGATGCATTGTTGAATTACCGGAATGCAAGGGCAAAGAAAGCCAAACGAATTTGCCTTATTGGCCTTCGCGGTGCGGGAAAATCTACCCTTGGAAAACTCCTTAGTGAAGATCTGGAATTGCCGTTTCTTGAACTTAATAAAGAGATTGAAGAAGACAGTGGCATGGCCGTCAATGAGGTGATTGCCCTTTATGGTCAAGAGGGCTACCGCCGCCTGGAGCGTCAGGCATTGGAGCAAATTGTCGGTGCAAAGGACCAATTGGTTCTAGCGGTCGCTGGCGGCATTGTTTCCGATCAGGGAACATACGAATTCATGCTGGACCATTTTCATACTGTTTGGCTGAAAGCAGCGCCAGAAGAACATATGGATCGCGTTAGAAAACAGGGAGACGAGCGACCCATGTCTGGAAACCCGAAGGCTATGGAAGCGTTAAAAACCATTTTGCTGGATCGCGTTGCTTTGTATTCGCAGGCCGATACGATGGTTGATACAAGTGGTAGAACGGTAGAGGAAAGTAGGGCGGAATTGCTCGCCGCCTTTGAGTCTTTTGATTTGTAATGTCAGGGATATTGGAACAGCCAACAGATGGAAATCAAATTGCAGAGCGCTTGGTAGAGAGGCTTTTGGCCTCCATCCATTTGCTCTTGGTTAAAGGCGCTAGCCCATTTGAAATTGACCAGACGCTTGTGGATTTTGGCTTCGCCATGGGGCCTCTGGAAACTCAAGACCTTGTTGGCTTGGAAGCGTCTTATAAGTCCCGAAAGTCTTCTGGTGTTGACCGAAAATCCAGAAAATATCTTGAAAGTGGGATGATGATTTCTGACCGTATGGTGCAAGAGGGGCGCCTTGGCAAGATTGCTGGTGTTGGATGGTATCGTTATCCAGGCGGCAAAGGAAAAGTTGAAGACCCGCTTCTTGAGGACCTTATCCGGGAAGAAGCTTATTTCGCGGGAATTGAACAAAAGTCTTTTTCAACTGATGAAATCGTTCCATATGTATTGTCGGCAACAGCAAACGAAATGAAACTTATTCTGGGTGAAACCGCATCGATATCATTAAACGAATTGGATCAGATTGCGGTCAATGCGCTTGGTTTCCCTCATGAAAAGGGAAGTCTGCTTGACTATGGTTCTGGCACTAGGGATCTGGTTAGATAGATTGAATTAGTCGAGTTTTGCGGGAAGCGAAACGAGAGATCACCATCTTTGGGAGGAGATGACATGGAAGATGCAAACAGATTTTTACCGCATAAAGTATCTTTAAAGCGTGATGCCCATGGCATTCTTTTAATGGAGTCAGGTTATGACTTACTTGAGGGCGTCAACAGCACAGGCGACTGGCTTGAGAAATGGGCCGATGAAACACCTGACCGTGTATTCATTGCTGAGCGTTCGGGCGAAGATTGGCGAAAAGAAACCTATCGCGAATCTTTGGAGAAAGTTCGTGCTCTTGCGTCGCATTTGCTTGGCAAAGGGTTGAATAGTCAAACGCCGATCCTGATGATTTCCGGCAATAGTGTTGATCATGGGCTCTTGATGTTGGCAGCCCAATATGTGGGAATCCCAACAGTTCCGGTGGCTGAACAATATGCGTTGATACCCCAAGCCCATGATCGACTTCGTTATGTCATTAAGTTGGTAAAGCCAGGATTGGTCTATGCAGATGATGGGGATAAATATGCTGATGCATTGAACCTTGCAGAGTTTGATATTGTAGCCAAAGTTTCCTCACGTCCGGGCGTGAGCGGGGCAGCTTCGATTGATGATAATCTAAAAGGAGATGCGGGGGTAGATCTTGCAGGAGAGCACTCGAAAGTAGGCCTAAACACGGTTGCTAAAATCTTGATGACTTCTGGGTCCACATCTCAGCCCAAAGGTGTAGTTACCACCCAGCGCATGATGTGTGTCAACCAAACCCAGATTGCATCCGCTTTGCCTTTCCTAACCGAAAAGCCGCCTATCATTTTGGATTGGCTGCCATGGAACCATGTGTTTGGAGGTAGTCACAATTTCAATATGATGCTGGCCAATGGCGGGAGTCTGTATATCGATGAAGGCAAGCCTGTGAAGGCTTTGTTCGCAAAGACATTGGAAAATCTGCAAAAAGTAGCGGGTACCTTGTCTTTCAATGTTCCAGTTGGGTTTGGGCTATTGCTTGAAGCGTTGGAGCAAGATCCTAGACTTGCTGCGCGGTATTTTGAGAACCTAGATATGGTTTTTTATGCAGGAGCTTCTTTGCCTCAAGATACTTGGCAGGGTCTGGAAAGACTGGCGAAGAAATATTCCGGCACTGTTCCCCTGCTGACCTCTTCTTGGGGCCTTACTGAAACTGCACCAGCTTGTACTTTGCAGCATCAACCTCCAGAAAGCTCAGGCGTAATTGGCGTTCCACTGCCTGGCATTTCAGTAAAGTTACTGCCTCAAGACGATGGGGGTGAACTTGATCAGCGTTATGAGATCAGGGTTAAAGGTTCCAGTATCTTTAAGGAATATTTCAATGACGATGTGAAGTCGAAAGAAGCCTTTGACGATGACGGGTATTTTCTGGCCCAAGATGCCGTCAGATTTGTAGACGCTGAACATCCAGAAAAAGGACTGCGGTTTGATGGGCGAATTTCCGAGGACTTTAAACTTACTTCCGGAACATGGGTGAGGGCTGCCCAATTACGTCTTGATCTGCTGGCTACATTGTCTCCGCTGGCAGCAGATGTTGTGATTACAGGCCATGATCGTGATGCGATCGGAGTGCTGATTTTTCCAAACAGGGAAGCCATAGGGGCGCTGGGTTTTGATGTTGTTGAACAAGATAACTTAATAACCGGAAGCGAATTGCAAGCTGAGATATCAAAGCGGTTGGGTGAGTTTTCCAAAGGTGGAAGTTCTTCAACACGGGTTTCGGCGGCTTTGATTGTTAGCGAACCTGCTTCCCTCGCGGACGGCGAGATTACAGCCAAAGGTAATCTCAACTTTCGTTCAGTTTTATCCAAGCGAGCGGCATTGGTTGAAATGCTTTATGCAAGCGAAAAATCGCCTCATGTAATCGTCGTTTGATGCACTTCGACACAAGGTAATCGGCACCCAATTGCGCACAGCTCTATTAAGCGTAGTTCTGAACTGGCGTTCCGGCCAGAGCGCCGATGTTAATCAAGCCGCGCACTGTAATGGATGGATTGACGATATGTGCGCGGTTTGCCATGCCCATTAGAATTGGACCAACCTCAAGTCCGCCAGCGACGGTTTTCAAGGCATTCCTAACGGCGCTTGAAGTTTCTGAATTTGAAAAGACAACAACATTGGCTGCGCCTTTGATGCGAGAATGAGGAAAGACACGCTCTCTTAATTCTTCGTCCAACGCTGCATCCAATTGCATCTCGCCTTCAAAATCAAAATCACATTGATCTGCTTCAAGCTGTGCTAAAGTTGCTCGAATACGGTTGGCGTTTTCGGTTTGCAGATTGCCAAATTGCGAGTTGGAGCAAAGAGCTACAACAGGCGTAATGCCGAAACGGCGTACATGGCGTGCTGCCGCTTTTACTGTCCAGGTCAATTCTTCAACTGTTGGTTCTGAATAGACCTGCGTATCGGCAATAAACAAAGGACCATTGTCTAGGATCATCAAAGACAGCGCGCCAGCAGGGTGTTGGGTTGGCGTTTCCAGAATTTGGCGAACATAATTTAGATGCCAGGAGTATTGGCCAAATGTACCACAGATCATGCTGTCGGCGTCGCCGCGCTTTACCATCACCGCTGCAATAGCAGTGGTGTTCGTGCGCATGACGGCTCGGGCAATATCAGGGGTTACGCCTTTGCGGGCCATCGCCAAATGATAGGTTTCCCAATAGTCGCGATAACGAGCATCTGACTCTGGATTGACGATTTCAAACTTGTCTTTGGTACCAGCGGGCAGAGCAGACTGCTCACATCTCCGCTCGATGATATCTGGGCGGCCTATCAAAATGGGCGTGTCGGTTGTTTCTTCTGACATGGCCAAAGCTGCGCGGATCACGCGTTCATCTTCACCTTCTGCAAATACGATCCGGCGTGAAGCAGTTTTTGCTGCTTCGAATACCGGGCGCATGATCATGGAAGAACGATACACCGCTGCCTTCAGACTTTCCTCATAGGCAGCCATATCCGCAATCGGACGCGTTGCAACACCTGTTTCCATAGCAGCTTTTGCAACCGCGCCAGCGACCACTTGTTGAAGGCGAGCATCAAAAGGTTTGGGGATTAGATAGTCAGGTCCGAATTTGAGTTTCTCTCCGCCGTAGACAGCCGCCGTTTCCGCCGTACTGGTCATACGGGCAAGTTTGGCGATCCCTTCAACGCAGGCGATTTTCATTTCGTCATTGATCTGGGTCGCGCCTACATCAAGGGCGCCTCGAAATATGAATGGGAAACATAGAACATTGTTGACCTGATTTGGGTAATCAGAACGCCCGGTTGCAACGATGGCATCAGGCCGGACTTCATACACATCTTCCGGCATGATTTCCGGGTTAGGATTTGCCAAGGCAAAGATGATGGGTTTTGTTGCCATCAGCTTGATCATTTCCTGCTTCAATACTCCGGGGCCAGATAGGCCGAGAAATAGATCAGCATCCTTGATCGTGTCGATGAGTTCCCGGTTGCCGCCCTTTTGGGCATAGGCGGCTTTCTCTGGGTTCATGTCGATCTCTCGACCTTCATGAACAAGCCCATTGATATCGTGGAGGAAAACATTTTCGCGTTTTACGCCCAGCTTTATGAGCATATTCAGGCAGGCAATACCCGCAGCGCCGCCGCCAGTCGTTGCGATTTTAATCTCTTCAAATTTGCGCCCTGTTAGTTCCAGAGCATTGCGAACAGCGGCGCAGACCACGATGGCTGTTCCGTGTTGATCGTCATGAAAAACCGGAATGCCCATGCGTTCACGGCAGATTTTTTCAACGATGAAACAATCAGGAGCTTTGATATCTTCCAGATTAATGGCCCCAAAAGTTGGCTCAAGGGCGATTACATGCTCTGCAAACTTAAAGGGATCGGTCTCGTTAATCTCAATGTCGAAACAATCGATATTGGCAAATTTCTTGAAGAGAACCGCTTTGCCTTCCATGATTGGCTTTGAGGCTAGTGCGCCAATATTGCCAAGGCCTAGGGCTGCCGTCCCGTTTGATATGACCGCAACAAGATTGCCCCGTGTCGTATAGCGGGCCGCTTCCAATGGATTTGCTTTAATGGCCAAACAGGCTTCAGCAACACCGGGGGAATAGGCGCGTGACAAATCCCGTGGTGTTGCCATGGGTTTGGTTGGTCTTATTTCCAGTTTTCCAGGTTTGGGGAATTCGTGATAATACAGGGCAGCCTTGCGGAGTATTTCCTCTGCCGCTTCATCTCTTTTTACCACGATTTTCTCCCTGAAATCATTTTTATAGTCATCCGAATTTTTGGCTTGTTTGCCTTAAGAGCCTTGTACCGCGCTTTGATACCAGTTTACCAGAAGCTTGCGCTCGTCATTTGCTAGCGCAACGCCGAACTTACGGGCATTTGGTGGAGGCATAGCATGGCTGCGACCAGCCTGAAGATAGATTTCACGGGCATGGTTTGCGATTTGGCGTTCCGTTTCCAGCAAAACGCCTTTGGGTGCATTGATCATACCCTCCCATCCCGGCACCTGTGCGTGGCACATGGAACAGCGCCCTTGGACAAGTTCCACAACATCGCCAAATCCTGCGGCGCTGGCGAAGCGCTGGTCATGAGTAGAAAGAGCGGCAGTTTCTTCTTCTCCGCTCAATACTCTTGGAACGGTTGAAAGCCACATTATCAAAACAAAGATGATGGTCGTTGCCAGCCAAGTCCAGTGTGGCCCTTTGCCTGTTGCATGCATTGTATTGAAATAATGGCGAATGGTGACGCCCATCAAAAAGACAAGCGATGCAATAATCCAGTTATATTCCGTAGCAAATGACAACGGGTAATGGTTCGAAAGCATCAGGAAAATCACTGGCAAAGTCAGGTAATTATTATGGGTAGAGCGAAGTTTTGCAATTTTGCCATATTTTGGATCCGGAGAGCGATCTTCTTGCAAGTCCTTCACCACAATGCGTTGGTTTGGCATAATGATGAAAAACACATTGGCGGTCATGATTGTTGCGGTGAAGGCACCCAGATGTAGCATCATGGCGCGGCCAGTGAATATCTCATTGTAACCCCATCCCATGATCACTAGTAAAACAAACAAAAGAACCATTAGCGCCGTAGGTTGTTCGCCAAGTTTGGATTTGCATAAGAGATCATAGATGATCCATCCAATGGTAAGAGATCCAGCGGAAATCAAAATGGCCTGCCACATGGATAGGTCAGCTTTTGTAGGGTCGATGAGATACAGTTCCGCACCAGTCCAATAGATGATCATCAGTAGTGCGGCGCCGGACAGCCAGGTCGAATAGCTTTGCCATTTGTGCCAGGTTAAGTGTTCAGGCAATCGGGCAGGGGCAACAAGGTATTTGGTTGTGTGATAAAAGCCGCCGCCATGCACTTCCCACTCTTCGCCATAGGCGCCCTTGGGCATGTCAGGCGCAGGTTTTAGCATCAAGTCGAGGGCGATGAAGTAGAAACTAGCGCCAATCCAGGCCATCGCGGTTATGACGTGGAGCCATCGAACCGCGAATCCAATCCAGTCCCAGACAATTGCCAACTCAAACATGTTCTCTCTCCCAATAACTCAATCCATTGTCCCATATAATCCGCACATTGTGGAGCAGGATTTGTTTGGGTTGAATAGACATAATCTTCAAGGACTTTCAAACAAAACCTTATAATGCTAGATTTTCATATGGCCTATATTGAAAATGTGAAAACCTTTGTGCGTATTTATGAGCTTGGCAGTATGTCCGCCGCTGGGCGGGATCTGCGCATATCTGCCGCTGTCGCAAGTAGCCGGATTGCTGATCTTGAGCGGCGCCTGGGAGTTCGGTTGTTTAACCGCACAACCAGGAGTTTGAAGCCAACGGAGCAAGGCGAGTTATACTATAAGGGCGCTATCAAAATTCTAGATACCATTGACGAAGTCGAAAGCAGTATCGCGGAAATTACAGCCAATCCCAAAGGTACGATTTTCATTTCAGCCCCTTTGGGCATAGGCAAAAAACTGGTCGCGCCTTTCGTGCCGGAATTCAAAGAGCAATATCCTGATCTAAATGTTCGTCTGCGCTTGTCTGACAGAAGCGTTGATATCACCAGCGAGGGATTGGATGCTGCCTTTGTCTTGGGTAACCAGACCGATTCGGAAATGCGAATTCGCCCTATTCACGAGTTTGAACGCGTGCTTTGCGCATCTCCCGCTTACATAGAGAAATTTGGAATGCCCGAAAACGGTGATGAATTATTTCTCAATCAGCATAAATGTTTGATGTTGCGGTTTCCAGGGGTGGTTGAGTTTTACTGGACCCTTCAGGTTGGCCGCACACCAAAGCGCTATCAATTTGAAGCGCCATTGGAGAGTGATGATGGGGATGTTCTGACTGATTGGGCGCTGGCGGGAAGCGGTATTATCAACAAGACACGCTATGAAGTTGCGCCCTATCTGCAAAGCGGTCAATTGGTAGAGGTCGCCAAATTCACGCCGCCAACAAGCCAGCCGTTTTCATGTGTTTATCCCCATAAGAGGCTGCAAGACATGAAGGTTCGGCTCTTTATCGACTATATGGTCAATCGATGTCGGAAACGATTGGGGGCTTCGACTGTTAAAGCTTAGGGTCGGGACCCTAGCTGCCGCGATAGGTTGAATAGCCATAGGGCGAAAGCAGCAAAGGCACATGATAGTGCGCGCTTACATCATTGATGCCGAATCGAATGGGTATCTCGCTCAGAAACAGATTTTGCTCTGAAGTGCTGACCTGATTGTTTGCCTTGAGGTAATCGGCAACAGCGAAGACCAATTCATATTGACCGACGGCAAATTTGTCTTTCGGCAAGATTGGGCTATCTGTCCGTCCATCATCATTGGTGACGGTGCTTGCGATTTCTTCACGAGCATGGCCTGAAACCTTAAACAGAGTAATCGAAATGCCTTTGGCAGGACAGCCTTTGGCGGTATCAAGAACATGCGTTGTTAAGTAGCCTTCGTGGTTGCTCATTGTAACCTCAATTTGCCGATTCTAATGGTGGCTTCATTTCTGACGGCAGTTTCCGGCATGAGTCAACTGCGGGATAACCCATAATCTTCTTCAGTTTTTTTTTGATAATACCTATGATTATCTTGTATATGATAGGGAAAACTTGGGGAGAGTTTTCAATTGTCACGTTATCCAAGAGATATGCAAGGCTATGGTTCAAAGCCACCGAAGGTCCAATGGCCGAACGGTGCTTCTATAGCTGTGCAATTTGTTGTGAATTACGAAGAAGGCGGCGAAAACAACATTCTTCATGGGGATGCAGCTTCAGAAGCCTTTCTGTCGGAGATTGTTGGCGCGGCTCAATGGCCGGGTCAGCGCCATTGGAACATGGAATCGATCTATGAGTACGGCGCGCGCGCAGGCTTTTGGCGATTGCACAAGATGTTCACGGATGCAAAAATTCCTGTAACGGTTTATGGCGTTGCAACAGCGTTGCAACGTTCGCCTGAACAAGTTGCCGCTATGCTTGAAGCCGATTGGGAAATTGCTTCTCACGGTTTGAAATGGATTGAATACAAAGACGCAACGCGTGAAGCTGAAGCGGCTGATATGGCTGAGGCAATTGCAATTCATGAACAAGTAACCGGTTCAAAGCCACGTGGCTGGTATACAGGGCGTTGTTCGGTAAACACGGTTGATCTGGCCAGTGAGACCGGAATTCTGGATTATGTCTCGGATTCCTATGCCGATGATCTTCCCTATTGGCATCATCATCAAGGCCGTGATCAGTTGATCATACCCTATACGCTTGATGTGAATGATATGCGGTTTGCCATTCCTGCAGGGTTTAATTCTGGCGACCCGTTCTACACCTATCTAAAAGATACTTTTGATGTGTTGTATGCAGAGGGCAAAGCTGGCGCGCCAAAGATGATGAATATCGGCCTGCATTGCCGTTTGGTTGGAAGACCGGGCAGGGCTGCGGCCTTGAAGCGCTTTATTGAGTATGCGCAATGCCACGATAATGTTTGGTTTGCCAAGCGTATTGAGATTGCTGAGCATTGGGCAGAACATCACCCTGCTGAAACAAATCGTCTGCGCCCTTCTCAAATGGAAAAATCCGATTTTGTAAAACGCTTTGGCGGCGTATTCGAGCATTCGCCCTGGATTGCAGAACGTGCGTTTGACGGCGAAATGGGAGCTGCAAATGACAGTGCCATTGGTCTGCATGCAGCGTTGGCAGCTCAGTTTCGAGTAGCGACCCACGAGGAGCGGCTTGGTGTTTTGACAGCTCACCCTGATCTTGCTGGAAAACTTGCCGCTGCCAAACGTTTGACTGCTGAGTCCACCAGTGAGCAGGCAGGAGCGGGGCTAGACTCGTTGACTGACGAAGAGCGCGCAACTTTTACCAAATTTAACGAGACCTATACGGATAAATTTGGTTTCCCTTTCATTATTGCAGTGAAGGGTCTCAACAAAGTACAAATTCTGGAAGCGTTTAAAACACGTATCAATAACAGTGTCGAAGAAGAGTTCTCAACGGCATGTAAACAGGTAGAGCGCATTGCTTTGCTTCGTCTAAAAGATTTGCTCGGTTAGTCCGAGCTCTAGAAAGAATGAAAATGTCTGCGAAGCAAAAAGATAAACAGTTCTACAGCACTCCAATGGGGGGACATCCGCCCCAAACGGATTTGCTGACAGGCCGTGCTGTTTTTACCGAATCATATGCGTTCATTCCAAAAGGAACGATGCGGGATATTGTGACCAGCAATATTCCTTTTTGGGATAAAACCCGCGCTTGGGTATTGGCCCGTCCATTATCAGGATTTGCTGAGACGTTTTCGCAATATATTATGGAAGTTGCCAAAGGTGGGGGAAGTGAAAGACCTGAAACGGAACCTTCCGCACAGGCGGTCTTGTTTGTTGTTTCAGGTTCTATGGATCTCAAGATAGATGGCAAAGCTCACAAATTGGCAGCAGGCGGATACGCCTATATTCCCCCACAGGCAAAGTGGTCAGTGAAGAATAAAGGGGCTGCGCCATTACAGTTTCATTGGGTTCGCAAAGCCTACGAAACTGTAGAAGGCATTGATATACCAGAAGCTTTTGTAACGAGCGATCAGGAGGTCGCACCAATTCCGATGCCTGGCACTGACGGAAAATGGGCGACCACGCGCTTTGTTTCTTCTGATGATATGCGTTACGACATGCATGTAAACATCGTAACCTTTGAACCCGGCGCTGTTATCCCATTTTGTGAAACCCATGTGATGGAGCATGGCTTGTTCGTTTTGGAAGGTAAAGCTGTCTACCGTTTGAATAAAGATTGGGTTGAAGTGGAAGCAGGAGACTTCATGTGGCTCAGAGCTTTTTGTCCACAGGCTTGTTATGCTGGTGGTCCCGGGAAATTTCGTTATCTGTTATATAAAGATGTGAACCGTCACATGAAATTGAAAATCTAATTGAATACCCTTTTGGCCCCAGGGATGGGTGGGCCGCGAAAAAAAAGAATGTCTTTTCTCAATTTGTGAAGCGTTCTTTTTGAATAAAACAATTCGGCATTTCTTTGCGGGATTGAGAAGCTAAAACTGGAGGGAAAACCACATGGCAACGAATAACTCGGCGTTGGGGACGCCAGAACAACTTAGAGACCCCAATTATACACCGCCGCTAGGACAAGCTGTTCCGCTCGGCATCCAACACGTATTAGCAATGTTTGCGTCAAACGTTACCCCGGCAATCATCGTTTGCGGTGCTGCTGGAATTGGATTTGGTTCAGATCAGGGCGCTCTCGGCTTCCCGGATATGACTTATATGATCCAGATGTCGATGTTCTTTGCGGGTATTGCAACGCTTATTCAAACAATTGGAATGGGCCCAGTAGGCGCCAGGTTGCCAATTGTTCAAGGTACGTCTTTTGCCTTCTTGCCAGTTATGATTCCAGCGGTTGCTGGACTTGGCACTGCGGGCCTTGGAGGCTTGATGACCGGTGTTGTGATCGGTGGTATTTTCCACTTTTTCATTGGCACTTTTGTAAAGAAAATTCGATTTGCTTTGCCGCCATTGGTAACAGGTTTGATCGTTCTGATGATTGGTCTTGCACTTGTTAAAGTTGGCATACAATACGCTGCTGGCGGTGTTCCTAACATGGGCAAACCACTCTTTGGTTCGCTTGCGATGTGGATGCCGGCGCTTGTTGTGATCATTGTGACGCTTGGATTTAAGTTCTTCACAAAAGGCATGATGTCCGTTGCTGCAGTCCTTATAGGTCTTATTGCTGGTTACATTGTCGCCTTCATGATGGGCCAAGTTGATTTTAGTAAAATCGGTTTCGCTGCTGCGTTTGGTCTTCCAAACCCATTCCGTTGGGGATTTGAGCTGAATTGGGCAATCATTATCGGCATGTGCCTGATGGCGTTCATCTCAGCGATTGAGACTGTCGGTGATGTTTCAGGTATCACAAAAGGTGGTGCTGGCCGTGAAGCAACTGATGAAGAAATCCAAGGCGCAACATATGCGGATGGTGCTGGTACGGCGATTGCTGGTATATTTGGCGGTCTTCCAAACACCTCCTTCTCGCAAAACGTTGGTTTGATTTCCATGACTGGAATTATGAGCCGTCATGTCGTGACAATTGGCGCGATCATTTTGATCATTGCTGGCTTAATTCCAAAGGTCGGTGCGATTATTAACACTATCCCAATCAATGTTCTTGGCGGCGGTGTTATCGTGATGTTTGGTATGGTTGCATCAGCGGGCTTGTCAATGTTGGCAGATGTTAAATGGAACCGCCGTAATATGGTGATTTTCGCAACTGCGCTTTCAATTGGCCTTGGCCTTCAATTGGTTCCGGAGGCGCTACAGCATCTTCCTGGAACGCTGAAAATCTTGCTGACATCAGGTCTTTTGCCAGCTGCGATTATAGCGATTGTGCTAAACTTGGTTATTCCTGAAGATATCGACTAATCACTAATATTTTTAAAATCGAAAGGCCCGGATTATTCCGGGCTTTTTTTATGGCAGCTCGACTATGAAGGGGGTGTCAAAGAAATACTCTTCAAGATTATTTCCATCACCCACACGATCAATAACGACAAAATCGCCCTCTTGTCCCAAAGGCGTCAGAACCCCATGCCACTGACCTTTTGAAAGATTGATGCCTTGGCCCGGCTCTGTAACAAATGCCTCCGGTGTTCCCGGCTTACCGTTATCGTCAGGGCAAACAACCACCAGAAATGGCCTGTCATGCATGGGCACAAATGCCTGACTGCCAAGGGGATGGCGTTCAACCATTTTTAATAAGAGCGGCATTTCATAAGGCTGACCGCAAAAGATGTTGATAGAAGGTTCAGCCCTTGGTCCATCCAGTTCGATTTTCGCAAGATCATGATGGCGAACGCAGTTGCCATTGTTGATCACCCGCTCTTCGCTACCTTGTTTCTCGATCACTTGGCCATATGGGGCAAAGGAAGATTTGGTGAGTGGTTTGGCGATAATTGTTTTAGCCATGTTTCACAGGCCCCCGAAAGACTTGATGAATGTAGTAATATCTTCAGTTCCTTTGCCGGATCGCAAATCGCTGAAGACTGTCTGGCGCTCTTGGCGCGATTTTTTTGCATCCAGTTTCATGCGTTCAAGGTCAGCGCCCACATGAGGTGCAAGATCAGTTTTATTGACAATAAGCAGGTCTGATCGTGTTATCGCTGGCCCGCCTTTGCGTGGAATATCGTCACCCTGACAAACGGAAATCACATAAAGGGTTAGGTCCGCGAGATCAGGGGAAAAGGTTGCTGCCAGATTGTCGCCGCCAGACTCAATAAAGATGATATCGAGATCCTTGTGGCGCGCATTTAATTCGGCGATTGCCTGAAGATTAATCGACGCATCTTCGCGAATTGCCGTATGTGGGCAGCCTCCAGTCTCAACGCCCACGATACGATCTGAAGGCAGCGCCTGCATGCGTACCAAAGCCTCAGCGTCCTCTTTTGTATAAATATCGTTGGTCACTACAGCAACCGAGTAGTCTTCGCGTAATGCTTCGCAAAGCCGCGCCGTAAGTGTTGTTTTTCCTGAACCAACGGGGCCGCCAATACCAACGCGAAGAGGGCCGTTTTTATTCATGATCGGAATATCCTTGATGGCATGGTTTCGTGACGCATGGATGCAATGTCAGCCATAATCGTAGCGCTTCCAAGATCATCTATGGTCGCAGTTGATATTCTTTCCACGGTTTCCAAGATCATTGGTTCCATTTGTTTCATCACCATCAAACCATTTTGCTGACCTAATTTCATTAGCCGCAAAGCCGATTGAACTTGGTTTGATACAAAGGCATGGAGAAACGCGATTTGTGTTTCCTGTTTTTCCAGAGATTCTGCGGCGGCAAAAACACCAATGGCAATCGGAAGTGGGCAAATAACAGGCAACAAGCTTGCCGCTTGTTTGTTCCATTCACCGGCCGCGGTGACAAAAGCATTGCCTTGGGCAGTTGTTTCCAAATACCGTTCTTTTGACCCGGCAAGGGCCAATGCCAAATCGCTAAGATCTAAAATCGTACCTTTTTGCTTTCCCGCTTCTAAAGTCAGACCTAGAAAGATTGCATCATTTCGCGCGGGTCCAAGACGCAGAAGATCGCTTAGCCAGTCAGCAAGGCTCTCTTTGTCATGCACCTGCCCATCGTGAATTGCCGATTCAAGTCCGCTTGAATAGCTGAACGAACCGATGGGGAAGGCTGGGGAAAGCCAGGTTAGGAGTTTGAGCAAAGACTGGGGATTTCCATGATTTGGCATTTCAATGCTCATGTCCATGGTCAGGAAGCCCGCCATAAGCGCCACCTTCTGGGTTGAATGGCTCTTCGATTTCAATAACAGTTGCGCCCAAGCCCTCAAGCATTGCTTTGATCACATGGTCAGGCCGGATGCGGATTGTGTTTTTGCGGATATCTGCGGCTAGATGGCGGTTACCAATATGCCAAGCCAAGACTAGCAAGCAGGCAGGGCTTTCGGCAGTAATTTCATAGAGGGTTTCGGGCTTTGCGCGCACTTCAATCACGCTGCCATCTTCGAGCTTTAGGCCATCACCATGGCGAAGCAATACAGCTTGAGGGAGATCAAGTAAGAATTGGATGGTTGAGCCATTTGCCATGCGGTCGCTCGTCATGGCCATACGACGGCGATGGCGAGCGGTTTCGTCCAGCGTAATGGAGGCTATAGGATCATGGCAGTGATCGGTCACAGAAATGGCTCGGATCATACTGCCTCCGCCATTTCGATTGTTGGGTTTAAGCTTCGTCGCTTTCGCTCAGCACATAGGCTGTGATCTGATCGCGTGTGATTCCCATGGAGCGAAGTTCTCCATCGGACATCGCGTTGAGTTCGCGGATTTCCTGAAGATGATCTTCTACTGCCTTGTTCAACTCGTCTTCGTTCACCAGCCAGCTGATGGTTGTCGACAGCATGCTCAACAGGAACGGCGTTACAGTGTGTTGTTTGTGAATATGTTGCATTATCATGATCCTGGTAAAAGCCCCTGCTTTTATTGAGTACAAGGCCAGTTGAGCCTCTTTCCCCGGATATGACTGTGCATTTAGTCACAATCATGAAAAGATCATGTCTTTCCCGTGGCATTTAACGAATTTCCACGTCTGCGTTCTCGATGATCTCGATTTTGCGGTCGAGGAAATATTGTCCGCCCGCGTCGCGCCAGGCAATTAGATGAGGGGTATGAAAATGGGCCTCAAGGGCTGCTTTGTCGGTCCAGCGTTCAACGAATACCAAAGTGTCTTCGTCGGTAATAGATTGGTGCAGGTCATAGGAGATGCAGCCATTTTCCTTGCGTGTTGCATCAATGCAGGGAGCAACTGCTTTTTTGATGGCGTCCAGAGAACCGGGTTTAATCTTGAGCGTGGCGATGAGATAGAGCATGTTTGGGCTTTCGAAATGTGTAAATCACGAGGTTATTATGCAGTGTCTGTTTATCGATGCAATCGCGAAATAACCGCCATCCCCTCACTTCTTCATAGCATCGACATAAACTCTAAGCACTTCGTTCATTCGCGTCTGGTAACCGCGACCCTGAGCTTTGAAGAAGTCGATGATGTCTGGGTCAAAGCGTAAGGTCAGCTGCCGTTTTTGCCAATCTTCAGGCTGCATGGTTACAGCGTTTTTCCACATTTCATCGGTGATTTCAGGAATATCGGAAAAGTCGATGCCTTCGTCTTTCAGGTCGACTAATTCCTGCGTTGTTAGTTCACGAGCGAAGGGAGGCTTCAAATGTTTTTTGTTCATAGCGTGTTGCCTTTCTTGCTGAGATTATTCGGATTTTTCCGTTTCTATCGGTGTTAACTACAGCAAGTGTAATCAAACCATCGAGTATGCCGATTGTTAGCTCTCGAACTTTTCCATCTAGAGTTATTTCCTCTTTCAGTACTTTCGTTGGCCCGTAGAAGATTGTCTTTGCACGCTCAAAACCAACACCGTTTTTGCGGATATTGGATTGGTTTTTCGCCTCATCCCATTCAAATTCCATATAACGCACTCTGATGAATGAAACTACAAATGTAGTTACATTCAAGTTGTATGTGGGTTTTAGTTTTTTGTGGGTTTGGATGTTGTTAAAACAGAAAATAGCGTTGTGCCATAGGCAATTCAGTAGCTGGTTCGCAGGTTAGCAATTCACCGTTGGCGCGAACTTCATAGGTTTCCGGATCAACCTCAACATCTGGCGTGGCGTCGTTTAATATCATGGAAGCTTTTGAAATACCGCCTCTGGTATTTTCAACGGCAACCAGTTGTTTTTCAATGCCAAGCTGTTCAGCAAGATTGCTTTCGGCTGCTGCGCGGGAAACGAAAACTACTGATGAATTGGTCAAAGCTTTTCCGTAAGCGCCAAACATAGGTCGATAGTGAACTGGCTGTGGGGTAGGGATGGAGGCATTCGGGTCACCCATTGGTGCTGCCGCGATTGAACCGCCGATCAATACCATTTCGGGTTTTACGCCAAAGAAGGCTGGGCTCCATAAAACAATATCAGCCCGTTTGCCAACTTCCAGTGAACCGATTTCTTTTGACATGCCTTGGGCAATGGCAGGATTGATCGTATATTTTGCGATATAACGGCGAACACGGAAATTGTCGTTGTCGCCAGTTTCTTCTTTTAAGCGGCCACGCTGCTTTTTCATCTTGTCAGCGGTTTGCCATGTACGAATTAATACTTCGCCAACACGGCCCATTGCCTGACTGTCTGAAGCGATGATAGAGAAAGCGCCCATATCGTGAAGAATATCTTCGGCGGCAATAGTTTCCTTGCGGATGCGGCTTTCGGCAAAGGCGATGTCCTCAGGGATCGAATTGTCGAGGTGATGGCAGACCATCAACATATCTAAATGTTCGGCGATTGTGTTGACCGTATAGGGGCGGGTCGGGTTTGTGGAAGAGGGCAGGACATTTGGTTTTCCGCAGACTTTAATAATATCAGGCGCGTGGCCGCCACCTGCGCCCTCGGTATGAAACGCATGGATGGTGCGGCCTTTGAAAGCGTCTACGGTGGTTTCAACAAACCCCGATTCGTTCAGCGTATCGGTGTGGATCATGACTTGAACATCAAAGGCATCAGCAACCGTAAGGCAATTGTCGATTGCTCCGGGGGTCGTTCCCCAATCTTCATGCAGTTTGAGCGCGCAAGCTCCAGCGCGGATCATCTCTTCCAGCGGCGCAGGTTGGGATGCATTGCCCTTGCCGGAAAACCCTAAGTTCATGGGGAACGCATCGGCTGATTGGATCATTCTTCCGATATGCCATGAGCCGGGTGTGCATGTGGTCGCAAGCGTGCCATGGGCAGGGCCGGTTCCCCCGCCAAGCATCGTTGTGACGCCGCTCATCAAGGCTTCTTCAATTTGTTGCGGGCAGATGTAATGGATGTGACTGTCAAAACCACCAGCAGTTACGATCTTGCCTTCGCCTGCGATGATTTCAGTTCCCGGACCGATGATAATATCAACGCCAGATTGGGTATCAGGATTTCCGGCCTTACCGATGGCGCAAATACGTCCGTTTTTTAGACCGATATCCGCTTTGAAAATGCCTGTATGATCGACAATCAACGCATTGGTGATGACAGTGTCAACTGCTCCGCCAGCGCGGGTTACCTGACTTTGGCCCATACCATCGCGGATGACTTTACCGCCGCCGAATTTTACCTCTTCGCCGTAGGATGTGAGATCGCGCTCAACCTCGATGAACAATTCTGTGTCTGCAAGACGCACTTTGTCGCCTGTGGTTGGACCGAACATTGCAGCATAAGCGGCTCTTGATAAAGTGGCTGGCATTTAGTTTCCTTCCGTCAGGCTAAGCAGTTCGGCGGTTCTTCTCTCGGTTATTTCTGTCAAACAGGTATTGCGTACCAATGGCAGGATAGATCCACCATGAAAGCCTTCTGCTTCAGCTTCACAATGGCCATCGCGATAATCAATCCATGCCCTTTGTGACTTCAAAAGTGCGTCGGCACGGCTTGGTGCAGATGAGCCGTCCTGCCATACTTCTTTGTCCCATTGTTTCAACGAGGCAAAAACAGTTTTCCAAGCTGTATTGAGTTTTTCGTCAGCTGCATCGTAATCCCGCCCTGAACAAACATTCATTTCAAACTGTGATTGTGGGTCGGCGCAATTAGGTTCTTGGGCGAAGGACGAAGCTGAAAACAAGCAGAGAAAATTGACGGAAATCACAATAAAACGCATCATAGTTTCCCCATCACTTTTTGATTAAAGCCATAAACTTCTTTCTTGCCGCCTAGCAGGATCAAAGTGATGTCCCGGCTTTGACCCGGCTCAAAACGAACCGCCGTTCCAGGGGCTATATCCAAGCGCTGACCTCTTGCTTTTTCACGGTCAAAATCAAGCGCAGTATTTGTTTCATAAAAATGATAATGGCTGCCAACTTGTATGGGTCGATCACCCGTATTGGAAACTTTCAATACTGTGGTTTTGGCACCAACATTAAATGTGATATCGCCTTGTGGCGTGATGATTTCGCCAGGGATCATTTGGAACTCCTATCGTATCGGCTCATGGACAGTCACCAATTTGGTTCCGTCGGGAAACGTAGCTTCCACTTGCACATCATGGATCATTTCCGCGATGCCTTCCATCACTTGGGCGCGGGTGATCACATGTGCTCCGGCCTCCATCAAATCCGACACGGAGCGGCCATCGCGTGCGCCTTCCACGACAAAATCAGTGATGAGGGCGATGGCTTCTGGATGATTGAGTTTTACGCCGCGCTCAAGCCGGCGCCGGGCAACGATAGCTGCCATGGATATCAGCAGTTTGTCTTTTTCTCTCGGCGTCAAATTCATCTCATAACCTTTTTAAAGTGACCAACATTTAGGCAATGTTGCCCCATCATTGAGCAATGCGATGAGGGGGATCAGTGTTTTCCGCAATTCATAGCTGTCTTTGCCCAAGACCCTTGCAAGGAGCTTACCAGTTTTGGCAATTTCGAAATGGCTTGCTCCACCACATTCGCCTATTAGGTCTCTGGCTTGCGCCAGCTTTGCTTCCGCTGTTGGCGACACCAAAACTAACGTTGCCATTGCGATGTGGTCATTTGCAATTGAAGGCTGTTTTAATTGCTCATTGATCTGGCCTGAAAGTTTGAAATGCTCTGCATGGAAAAGCTGCCCATCGCAGCAAAATTGCCACCTATCTTGTAGTGAGCCTTCTTCAACTGTTTCGTCCATCATGGCACGGCCAAAAACAACCGATTCAACGAATAGTAATTTCGAGGATGCAGCCATATCTACTGAAATATCACGACTAAACCGGGATTGATCGAACAGGATCGTTTCTTGCGGCAGCCAGGCAAAGGAAGAGCCGTTGTGGAGTTTGATTTTCACATCAGTTCTGGCGGTGCCGCCTGTGGATTTGTAAATGCGTTCGCAGGCTTGAGTCGTGATGATAGCGCTTGTGTTGTCGCCCGTTTCAAAATGCCAATCTATGTGGTCGCCGCCGGTCATTCCGCCCGCGGTGTTGATCATCACAGCTTCAAGGGCAACACCTGTATGTGTTTTTGGGATTCGTATTCTGGCACACCCGTCTTGGAACAGATTTTCAATTCGGCTTTTTACCAAAGAAGATTTGATCGTTAGACGTGCTGATCCTCGGCTCCGTTGAGCGGAAAAAGACGCGTGTTGAGGTTGCACTTTTTGAAGCAAGCTTATGGCTCTCCATGGATGGAGTAGAACTTAACGCTACATAAATGGTTGCGCAAATTTTTTGGGTGGGAAGTGCCGGAAAATCTATTGTTTCGGGCGCAATATGAATTGCGTAAAAATCTACTATGAGCCATATTTTCAAAAAAATTGGATTGGATTTCGGATGTCTGAAAAATATGACGCAATAATTATCGGTGCAGGGGTGATCGGGGCTTGTGTTGCCTTTGAATTGGCGAAAAAAGGAATGAAGACCCTTTCTGTGGATAAACTGCCAGAGGCTGGTTATGGATCTACATCTGGCTCCTGCGCAATCATTCGCACCTACTATTCAGCCTTTGAGACCTGCGCTATTGCCTTTGAAGGTTGGCACTACTGGAAAGGCTGGGATGACTATATGGGCGTTAAAGACGACCATGGCATGATTACCTATCACGACACTGGGTGCCTCGTTATCAAGACAGAACATAATGGCTATCTCAAAAAAGGCATGGAGATAATGGAGCAGGTCGGGTGCCCCTATGAACAGGTGGCGCCGCAGGATATTCCAAATTATATTCCTCATGCCGATCTGCAGACCTATTCTCCCGCACGGCGGATTGAGGACCCTGACTTTGGCGAGCCGAATGGCGGAACTGTACCAGGGGGCGTGTTTTTCCCTCGTGGCGGTTATGTAAATGATCCAAAACTTTCGGCGCATAATGCCCAACGGGCCGCTGAGGCTCATGGATCTAAGTTTTTATTCAATAGAAGCGTTGTTAAAATCTTGGCTGAGAATGGCCGGGCCAGTGGTGTTGAGTTTGATGATGGATGCGTTGTTCATGCCCCAGTGGTCGTGAATGTTGCCGGACCTCATTCGTCTAAAATCAATGAAATGGCCGGCGTTGCCAAGAATATGAAGATGTCAACGCGGGCGCTTAGGCATGAAGTTGCCCATGTGCCAGCTCCTGAAGGTTTCGCGCCGGGCTATGGTATTGTCTATTCCGACAGTGATATCTCGACCTATATTCGCACCGAGGGCAATGGTAATTTGTTGATCGGCTCGGAAGATCCCGAATGCGATGACCGCGAATGGGTGGATGATCCAGATAGTTTCGATCATAACTTTACGACCCAATGGAAAACCATGGTGATGCGGGTTGGCCAAAGGCTGCCCAAATTGGGTATCCCTGATACAGCCAAAGGCGTGGTTGCGCTTTATGATGTCTCAGAAGATTGGATGCCAATCTATGACAAGAGCGATCTGCCGGGCTTCTACATGGCGTGTGGCACCAGCGGGAACCAGTTCAAGAACGCGCCTGTCGCTGGCAAAATCATGGCCCACATCATTGAAGCATGTGAGGCGGGGCATGATCATGACGCCGATCCGCTTCAGTTCCATCTTGAGAACATTGACAAGACGATTTCGCTAGATTTTTGTTCGCGGAACCGAGACATCAATATGCAATCAAGCTTTTCTGTTATCGGTTAAATATCGTTTGTTTTATTCTTCGCTGATCTGTTCCGTAGGAATATCAGGGAAGTCACATAAACGATATCCGCCATTTCGTTCGGCTATATCCAAATGTAGATGGTCTTCGTGGTTTTCATCGCTGAAAGGTCCAAGGACAGTTGTAAAATATAGACAGGCGCTAAAACGTACAGCTTTTTGGAAGCTTTCATCCAGATTTCCTGTCCGTTGCCTTGGCTCAATAGCTATCGACTTACCGCTTTCAAACTCAAATCCTACAATATCAATAGCTGAACCTTTGGCATGCTCGGATAATTTGGCACCTGCAACGCGATTGCGAGTTCTGCAAACATAGGTGGAACCGTGGGTTATGCCGGATAGTTTGTCTTTTGGAAATGCTGCTTGTGCAGCAGGTATGACGCTCGCTTTGATCCATTTGCTTGCAGCAAGTGCAGTCTTGCAGCTTAGTTCCGATCGCGGGACAAGCGCGACATTGTCTGCGAATCTCGAAACTGAAACAGGCGTTTGAATGCCGCACTCTCCTTCACCAGCGATGGTTGGCAAGATCTCAAATTGCGCGCCCGAAAGCTCCAAAGCTTTCAGGCATTGTTTTGTTTGACTATCAACAGAACTGGTTTTCGGTTCATTGACCTTTGCAGGCAGAGACGCTTCAAGCGGTTCTATATCTTCGGTGCTCTCAATGATAACCGGACGTTTTGTTGGGATTGGCAATTCAGCGGATAATACAGGTGACGTAAAAATGATCGCTGCCGTGGTCACAAAACTTATTCGGTTTTTCCGCTTTAAACAGTTCATGTTTTTGTCCTTCGGCCTGTTCTCTCATATGGTTGGGCACTTTGACTGCGAAATGGGCTTTTTGTGAGTTTTATTCGAAACTGCATGAAATCTGAGCACTAGCCCACAGATAATATCCTTTGAGAAATAGGGCGCGAGCAGCTGAAATTGATTCAGATCAATGTTGTAGCTCAAGATGCGGCATATTGCATAAGGGATGTTGACTGGGATTTATGGTTAGAAACCCTAACTTTAGAACGGAACTGATTAGTTTAGATTCTTATATCCTGATGGAGATTATTATGAAAATAACACTTGGAACTGCTTTTACGCTTGCTTTCATGGCTGTTGGAACTCTTTCTGCCCATGCTGATGGTGATGTTGTTGCCGGTGAAAAGGTGTTCAAAAAATGTGCTGCATGCCATGTTGTTGATAGCGATAAAAAGAAAGTTGGACCATCTTTGAAGGATGTTATCGGCCGCACAGCTGGTACGCATCCTGATTTCAAATACTCTAAAGTAATGGTTGAAGCAGGTGAAGGTGGTTTGGTTTGGGATGATGAAAGCCTGACAGGATATTTGACTAATCCAAAAACCTATATGAAAGGCAATAAAATGAGCTTTGCCGGGTTGAAGAAAGAAGAAGATCTTGCAAATGTAATTGCTTACTTGAAGCAATTTACGCCAGTACAGTGAGTTTTAGTTTGACGATCTTGTTTACAGTCTGTTTATGAGAAAAATCATGTGAATTTGTTGCCAAAAGGTAGCTTTTGAAGAAAAGTCAGACCAGATTGTTTAGGTTTGATGAAGTGAGTAGGACGAGAAGATGGATTTTGAGGCGTTTTTCGGGGAAAAACTTGAAACCCTACATGAAGACGGACGGTACCGTGTTTTTGCGGATCTCGAACGTCATGCAGGTAGTTTCCCAAAAGCAAAACGCCATGTTGACGGCAAAACCCAAGACGTGACCGTTTGGTGTTCAAACGATTATTTGGGTATGGGCCAAAATCCTGCCGTTATGAATGCCATGAAAAACGCTGTTGATGCCTATGGTACAGGGGCGGGCGGCACCCGCAATATTTCGGGCACCAATCACACCCATGTTTTACTCGAACAGGAATTGGCCGATTTGCACCGTAAGGAATCTGCGCTTCTCTTCACATCCGGCTATGTGTCCAATTGGGCCAGCCTTGGGACATTGGCTTCTCTGCTTCCTAACTGCGTTGTTTTTTCTGATGAGAAAAACCATGCATCCATGATTGAAGGCATTCGCCATTCGCGTGCTGAAAAGCATATTTTCAAACATAATGACTGGCACGATCTAGATGCGAAATTGGCGAAGGTTGCGCCAGGTCGCTCTATTATTGTGGCGTTTGAATCAATCTATTCGATGGACGGTGACATTGCGCCAATCGCTGAAATTTGCGCAGTTGCCAAGAAATATGGTGCGTTGACCTATCTCGATGAAGTTCATGCGGTTGGCATGTATGGCCCGCGTGGCGGCGGTGTTTCCGAAGAGCGCGGATTGGCTGATCAGTTGGATGTTATCGAGGGTACACTCGGTAAAGCATTTGGCGTGATGGGCGGATATATTACGGCTTCAACCAAATTATGTGATTTCATTCGTTCTTTTGCGTCAGGTTTTATATTCACCACGGCTTTGCCACCAGCATTGGCTGCTGGCGCTTTGGCTTCGATCCAGCACCTAAAGCAAAGTGCCGCCGAACGGGATATGCAAAAGGCCAATGTTGCCAAAGTGCGCGCTGGTCTTGAGAAAATGGGCATCCCCTATATGCCAAATGACGGGCATATCATTCCAGTAATGGTAGGTGATGCGAAAAAAGCCAAATGGATCAGCGATATTTTGCTGGATCAATATGGCATTTATGTTCAACCGATCAATTACCCGACTGTGCCGGTGAAAACCGAACGCCTGCGTATTACACCTGGACCTTTGCACAGTGATGACGATATTCGCCATCTCGTTCAATCACTGAGCGAATTATGGTCTCAGTGCGCATTGGCGCGACAAGTAGCGTAGTACTCAAACTACATTTCAAATTACAAAGGCGGAGTGAGGTTCTCAGCCGCCTTTTTTGTTGGAAACTTTTGGCTTCAAGCTCGTATTGGTTTGTTACGCCATAGGCATATAAAAAGCGATGCCAGCGCCACAGTGTTCGCCAGTGCCATAGACCCATAAGCCCAAGCAGGCACAGTGGTGCCGTTGAACGAAAATCCAAAAGCTATGAGCGTTCCGAGCAATAAGATAATAAACGCGAGATGAGCGACCCAACGCATTTTTGCACGTAGCCCCCAAGCGAAAAATAGATATAGAGCGCCGATTGGGAGTAGTATCAATGCGTCTTGGGTAAGTCCTCGAGCGAATATTGGCGAAACAAGATGTAGCATGGCGCTTATAGCAACGAACAGAGCTCCAAGTTTATAAAACATGTAATTTACCATTGGTTTCTTGAACCTTTCATTCGGTCGGGCAAGGCATGCCAGCGACACCCCAAGCTAACATGTCATTGGTGTGTTCTTGGATGGAATAAGGAGCAGGTTCGCGACCTGGTCCTGGCTTCCAGCCCCAATGAACCAATTCGTCAAACCCCACATGTTCTGCCAAGGCCATCATATCTTTGTCGCCATTGGTTTCAGGATTTTTCAGCTGATTGCATATTTCAACGGTGGATTTGCCAAACCATTGCATTTCCACAGGTGGCAAATGCCAAACTTCTGCGCCCGGCGCGCCGTGAGGCAAATCTGTGTTTTGAGCCGTGTGACAAGTGGAGCATTGCAGGGTTTCTGCGCTAATCCGACTTTCACCTGCATCAATGTTCATCCCATGAGGACGCGTTTTACCATAGCTTGCACCAGACCACATAGGCCTGTTGTCTGCACCAACATGGCAATTGGCGCAGCGGGGATGTGAAACAACCTCATAAATACGCGACCAAGCTTCCAACCCTTGCTTAATGGTTACACTCCCCTCAGGGGAGGGTTGATGACGGTTTCTGCATTTGCCATTTGCGGGGCTACGCTTATTGCCAAGGCAACAAGGGATGTTTTGACTATGGATCTCATCCTTTGTCTCCTAAACAAAATTGATGTGCTTGTTAAAAGGCATTTTGCGGATACGTTTGCCGGTTGCGGCAAAAATAGCGTTTGCCAAAGCAGGCGCTGCAGGGGGAACAGGCGGTTCACCGATGCCTCTGACTTTCGTTCCGTTTTCTAATCCGCGCACCTCAATAATTGGGCATTGATACATGCGCATACCTTCATAAGCGTGATAGTTGGATTGCTCGGCCACACCGTCAGAATATGTGATTTCACAGTTCATGGCATGGCCCAAGCCCCAGACTACGCCGCCCATTACCTGGTTTTCAAAATTGATGGGGTCCATGATCTTGCCGACTTCGGCAGCAACAAAAACCTTATCAATTTTAATGCCCTGTTCTGTGTTGGTAACTTCAACCACTTCAGCGACCGCCGCGCCGAAGGACATGCAAAAGGCTACGCCACGTCCGCGATTCGGGCCCAAATCAGAACCCCAGTTAGACATTTCTGCTACGGCTTCCAGTGTCTTTCGAGATGACTCATGCCACATTAAACGGATGCGTTCCTCCATAGGGTCTGCACCCGCAGCATGGATCAATTCGTCTAAACCGCTTTCATGAAAGAACGCATTTGATGATGCGCCAACAGAACGCCATGAACTTATGGGCGCCAGTTCAGGCGCGCGATAGCCGAACACCCGATAGTTTGGAATTGCATATGGTTGTTCCCAAGCCCCTGCCATGATTTGTGGGTTGGGGCCAGGTATAGAAATGCCTTCGCGGCCCATTTGGGAGCTGATGACTGACGGCATGGCGATCCCAAGATCATATGTTTCCACACGGCCATCTTTGATTGTTCCCCGCGCTTTGCCCATGGCAATCTGACGTGGGAAATCATGGACGAAATCTTCTTCACGGCTATAGGTCAATTTAACCGGAGTACCCTTCATTTCCATGGCGATTTTGGTTGCCTGTTTGATGATGTCGTTTTCCAGTCGATGGCCAAAACTGCCGCCTACATAAGGTACGTGGATATGGACATTTTCAGGTTCCAGTCCCGTCAGTTTTCCAACTGCGTCTTTGGCAAAGCCGGGAATCTGTGTTCCGTTCCAAACATCAACGCGCTCATCAGTAACTTTTACAATGGCTGAAATTGGCTCTAAGGGAGCATGGGCGAGATAGGGTGCGCGATAATCCGCGTTGATTGCGCTGCCTTCTGCCAAAGCGGTAATGGCATCGCCATCATCTCTAGTGCGCGCATCAAGCTGCTTTTCGTTGAATGAGTTTTCCAACGTATTCCAATGCTCATCCATTTCTGCAGGATAGGGTGCACTTTCCCAATCAAACTCGATAGCATCAGCGGCTTTGAATGCCCGCCAAGTATTGTCGGCAATAACGGCAACGCCATTATCCACCGGTATGATTTTTTGAACACCACGCATTTTTTCGGCGGTTGCGGCGTTAAAACTTTTCATTTTTCCGCCCTGGCGCGGATTGGTTTTGATCGTAGCGTGAACCATGCCTTCAAAAGCAAGGTCAATTCCGTAGGTTAGAGTGCCTGTAGATTTTGCAATCGTATCGTGGCGAAGCATTGGTTTGCCAAGCAAGCGCCATTGAGTGGGATCCCGCAATGTCACTTCAGTTACAGGTTCGAAAGTTGCGGCAATGGCAGCTAGAGAGACATACGTCCTTTTGCTGCCGTCAGGCATGATCACTGCGCCATTTGCAGTCTTAAGTTCGGATACAGCAATATCTGTTTCTTTTGAAGCAGCGGCTTTTAAAGTTTCTCGTGCAACGGCTCCTGCGCGGCGAAGTTTTTCGTAGCCGTCTGGAACAGTGGTTGAAACACCGGTTGCTTGAACGCCAAGAAATTTGATCACTGAATCCACGCCTGTTCGGGCAGCTTCAGCGATAAAACTTTCATCTGTCGGGCGGAAAGGCGCACCTTCTTCGGAGAATGCCGTGTTGTAGTAGACGGGGCTTGGTGGGCCGGGATCAACCATCACCTGATCCAGCTCAACGTCCAATTCCTCAGCAATCAATGCCGCTTGAACTGAATAGGCCCCTTGGCCCAAATCTGTGCGCGGGGTGATAAGGGTAATTCCATCAGCGGTAATTTTTACATACGGGGTAATGGCTGCTTCGCCGTTATCCACGTCAGCTAATAGAGGGTTTTTGCCTGGGGTTTGGTAAGCGTAAATTCCGAATGCAACGCCGCCTGCAATGGCTGAAGAACCGACTAAAAAGGCGCGGCGGGTAAATGTTTTCAACTTGCCCATATCATGCGCTCCTAAGGTTTTTGGCTGCTGTCTTGATAGCAGCACGTATGCGCGGATAGGTTCCACAGCGACACAGATTTGCTGACATAGCCAAATCGATATTTTCGTCACTAGGATCTTCATTTGTATCTAAAAAAGATGCAGCGGACATCATCTGGCCTGACTGACAATAGCCGCATTGGGCGACCTGATGCTCTATCCAAGCTGCCTGCACAGCGTGAAGCGCTTCGGGCGTGCCTAATCCTTCAATCGTAGTAATATCGCCATCCACATCGCCCACGGCTAACTGACACGAGCGAACTGCCGTGCCATTTACATGAACGGTGCATGCGCCGCATTGGGCAATGCCGCATCCATATTTGGGGCCTGTAATACCTAATTCATCGCGTAAAACCCAAAGCAAGGGCATCTCAGCCTCAACGTCTACTTCGTGTGACTTTCCATTGATGGTTAGATTCATGATCTATGCCCCGATCTTTATGAGTTTACTTTCTGACAATATTCGTAAATTTGTCAGATTGTCAACGTTTCAAAATGTGCTATGACTGATGTATGGCAATAAACATGCTCGAAACTTTGATATCAAATAGGGCCGATGGTTCACAAACCAAGGCATATGAAAAGCGTGCTGCTATTTTGCAGGCAGCGCATAACGTCATGTTGCGTTACGGGTTTAGCCGTGTGACGATGGATGACATCGCAAAAGAATGCGGAATTTCGCGGCCGGCTTTGTATCTTTTTTTCAAGAACAAGCAGGAAATCTATCGTGCGACGACGCGTGTGATGTGTGACCTTGCGCTTGATATTTTGAAGGGTGAATTGGCCAAAGATGGCTCTCCAAAACAGCTATTGTTCAATGGGTTGAAGCTTGGGCTGCTGGATATGATGGTAGAACTTGCAGCTTCCACCCATGGCAGTGAGTTGCTGGATATGAAGGCTGATCTGTCCGACGACATCATTGCAAAATTTGTCGAGGAAATGGCACAGGAAATTGGTGGGCATTTCGCATCGTTTTCAAATAATGGTGCTTTCCCACCTGACATGATGGCTATGAACTTGATGTTATGGCTTGAAGGGATGAAGGCACAAATCAAAGAGCCTGCTGAACGGGAAAAAGCGCTCGATGGTTTTCTAACCATGCAATTTGCCGCGCTCGAAGCGCCTAAACCTTAATCAGTATCCTTAGCGGTGCATTGAGTGATATTCGTCGTTCGGCTGCTTGTCTGTGGCAGCGCTCATGCGGTTGGTCATATTAAAGAAGGCGGCAACAGCAGCAATGTCCCAGATTTCCCGATCTTTCCATCCCGCTTTGCGCAGCGCTTTACGATGCTCTTCTTCAATCAATTCCGGCTCTTTTGTCAAAGTCCAAGAAAAGTCGAGCATGGCTTTTTGCTTCTTGTCCAAATCAGCAGTGCGATAGTTCATCACCAATTGCTCACCAAGCTTAGGGTCGTCCGACAATTGGCGAACGGCAGCGCCATGGGCTGTCAGACAATAATAACAGCGATTAGCCGATGACACGACGACAGCGATCATCTCGCGCTCAAGTTTTGAAAGACCAGACTCGCCGAGCATCAGGTCGTTATACATTTCCGTAAAAGCAGCAAATTTGGTCGAGTGCCAAGCATATGCCTGCAAAACATTTGGCACAAAACCGAGTTTGTCTTTCGCAACAGCAAGATATTTTGCTTGCCGCTCAGTGAGGGCCACTTCTGACTTTGGCATTTTTAGCGCTACAATTGGCGTAGATTTCTTCGTTGTTTTCTTTGAAGCTGCTTTGGCCATTTTCGATCTCCTCTTTTCATCATCGTAACACTGGAAATCCCAATTTGAACAGAAGTTTATCCAATGGCTAATTGCAAAAATGACAACTGGGATGAATCGGTTTACGAGGATCAAACACAGTATTGAAAGACAGTCATATGATTGAGAAAGTTCCGGGAAAGAAGATCAAAGGACGCGTTTCCAGCCTTTTGAAAGCTGAGGGTAAGGACTTTGTTTCCCAGCTTGTGGATTCTTTGACGTTGACCTTCGAAGGGATCGAAGGTGATTTCCACGCTGGCATTGCGCGCAAGTCCGGTGGCCGAGAACCTTGGTATCGGCGCGGCACCGAGATGCGAAATGAGCGGCAAGTCTCCATTCTTTCTGAGGAGGAATTGATCGAGATCGCTGGCGGTTTGAATATTGAAAAACTTGAACCGGGCTGGGTTGGTACAAATCTGGTTTTGGAAGGCATACCGAATTTAAGTTTTTTGCCGTCCCGCACGCAGTTATTTTTCGAAGGCGGTGTGACGCTTCGCGTTGACGGCTATAATGCGCCTTGCCGTTTGGCAGGAGGTTCTATTGCTAAGCATTTGGGACTAAGCGAGCCTAACGGTGACTTTACAAAGACTGATATGGCGCTGGCGTTCAAGGACGCTGCCTATATGAAGCGCGGCGTTGTGGCTTGGGTGGAAAAGGAAGGCGTTATTTCACAGGGCGAGAAAGTCAGCGTCCGCGTTTGGGAACAGTGGATTTACTAAATAGGTCTCATACGGCTTGGAACCATCAGTCTGTTTCGTTTTCCTCAATTCGGCGCAAACATCCCCATTCAGCCAGCTTCTCATTCATTACGCCTAACACGAAGTGGCGTGCTGAATCGCTGTCATAGCCTTCCTCCAGCAATTGGTCATATTCCGTGTGATTGTGCCTGACATGGGTGGTGATGGCCTGCCAGGCGATAATGCCCGGAGGCAGGTGCCGAAGATGCCCGCGCTCTGCAATCTCTTCGATGGCTTTGAAATCAGCCAAGGTTATTCTTGGTAGCATTTCCCTGAGCATTTTCGACAATTTTGGATGAGGTCTATGGCGAAGGCGGCGCATGGGATTCCAGTTTTTGCTTTTGTTTGCGTCATTTAAAATGAAAAAGAGGAAATTTGAAGCCTGGGTATTGCCAAATCATATAAAGATATGTTTATATGATTTTTATCAAATGATTTAGCTTAGGGAAATGCTTCATGCTCCGCAAGACTCAATTGCCTCTGGACCTGACGGTCAATCTGCTGAAGGCAGCGGGTGAGCATACGCGTTTGCGTCTTTTGGCATTGCTGTCGCGCAGTGACCTGACCGTTTCTGATCTGATTGATATTCTTGGTCAATCTCAACCGCGCATATCGCGCCATCTGAAATTGCTTTCAGAAGCTGGTTTGTTAGAACGCTATCAAGAGGGCGCCTGGGCGTATTTTAGAGGTGTGGATGATGGCGCGCCTGCTGAGTTTGTTGCTTCTTTACTGGCTCATATGAGCGAGAACGATCCGCAATTGGCGCGCGATCAAGAGCGCCTGGAAACAGTAAGAGCGCGGCGTACAGCGCTGGCTTCTGAGTATTTCTCTGCCAATGCGGGTGAGTGGAACGCGATTCGATCTTTGCATGTGGATGAAAGCAAGGTTGAAGAAGCTATTTTGAAATTGGTTGGAAACAAACCGTTTCAGGCGTTGTTGGACCTTGGCACGGGCACGGGGCGTATTCTTGAATTGCTAAGTCCTTATTTTGCCAAAGCTGTGGGGATTGATGCAAGTCGTGAAATGCTGGCCATTGCCCGCTCTGCGCTTGAGAAGGCCGACATCAACAATGTGCAAATCCGCCAGGGTGATTTGATGAACCTTCCAACGGCTGATGAAGCTTTTGACCTGGTCACAATTCATCAGGTTTTGCACTATCTCGAAGATCCTGCGCGGGCGATCCGAGAAGCCTCCAAAGCTCTAAAGCCGGGTGGGCGTTTGTTGATCGTTGATTTCGCGCCCCACGAGCTTGAGTTTCTGCGCGATGAACATGCCCATCTTCGTCTCGGTTTTCCAACAGATCAGGTCAGTAGCTGGTTGGAAGCAGCAGGACTTGAGGTTCAAAAAACTGAAAAATTGACAACAAAACAAAGCGACAAAGAGAAATCTCTTGTTGTCACGCTTTGGTTGGCGAAAAACAACAACATGCTCATGGCCTAGGGGCAGGTGTCACCGTTGAGTGATCCTGACCGCATTAAAACTCTAAACAGATTCATATTTCTATATTTCCACGGAGACCATCATGGCCCTTGCAAAACTTTCCAGACTTCCATCCCGCGCAGTTAATGTTTCATTCGAACTTTTTCCGCCCGCAAGCGATGCAGCAGAGGAGGGGCTTTTTGAAACGGTTAAACGTCTTGAAAAACTGTCGCCTTCTTTTGTGTCGGTGACCTATGGGGCTGGCGGCTCCACTCGCGAAAGAACGATCCGGACAATTAAGAAAATCAAAGAAGAAACCAAGCTTGAAGTTGCCGCGCATTTAACCTGTGTGGATGCAACGAAAGATCAAGTTGATGGTGTTGTTCGTGATCTTTGGAAAATTGGTGTGAAGCGTTTTGTTGCCCTGCGCGGTGATCCTTGCGGCGGTGTTGGCAAAAACTATGAAGCTAAAGACAACGGCTATAATAATGCGTCTGAACTTGTTGCTGGTTTGAAGGCATTTTCCAACTTTGATATCAGCGTTGCGGCTTATCCAGAAAAGCACCCTGAAAGCGCTGATTTTCAAACCGATTTAGATATGCTGAAACGTAAGGTTGATAACGGAGCTACCCGGGCAATGACTCAGTTCTTTTACGACAATGATCAGTTCGAGAGTTATCTTGAAAAGGTGCGCCGAGCCGGGATTTATATTCCCATCGTGCCTGGCATTTTGCCGATCCATCATTTTGGTAAAGTTGCTAATTTTGCTGGCAGGTGCGGGACCGCAATTCCACAATGGCTTGCTGATCGGTTTGATGGTTTGGACGATGATCCACAGACGCGCTCATTGGTGGCTGCTGCTGTTGCTGCGGAACAAGTGGCAGATCTTTCCCATAGAGGCGTGAGCGATTTTCATTTTTACACCATGAACAGGGCTGAACTTCCGGTTGCGATTTGTCGACTGTTGGGCATTCATGAAAAGAATCCGGTTGATGCAATAGCTGCTTGATTTTATTGTAAAATTTGATGCAGATAATGTGTTGATTCAAGCGCTCCGGCGCTTGAACAATCTGCCGTCCAAGATCACAAGGCCGAGAGCAATCAGGATCATTCCTGCCATATGCCAAGGTGTCAGGCTTTCATTGAGGAAGATGATGCCGAGAATTATTGCGCTCACGGGAACCAGAAATGTCACCAATGATACATTGGTCGCGCCTGCGCTTTGAAGTATTTTGAAAAACAAAACATAGGCAAATGCCGTGCAGGGAATTGCCAATCCTAACACCGACCAAATGACGATTTCAGAGGGTGTCGAGAACCCATCGGTGCTTCTTGATACAAACACTATAATGGCCATAAAAATGGTTGAAGCGGTTAATTGCCCTGCTGCAATCAATAGCGGGTCATGGCCTTTGAAACGCTTGCCAAAAACACCTGCAAAACCATAACTGATGGTTGCAACCAAAACGCTGGCTTGGGCAAAAGCAGACGCGCTTAATCCTTGCAAAAGATCGCCCCCCATCAAAACGGCTACGCCTAAAAAACCAGCTACAATTCCCAATATTTTTCGTGTCGTCATCTTTTCATCTGATGTGAGAAAGTTCGCAATGATGACGGTCCAAATGGGGGTCATCGCATTGACGATAGATGCAAGGCCAGAGCCGATTTCCTTTTGCCCTTGAAGAATAAACGTGAAGGGAATGACATTGTTTAATATCGCCATCCCTGCGATGTTGATGACCAGCCATTTTGTGATTGTGATTTTACGCCTTGTTACAAGGATAAATACCCAAAGGCATAAAGCGGCGATGAGCACTCGAAACAGGGTAAGTAGCAGTGGTGAAATTTCTTGAACCGCGATACGACCAAAGAGAAATGACCCTCCCCATATTCCTGCCAACAGAAGAAGCAATAGCCAGCTTTTTGTTGTCATCAAATTGGCGGGCGCAGTATTCATGGTCGTACTTTCTGAATTAGGAAGTGCAGCGATACGCCTTTGAACCGTTGTTAGCCACCCGTTTCTTGCCAGTTACTCTTTTGAACCGGGGATGAAATCACGTTGGTCGATTTGGCTCTTGTTTCAAGAAAGGTGTTTTTAACCTTCGTTCGGTATCCTTTGGACTATGAACAAGCATTTTATCAAACGAATTGGGCTGGAGCCTTCACGCAGGGACGTTGTGGCAGGCGGATCAGCCTTGCTGGTGTCGTCATTTTTACTGCTGGCGGGATGTGCCAATGGTTCTTCAAGCCACGCTGGGCGCAGAGCGCGTTCTGAAGTTTCAGCTACGCCCTTGCAGTTTGATGTGACGGAAGGCTTTGCCAAACTTAATAAAATTCGCAGAAAACATTGGTTGTCAGAGTTCCGCCAAGATGTGCGTTTGCAAAAGGCAGCGCAAGATTATGCTGATTTGATGGGTTCACGCGGCTTATATGGCCATGAAATTGGCCCTGGGACGGATTTCAAAACCCGCATCTTTGCCGTGAACTTTAAAGAATCTTCTGGCGAGAACATCGGCGTTGGCTATGGTTCTGTCGATGAGGCCCTTCTAGGCTGGCTGGATTCGCCCGGTCATCGAAAGAACATGCTAAAAAGCAGGTACTCTCTTGCTGGCCTGGCCTATGGGTTCAATACCTCGGGCATCAACCCGCGTTACACCCATTATTGGGTGCTTATCATGGGGAAAAGTGACGGATTGAATTCATAGGGGCAAGGGATAGCCTCAGTAATTGGGGATGCGTTCCTCTTTGGAACAGTTTTCTACAATCTTGAGAATGCGACTGGCGCGTGTTTCGGGTTTCTTTGCCGATGCCAGCCAGCGCAAAATGTTTCGTCGGTACCAGGGAGGGCAAGCTGCAAAGTATCGCTTTGCGGTCGCCTCCTTATTCAAGAGTATTTTGAGATCCATCGGGACACTTAAGGAATCAACATCTTCCATTATGATGTATGTGCCATTTATTTTCGCTTCTTCAATGGAAGCCAGTCCTGGAGGCTGCATTCTTTCTTGCTCGATCAGCTTATCCGCCCTCTCCCGATAAGACTTCGCCCAATTTTGCTGCTTGCGCCGTGAGATCAATTGCATTGTGCGCTCGTCATCCAACTTGCGCCGGATACCGTCGATCCACCCAAAAGCGATCAGTTCATCCAGCACATCGAACCGAGATACATATTTTTCCGGTGAAGTGTCTTTCTTGTAAGTAATCAGCCAATAGCTCTCCTCTGACTCATGGTTCTTCCTCAACCAGTCATGCACTTCTTCAAAGCTTTTGATCTCGATTTTCTTCATGTCCTCAGTTTCGCGCATTGCCTTATTCCCCTTTGTAAGGGCGTAGTTTGGTGGCCTTTAAACGCTTTGCTCGCTGTCCAGCTTGCCATCTAATAAAACCAAGATAGGCGAGTTGGGCCAGTTGGCGAATGCCGGGGACTGAGAACAACCATGCGAAGTATTTGAAGAATGGTAGTTCCCGCCAAATGCGCGCAAAGGCATCTACGCCGATATGCCAGTGCTGATCAGGTTGTGCGGGCAAGTTACGCACATGAAATTTGCCGAGAAGATCTGCCGTGTTTTTACCCTTTGGCAGGTCAGTGGCGTTTAACACGAGAATATTGGTCCAGCTAATGCGGCATTGTTTATCAAGCCTTTCGTAGAACTTGATTTCCCAACGGCAAACCGGGCAATCACCATCGTAAAACACTTCTATGTTTGGCTCGTAATCCATAGAGCTAACATAGGGTGTGAGAGACTATTTGCCAGCTTTTAGGTGATACATAATGGTTCGGTTTAAGCCAGGCCTGCAGCCATTTTCTTAAGGGCAGTTATTGCTTCTTGCTCTCTGCCATCTGGTACAAATAGGTGATCGTGATAATAGCCCGATAGGGGATTAACACCCATGTTGAGTTTGGCAAGCGCGGTCGTTATTCCTGCCAGAAACCCTACAGCTTCAAGTGATGAGTGCACATTGAGCGTGATCATCCGGGAGGGGAATACATAATCAACGCCTGCTGCCTTTGCTTCGTCTTTCAAAACGATAAGCGTCGTACCTTCAGCCTCGCCAAAGATCATTCGTGGCTGAAGACCATCTGGCAGTTTACCATCCTTCAAGGTCACAAAAACATATAGGCCTTCCACCAACGTTGCGGACATTGTTTCGATCAGCCGATCGAGGTTTGTTTCTCCAGTCATTTTTGCTTCTTTCACAAATTGAGATTTTTAGTGAGCTAACTCATTCTGGCAAATATCCTCCTGCTGCGGGCGTTTCGAGCATCACAGCATCTCCGGCAGAAACGGTTGTTTGGTCACAATGTTTCAGCGTATCAATTGTGCCGTCTTTGCGTCTGATCTGCGTCTTGCCGACTTCGCCATCGCCGCCGCCTGCAAGCCCCTTTGGAGCGTTATAGCGGGATGAAGAAAGGATAGCGCAGTCCATGTCTTCGAGAAAACGCATGATACGCCGACAACCATCGCCGCCAGGGAATTTGCCTTTGCCGCCCGAACCCTTACGAATGGAAAACTCTTCCAAAACAACCGGATAACGCATTTCCAAGACTTCAGGGTCAGTCATGCGGGTATTGGTCATGTGAACATGAACGCCTGATGCGCCGACAAAGCCACGCCCATTGTTCATATGTCCGGCTGGCGCGCCGCCACAGACGGTCTCATAGTTCTGGTAGTGCTCATTTCCATAGGTTAGATTGTTCATGGTGCCAGGCGCGTTTGCTAGAGCTCCCAGAGCCATCAAGAGGCAATTGGTGACATGCTGGCTGGTTTCTGTGTTTCCGGCGATTACAGCGGCGGGATAAACAGGTTTCAGCATGCACCCCTCTGGAATGATGATGTTGATCGGTTTTAAACATCCGGCATTCATTGGAATATCTGCTTCTACCATCAGGCGGAACACATATAGCACAGCAGCGCGCGTTACGGGTTCTGGTGCGTTAAAGTTGTTTTTTGCTATGGGTGAGGTTCCAGTAAAGTCGACTGTTGCTTCGCGCTTCTTCTTATCAACGGTGATTTTGACGCTGATCTGCTGATCATTGTCCGTTTTATAAGTGTAATGGCAGTCAGCCAGCGCATCGATCACACGGCGCACGCTTTCTTCAGCATTGTCTTGAACATGCACTAGATAGGCCTTGACGACTTCCATAGAGAAGTGGTCGACCATTTTGCGTAATTCGTTGACGCCCATTTCGTTGGCAGCAATATGCGCCCTGATATCGGCCATATTCTGGTCCGGGTTACGGGCGGGCCATGGATGATCGGTCAGAATTTTCCGCATACCTTCTTCCTGAATGACGCCGCGATCAACCAGTTTGAAGTTATCGATTAGCACCCCTTCTTCATCGATATGTGTAGCGCGCGGGGTTGCACTGCCAGGTGCCATTCCGCCTACATCAGCGTGGTGACCACGGGCAGCAACCCAGAAGATAACGTCTTTTTCCGCATCATCAAATACAGGGGTTACCACTGTGATGTCGGGTAGGTGGGTGCCGCCATTATATGGCGCGTTCAAAATGAACACATCACCGGGATTTATATTGCCCTTGTTTAGCGAAATGACCGTTTCAACAGAACGATCCATTGAACCCAAATGAACCGGCATATGTGGTGCGTTTGCGACAAGAGATCCATCGGGTCCAAAGACCGCACAGGAGAAATCGAGGCGCTCTTTTATGTTTACTGAGTAAGCAGTATTTTGCAGCGTTACGCCCATCTGTTCTGCGATGGACATAAAGAGGTTGTTGAAGACTTCGAGCATGACAGGATCAGCTTCGGTGCCGATGGCATGGGCGCGTTGCATCGCCTGTGTACGAGTTAAAACAATGTGGTTCAGTTTGGTGATTTGTGCCTGCCAGCCGGGCTCAATAACAATGGTTTGATTTGGTTCGATAATAAGGCCGGGGCCTTTGATGCAATGGCCTGGCTTCAGGTCTTTGCGAGGGCAAACGCCTGCATCGTGCCAAGCGCCATTGGTGAATATTCTGGTGATATTATCAGCGGCAATAATGGGGTCGACCATGGGGTGCTCAGGCTCTTCAATGCCGGCTCCGCCGCCAACTGCTTCGACCTCAATTGCTTCGACAATTAATTGCTTGTTTTCGAAGACAAAACCAAACTGTTTGCGGTGTAGCGTTTCGAATTCTTTGGTCATCGTAGCTGCATCTGATAGCTCTACTTGAATAGGCATATCGGTTCCGTCGTAACGAATATGCGCGCGAGCAAAAATGCTTATAGATGAATCACTTACATCCTGACTTTGAAGTTCTTTGCGCGCATCCAGTTGAAGTTCTGATTCAAGTGACTGAAGCTCTGTTTCGAGCGATTTATTCAACGGCAGAACCAAAGCTCTTGTGCGGTTCGCGCGAATTTTCGCAAGGCCCATTCCGTATGCAGAAAGGATGCCTGAGAAAGGGTGAATGAGAACGGTTTCCATGCCCAAGCTGTCCGCTACGGCGCAAGCGTGTTGACCGCCTGCACCGCCAAAACAATTAAGCGCGTATTCGGTAACATCATAGCCACGTTGGACCGAAATCTTCTTGATTGCATTTGCCATATTTTCAACAGCGATTTTCAAAAATCCATCTGCAACTTCTGCCGCTGTTGAACCTGTTTCTTTAGCGAGCTCTTCGAACTTTTCACGCACGATATCAGCGTCTAAAGATTCGTCCTGGTTCGGGCCAAAGATATTTGGGAAGTGTTGTGGCAAGAGTTTCCCGACCATCACATTGGCGTCTGTTACAGCCAAGGGGCCGCCACGACGATAGCAGGCTGGACCAGGATTAGCGCCAGCTGAATCTGGCCCTGCTTGAAAGCGACCATCTTTATAACGAAGGATTGATCCTCCCCCAGCAGCGACAGTGTGAATGCGCATCATTGGCGCGCGCATTCGCACGCCCGCAACTTCTGTTTCAAAGGCGCGTTCCAACTCGCCATCATAGTGTGACACATCAGTAGATGTACCGCCCATGTCAAAGCCGATCATCTTTTCAAAGCCAGCGAGATGAGAAGTTTCGACAGCGCCAACAACTCCGCCAGCAGGACCCGACAAGATGGCGTCTTTGCCTTGGAAGAGTTCAGCGGCGGTCAATCCACCTGAAGACATCATGAACATGAGTTTTGGAGATTTTTCTTTTTCCGACAACGCATCCGTGTTGCCGTCCGTTCCCGCACTGGCACTCGCTTTGGTGATCCCTAACTCGTCAGCTACCTGTTCCACGTAACGGCGTAAAATGGGTGAGAGATAGGCGTCGACAACTGTGGTGTCGCCGCGACCAATGAGTTTGACCAGTTGTGAAACTTCGTGGCTGACAGAGACCTGTGCAAATCCGACTTCGCGAATGATGGCGCCAATTTGCTGTTCGTGCTCGGGGTATTTCCAGGCATGCATCAATACGAGGGCAATTGAGCGGATCCCGTCTGCCTTCAATTTTTCCAAGTCCGATTTAATTTTCGCGAGATCCGGCGCTTTTTCGATGGTTCCATCGGCAAGTACGCGCTCATCGATGCCCACTACGGTTTCATATAACTGTTCTGGTTTGATGATTTCTTTTGCGAATATATCCGGGCGTGCCTGATAGCCAATGCGCAATCCGTCTTCAAAGCCTGTTGTGATGAGGAGAGCTGTTCTATCGCCTTTGCGTTCCAAGAGGGCATTGGTGGCAACAGTCGTGCCCATTTTTACGGTATCAATCCGCTCTGAGGGTACTGCCTCGCCTTTTTTTACACCCAAAAGGTCCCGAATGCCTTGCACAGCTGCATCGCGATAGGCCTCAGGGTTTTCAGATAATAGTTTATGAGGATGCAAGGAACCATCAGGCGCGCGTCCAACAATGTCGGTAAATGTGCCGCCACGGTCGATCCAAAAATCCCATTTACCGGTGACTGCAGCTTCGTTGGCCATTTTAGTTCTCCAGATAGACGATTATGTGCTGATAAGAATAAGCTTGCTTATAACGACAATTTATCGATAAATTGTCAATGTTAATATGTAGCAATTCATATGATATTTGAAAGGGTGTTTTGTTATGCCGAAGAAGTCGGATGAAACAGTTCACGACCAAGAAAGTGGATTGGGTAGGTCTATTGGTCCTGTGGTTTCTGCTGCGCATTTGGCAAGCGGTGCAAATCCAGCATTATCTGAACTGGAATATGCCATGACATTAACTTCCAATGCCATGCAACGCTGGATGGTTCTTGGCACAACAGCCAGTGGTTATCCGGGCCTAACGTCTATGGATGTTCAGGTAATGCATTCTGTGCATCATCGCCAGCGGGTAAAAACCCTATCTGAACTATGCTTGATGCTTCACATTGAAGACACGCATCTGGTGAATTATGCGATCAAGAAGCTGGAAGCGCTCGAATTGTTGAAAACAGGTAAACGGGGCAAGGAAAAAACGGTTGAAATTACGGAGCAGGGGGCAACGGCCTGTGAGCAGTATCACAATATTCGCGAGGCGCTTTTGATTGAAGGCATCAAAACGCTTGGTCTTGATCAGAAAGAAATTTCTGCAGTTGCCCAATTGTTGCGCACTTTGTCTGGTCAATATGATCAGGCTGCCAGAAGCGCGGCTAGTCTTTAAAAGGAAACGAAATGCGCAGGCTATTTGTAGGATTGGTTTTTATGGCTATGAATGTGGCGCAAGCTGCGGCTTCTGACCTAGCTGGTTCTGAATAGGGTTTCGAAAATTCAGATAAACGCTTTATTCAGTTCAAAGCCGATGGGAAGGTCTTTGGCCATGGTGGTTGTAACCGCTTTTTTGGCGGATACGAAATGAGATCAGATCATCAACTGAGTTTCTCGGCGCTTGGCGCAACGCGTATGGCTTGCCCCAAACCCGACATGGATAAAGAAATGGAATTTCTTGGTTTGCTGGAGAAAACAACGTCCATTGAAATCGATGGCCTTCGCCTTTTTTTGTTCGATGCTGAGCGTGAGCTTTTGGCTGAACTGGTCCGCAAGGATTGGGACTAGCTGGCGTTTTTGGAAAAAGTGCCGCAGTCCGCGCAAAAATTATCTCTTCAAAGCTTGCGACGAGTCGCATAAGCAAACTTCATGTCTATCTGGACCCAAATTGGTGAATTTATATCTACCCTTGCAACGCAGGCTTTTTCAGCTGCGGTTGAAGGGGTGCGCACTTTGTTTGAAGGGGATCCGATTACCCGCAAACAAGTCTCCTTTTCCATCGCCATCATTGCGTTATCTGCGAAAATGGCGAAGGCAGACGGCGTTGTAACCATCGATGAGGTGGTAGCCTTTCAGGAACTGTTTGAAGTGCCTCGCGAAGAAGCAAAGCACGTGGCGCAAGTGTTTGACCTTGCTAAGCAGGACGTTGCAGGCTTTGAAGCTTATGCAGCGCAAGTGAAGCGCTTGTTTCCCGATGATGACGATATTTTACGTGATGTGATTGATGGTCTTTTTCACATCGCCAAAGCTGACGGTCTGATCCACGAGAACGAGTTTTATTTCGTTGATAGAGTGGCCGAAATTTTCGCGTTGGAAAGTCGTGTTTTCCAAGGCATCAAATTACGTCATTTGCACCCGGAAGAGGGGAATCCCTATCTCATTCTTGGAGCAGATGAGAACTGGGATAATGCCACCTTGAAAAAGCACTACAGGAAAATGGTTATGGAAAACCATCCTGACCGAATGATATCGCGCGGTGTTCCTGAAGAGTTTTTAAAAATTGCCAATGACAGGCTTGCTGGTATTAATTTGGCTTGGGATCATATCTGCAAGGAGCGCGATCTTTGATGGAAAAAGCCGACACATTATGTGCCTGCGAAATTCGCCAAGCTGTCAACTTTAACGACCGGCTGGTTGCTGCGCCTGATATTTTATTGCTGCATTATACCGGAATGCCTGACGGTGAGGGTGCATTAAATTGGCTTTGTGTCGAAGAAAGCCAAGTATCATGTCATTATCTTATCCATGAGGATGGCAGTATTGTTCAAATGGTGCCTGAGGCCAAACGGGCCTGGCACGCGGGCAAGGGAAGCTGGCGCGGCAACGAGGATATCAACTCTAGATCTATCGGGATCGAGATTGTAAATCCCGGCCACGAACATGGTTATCCCGACTTTCCCGATCAGCAGATCGAAAGTGTGATCACACTATGCAAGGATATTCTTGCGCGAAACGCGATAGAAGCGCGCAATGTACTTGCGCACTCAGATATTGCACCAGGCAGGAAATGTGATCCTGGGGAAAAGTTTCCCTGGGACGTTTTGCATAAAAATGGTGTCGGACATTGGGTCGAGCCTGCGGTGTCCCAAAGTGGACGGTTTTTTGCATTGGGAGACAGCGGTCAGCCGGTGCAGGCGTTGCAAGGATTGTTGGCGCATTACGGATATGAAGTTGAAGTTACTGGAAACTTTGATGAAGAGACACATAAAACAGTTCGTGCTTTCCAACAACATTTCCGTCAAAAGAAAGTAGATGGAATTGCGGATGTGTCTACAATTGAAACTTTATACAATCTAAATAAAGCGCTCTAATTTGATAAGCATACCTTGTAAAGCCCCCTCATTATGGGCCATTTCTTGATAGAGTTTCTGGAACTGGAGGTCGCATGTTTAGCGCTTGATGTGGTCGGATATGGTTGTACTGTTTTAGCCATTGATTGATGACGGTTTGTGC